>Ga0126338_10001765_pt1 | contig 14311 bp, 12 predicted proteins | sample OrbCmetagenome_2_FD_92529 | JGI IMG/M metagenome (GOLD analysis project Ga0126338, IMG submission 92529) | Coral microbial communities from Petempiche,Puerto Morelos, Mexico - Orbicella C C metagenome | ecosystem: Host-associated > Invertebrates > Cnidaria > Coral | place: Petempiche,Puerto...
ACTCCCTCACTCACTCACTCACTCACTCACTCACTCACTCACTCACTCACTCACTCACTCACTCACTCACTCACTCACTCACTCACTCACTCACTCACTCACTCACTCACTCATCCATTGACCCGCCCATAACATACCCGACGCGCCGACTAAGAGTTATTTTTTTACAAAAAAATAACTCAAAAATTCTCATCTTGACTATCCATTGATGCCCTTGCCTTTTTTGGAAGCAGAATATTGCTTTTTTTATCCTGCATTTTCCTACTGTATAATAATATTATTTCAAGGACTTCACCAGGATCTGGCAAGTTTCCCAAGCCTTTTTAAAACCCGTGCCAACCATTATAGACATAACAGAAACAGAAGGATGTCCTTACTTCTAGTTTTGGTACCATGGAGCAACTAGAAGTTTCTCCAACAAGTATTGCTACTCACTCTGGATAACCAATAACCCCATAATTAATTAAAAACTCTTGCACTTTGATTGGCCAGTTCCAACAAGATCCATCAGAGAGCTAATAAACACTGTGAAGACCCTGCTTGAAAAACCTACCCCAGCAAACACTTAAGAAAGAAGATATCGACATTAAGTCACATGATATTGTGCATTTTAAACTCAAATTTCTGTCACGAGCATTCTTATACATAGTTTTTTGCTTGCTAGAGTGAAATGACTTCAGAGGCATCTTTTTGAACACTAAAAAAATGAAAACTTTTACAACAGGACAAGATACATGAATGCGGTTGTTAGTGTGGGAAGACATTTATTTTCCTTTTTGCCTATTTCTGAAAAAAAATGGACAAGTGATTCTTGAGTAACATACTCCTGAACCCATCAGACACACAGTAACGTGGCCATACAGCAGCAGCTTATCCCGCTCTCAGTACCATTGAAGTGCATATGACACAAAAATTTTTTTTAAGTATTTTCCTTCCTTGATATATGTAATAAACGAACACTGTTTTGAAAATGCAAAATAGTAATAATAATAATAATAATAATAATAATAATAATAATTTGGATGATTTTCATGCGGCCGAAATACAGCCAATTTCCCTATACAAAAAGGCCCGGGGAACCTTGTGTTTGTGACGTCACAGTGTTTGATAACATTGCTGTCGCGGGAAGCCGCCTTGTCATTTCTCTTGCACACGGCTTCAAATGTGCGAGTGATTTGCTAGCTAGTAACGCTAATTTTCGACCTGTCTCATACTTTAAACGTTTCCCTTCGCTGTCAGCTATATTGGTTTGTTTATCAAACACAGTGACGTCAAAGACGTAAATCACGTGACATTTTGGCCGCGCGATCTCTGGAACAATTTCAACGTGAGGGTAGCGCGTATTTTGAACGAAAAAAGGGGTTTCAAAATATTATCACGATCTAAAAACTTTACAACCGTTTTTCTAACATTATTAACGACCAGAACCAGTGGAAAAAAAAAATTGTGTCACATACACTTCAAGGGACTAGGAGTATTTATAATCCCCCAGGATGAGGTTCTAGTCCATTGCAGGGTTACCCCCACGCTCTCAAAGCATTAAAGTTGTTGGCACTTATACACCTGTGGGAGACAAACATTGTGAGAGAAGTGTCTTCCCCAAGAACACAATGCAATGACCCCAGCTAGGGCTCAAACCTGAACTGCTCACTCCAGAGTCCAGCAGACTGACCATTAGGCCACTGCACCTTCACCAAACACACAGTAGAGGTTTAATATATCTCTTAATAATCCTGTCTTCTCAGTGCATACGGTAAATGACAGATTCTTGTTTCTTTTTCCTCTCATCTATGGCCTGTGCATTTCACGCTTGGGCCATAAATCAAAAGAGAAAAAACCTCAGTCCCTAACTTCAAGCATAGACCTTGAACTCAGTTAGTAAGAGGTATTTGTATTGTTATACCATAACAATTATTGTTTTAAACAATAATATCAATATAACAGGTTCAAAGCTAACCTGAAAAATGGTCTGGGGAACCTGCTGGTGAGTGGTTATAAGGAGCAGAAAACACATAAGTTATATATGATGCCAGCAATTGATTGCGACCATGCTCATCCTGGCTGTTTTCTAGCAGTTGATGAAGGCGATGTACAATCTTTGTCAAGGACTCAAATGCAGCCTGCCCAATATTACCTGTGGTAAAGAACATAGAATTACGCAGACAGCTGTCACAGAGATTGTTTGTGCTACATCTGCATGTACAACTCAGATTTTTATGTAATGGCTATCTACATCTAAGTCAATAATAAAAAGAAAAACATATTTTTACCCATAGTTATATAATTGGGATACCACATTTTATAGAACGGAGTAAATGAACACCTAATGTCTTTCAAGGAAAATCAAGAGGCTGGTACTTTGACACACAAAGGTAGATCGTTAAATACCTACAGTCCCTGATATAACAGGTGGCCTGACAAGAAGCAAAATAAGCTTGTCCAGAACTAGATACAGAAACCTAACAAGAGGTTCCTCTTGTGTCTTGGACAGGTCAAGGATGCTTTTACGTAACACAGACTCTAGATTTCCTTCAGAGCTGCGGGTTGGTGACATCACACGTCCCTCTATTTGGTGGCAAACCTTTAAAAATTTGTGAATGTGTATATCCTGGAAAAAAAGAGAACAATGGAAGGCCTTATCTACCATATCACTTTATGACTTTTCTTTGCTTATACTTTGATGCAGCTGAAAGAAATCCTTGAATACAGTAAGCAATGCTGGGGTTTTGGAATATGCTGACTATGCAGGTGCTTATTTAATCTTTTCCTGGTTGTTTATTGTTTTAATTATTTAAATTTCTACTTCAGTCTGCAGCTGTTTGAGCGATTATAAGGAGAGGTAGCTATTTGATGGGGTACATGTATTTGGGGAGAGGTTCTTATTCAAGTATTCTTTTTTAATTCTAGATTTTGCAGCTGGGACTGTGGAAATGAACGAAATTTTAGGAGAAAAAATAATGAGGAACAAGTAGTGTAATATAAATGGGAGTTAATAATCAATTTTTTGCACAATGAAAATGGTTGTTGTAGTATCTTTCAAACCTGCAAAGTTTTCCTTAGGTACCCCAGAAATCAGAAAGAGGAACCAAAATGTCTGCCAAAAGGGGTTTTGGCACGAGAATAATTGACTCTAATCTTACATTAGAAACTATTTTCACTGAAGAAGAATGAACACTATAGAACAAGTATCAAATAGCCTATGAGCAAGCTCTCATGGCAACTCTTAGAGTAGGTGGTGGTGGTGGAAGGAGATATTGCATACATTGCCTAGAATTTTGAATGTCATACTGATTAGTGGAGATGAATTCATTGATGATGTAGGAGCAAAGTTTCCCGCAAACAGGTAAAGAAATATTCTAGTTGGACTGTGCTTTGAGAAATCTTTCGAAAGCTACAATTTTCAGAGGGGTTTCATTTAGAGCTGGGCACCAGGAAAATTGACCAGCTGTGAGGATAATTTTGCCTGCCTGATTTGACCATCTAGTGGAAAGCTCTTGTTAAAAAGAAGATCAATTCAAAAGGTTTTGCCCAACTGTGAAAACCAGTTGCCTTTCTGCTGAAAACATCAATGAAAACCGCTGTTTTCAATTTGATCTGAGAGAACTTTAGGGTGTGTGTTCAACACCACCACTGAGTGTTTTTTTATTCTAAAGACAATTATTTTTCTGGAAAATACACCATTCATAACGATCATACAAAACTACATCTGGGACACGACTGGCACATTTTCCATATTCTCACTAGTAAGGATATTCAAACGTCATTTCCTCTTCACTCATGGTTTTTCTTTGTGTGAAAAATAATATCTTACTTACTCGCTGGGCCCTCATTCTTTAAATATTGTTTTTACCACTCCAAATATCTGTCCAAATATCTTTTTGCCACTATGTAATATCTATATAATCAGTCATGCAGATATATGAAATGGTTATAGATATAACATTAGACTTGCCCAAAAGTTGAGCTACAAAAGCCAAGCTCAGAAAGTGAAAAGAAGGTTTTAAATTTTGCCATGATGCTCCAGAAGACAACAAACATCAATTCACCAGCAAACAAAAGAAGTCAGTGTTTCACTGTTGTGGGCAGGGTTTAGCAAAAGCCATGTTTTACTTCAAAGTGAGCCACAGATATTGTACTAAAAAATTTAAAAATTATTTTCATTCCTTGTCTACATTACAAATAGTACAAAGGAACATAAGCGTGTTTAAAAAATCTATTGCATTCATTAAGTTGTTTACAAGTGTACTCTTTCACTTCTCTGATATGACGTAGTTGCAGCTTGGCATGAGGTCTACTTGGGCTCCCAAAAAGTAACAAATAGTACAGTCTCCTTGAAATATTCTTTCAATTGATCATTCGTGTAGTCTGCTTTTTCCCCAAAATATCAATCAAAAGTCAAATTTCAGACAACATGGTCGTTAATTCTAAAACAGCTGATACAAACTGACCTCATCATTAGAACTATGCAATATTTGCTTTACATTGGCAAAATGTTGTTTCTGCAACATTTTTCTTTATGTGACCAAATGAAGCTTCCTTGGTGCAAGTTTGATAAGTTCTAATTCACCCTTAAGGGTGAGTTGTATTTCACAATCCATTGTCTGCGGCTTCAACCTCCTTGCATTCTTTATCATTCCCTATTCACTTATACTTGGCCAACATGAACTGGCACTAGTGAACTTCTGAGCTTAGAGAATTTAATATCAAATCATTTTTAAGAAATCGTAGCTATTCTAGCAACTGAACATTGCTTATGATACTGTGCCATGTTGCTCAATTGCCAAAATTTGTCCTTTATTTACTTTTTGTGGCATTTTTATTCCCATTATCCTGATGCAGACTCCACAACGTAGTTTCTGCAACAGCGCCATCACTTAGAATTGTTAATTACAATGGAAACATAGGCAAGAGTTCAACGTTTTGGCAAAATAAAATGCCCATACAAATAAAGTAGACAGACATTTTCGATTTATCCAAGGTTCAGAGAACTTCTCACTCTAGTGGTTTGGAACAAAAATAATGGAATTTCTGTGTACTCTCCACAACAGCCATGTATACAGAGTGAATTACACTACTGTAGTGCATATCTCTAATAGACATCTACCACACAGCAGCAGACTGCATCTGTTTTGTAGTCTACATTTTTTTACAAATATCATAGCAAAAGTCTCAGAAAGTAGTTTCTGTAACAGCACAATACTATGGAAAAACTTTTGAGTCCACTTGAATGTTTGGTGATATGCAAAGGAAAGAACTGAACATTGTGCTTGCACAATACTGCATGTTATTATATTTTAGCCCATGAACCCTAACCCCCTTCACACAGAGAAGTTGCAAACACATGTTTTTAAAAAATGGTTGTTTACCTGAGTGTAAATGGAAGATACAGCCCTCACAGCAACATGGAAAACACCCTTGTGACTCTCTAACCACTTCATACCAGGAAGTTGCACCTTTAATAAGAAGTGGTGCCAGCATAGTGAGTATGCAAGCTAAGGGTATGTGTAAAATACACTGTACAATGTGATGATACATGAAGATGCAAAGGCAGCCCTAACACTACTGGAAAAAAGACCTGAAAAAATTTTCAGGCTTTGATCAGGATTCGAACCCATGACCTTTGCGTTACCGGTGCAATGCTCTCCCAACTGAGCTATAAAAGCCACGTGAGAGCAGTCGTGTGTGGGTTGGCCCTTTATGTTATGCTCAGTGGACGTAATAATCGGCTCAAGTAAATGCAGACGTGATGATAGATGCGAATGCAGCCACAACACCACTGGAAAAAAAGACCTGAAAACATTTTCAGGCTTTGAATGGGCTTCAAACACACAACCTTTGCATTACTAGTGCAATGCTCTCCCACCAAGCTACGGTTACGTGTAAAATATACTGTACAATGTGATGATAGATGCAAAGGCAGCCATAACACTACTGGAAAAAAGACCTGGAAAAATTTTCAGGCTTTGAACAGGATTCCAGGGTAATAGATCCCAATCCGTAATCCCATTCAAAGCCTAAAAATTTTTTCAGGTCTTTTTTCCAGCAGTGTTATGGCTGATTTTGCATCTATCATCACGTCTACATTTAAGGTATCATGGTAGGTGAATTTTTACAAAAAATGTGAAAAATCGTTTTTTTTGCCCTTCAAATTGAGAAGACTGAGATAAATATTTTGCAAGAGGAATGGGAAAAAAAAACTTTTTTACTTTTTAAGATAAAGAGAAAAACTATTTTTGAATCTCATTAACCCCTTATGGCACATTGACACCTCTAAATAAAATTCAAAGCCAGTTGTCACATGCAAAGTTAATTGCGGTGTGATATTTCATTTCTGCACGTGAACTGTTCTCAGTCTGGTTCTTTCACTGCAAGCATCAGGACAAAATTGCAAGAGAACTTCTTCTCCATTTTCATCTTAAAAGAAGCCGAAGAGGCAAAAATCTGGTGGAACCCACAGGTTCAGCACCAAACAAGATCTTTGGCTTTGAAGGACTGTGGGTCGCACTGTAACCAAGAAGAACTCGAGGACACCAATGAAGTTGAAGGACAAACTAAAACAAGTGCTAGTCACATGAAATTGCTGGAGAGTGGAAGCGATTCTGAAACTTCCACAATGAAAGAGTCAAGCGCAGATGTGGACCTCGAGATTTCCTCTTTTGGCTTCACGAGGCATGGTTTCAAAACTGTCTGGAAAATGAAGAAGCCTAACCTTGAGCAACATAATACCAATGCTGCCAACAAAATCTTCTAAGTAAAAGAAATCACAGCAGTTTAAGTACAAACCTGTATAAAGCTCTTGGTAGTTTGTTGCTTCTTGGACAATTTCACTGCGACAGGTTTCCATGCCAGAATCGTAGACTTCTGTTTATATCAAGTTGTCATAACCCATTGTTGTTGTGGTAAATTGACTCATGCCAACATCTGTCAGGGCAGAGGGGATTTTTAACACCTAATCACACTAATCTCAAAAGGTTTTTTGTCTTTTTCTCGATAAAATAAAACTACATATAACATTGTATAAGGATGAACATTTTTAGTTTGTTTATGTGCGTCTTCCAATGGAATTGGCTGAAAATTGGCAAGTATGTTCCAGAATACCTCCTTTGTTTAATTTCCCTTCCATTTCAAAGTTATGGCCTCTTTAGTAGAAGGAAATGTTCGCATTGAAAATATCAAACTTTAGGAGTGTGTAGAAAAAAAACCAAAGCACATCTGGAAAATTGCCAAAACCCCTTTTCGAGGGTGATGTGTGAGAAAACATTCATGATGTTAATTGCTCCGCTCCGATAATTCAGGCATGGAAGTGAACCAGTTTAAGCAAGGCAGTGTTTCTGTTTTTTTCCTTTTAATATCACTGCACCAATAACTTTCTAGAAAATCTCAAAGGTATGATTGCATTCTATAACTATTAAGCTTTCAGAATATGTATAAGTTGACGAGACTTTCCTGCAAAGTGCCAGCATAAGAGCGCGATTTCCAAACACTGTCAATCCGAGTACCATGATACCTTAATTGCTACTGTTGGACATCTGTTACTATGGAATTCATATACTTGAGCAGAGTATCATGTCCACTGAACATAAAGGGCCAACCCACACACGACCACTCTCATGTGGCTTTGATAGATCAGTTGGGAGAGCCTTACACTGGTAACGCAAAGGTTGTGGGATCAAATCCTGTTCAAAGCCTGAAAATTTTCTCAGGTCTTTTTTCCAGTGGTGTTATGGCTGCATTCACATCTATCATCATGTCTACATTTAATTGCTAATGTTAGACATCTACATGTATTACCACATACTGTACAATAAAGACAGGAACAGCAACCAACCAACCCTTACAGAACAAAGGGTAGGACAATAAAGTGTATTATCGTTTGTCTCATGATGTAGTTACTTGAGATGTAGAACATGACGTTTTGACTGCTTACTGCTAGTCTTCTTCAGGTAATAAGGATTGACTGATTATGCTGCACCACTTATATCACAAAGGTCTGCTGTGATTGGGGCATTTTGATCCTCCATTGCTTCATTGCTCTGGTGAGTAGTTGCTCCCTCAGTGGTCTGCTGTTGTAGTGTTCTCCTGTTGTTGTGTTTTTTGATTGTGGGCATCCATGCTTCAGGAATTTCAATCCCACTGTCCCTGGTGATGTTGTTGGGGTACAATCTTATGTAGATAGCTTCCTTGACCCTCTGTGTGTACCAGTGAAAATCTCGGTCAATAAACTTGACCTCATTCCAAATTGGATAGTGGCCAGTTTTGTGGGCGTGTTCAGAAACCATCCAGGATTGGGATAGAGTTGACATCTTCCTTCAACACCTCAACAGTTGACAATCATCAATCCTTTTCACCATGGAGATCGAGAATAACAGAGAGATGGCCTTCCTGGCCGTTTTACCTTATGTCCAGGGAGTATCGCAGCCCCTCTTCCACTACCTAGAACAACAAGGCATTTGCACTGTCTTCAAGTCTGACACAAGACTTTGGTTACACTTAGTGCGACCAAAGGACATTGCTGATCCGGCTAAACAAGACAACATGTTCTACAGGATTCCCTACGAATGTGGCAAAGTCTACATAAGGGAAACAGGGAGATCTATGCAGGAGGGAATCAAAGAACACGACAGGGATATACAACTCGCCTGTACCCAGACCTCTGCCGTTTCTGAACATGCCCACAAGACCGGTCATTATCGGATTTGGAACAAGGTCAAGTTTATTGGTCCTCCCTAGTACACATGTAGGGTCAAGGAAGCTATCCACATAAGACTTCACCCTAACAACATCAACAGGGACAGTGGGATTGAAATTCCTGAAGCGTGGATGCCCACATTAAAAAATCATAACCACAGGAGAACAGTACAACAGCAGACTGCTGAGGGAGCAACTACTTGCTGGAACACTGGAACAATGGTGGATTGAAATGCCCCAATCACAGTCAACCTTCATGATATAAATGGTCCTACATAATAAGTTGAACTTTATTGTCTGAAGAAGACTAGCGGTAAGCAGTTGAAAAGTCGCGTTCTACATCTTAAGTGACTACATCCTGACACAAACGACAATACACTTTATTATTGCATTTACCATGATGAACAATAATAACCTTTTCCTCAACAAAGGATACAGTAGTAACTACTGCACACTAGTTTGAGTAATCTACCAGTTGGCTAACAGGATCACAAAATTGTCACCAATAATGCTGTGGCACTCTTGAACATCCAAATTACCTCTGGTGAAAGCACACTGTAACTTGGTGGTGGCTTCTCCAAAGATACTGGAAGATGAAATTCACCCAGAGAAAGCCGGCCATCTTTTACAGCACGGATCCACTGTTGACAACATGAGCCAAATTAAACAAAACTTAGGGTAGTGGATCACAATAGTCGGACAGCATTTTTCAGGACTTCTTTGATGAATCAACACTACAGTAACTACTCTTTTTTAGTTGACACCGCAATAATAATAGGGGCTAACTTGAAAATCTAATAGTTCTTTTAGCCTCTAGGCTCTTTCTTTTATAATAATTATTACTTTCTATCTATCTTATTGATCAACTTCTAATGTACTCAATATTTTACATATCAATGTTTCTTCCCAGCCAATAAAGATTATTGTTATTGTTGTTATTATCATTACGGGCATGTTCAATCATTGGTAAACAAGTTATGGTCATCTTTGAGAAGCAGAGTTACCATAGCAACATGATAGCCTGTTAAAAACACATTAACATATAGCCTTAAGTGCCTATGATGAAATGAGTCCAGTGACCCCATTTTTGTGTGGCTTGTAAGCCACACTGGATGGGCATCTGCAGAATTTGTCAGTTTGCAGAAGGGTTAGCAAGGATATTGTTCAATCTTAACTGAGCATTCACCTGTGAAAACAACATCACTAAAAGTATCACAAAATGTTGATTGTTGCACTCGCTTTGGCTTGTTTGATCTGCTCCCATCCTCCACCCATTTTTTTGTGCATTTGCTGACCAGTTTTCGGTGATACAGTACTTCAATGTTAAGAGGCCCTGCATCTAAGAAACGACCGATGATTTCCGGCTAAAAAAGAAAATCAGCCGATTTTTATCTCCCAAGTAGTGGTTACCGAATACTATTTATAAATGAATTTCTTTTGTTTCAGTTTCACGTTAAACCAAAAATATCAAGCCGCAAACTTTTTCCGTCTGATGGCAGCAACATCAGGCCGAAAATAAGCTCCCGCAAAAAACGGTTCAGAAATCACTATCTCAATGCAAAACAATGAGAAAACTACACAGTGTTGAAGAAAAAGACCTTTTAATGCAATATCATTCGATAAACATTGAAAAACTGCAGAGGTGAATAGAAAATAAAACTTCAAATATTGCATACTAAATTAGATGGAGCGTTGGAACTGATTTTTTAAAAAAATAATTAATTCTCAAAAGTCCAACGCTGTTGAAAGCAATCACAGTGATGAATCAGACATTGAAGGGATATACAACACGTCTCTGGCAAAACATTTTTCGGCCAAAGTATATTGACATTGTAAAAGCTGTTCAAAGTTACCTTATTTACCCTTTATGTTGCCACTTAGGCGAAACACTACTCTTTTGCCAATATGGCCGTGGATAGCGTGGTAAATGCCACTTTAAACCTTGCTAGGTGCTCAAATCCATCCTAAATAGAAGTATATAGAATTAAAAGAAAAAGGAAGAGGAAAGATACGTAGAAATAGAAAATAGCTTGAAATTACCATCTGCTAAGGAGAGTTGAATCTTGGAAATGTTGTTGCGTGACAGCGTTCATTTGTCCAAACTGCGGTGGAATCCAAACAAATGCGTGAAATATAAGTAAAACAAAAACAATCTTTTTCTTTTTTTTTTTTAAGAGGAAATAATAATATTACGGCACAATGCTTCCTTACTTTACAGTACAATATGATCGTTACGACTACTTACACCGTTCTTTACATACTGTAGCTACACAAAACAGTTTGGAAAATGTCCAGTTTTTTTTCTTTGCTTTAAAGTTTCAAACAAAAGGCAGCACTACTATCGCTGCCTTTGCTATATATGTACAGTATAAGCACTATATTACTAACCAAAAAACAGCAAGAAAAAAAAACTTTACTTAGTTAACAAAACAAAGAAAACATGTCATCAGTGCATGTTAAATAAAATGTTGAAAGGATTTTTGGAAAGTTGTAAGAGACTTGTTTTTAAATGCTATTTCTTTCTGTATTTTTAATTTTTCCTTTAGAAGTATAAGAAAACTGTTGAAAGAGAGCTTTTCGTTGTTCAGGCAGCTGCAGTATATATTGCTGCTGCAATTAGAAGCACATAGTTCAAAGAGTATCTATGTTCTGTTGTCAAAAACACCGTATAAAATCGTACTATTATTTTGATAATGCTAGTTGCTGTTTTGTTTTATTTGTCCACCAGTTTTGAAAGGTCTTCCAAAAGGCTATAATGGAAGAGCAGCGTAAGAATTAACATATGATCTAGGGAGTGTGTATCAGCTAAGCACTGAGGACATAATATTATATCGTTGTCAGACAGTTTGGCTCTAAAAAGAGACATTTTAGTTGCGAGAATGTTGTGTATTATCTTATATTGAAACATTGTTATTTTAATGTCACACTTGATCTGGAAAGGTAATTCATACACTTTTTGGATGGTTTCCGGGGTGAAACCATGTTTTAAGATTTTAGTTTTAGCAGTAGGTGGTACTAAGAATTTCTTCAACAGCAAGTTGTACACATATTTGGTGGAAATGGTTTCTTCTTTTCCTTCACTTTCTGGGCATCGCAAAGGAGGATTTTCAGGTACTAACCTCCAAGAAGTTGATATAGCATTAATAAGACCGAAGTAGAGGGTGAAGGGCATTTTGAGCTTAAACTTATAACAGAAGTTTCTAAAGGACAGGAATTTACCCATCCTCTTGAAGGAGATCCTGGATTCATATTATGTTTTGGTTAAACCATCTCCTGTCAAATACAGGTTTACCATAAATTAAAATTTTTCGATTATTCCAAATTACCTCTTCATGAGTGAGGAAGTCTCACTTCTTATAGAATCTTTAGCCATTTGCCATTCTTTTAGTACGTCAACATAAAAAGGTGGTAAATTGCCGACCTGTAGTGTGTTAATGTCATAGTTACAATTTGTCAAGAAGTGTAATCCACCATATCTCTCTAGGGCTGCATTAGGGATGATTTTCTAGGATGCTACGTTTTCTGATTTTATGAGTGGTATCAATGTGACTTTTAAGGCTTTATTCAAGACATTAAAGTCAGTCATTTTAAGTCCTCCATGTTTTCTCTCGCCAATAATAGTTGATTTCTTGATTTTACTCTATCACCAGAAATCGTGAACAGTTTTATGTTGTTCCTATTAATGATGATGGATTCAGCCTCAGCTAGTCTTCAAGTGCTTTGAATGGGGGCAGCATGTATTTCGTTACATACATTCCAATGGATGTTACGGGTCAGCCCTCGCACGGGTCAGTGGACCTAAAAATAGGGATAACCAGGTTATCATGGCAGATGCCCGTTCTTTGTCAAAAAAAAAGGTTTCTTGGACTGCGGACCGTCACATGGTCGCTCAGAGACAGTATTTCTGTATGAATGCTGAGATGATTTAACTGCACATCTAAAAAAACTGTTTTTTGTCGTGTGCAGACCTTAAAGAGTACAAGGTCATCCTGCAAAGGGCTGGCTTCGAACGTTTGTCACATGAACAAGTTAAAAAATTACGTGTTTGTCCTTGCCATCGCTATGGTCTTGGAAAATACTGGAGGCCTTCAAAGTTGTGTCAGTACCCAGGACACAACGGAACACCTACCAGCGTCAAAAGTCAAGACATGATCAACCCTGCCATAGCAAAGGAGGTGTTTCAGCTGTTTGGGATATCTGTTCCCAAGTATAAGACACAACATTTGGAAGATTTCCTTGTCATAAAGTGCTTTTCATTTTACAATGCATCTTTTATAGGGTATTTTCTGTTTCTTTTCTTTTATCTTTTCATTAGCCATATGTTCACCCTGTTGGAAAAAACATAAAGCAGATACGAATTCTACATCGTTGGCTCCTGAAGAGGAATGTACAAAAACACATACTGCTGACAAAACGTATACATAAATGGGAGAATTATAATTTCCAAGGAAGTATGAGCTGAAAACTTATAAGTGTTTTGTGACTAATTAGAACATTAATTATATGTTCTCTTTATGTTTTCTAGGAGTTATTAATCAGTTTTAGTAATGTTTTTATTTTATAACAGAGCTAACCAACAAAAATGATAATAGTTGATAATAATTTTTTTTGTGTGACAGAGAGCCACTGAAGACTATACACTATGCTGAGCCGAGTCCAGGTTTTGCAGCAATGCCTCAGACATTTATTATGTGTCCTCAGGATCCAGCTTGGACCCTAAGTGCATTGAGTGCACGAGACAGTGGTAGTTCCGACGAAGAAGAGGCCTTTGCCGTAACTCGTTAAGATGCTAAAATGCTTCATGTGTGCAATACAGCAATGTCAAAGCTAGCAATTAAATCAAGTTCTTCTGCAGATAACTTCTCCCCTTTGGCATCTCGCCTTAAAACATCCTGGGAAAATACAACCGAACTCGATCGCCAAAAATGCCAGGAAAAAGCTCTTCAAGGTTGTCTTCTGGTTTATGAGGTAGTAGCACCAGATGCAAAGGATGATGTATTTCAAGCACTATCCAAGCAGAGTTCAAGGGAATCAGAAGACGATCTCACTAAAGAACTATCTGTGCTGATGACGGCATATAGAGATGTGCCTACTAAAAGTGTCAAATTACAGATTTTAAGTCTGTATGCCTACAGATTTTCTACTGAAAAACTAATGAGATACCATGAACTGTATGAGCCTCTCATGCACTGGCAAATTAAACAAGCCAGGAAACATGCTAAAGAAAAAGGACCTGGAATCCTGCAAGAAAAAACTGTCCAGCATCGAATTCACCTTCCAATGGCTAAAGTCAATCACTTTATCGATTTTGTTAACAGCCCCTACTTCTATCAAGATGTGGCTTATGGTACAAGTGTAATTAAACTAGAAACAGGAGAGAAACTGGCTGTGCCTAATGTCATGCGCACCATAACTCGAACTACCACAATTAACCAATATTTACAGTACTGTGATGAGGAGAGATTCTCACCCCTCAGCACCTGAACTCTTTATAAGATTCTTGAGGTGAGGGAGATGTCCCAGAGAAGGTCACTTCAAGGCTTGGACAACATTGCTACTGATGGAGCTGCTGGATTTGAGACTCTAGAGAAAATAGTACAGTGGAACCTTGATTTAACGAAGT
>Ga0126338_10001766_pt1 | contig 14307 bp, 6 predicted proteins | sample OrbCmetagenome_2_FD_92529 | JGI IMG/M metagenome (GOLD analysis project Ga0126338, IMG submission 92529) | Coral microbial communities from Petempiche,Puerto Morelos, Mexico - Orbicella C C metagenome | ecosystem: Host-associated > Invertebrates > Cnidaria > Coral | place: Petempiche,Puerto...
GACTCACTGACTCACTGACTCACTGACTCACTGACTCACTGACTGACTCACTCTATCCTAGAGGCTGTTTATAATCATTACTAACTCCTAATTCAATTTCCCGGCGGTAGTCCATGAACTTGGAAGACTGATAACTTTCCAAATCATTAGTGTAGGTAAATTCGTCCAAGAGGATCGTGGTCCTGTAAGAATAACCTAACAATGTAAATAAAAGACACGGTGATGAGCCCAATGCAGGGATAAAACGAAGCTCGCTGAGTGCCTCTTTACCTCTAAACTTGTTAAACAAGTGCAAGGCCATGTACACTTACCTCATGTTTTCAAACGAAAAAGAGTGGATATACAATAAAGAAAAAAGTAAATAGAAACGTTTTTATAAAGCGAGGCCAAACCCCGATTTAGATATGAAATGGATACAAATTCAAAAGGTTACCACTGAAAAATAGCACGTACGGTTTTATTCAGGAGCGTGCAAGAACCTTGTGGTAAACGTAAAGAGCACATCACCTTACATCACATCGGATCGCACTTATCACCTCTAGTCTCCAAAAAAATCAATTTCTCTCTCCTTCTTACGGTACTTACATTCAAGTTCCGATATACTGGACCTGGAAGATTTAGCGATCTTTAGAAGCTTCTTCTGGATTAATGAAGGACTCACAGCTTTTTGAGTTTTCTCTTTTGGCGCTGTGACTTTGGCAATGTTTCAAAAAAGAAAAAAAAAACAATTAGCATCCAATAGAAGCAACTGTGGCAATGCTGAATTGTTATGAAGTCCATAGATACCCTAGAAAGTGATCTATTTCGAAAGGCAGTAAAAGAGCATCAGGCAATGTAAACTATTCTAAAATATTTTGATGCACACGTATGGGAGGGAAAACCTTTCTGAAAATAGAATGGAATTGAAAACGGAGCAGTTGGTCAATGAACACTAATGAAGCCTTTAAGTTGGCGGAGATGATTGTCACTTAGATGTGAAAAGAAAAGAATAAGACTTCTTTATCCCTGAGTAAGCTAAAATCTCGTTAAGAAAAAGATAAAGCAACTTCATGGCTGTGTTCAAAACTAGAAGCCCCGGCAAAGGTCTGTGATATATAAATGGTGTCAAAACCAATGTAAAAAAGAAAAATCCATGAGGATGTAAAAAAGGGAGTAACCACAGCCAAGGAAACCGTTTTCTTAATGAAATACAATGTAAGTACTTTATATTCTCTATTGTGTCTTCAATAGATTTTTTCCTATAATCTAAATCATCCACTGTTCTTTCGCCAAGCTGAATCAGGCAATGCTAAAACTAATTTTGTATATCTAATAGCAAGTACAACAAACCTGTTAGTTTAAAAACAAAAACACTATGCTTTTCTCCGACACACAGTGCTGAAGTGTCTTGACAAAGGTCAAAGTTCATCGTAACACAGTGTGGACTCAAGTCTGACTGGGAGAAGGTGGGTGAATGATCGTCACTTGAATGACATTCCCCTCAGATAAAAAAAAATAATAAACATTGTTTACTATTAAGCTGTAACTTTACCATAGTGGAAGGGAGAGCATACAAAGCCGGCAGACCAGGCCTAAAATCAACACCATACTTCAGGCCATTGGCTATAGTAGCGCTAACTTGAGCGCCGTTAAGCAGAGGAAACCGGAGGGGGGGGGGGTACTCAAAGAAACGCATCCATGTGCAGATTGGCAGAAAAGAAGCAGGATAGATTTGTTTATGTACAGTGTATTTAGAGCCAACCTCTGCTCCACCAGAGGAGCAGGTATGACAGGAAGAATGGTGATGATGACTTCCGGTTTGAGATGAAAGATTTCAATTCCGTTTTAAACCCCGTCCATTTTTTATTATGAAGGGAATTGATTTTTATAGTTTCTGCTAAAAATTGAATATCAAATAGCATCAGTCCACACCCTACTTCAGACCGTTATGGCTCAAAAAGCAGTAACCTTCAGCTCCATGGATGAAGGTAATATAAGAAATACCCCCTCCCCACCTCCCCTCGTGAACCAGTCACGTGCAGGTATTAGTGCACAGTAGTCGTGTATTGAATGCAAGGACAAGGCTCAGTGAATCGTTATTACCATAGTTTGTCAGTCCAAACACTGCATATCCCTTAACTTTCGTGGCCTTTGCGCATCTACAAGCCAAGTCAGGCAGATAAGCGTTAAATTCTTGGTAAGCGTATTTTAACCCACTCCATTTGGAACTGGACGATTTACGGTCTGTGAATAAAAGATCGGATAGAGGGCTGCCTTTTTGAGTTTTTTCCTTGTAGCACCCTATCCTCTGGAAACTTACGCCAGGACATCTTTGGCCTTGAAAAAAAAAAACAAATCCTTAATGCAATACATAAATCCTTTATAGTTTCTATAAGTTCAGTCTTTTTCGATCCTCCAGTTTTTATTTATTTTTTAAGATAATAGATTTGAACTAATAAAACTGATTTGGGGGTGAGGTAAGCGTGAAAACGAATAGCAAATATTTTTGACCAAACAAGTAATCATTTTTGGTATCAGCTTAGAGGGCTGATATGTATATTTTTTCGGAGGATTTAACTTCCCTTCAGGAGTCCAAACATTGCTTTTTTGAATTTGAACTATGCCTCCCCAGTACTAGACTCTGAATCTTGGCGCACTGTTTTGTCTATGATTAAAAATGTCTCTAAAAATACGCTTACCTTGTGTCGGTGATGTGAACAAGAATAGTGAAAAGAACACTACAAGATAATTCACTACCATAGATGTCTTCTTGTTCGTCATGATCATGACAATAAAACTGTAAAACATAACATTCAATTTGATATAAAATAGATATTAATATGTGAGCTTAACTGCATGCTACGCTCATACTAATTTGACCGAGCAAAGACAATGCTTTTGAGTTTCTTTGCGATGTCAGATTTACTTTAGATTTTTCTTACAGCTTTTCTTGCAATTTCGGAACTCGCTCGATGTTTGGAGCGGGACAAATCTTAAGAACAGTACTCTTCGAATTATATCTATGCTGCCAAGAATACAGGAACATGTAACTGGGTAACTATATGAGAGAAATTTCGAAACACCTGGATTCAGTGGTTTGTCTTGTCGGTCTATGCTCAGCAGTTCTGACAATTATAATTTTAAGAACCACAACTTAAGGTAAAAGTGAACCCTGGAATAAAGAAACCTTTCTAACATCATCTTGTTGCTAATTAAGACATCCTCTGCATAAGGCTTTAGGATTGGCAAAAAGCAAAATATTTTCAATGGACTTCTTTCTGCTGGCAGACGGTCAGTTTGTAAATTTTTGCGAGATCTTGGTTGAACAGAAGTTCCTTTTGTCAATAACATTTATTGTGCAGCTAACATGTTACAACGTATCACTTCTGATTACCATTTCGTTGCCTATTCTATAGGTTTAGAGCCTCCGTAGTTAACAATCTCGCGGCTCAAGCGCAGACCTTTCTTGAAGAGTTAAGATTAATAAGGACAAGTCAAGGAAGTGAGTATTACCTTATCCTCGTGTAACGTTGAACAAAGAGCAGCTTTCGCAGTTTTAATTTATCTCTTCGTGTCCCAGCTCAGTAAATGATCGAAAAGCTATTTGTAAGCCATTAAAATACCGCAACAGTGAACTGACAGTTGCTTTCAGCTCTAAAGATCCAAGTACCTCGTTTAGTGATCTTTTATATTACTATTGTTTAAGTGTTCTTAGGCGAAATGCGCTATTGAACAGAGAAAGCAATCTTCGCCAGACGTTTTTTCGGTCATTAAGGGCAAACTATTCTAGCGTTCCAAAATGCACAATAGACATACCATTATGTTTTGACATCCAGGCTAATCACAGAGAAAAGTTTGTTATGAGTACCGTTAATAATACATTAGGAAGGAGGAGAAATAGTATACAAAAACATTTTCAGCCCCAAAAAGTACAGGAGGTTGGGGAATCTTGATCCTATGATTTGCTGCACGGCAAGCTTTTTTTGTTTAATGAGCTTCGTGAAGGGAACACGAATACAAATCTGAATTTTATTTTGCCTTGTTGTTTATTGTGTCCCGCAGGAGTACCTGCAACCGACATACATACAATCCAGTTTAATTGTTCACAATTAGTTGTTATTGTTTTCAGAAAATGAAACACGACCGGTGGATTTGATTTTTCAATCTTTGAACTTGATGGGCTCCTGTTTGGGATTAGTGCCATCTATTTGGAGCAAAAATTATTTGCCTCGTTTTGATTTAAACAACTTGAGACTTAAACTTCTTCTTCAGATGTAAACCTCTTTGTATTGGCTGAACCAAATAACAGTCTAAGCATTTTGATCCAACAGCAGGTGAAAAATATTGTCGCAAGGGAGAACGATTCTCTCATACGTGGCTCTCATGCGAGGGTCCAATCCAATGGTATTTTTTTTTGAAATCTATTTTTAGACAAAGGCTACTACCAGGAAAGATACCTGATTGGTTGAGCGTTGTGACGTGTATTTTACAGCCCATGACAGCTTGGGGTCTTTTCGCTGTTGTTTCACCATAAGGTCGCTGACCAAGAATACGTAAGTCGCGAAAAACCTAGTGGCTCCAACGAGCTATAATCATGGCCATCTTGGTGACGGGGCAAGGTGGCCATTGTGTAAAGATAGAGTGGATATACAGCGAGTTATGTGTGTTACAATGTGACACGTTTCGGGGAGAGGGACAAGGTTTTCATTTTTTCAAAATGCTTACTATTGCATTTTGAAGGCGAAAGGTTAAAGCCATGCTCACCTAAACAAATAGAAATGAAATGCCATGTGCCAAGGTAAATGGTTCGTGCGGTAACAAACCAGGCAAAAACTTCAGACGGTCAGAAGTGGCAAATCTTTCAATTATAGACATTAGCTAAAGTTCCATGCCTTGAAATATTACATAAGCATTATATTTATCTTGCCAAGGCTGGTTTTACACTTAAAAGTTTCTACATTATCCTTAAGAAGTATTTAACAATCTTTCAAGAAATCATCAGGTTGCGAAGTTATAATAAACGGAAAGAACAAAAACTTGCCTCGAGTTAGGTAAAAGAGATTTGACGGACGGTGTCAACTCGAGCTTGAGCCGATAAGAATGCATTGACCTTTGGAATAATACATAGTTTAAAATCCTACTTGAAATCCCTTTCTACTATTCCTTTGCTTCGTTTTATGAGGCCTGCATTTCGCCGGAAGGTATGTGTTCAGTCAAGTTTCTTATGATTTCTTGTCCAGTTAATGTTTTTCCTCTTCCAGAGGCTTTTTCTTCAGAATTGATTTAATATTTGTTTTTGTCCGCTTTGAGTTGAAAAATCGGCAACATGTCGGTGAGCAACTTGGCTCACAATTAGGAGAGCAACCCGAGGCGCACTGGGAACCAGGCCAACTCATGGGCTGAGACATTGGAAACTGAGAAGAGGCAGCTGGTGCAGGGGGGTTTGTGGCTTGGACGGGGAATTGATTATTCCACTGTTGTGCTGGTGGTTGGTAGACCTGAGGGCTTGGAACGACTGCTGTTACCGGTTGAGGTGGTGTAGCAGGCATGGGTGCCGGCACAGGCTGATAAAAAGGCTGGCAACAGGAAGCTAGACACAGGGGAACACAGGCTGATGGACAGTTGCTGGGACATTGAGTGACATCTTCGTAGCAACCTGCATTGCGAATTGAAGTTCAAGTGAAAATTGAATAAGGCTTTTAAGAACCTAACATGTATCTTAGCGCGAACGTTGCATTGTTTTCTTGAATATTTATTTTAATTACCTGCCGCAGCAATCTTTCCCTCTCCAAGTTTATCCAGCAATTTTCCGAGGAATGTGTCTGCAGCTCTGAATCGCAAGATAAAGTAAGCTTTCACTCCTTCAGGCTCCTTTGAAGAACTGAAAAAAGGTATATTATAACCGGTCATTACAAGTGCAGAATGCTCGGTAAGATTAAAATTTAAATTGTTCTTAGATTCAGATATATTCAGTCACAATAACCAGGACCGTAGCAGACAAGTTATGAGTAAGGCAATGCCCATTGTTAAATTTTCTTCCTAGTAGGTATTTAGGAGTGTTTCACTTTCCTTCTTCAAAAAGAAAACCAACAAAAACGAAAAGAGACAACAACAACAACAATACCAACAACAACTTCATTTGTACTCAGCTAGAAATTAGAGATTAAATGAACAAAAATAAGTTAAAGTAAAACGAGTTCATGGCTGCCAGAAATAACCCCCGGCTATAACCTTAATGGGCTAATAAGACCCGGTAGCTATCCTTAGTGATTTAAAGTGATTATTTATTTGGGTCAAATAAGAGGAGAAAATAAGAAAAAGACATGCAAGAGCACACACACACAAAAAAAATAATTATACATACAGAGTTAGTGCAAAATAGTTGGATAATACAATGTACTAGTCACATACAGAGGTACAGATATTCAATATGTACTAATAGCTTACAAGTGCCTCGGTTTATCTCATACTGGCTACAGCTCTGATAATCCGCAGGACCTGTGCCCTACATGCATAATCTCCGTCTCGATCCAAATTACAGAATGTATTCAGGTGGTAAAGTAATTTTCTTGTGTTTTCTTTCTATTTATTTTTTGAAGGATTGCCGTCTTTCGACAAATGAAGAGTTATATGTTATGTATTTTTTGTCATCTCTCTGAGATACATACATAGAACGTACCTGAATTTACTAAAGAACGCTCCACGAAAGTCTTTATCGTCTTCGTACACATTAAGCACCTTAGCAAAAAAATAATCGGGGAATTACACATTAGATTCCTAAAAACCGAAAATCAATTCTTAAAATTAAAAACTTACAGATAATCCCGTTGCACAGTGACGAATAACAAACAGCTGCAAATGACTAAACCGTTATTTGCGCAAACCCACTCCCCCTCCTCCTCCCCCCGCAGTTAACGAAGAGAAGACTGAGGGTAGGAGAGTTAATCCCCCTATATAGACCGTGTTCCCAAGGGAATCCCTCTAAAGTTATTTTCAGATCATTGAAATTCCAGACTCTAATCCTTTGATGCAGATTTTGCTCAGGTGAACAGCTCACGTGGACAGCCCAAGTGGGTTTACGCGCAGCTTCTTCCTCCACGAAAAACATCCACGAAACGCGCATGGTGACGTTGTCCACGGAATAACTGGGTAGCATGTCTAAAAATAACTTGAGAGGGATTACCCTGAGGATAGGGTCTATATGGGGGATTAACACTTTAACTGTTTATTCTCTCTTCATAATAATGATTGGTAGGCGTATTCAGATCTCACCTTAAGCTCTATATCTCTTCTGGTGGATTGATAATTGTTATTTGACACAAAAAGAAAATCGTTATCCCAAGGCAGTCCTGTCTTTATTTCAACAAGGAAATTTTTACCTGTGAAGAAATACCCATTTATGAAATTAACAGATGGTTTAGTATATTTAAACAATAGCCTCCATCTGACGCGAAAATATGTAAAAGCCGGGTGCCATAAAAACACGGTTATTTTGGGGAGACCTCTTTTTCAATTCATAAACTTCAAAGTACTTCTGTCGGCGCCCCAAACATTCAGTTCTATTCAATTTAATGATTTGCAATTGGTTAAAATGAAAACGTACTTAACGGGCAGATACAATCTTGGAGATATCATCATATCAATATCTAGCTGTGACTCCGTCACTTGATGCGTTTAGACCAATCAAGGGCGAGAATTTTTGGCCCATTATAAGATTAGTTGTTGGTGTTTGCACTGTAGAAGACCCTGCAATAATTTTACCATCTCTTTTGGTTACTGTGCATTTACCGAGGGAGGTTTTAACTTACATGTAAGATTCCTCAAGTCGTCGTCTTTGGGCAGAAGGGAATTATTAGCTGAATCCCGGTGGGGTACTTTTGCAGCGGGTTTGGCAACCGGAGCCGTCGAGATTTTTGCAGCAGAGAACGTCTTTGATAATCGAGGCGGTTTAGGTGATGCCTTGATACTTAAGCTGCCCTTTGTTTTCGCTTTTCCAAGTAAACCCTGTTGCTGGAGCATACCTGTAAGTTGAAAATATTAAACTTTGATTTTATAACATACGAGTTTACATAGCTCTATTAGTCAGTTCCCTCTCGATCACTATCCACCCTTGCAGATGAGCCCTAAAACCACCAGCTGCAGTTTGAAATATTTCGTTAAACTAACAAAGTTTTTACAAGAGATTGTGTTAAATACCACACTAATTCGTAGCCTACCTTTCCTTATTTTAACAGGTCCTTCTTGCATCTGTGGTGGTGAAAAATTGCGGATCCTTTTAAGCGCAATCCCTTGAAACAAATTGAAATGGATGTAGCGTTAATATGCAGCTCAAACACATTGTTCCAACCTGCAAACGTCATGCCGTAAAATTTGACCCTAGCAAAATTAAATTCGTAATATTTTCTTTAAGCCCAGAATACGAAATAAGAAAATTCTGCGTTATATGCAGTGTTTTAAGGCCTTCTTTCTTAAACTTTGAGTGGTTACTTTAGCGCTTAATATTAGATTCAGGTCTTTGTGAGTCCGAAACAATAAATAATTGTCATTTATTTGTTTATTCTTTGAGAAATGTTTGTGAGCAATTTTAGTCAAGTCAAGGGAGTCATAAGTACCACAGTGGGCGCAATTTTTTCAACTCTGCTCGCAACTGACTACGTTTGGCCATTGCTTATAACATGCTTGTACTTCAGTCATTTTAAAATTTAAACTCAAGGACCGTCATGGTTTTGCCTTGCACCAGCCACCAGACTTCTTTTTTTTAAGGACAGCATTTAGATGGCATTTGGCAACGATAGTGTCCTACCGACTGAGCAAACTTTGCAAAGTACCTCCAAAACCGTGACCGACGGCTGCAGTTTGAAATATTTCTTTCAATTAACAAGGTTTTTACAAGATTGTAATAGTGCTAAGTACTAGGCCACACTATTTCGTAGCCTACCTTTCCCTATTTTGGCAGGTCCATCTTGCATCTGTGGTGATGAAAAGTTGTGGATTCTTTTAATCTCGATCCCTTGAAACAAATTGAAAATGAATGTAGCGCTAATATGCAGTTCAAACACTATTGCTCCAACCTACAAACGTCATGCAGAAAACATATAACGTAGCAAGATTAAACTCGTAATAGTTTCTGTGTATAAGCCCAGAAAGCGAAATGGCCAAATTCTGAGTTATACATGAATGCTGAGTTTTTCAAGGCTTTCTAAAACTTAGAATAGTTACTTTAACCCTATTCATTTGTGTCACGTCTACGTGAGTCAGGTAATGAGTAATTGTCATTTAGTTGTTTATTCTTTGAGAAATGCCCGTGCACAATTAGCCCAGCCAAGGAAGTGGCAAGTGGGACTATGGGCCCAATTTTCCAACTCCGTTCGCGTTGCGACTTCGTTAAGCCATTGTTTATAATTTTCGTCAACTTTACACTGATCACTTGTGCGTTTTACTTCAGTCAACGTTACATTTGTAGACAAGTCAGGATTTTGCCACCAGACTTCTTAACTTTTAAGTACAGCAATTAGATCACGGCGTTTGGCAATTTTCGTGCTCTTCTGACTGAGCAAACTTTGCAGTTCCAATAGACCAATTTCGATATATTAAAATTCAGCCTAACACAATAGACCTCAGTAGGAGGCTCTGGGGAATAAACCCCACAAACTCTGTAGTTATTCCTCAGAGCCTCGTACTGAGGTTCATTGTTTTAGGCTGAATTTTAATATATCAAAATTGGTCTATTGACTACCCAACGTGAAGTTGTACGCAAGTCAATATCTTTTTAATTAAATTGTGTCTATTCGCGAGTCCGTTTGGAGAAGGACTTTGAAAAGAGCGTCAAGTCTTTTTTTATTTCTAAAGAAATCCTGGCACTAGCTTTCACTTCTGTAAATTATTGAAATCACCGTCTTGCTCACGCGAACAATTACTATACGCTGTACTTGTTCAACTTACAGTGTGACGGGCATTATACATATATGCATAAAAAAAAAATGACATTTTCATTAAAACATCGCGATAGAGTAGGGTTGTTTTGTGGACAGCGGCTTTTGACAAGCTAGGAACAGATGTCGATGGTCGACGCGTAGATCAGATAGGCCAATTCTTGCATGCCGAAAAACTACACTAGTACGTAACCGAATTTTTCAGCCTGGCCTAAAATTCCCGTGTATTGCAGTCCGAACATTATGAAATCTTGACTAAATTTTCCACAAGACATTAACTCAATCTTGAATCACTTTTCCCGTTAATTTTTTTTTCAGCAAAAAGCGGTTTATAACACGTTACAAATGGTAGCCTACCTTTCGCAATTTTCCATGGCCCGTGTTTTGAAGAATTCTCGACAGTTGTATAATCATCCTCTGCAAATATACCGTAACGTACGTGAAACTCAAACCGATGTGATCAGTAAGAGCGGCGTACAGTTACCAATATTGCAGTTGAATCAAAGGCATAAGAGCTCCAAATGATCTGAGAACAGCTCATTACAACTATGGAATCGAATGCTGCACAAAATTTAAACTGTTAGCTACCTTTGTCTCCGCTTATGAAGGAAAATACTTTTTTACCTAACAATGCACATGTACCTAAATGTTATCTTATCTAAACAACACCGTAGGTGCTCTTCTTTCGTTATTATTGTTGTTTTACACAGTTCTATTGACTACACAAACTTAGCCTGCTAAACAGGCGGATCGCGAAGCATGATGCACGAGCGCGGAGCGGTAGTCGAAAAAAAAAAATCCAACAAGTGGTTGCGCTCCGCGCTCGTGTATCGCGTTTCGCTCTCTGCCCGGCTAATCCGCCTGTTCTGCAGGCTAACACAAACTTAGCCGGGTTGAACTAGATACATGCTCGTACGTACCAGTTCCTGTTATAGGATAATCGTCAGGTTTTTCCTCGCTCTTGCTTTGACTCACAGAATCCGAGAGTTCATCTAATACAACCACCTCACCTTTATCTGACAAAATCAAACAGAAACATCACTACCTTTATCACGCCCTTAGCTGAGCCTATCTGACTTGACCATTTGCATCTGTGGTCTCAAAGTGTAAACTTACTACCTGACTGAAAAACAGGCATGAAATCTTCGGGTTTTTTTTTTTTTTTTTTAATTTTATCGAATGTAAAGATCTATGATACTGGATGGAACACAGTTTCGACCAATTCAAGAGGTTACATTACTTGCAAAAAAGTTTCGGACGATTTTAATTTCGGACAAAAAAGTGTCCGAAAATAAAACCGTCCAAACTTTTTAAGCGTTCGAGATATTTACTGAAGAGTATAAAACTTGGAAGTAGCTTCAAAGCTCTTGTTTTCCATCATGCCGGGCCTCATGGAGCGAATTCTAGTTGAGACACGACTTCACATAAACAGCTTGATAGCATTTGTGATATTTTCCCGTCGGTGTATTAGTGAAAGCTCGACTGGCTGCAGTAAAAATATCATTTACACAGATGCTGTTTCAGCCTAAATCCTGTTTTGTAGGCGTAAAATTATTTTAGCTATGTTTCAGCAGTGTCCGAAATTATTGTCCAAATTTTGTCCGAAATGAGATAAAAAGTGTCCGTAAATTAAACGTCCGAAATTTCTTGCAAGTTATGTATGACAATTTTTTTTTTTGTAATTGACTGTGATACAAAGAGCACTAGTATAATACTGTGTATATTTAAGCCTTATCAAACACACAGTGGCTTAGAAGTTCAGAAGATTGAATATTGCTTGTTACCTTGTCAGAATGCATTCGCAGCCTGCAGTCACTTATAATGATCGTAAGAACTACTTACGCCCGTTAGCTGCATTATTTGAGGCCAAAGGATTCAATTCCGAACCTGCAAATTAATAATATTAAAGTAAGGGAGTGTGGAGGGAGTGTCAATAAATAACATTTCCAATGTGGTGAAGACTAAAAGTCAGGGCTTCAACTGGATTCGAACCCGTGACCTCCGCGATACCGGTGCGATGCTCTACCAACTGAAATATCGCTTAAATTGGAAAATTAACTGCGATGATCAATCTTCACTTTCATCTACAACCGCAGTTCATATATGAATTATTCCATATAAACTTAACATCGTGGTGAAGACTGTGGAGCAAACTAACAAATAAAGAAAGATCGGCCATAAATCTCAAGCAGTTTAAGACCCACGTACGGAGGCTAGATCTAAGCAGCATCCTAGATGGATGTAGTGGCTGCCATCTTTGTAACTCATAATTTTAATTTCCCTTATAGGACTTTTTTGCATATTATTTTTAGATAGTTCTAGTTAGGTGTCCCCTATTAGCAATGGAGATTCTCCAGTGCTAGATGTAATTGACACGATAATAAAGTCATTATTATTATTATTATTATTATTATTATCATTATTATTATTATTATTATTATTATTATAGTTAGCTCTCTTTGTTCAAGAACGGGATCGTTCATTCACTCGTTCCTCTAGTTGATCACATTCTTATGCAACCGTATGATACAACTAACGCATTAAGGTTGGTCAGTTCATATTTATGAACAGACACAATTTCTTATTTTAAGAACACATTTACCAAGACAAGTGAAATCTCCCCTCAAGTCGTCAAAATTAATATGTCCCTTCCTAGATCCATCAACTAAACGAATTTGACCAATTTGGTTTCTAAACTCTGCGACATTCCACAATCTTCTTCGCATACGTTCACGGCAATAGTCAGCGTAAGCCACACGTTGTACTTTGCCATTCACAAGTAGTTCAGCTCGAATATTTTCCCCGTCACATCCACCGCCAAGCAAAAAGTCCATGTTTGAGCCTTTGATACGGAATTCTGGTGACGTCAGTGTACCAATAGGGTAATCACCCTCCATGTAGCCAGCTTCGGCGGTGGGACTGGACCTGTTTTCAAATGTTCCTATCCACCAATCACCTTGCACGTTAGTTTTGATGTTCGGGTCGCGTTCGTTAACATTGTCTCTGAAGGTTGGTTGGTTATCGAAAGCGTGACCAGTTTTTTTCCATTTGGATAGCGTCTTCATGCCATTCTCAAAATCAAAATATTTACAGTTGCCTAAGAATTCAACAAGACAATATCAGATTATGTAAACTGATTCAAGATACTGCGATGACCTCGCTTCAAGCTCGTGCTGTCCACTTCTCAAAATTGGCTTTTACCTTCACAACAGGTTAAGGAATTTGACATTTTAAACCTAATTAAAATGTTTCAATTCTTCATTCGTATCGGCCCAGGGCATCCCTCACTGGAAAAAAATATGAGCGCTTTATAAATGGGGTCAGGAGGAGTTATCGGTGTAGCTCTCCAGTGTGCGAGCCTAGTGACTCATCAGGCCGTTTCCTTAGCATAAATATTTCCATCACTAGGAGTTTTACTATTGGAGAGTGATGATAAAATATGTATTTCACTGTATTCCTAGATGGGATAATAGTCCATCGCAGGTTACTTCTCAACATTATTTCAGATTGCCTCAGCAACGCGCCGGTACCAATTTATACAGCAGGTCGTGGAGAGAGGGATTGTAAGAAAAGAGTATCTTGCCTCAAGTCGCGTGCGGGCCCTGAATGCCTGATCCGGAGTTCCCGCACATGAAGCCAAAGCGCCCCTCGTATTCTGTCATAACCTCCCTGAATGTTTTTTCGAGAATTGTTTTCAGTTATAATTTATATGATCATTAGAAATTTTACAGGAACTTAATTAACTTGTCAGGGTTGGCCTTGAAAATAATTCAACCTCTTCTCGGATTTTGTTGACTGAAAAGCTCAAATAGTCCGCTAATGCGCTCCCTAAGAAATGCTCAAGCGCGAGAATTTCCTTGGTTCGACTTAGTAGTCTCCAACTTTCAAACTGATCTAATATATTCTCGTTGCCAATATGGTCGTTTGTTTAAGGTTACTATTTACGACATTTAAAAGTTTCAATTATCTTGCCCACTTAAAAATAACTCTAATTCCTACTGTTTTGTTCAGGATTTATATTTGTGCTGTACCCCGGTTTAAATTATCACGGGCTTTTCACCATGAAATATAACCTGTTACAGACCGACATTCAATTGAGCATAATGACACGCTTGGAACATCACTTTGAATCAAAACCAGCCTAAATTAAGAATAACATTGAAGTAGATTGTTTGTGGGTGATATCACGAATAAACACCCACCTTGCACGGAAACCAAAAACTCTGCAGAAGCCAAAAGGAACGCCAGAAAGACCGCAGAGGTCCATGGAAATGATCTATATTAAAAAAATGCGAGATATATATTAATCAGCGCTTAACTGAAATAAAATTAAGTGTACCCTCGATTAGTAATTCCTCTCTTATTTTCCACCGTTTTGATATTCAGTTAAAAATAA
>Ga0126338_10001769_pt1 | contig 14290 bp, 8 predicted proteins | sample OrbCmetagenome_2_FD_92529 | JGI IMG/M metagenome (GOLD analysis project Ga0126338, IMG submission 92529) | Coral microbial communities from Petempiche,Puerto Morelos, Mexico - Orbicella C C metagenome | ecosystem: Host-associated > Invertebrates > Cnidaria > Coral | place: Petempiche,Puerto...
ACGTTTAATTATTAACCTAAAAAATTGAATATTTTAATCGACCCCGATAACTCGAAACCCCGCTAACTCGAACAGATTTTCGTTTCCCTTCAGAGTTCGAGTTAGCGGGGTTCTACTGTATGTTGAAAACTAAAAACGTCTAAAATGCCAGTCAAGACCGTCCGGAAAAGCAAAAAACAACATATATTGTGATATGTAAACTCAGCTTTAATGATGGATATTTGTCATCATATATAGAAGCGTAAAACTTCTTACAAATCTTTCAGAAGTTTGGCACCGAGTAGCCACCTGATGACCGTGAGCACCCTGGTGTAATTGGTCAAAATGTAGAGAGAACCGGCAGCAATCTTAGAAATATACCGTGACCTAGAGGGTTTAAAATTCGGCGCCCGTGTAGGGACAAGCCCCTGCGACTAGTCCATTTAACAAGTGGCGGGGACAAGTCCTTTCAAGTGAACTAGCCATAATTTGGTCCCTACGACTAGTTCCACGAATTCAAACTGGTTTTGAATTGAAGGGACAAGTTCCTACGACTGGGTTGTCCCTCATAACCCTTCGTGTCTGAACTATTTGTGGGACAAGTCCCTACGACAAATTAAATTTAAAAAAGAAGAAATAATTACAGAATCGTATGTTAAAGAAGCAGCTTAAAGTGTTTTTACCACGCGAATTCTGTCAGAATTTTTCAAAAAAACATCGACGATTCTTTTATCCGGAAATTAAAAAGAATAAGCACTGAATAATTTAGCTGAACTATCTGCAGTTTAATTGAACTGATTTATTTCAATGTTACGTTGTTAATTTAAATAATTTTACTTTGGGAAAGCAGCAGAGTGATCATGAGAGAAGGACAGCTTTTGCTCCTAGTTTTTCCTATGTTCCTGCGCAATTAGTCCCCGCGTGTAGACAGTACAAGGGACTAGCCCCTGCAATCAATCCCCTCGTACAAACTCTTCAACGGACTTGTAGGAGGGACCAGTCCCGGGGACTTTTCGCCTCGTTTGTGCCGACCTTAAAGGTTAATTTGCATGCTACAATTTGTCGACCCGATTGAAGTTGGCTCATTCTAACAACCCAACTTACACACTCAGATTTGTCAGTCTGAAGCAGATGATACCTGAGCAGACGAACGCGTTACACAGATCATTGCCAAGCTAGAAGACTTGACTGAGGTGCGCGAGGAGAAACCGCACCGTCGTTCCCAGAGCCCGCCTGTCATTCTTAGCTTGCGAGGCCTTAGCACGAGGCCAAAAAGGAGGCTCATCTTTTCCTCGTACGAAGGTTCCACCCGTTAGTAAGGACAAGCGCTTTTGAGGACAAGAATAAGCTGCAAGAACCTGGTAACGAGGTGTGACAAAAATTAGAAAATAGCGCATATAAATTTGTTTGATGATAGATGAGAAAACAGCCATAACACTACTGAAAGAAAAAGACCTGAAAATATTCTCAGGCTTTGAAAGGGATTCGAACCCACGACCTTTGTGCTACCGGTGCAATGCTGTTGAAAATCTATTATCATAAATTTGTTTGTTTGTGGTTAAAGTAAGAGAATGTACTGAGCTCGGAAAAGTTAGAAATTTATTGGAATCTCAGTTACTTTCGATAAGGCACTGACATTCAATGATTCAAATTTAGATCAAAGAAATCGACCTTTTGGTCTGAAGTTAATTTTCAGTTGTATGACAAGCTCGATAAACAATACCTCGAAATGATCAGTATGAGTTTCATAGTACTATTTTAAACTTTACACGATGTAAAATTTTCCGGCTTCTAAGGATACGAAACAACTTTTTTCTGTCAAAAAAAGGATAGGAAATATTCATTCATTGATGAAATCCTAACCAAGAGAACAACGGAAGTTCTGATTTGAGTAGATCTCTTAGCTTTTTGGAATCGAATTTGTACATTCATTGACCTTCTTCTGTTTCTTATAGAAAGAATCCTGCTACATAGAGGATATTACACGGTGGTGAGAAGATATGAATTTTATGTTTTCGAGTGGCAAGAGCATAAAATTCATACCTTCGGGCTAACGTGTTATGTTCTTTTTATTACATAGACATACTGATGAAGACGTTTTTGACGATTTTCTGAAGATTTCCGACCCTTTTCCGAAGATTTCCGAAGATTCTTCAAAACTTGTCCGAAGGTCACACGAACATTGCCGAACATTTTCCGAAATTTCCGAAGATTGCCGAAGACTTTCGAGGAAGACTCGTAGATGTTTGGATCATACACCAACGAATTTAAGTACAATTTAGAGACAAACTTGATATCAGCAAAATCATCGATATCTTCACTAGTGAGGATATGGAAAATACGCCACCCGAGTCCCGGATGTGGTTTCGTATGAATTTTATGAGTGGTGTATTTTCCAGTAAAACACTCCTGTCTATATAATAAAGAAAGTTATTTCCATTTCTAACTAAACCAGAATTATATTTCTAACTAAACCCTGAATCACTCAGACACAGAAACTACCCTTATCTTTGTAAAATGAACGAACGTTTTCTTGTTGCATAGGAACACAACAAAAAATACTGTCGATCTTGTCAAACACGTCGTTCTTGAATCAAGCTCAGATACAAAGGTTAACTCTTCAAAAACTTAAACTGAAACTCTGTGATGCTTTATAAAGTTCAGTTTTTTTTTCTTTGTTAATGTATATGAGTATTTTCCTTTTTGGAGGAGTTATGCGTTCTGAGAGATTATACAAACGCAGTTGTGCATTTCAGAAACAACAAAGGAGATCCGAGTCAAAACTTGCTCTGTCAGTTTGGAGTCTAAAAATATACTTTGACGATCCGAAATAACATTTGGTTCTAACTTCGAAATATTAACAGTGTCAACTGGATGGTCAATGTACGCACGTTCATAAATACATGTTAGTTTCGGTCGCAGGAGCTTACTTCCGGAATTAAAAGTAGATCACGGAAGTTTGAAAGTATTTTTATCTTTCTATTTCAGCCCGCTCGCAGGCAAGGTAAATTAAACTCGTGAAAATATCTGACTCTTGAAAGGGAACAGCACCGGATACGTAAATTGGTGACAACGATTGTCAAACTTCAGTTAATTCAGTTGTATCACACTGAGACGAGCATGAAAGCAACGAAAAACGATATCAAGGAGGGGCAAGGGCGTAGACGATGTGATCATCGGGTGTGGCTACAGAGGGGCTCCTACTACAGGCGATTTATTCTTCGTCGCTCCCGTTCGGCGCTCTGCCGAGTTCGCTTCTCAGTAGCGCTTCGCTCTCTGACTCGCGGAGCGCCTGTTCCCGATCGCAGGCTCTGTACCAAGGGGTAGATGTTCGTTAACTGCCAGTTTTGGTCCGAGGTCAGTTCATAGATTATTGTAATTTTTGGGTGACTGTAAAACAAAACTAAAACAACCAGCTAACAGTCGCGGCTTAAAGCCCTTAGGCCCGTCCGGAAACAGCAAAGGACAACAAATTTTGTGAAATGAAACTGTTTATGGATATTTATCATCATGTAATCGTAAAGCCTCTTACAACTGATCTCTCAGAAGTTTACCGCTGAGGAGCCACCTCGTGAACTTGTGCTCCCAAGTGTGATTGGTCAGGATGCAAAGAACCAGCAACACGCATATACCGTCTCAAACATTCAAATAAATAAATAAATAAATAAATAAATAGATAGATAAATTTTACAATATTTAGAGAGGAAGCCACATCAGCCTTAGGCGTGGTTTTCATGCAGGTCCTCTATCCTGATTGAATTGAAATTTGGAGTGTTCGTTTTTGTGGACGAAGGAAAACCGGAGAACCCAGAGGAAAACCCTTGGAGCAAGGCACAACTCAAGCCACATATGGCACCGGGGCGGAATCGAACCTGGGCTACATTGGTGGGAGGCGAGCGCTCTCACCACTGCACCATCCCTGCTCGCCATTCCAGGAAATATCAAGAACCCGGTCGATTTATTTGCATGGTTGTTATGCCTGATGGAAGTTGGCTCATTCGAACAACCCACAAAACCAGTGAATAGTGTTTTCACGCATTCTGATTGACTTGCAAAATATATTGGACTGCAACAGACGTCTTAAAATGACCTAAAATCAGGCCAATTTTTACCCGCGTCCGAATTGGCGGCTCGTACATGCTCGTGCCAAAGGAAAGAGAGCCAAAGAAAAAGTAAAGCTGTTAGCTTCTAAGGGCCTATTTATATGATCTCGGTACCCAAGACAACCCTTCCCCCATATAGATGGGGCCAAAAGCTGAAAGCTTTGCCTTCGTTTCCTTGAACTACAAAAAGAAGGGAAAGAAGAGAGAGCCTGGGATCTAGGTTGTTTTGTGTTTTCCCTTGGGGAAATGTAGCTTAGGCGCTCAAAATAACTTCGAGCAAAATAAAGAGAGAAAGCCGGCTTTTTTTTGTTTATATCGATTCCCTTTGTACTTGTTTTTGTTCGCATTCAATAAACGATGGACTAACTGCACTGTTGGTGCGGGCGTTGTACAGTTAAGTTAAGGGTAGGCAATATTCATATTAAATGTACAAATTTAATTTTCTGCTGGAGTAAGTATCGCATTAGACTATTTTTAATCCAAGACTACTTAAAATAAGTGTGCAGTACAATAGCAGGTTATGATCGCATAAGCTTACTTTGGTAGCGATGCTATTGTCGAACAAATGACTATCATTGACCCCCAGTGTGTGCAATTCAGACCGTAATCACGATTAATTACACTTCACCGTCAATAGACTCAAAAACCTAACTTGAATAAGTGCTATTACACATTAATTAAACCATTCAGAACAGTGGTCATTGAAAACTCGCATAGAGGCGATTTGTTTATTTCGCAGGGATCAAGGGAGAATCACTTCTTTACGATCCTGTAACATTTCTTTTAACTGGACTGATTGCCTGACGAGTGAGTAAGGCTTTCTTCTGCTGGTTTCAGCCAGGTTGAATATTTAGCAGCTCACTGCTCTTTAACAGTCCTTGTTTATCGTAAAACGCACACGGCTTTCAAAAAGGTGCAATAGGTTTCATTGGACTCGCTCCTTGATTGCTTGAAAAGTTTTCTGAACTCTCGGAGACAATTTTCCACAGATAAAGAATTCTGTCGAGTGGAAAAACAGCGAAAGAACGATTCCTTTTGCAAACGTTTTTGTTGTACAATCGAACGAAGGCCTGGCTTGGAATCGAATTGTGGAATAAAAGTGAAGAGTTACTGTTTAGAATATGATGATAGCAGAATCGGGAGAATCGTGTGTAGCTGGAAACTGACAACTAAAAAGATCTTAGGTTCAATAAATTAAATCAGAAAAGTAAATAACATCGCCTACATGCGTAGAATAGCACCATCATAGAATCGGAAGAATTGTACAATTGGAGCCTTCTTTTAAAAGCTTTACCAAATCACGTAATAGAGAACTTAAATAATCGCAAATTCTGAGCCGAAAATTTGTAGTGCTAAGTCAGAGAATATATCTCCTAAATGAGTATATTAGTTCTATTTGCAATACTTTCTAACAGCTTACTTGTTTACTGAGCTCGATATCTCTGAGAAATTACCCACGACATCTCAATTATTTTACGCTGCATGGTAGGTGAGATTTAAAAAGATTCTTCTCTTTGGCTCACGTTTAGCACGGTTCTGTTACGCCATTTTCCAAATCTGTCACTCCGTGTTAAGTTCCAAGTTCATCATCTTCAAGCATGCAACTATTTTATCGAAACTGGCGTATTTTTCGTGGAGAACGCAAAGAAATGAATCCGCCCAGAAAGAGTGCTGAGACGCTCAATTCTTAAAGCTTTTTACTATTCGGGTTTTGGAGACACCGTGATTGTTTTTATTCTTAATTGACGGTTTTCTTTACAGTTGCGCTTTAGTTCACATGGATCCCCGCCTCCGACTGCGCAAGACTTCGAGATGGTGTAACGAGCAACGTGTTCAAAAAGTAATGGCATTAAACAGAAAAGAGGAGACTGATCTTCAACAGAAGCTGGGCCAACTTCAGCGGGAACAAAACCGGCTGAGTCGAGAATTCGACTATGATATCTGGAAAACAAGGCAAGCCTTTAACGCCAGCAAAAGGGTTCCGCCGATCGCAGGCGATTCAAAGTCGCGCGTACGAAGGAACAGCCTGCCTTCTGTGGAGCCCACTAAGGGAATGATGAACGCAAAAAGAAGACATTCAACTGCTTGTGCGCCGCCTGCCAGGATGGTAAAGGAAGGTGGAAGAGATAGCAAGAAAGTAGACGAGGACGTTATGTTCGAAATAGACAACAGTTTCAAGTTTTTATTCATCGCGTTTGGAAATAAACTCAGTACTCCTTCAAGCTCTAATACCGTCAAACTTCCAGAAATAAAGTCGAGTTCGCCCCGAGGGTCTGGTTCTGAGAGTCGCCGCTCAAGCTTGGCTAAAATTCACGGAAGACTTTGGTAAAACAATAATAAGGACAAAGTTCCTCCAAGTACAATCAGCAACGACTGCTGTAAATTAAACAAATACGATACGCAGTAGGTTTCGTAAAACCTTTCCTCTAGGGAAAAAAACACTCTGCAGGCAAACCTCTTGAAAAAAATTGTTCTTTATTCCATGCAGAGAGATTTTTCTTCCATAGACTTTTCTTTGTAAAATATTCTTGTTTGCATACAGTAGGAAGTACCATGCAATACAAATAGCAAAGTGATAGCTCATTTTGGAGAAAATGTATATATGTTTGTTTTGTTATGTTGTCGTGAATGCAAAATAGCTCAAAGTGGAAAAAAAAAAACCTTTGACACTGCAAATTAAAAAGTATTGTTTTAAATGAACGTAGATGTCAAAATAATAGTTTTATATAGTTTTACAAAGGCAGATGAATAGAGTTATTTTAATTCTCAACGCCAGGTAGCCATTTTTTATCATTCTGAAGAATTTTGTATGTACATCAGGTGGTGTATGTACTTTTGTCAGCAACGGAATAAAGACATCTATTTGTTTATGATTTTTATGCGCTATATAAAAAAATGCTTTATTAAGTAAGCACGATGAAAAAAATATCTCAAATTAACTCTCAGCTCTAAAATCCTCCAGATGGCCGCAGTCTAATTCAACGTCGACCCTAAACACAACCTTATTCTTGGGACTTAAAGGGACTCATTTACTGTGAGCACCTAACTAAGTTCTTATTGTGAAGGTCCAGGGTGGATTCCGAATTTTGCACTACAATCGTCCCTACTCAAATTACAATGGGAATATCATGGGTGACAAATAACTCCTTAAATTTTGGAGCGAAATTTCTGCCTTAACCCTTTCGCGCCAAGTGTCGTCCCCAGACAACATTTAGAGGGGTAGACAAAGAACTAGTTGTGACGTCGTCAATTCCTAGGTCAGCAGATTGTTTTGATAAACAACTTACTCAGGGGAGACAGAGCTTTTCATACGAGTGTCTATCTTGAACATGCTGACAGAGCTACTAGGAAAACAAATGTTCAATTATTGGTGCAATAATTTGATTGTACCATTACTACTCGGATAACCGTAGTAATTCTAGAGCTAATACATGCGAAAAGTCCCCACTTCTAGAAGGGAGGTATCATTTGCAGGTCTTTTGAACGGTCACTACCAAAACTTTTGCAGCTGATAGAAAGAGAGTGAAGAGTAGAAGATCAGATAGCGAGAAAAGAAAGAGAGAGAGAAAGAGGAAAGGAAAAGGAGGCAGGACAAAAATCGCAACGCATCAGCAACGCATTTTACTTTATGCGCATGCGCTGAAGTAAAATGTTGCTCTATAGAAACTAGTCGAAAATCTAGATGAACTGTAAAATATTGCATTCCTAGCAAAATGTAGTGTAATTTAGCGACATTGCATGTCAAAAAACCATTTGACGGTAAAAAATACTGCTTGTTTGGAGCAAAATCAAGCATGAAAGGGTAAATTTGTAAGTTCACGTGTGACTTTACAAAATTTGCATGGCAACGTTTGGCGCGAAATTTCTCGATACAATAAACTAGTCAAAAACCAGGGGCTTCTGTCAAAAACCCATTCAGTGTAATTTGTCACCCATGATATTAAAAGGTAACCAAATGATAAACTCGTAAAATTTTGAAATAATTTCACTTAGGTTTTGTCAAATTTCTAATAATTTTCCTCGCCCAAGACTCGGAAAATTACTAGAATTTTGACAAAGTGCGCGTGAAATTATTCGCTAATTTCACTCGTTACCATTTGATGGAAAAGGCGACATAACTCCGCCGAGATTCGAACCCACGATGAGGTCTAAGATCACGACTCAGATCTATTCAGTTTGTCCTTCAGGGGTAACATATAACTAATAAACATTTATCACTGCCCTGAAAATTATCATCTTTGATGGTCTTTCATTGTTTCTCATACACTTAACAAGATGTGAGTTTCAATTTTATTTTTAATAATTTTCCTCACCTGTCTCTATTATTCTACTTAGAAAAGGCGAATAATTACAGCGAAAATGTGATCAAAATGGTATTCAAATCGATTATAAAGTTAAACAACACACAAAAAAGAAAGCGCACTTTTTATAAGTCAACTTTTAGCGCTGCGACAGACTGCAAGTTTCGTGGCAACTTTTGTCGAGATAGTTCAGTCGAGGGGCAAGCGAACAGCATCTTCACCGAAGTGCGCATTATGTCTCCGAGAATCGTGTCTGCCGAGCAGCGGTGTTCGTTTACGGGTAGCGAGGTAACAGGGCATATCTTGAGAGTAACAATTCAAGCCGACCGAACAACTTTCGTAATGCTTTGCACTTTCCGATTAAACGAAGTGAATCGGAATTTGTTAGGGTTTATTTGCAAATACTTTCGACCGAAGTTGCCACGGAAGTTGTATGCAACTCGACTTGCAGCGCTTTTTTGAAAGAGTTAAAACTCAAAGTCATGTTCAGTCCATTTAGAGATACCAAGCAAACACCTCAACACAGGATTCACCATCATTATCATCTTCGCTGACACCGACCAGATCTTCTCCGTACCAGATTTCTATTTGTTGGCCATATTGGACGAATTCCGGGTTGGCGAAATCGTGGAAGACAAGGAACGGAGAATCGGGTTCGAAACCCGGAAGCGCGTACCACATGGACATTGACTTGTTCCGGATGAACTTCTCGCGCGGAAACAAAACCCGTTCGGACGACGTGGTAATGAATGTACCCAGGGGAGTCTTACCGACATACGGGTGCCTTGTCGAGCATCCCCATTTGCTGGCGAATGAGCCGTGGCTAGCATGGCAGTCATCTTTTTCGCAGTTCACCTGACCTCCAGTGTGTACCACTTTGAAAGCAGCCAAAAAGCCTTCCTTTGTGATGGTGAATTTACCTGGCTTATTACCTTTGGCACCGAAGCAGGATTTCGTTACATTTAGTCTATTCCACCGACCTAAAATCAAGAGATAACTAAAGTTATTTTGAGATAAAGAAACAACAACAACAACAACAGAAAGCCTGTTTCAGGCTCTTGTCTACAAAGGAGGATCAGGGTCAGCCCAAGTTTAGGCCCCGTCCACATAACGCCAGAGAAATTTTTTTTTCCACATTTTTATTTCCATTATTAAATACAAAGTACAGCGCTAATATTAAGTGTCAATAACACGCCAGAGAAATTTAATAACGGTGTTTCAACTCTGAAAACGCATCACATGTTTTCCGTCCACATAACGTCAGAGAAGTTTAAAAACGTTGTTTTCACTCTGAAAACGCATCACATGTTTTCCGTCCACATAACGTCAGAGAAATTTGAAAACGGCATCTTCACTCTGAAAACGCATCAAATTTTTCTGTCCACACTACGCCGGAGAAATTTGAAAACGCAACAAACATCGGTCATTGTGGGCAGGAAAATTACTACACGATTATCGTCACCCCATCGTTTTCGAAAAGCCCCATTTACAAAATGTTTTCCGTCGAATCGAAAGCGAAAAACCTGTGTTTTCAAAATCCTCCGGTCTGAAGCACTGGGTCTGAAGAGCGTTTTCGAAAAGCTCCGTTTTCGTGGCGGATTAGTGTGGACGGTAGGCCTAACCGTAGAAATAAAGCTGCGTTTATAAATTTCTCCGGCGCAGTGTGGACGGGGCGTTATCGCGTATGGCAGCCGTAGCAAGGAAATGATGACGCTGTTGTGTGGAACTGAATGAGCGCCGCCCCGCAGAGCCAAGCGAAAACTGAGAACGTCCGAATTGCGAAGGAGACAAAACAGAACAAGAGTCTATGCAGAGGGCAAGAGTTTTTTTTTTTTTTTTTCATTCTCCTCCGTACCTCCGTATTGTTACTTCCAATATTTTAAACACAAATTGTTATTTGCCCGAAATCCGACGGATTGGAAGAGATTACACAACGCATTGATTAGCTTAAGTAATGTCTTTCTTCAAGGCTACTGCGTCAAAGTGTTAATCAAAGAGACATCCTACGCATTTTAAACTTTGGCCCGGCGTAACAGCTCGTTTCTCAGAGGAAAGCACGAAAAGAAATTCAGGTCATGATCATTGTCTTCAGGCTTTAGGGAACCTCAAAATATTATCAGCTTAGTTGAGTAAAAAAAAAAAAGTAAAAACAAAATGCCAGGGCGGTAGCTGACAATTAATTAAATAAGAACCAGGAATGGAGATTTTTTTTAGCTTAGGGAAGATTAAGAAAGATTACAAACATCATTTGATTCGTGTTCCCTCAAGGTAAAGGGTTCTTGGTTCTAATCCAACTAAAAATAAAAAAAACGAACTGCGTTTTTTCACTAAAAATTTTACGATCCCTTTATACGTCATTCTTGAGGGATATCAAATGTGAGACTAAAAAAGGTATCCAATGTCCCTTATATCATTAATTGCCCTTAAGGCTGTCTGAAGCATATTTACAATTAAAAAGTTTCATCCACCTTTGGACGAAAATTGACGGGCCTTTTTGGGAATAGTTTTGATAACATCTCAGATTCTAAGAAAACTTGGTATGCTACGAAAACTGGATAAATCGCTTTTCAGTCAGAAAATAATTAATGCACTCGACTCGTTACTGGCCGAGGTAATTCTCATAAAGAGAGAGCGAAATGGCAAGGTTTTTCGATTATGCAATGAAATCTGGCTGATAAGGGGCTCGTGCCGAAAAACCACGACGCAATGAAATAAACTTCTTTAAAACTAATCTTGAAAACTGTGATTTAGATAAAGAGAGTGTTATACAGGCCTATAATAGTGTCTAGTTTTGACGAGCTAGGCTAACAAACTAGGGTCTTACTTGGCATTTTAGGACACATCTTTTGCATTCCCTGTCTTAAAGAGCCTGCCTCTTGCTTGAGTAATGTCCTCAGCTGTACTTCTTGCTGCTGGGAAAATTTGCTGCAACATCCATTACTCGCGGACGAGCCTTGGTAGAACAGAGAGGCTATCGCGCTAAATAACAGAAGGAAATTCACCATGTTGATTTCGCTGCGGCTGTAGCTTCGTCCGTGCTCTCTGACGTGCGACCCTTAGATGATCCTTATCAGTGTTAAATGAGGAAGGGGGCTTAGTAGCGCGCTTTTAAAATACAATTTGCGCCTGGAGCTGTTAAGAGGTTTTCATCGGCTGAAGAAAAACTGCGCAGATCCGTCTGCTTTAACGCTTCCTTTGAAATTCGATAACAACGGATTTGTCTGTCTAGAGGATTATTGCACGGGGGGGTAGATAAAAGGCAGCGATATTTTTGAGGATATCACACCTAAACCAAGGCCAAAAATACTGATTATATTGTAACAAATCAAAGTGTCAGTTTCACGGTCAGAGTTTCGGAGCTTTTGTAAGTCACCAGGGAAAATTTTAAGATCAGGAATTTTTTTGCTTGAATACATTGATCTTCTTGACTACAACACCGTGTATTTTCACTCTTTGTCCCGCAGACCAGAACACACTAACATTTCGAAATTATGCCGCAAACTATTTGTACTATCGATGTTATTCAAAAAGCCCATACATCTCTGGAAATTTTGGTTTCGAAAGTAGGAATTGAACGCTTTGCAAAACATGCCGCTGTTCAGTTTAAAGAGCAGGTATTCCCAGCATGTTATTCTTGCGGGATTTATTGTTTGCTTGCCACGTAATTGAGCAACACCTAAGAAGGGAACAGAACATGTTCTAAATATTTTCAGTTTTCTGGAAGCAAATGTTTTAGATCATTCGGCAAATCCTTTGTTTTTGTAGAACAAAATAGACAACAAAAACACGACAGATTTTCCTTCTATATAATTTATGACGTACATAAAATTGACTGCTCCTGCTGTCCTACTTAAGAACAATTAGAGAACGGTTACTAGAGAATGATCTAAAACATTCGCGTACACAACTCTATTTTTTTCATGTACAGAGCCGGCTTCAAAAGTTTTATGGCAAATAGTTTGCACGACCCATTTTCAGAGGAAAGTTTTGCTAAAGGTTCTTCTACCACGTAAGTCGTAGTTTTCGTGAAGAAGACGTGGTCCTTTCCATTGTTCTTTTGATTGACACTTGGGGTCAAACTCTAAAGATAGCTTTGTTTAAAATCTTCTTTTCCTTGTAATGTCGCGCATTTGTGGGTTGTTTTAGTACTCCATTTGTTGCGTTGTTTTAACTTGTTGAACGAAATCGGGTTACAAATCGCTTTTTTATCTTGGCGCTGCACTGAAAGCTGAATGATACTGTACCCTAATTCTTCGTGCTGGCTTGTTTCTTGTCGAGTTGGAATTTTATGAACGCAAAGAAAACAAACGCGAATTTAACCCAAAGATCGCCCCCGCGCACGTGTTAGGTCCCGGGTTTTTGGTCTACTAAACGGAACATTCACACAGACGAAAACACGGGCCCAGCTAACGTGACAAAAGTACTTCATATCAATGTGTTTACTTCGTTCGAATAAAATGAAAAGTATTTAAAGTTGTTAACATTATTTTGTACCTCGCGTTTGGGGGATGTTGGAATTTTCCAGCCCACCAGAAATTACGTAATGCAAATCTTTATTGTGTTTAGAACTCAGCTGGAGCGAACCTTGCGGGAGATTCACGTCTACTGCACAGAAAAAAAGTTTGGCTCAAAATGCACGCAATAAACATTGCACCCCTAGAATCTCTGACGTAGCCTTGATTAAATAATATAGCGGAATATTGCTTCACTCTCTAGGAATTACATATCTAATACATTGTCAAAGTCATGAATGTTGAAGTGTTAAATGAAAGAGGCAAGTCGCGTTGTAAATTTGGATTCTTCATCGTGCATGCGTTGTACCTTTATCCAGACGGAAGTGGGATAAACTAAATAAAAATAATAATGCACTAAACAGCTGATAAAAACTTTCGCTCTGACAAGCTCTATGTCTTCCAGTGGCTTGTTTGCTTCTTGTTTTAACGTTCAGGTAGATAAAAAGGCCTTTGTTTCACTGACCTACCACCCCGTACCACTTGTATGCAGACTGAACGGTAAATCTTAGCTGTAGAAGATCAACACCTAACTTTCGTGCCGTTATCCTAACGCTAAATCTCCCACACTCGTACTTGATGGTTGACAGGGAAAGAATAGTAATTTACTTAGATAAAACGTGGTAGAACCCCGGGGGGGTTACTTTGGGAATTTCTGGGTAGGGGTGTGCCGCTGGGACTCTGGAACCCAGAACTAGTTCAGCCGAATTTTGCTACCCTATTCTAGAGTAAACTCCCCAAATCCCCCCATCTATCGACACTGTTGAGGCTGATTTGCGTAAGTTTAAACTTGCCGATTTGATTTTTTTATACTTTTGAGTGACAATTCCTGGTTTCCTTAGTCTAGATAAAATCTTCAACCAACTAGTCAGTTGTGTGAAAAATTATACCCTATTCTAGACCCAAACGCTCTGATTTATATACCCTATCCTAGAGTTAACTGCTTGAAAACCATACCCTTCACAGCGGCACAAACCTATATAACCCGTATATGGCAGTGCCCCCCCCCCCCGGGGGTAGAACAAAGAGCTTTCTTCGTAAATACAGTGGACAAGAACCACACCGTGCTCACTGGACAAGAACCACACCGTTATAATCCAACGGAAATTTTGCGCAGTTACTGACTTGATGATTGACCCAATTTTCCGTACCGAGACTCTCTCTTTTTACAATCTAATTTCAGTTTGTCGGCAAACTTGCTTTTCAACGGCAATACGCCAAGGGAAACATGAATCTATCCGGAAAAACAAGAGCTGTTCCGGTTAATTTGTGTAAGGGCAACAAATCTTGTTCTGTCCGCGGTTTGTGGGGTACGACATTATATTTAGGTGTAAGGTTCCATCGATTTTGGGCAAATGACCCGCTGTTTGCGCTAGCAAATACCTGAAATCGGTCC
>Ga0126338_10001771_pt1 | contig 14284 bp, 8 predicted proteins | sample OrbCmetagenome_2_FD_92529 | JGI IMG/M metagenome (GOLD analysis project Ga0126338, IMG submission 92529) | Coral microbial communities from Petempiche,Puerto Morelos, Mexico - Orbicella C C metagenome | ecosystem: Host-associated > Invertebrates > Cnidaria > Coral | place: Petempiche,Puerto...
TGAACTCTATTGTCCCTTCGACCAATCAGGTGTTGCCGTTGCTGGAGCAACTAACGCAGCGAACACCAGACAGAGTGAAGCTGTTACAGTCTCCCTATTTTTTCCGCCCCGTCACCCCCACGCCATTAACCCCACCGCCACTACCCACGGGCATTTTGTACTCTCCCCAGTTTCGTTCGGATCAAGAGACCAAGATGGCAGCCCATTGAACTCAACGCATCTACGATCTCACGGAAAAATAGGGGACTGTGAACAGTCTACCAAAATATAACAACACGCAATAACATATGCATTAAGGCATTTCTTGTAAAGTCTGTTTACAGCATGTTTCAGCAGTTATTCACTTCCATGGGAAGTTCAACTTAGGCACACTTATGTGCTATAAATTATACGCTTTTCAGTGTTAGTTGTAATCATTCCCTGAAGAAGTCTCAGAGAGAGACAAAACGCGTCGGAAATAAACGAAAAAGTTTACAACTACAAGAAGTCTTCCCTCGTGCTGCTCACTAGTCTTCGTTAAAAAATTTAAAAAACAAAATTTAAAAAATTAAAACAATTAAAAAAATAAAAAAATAAAAAATTGTATCTATTTTGTAGACAATGTGATAAACACAATGTTGGTCTTGCTTTACTTCCTTGAATGTAGTAAAAGAACTACTAATGAGTTTGCCTCAGACATTGCCACTGGCAATATCAATAGGTTATTCACAAAAAAATCCACACACCCCCAACAGATGGACATGCTTTTTGACTGCCCCTTCCAACTGGATCTCCTCAAGTACTAGACCCCCCTCCTGCCAGGATTTCCAAGGCAAAAGAACCCCCCCCCCCCCATGCCTGGATTTCCCAAAAAAATTATGGGCCTTAAATTTCATTTATATTCAGTAGAATTCTTTGCACAATCATATCCAGAATATGCTCTTGTGTAATTTCTAAAGCTTCAGCCAATATTAAGCTTACAATTATTATGTAGAACTCAATAAAACAAGCTAAATACAAATACATTTTTGGACTCGTAGCTTTTTGAAAACATGTGACTTGTTTCTTACACAGCGCAAAATATGTGTCCAAATTTAAAGGATAAGACTTTCGGTAACTCGAATAAATATTTTACCTCTAAGCTGGGTTTCTAATAAGGTGAGGGAACGAAATTGTGTGGAATATTGGAGGCAAACTGTGTGGGAGAACACTTCGATTGACTGCATGGAATTGTGCGGATTGTGCAATCTTTTGATGAACAAAATTTAAATTTCAACTGTTCTTGCCAAGTGCTACAGCAAGGAAATTCTGCATTGACAGTATATATAGTTTAGCTTAGTTTATTTCCCTAGAAGTTCAAATACACCTAGCCCGGGACATCCAAACGATGGAAATCAATGATTGGAAAACCAATCGATCAATCGGTATCAATTGATAAAATTAGTTAATTGGTATCAGTTGGTATCGGTCAATCAATGAACAATCGATAACCACGCAAAAACTGTTCATCGATTGCTATTGATTGGCACAGAAACCTCGAACAGACGTCACACATGCTACTTGTCCGATCATCCGCCATTTTTAGGAAGCCAGTGCCAACCCAGTCTTCTCAACGCAAAGAATATACCCTGTTGCACGTGTACTTAAATTACCCACTTGCCCGTCATTGCCTTTCCATGTCATTTCTGTGTCATTCTTAACCATCGTGGACAGCTCAGCTTATTTTATTTCTTTCAGACACAATTGGCACCTTCATAGATTTTTTGTTTGTATGTTTATGATCTTTGTTTTAAGCACGATTAGGTTTGTTATTATCAGGCTAGGCATTTTCTGCTTTATTCATTATTTTGCATCAACTCATGCTGTTGTTAGCAATTTCATTGTTTGCCAAATTACAACTTCTGTTACCAGAATTTTTCTGTGAAGGCGCAATGCAACCACTTTCCATCTTTTGAAGTCTGTAGTATTGGCCCGTGTCCGCTCTGGTAAATAGCTTTCCACTTTGGATAACGTTTTCAAACTTCAAACGTTTCTGTTTTTGGTTGACGTTTTCATGGGATATGTGTGGACGGGGGAAGCAAGAACAGGAACAGCTTTTGAGTTGTCAAAGGAAAATGGATACCTGTGGACAGTGCTTTGAAGAAAAAGAAGAGAGTATTGTTCTCCTGTTAACTTTGAAAGCATTAAAATGAAATGTGTTTACAATTACTGCGTACAAGGATGTGATATTTATGCGCCAATTCCATCAATCTGCAGCCAATCGATATCAATTTATCTATTGATTGTTATTGAAAATCGATACCAATCAATAACAACACAAATCTTCACCATTGATTGGTCATCGATTAACATAGATGAGGACCACCAGATGCCAACCTTGTTAAGCTTAATTGGTGGCAAAACGTACACATTGTTGAGAGATCTTCTGACACCAGACTAACCAGCTATGAAGAGCTTCCAGGAGATCGTCAGAACCCTTCAACAACACTTTAGTCCTAAACCATTAGAAATAGCAGAATGTTTTTGTTTTTACAAATGAAACCAGCGTGTAGGAAAAACTGTGTTGACCTATGAAGCCGATCTGAAGAAGCTAGCAGCCCACTGCAATTGACGGGTTGGTCTGTGGCCTTCGCAATGTACAGATACAAAAGTGTTTGCTCTCAGAAGCCAAACTGAAATATACCAAGGCTTTGGAGATTGCCGTAGCGATGGAAACAGCCATTCTTGATGCTTCGGAATTGCAAAGTGAATTTCAGCTAGAACAACCTAGAGTTGACGAGATATCAGATAATAGCAAAACAACTCCAGTACTTCCCCCACTGCCGAACCCCACTGCTAACGCTTGTTATTGGTGTGAAGGAGACTCGCACGCAACACACAATTGCAGATTCAAGGACCAGACATGCTATCATTGCGGAAAGGTGGGACACATTTCAAGAGTCTGTTGCTCGAAACAACAAGGTAAGCCCAAACAAATGTAGAGAACACAGCAAAACACCCAAGAACATACTATTGAATACAGTAAGATCGATGAATATGAAGATTTATTAAGCTTGAAGATACATAATGTGGGCAACCTGAGCAGAAATGTTATCTGGGTAGATTTAAAAGAAGAGGGGAAACCTCTGAAAATGGAACTGGACATGGGCTCGGCAGTGTCGATTATCATGAATTGTACTTGAAGAAATTTAATGACATACCTTTGCAGAAAACTAAATTGTTGTTAAAAACTTGCACTAGGGAGAACATTACTCCTGTTGGAGTGCTTAGAGTACATGTTGAGTACAAAGGCCAGCAACCATTACTGTTGGATCTGTTTGTCGTCAAGGGCAAGGGCCCTGTGTTGATGGGGAGGGATTGGCCCTACAAGATACGCTTAGATTGGTGTGCCATCAATTCACTGAACATTTCACAGGCTGCACTAACTGCCAAAGAGCATCTGCAATCCATGCTAGACAAATACTCGGATGTTTTTGAAGATAAACTTGCAACATTCAAATCAGCTAAAGCAAAGCTAGCCTTCAAAGAAGACACCCAAGCTCGTTTCCACAAAGCTCGAGCTGTGCCATATGCCTTGAGACCAAATGTTGAAGAGGAACTGAGAAGACTTCAGAATGAAGGCATTCTCACGAAAGGCGAGTGGAGTGAGTGGGAAATTCCCATTGTACCCGTCCCAAAGAAAGATGGATCAGTACGAATATGCGGTGATTACAAAGTTACAGTGAACCCAGAGCTACAAGCTGAGCAGTACCCCTTACCCTGCATTGAAGACATCTTTGCAAGGCTTTCTGGTGGGCAGAGATTCTCAAAGATCGACATTTGTCAAGCATACCACCAACTAGAGATGGAAGAAGATTCTAAGAAATATCTCACTATCAACACTCATATGGGCCTGTTTCAGTACAACCAACTAGTGTTCGGCATCACATCTGCACCCGCTATCTGGCAGCATACGATTGATCAAGTGCTGGAAGGAACATCTGTACAAGTTGTATTCTTGATGATATGATCATTACAGGAAGGAATGATGAAGAACACCTGGCAAATTTGGAAGAAGTCCTGTGACGGCTACAGCATCGTGGCTTAAGAGCAAACAAGGCAAAGTGTGAGTTCTTCAAGGAGAAGATAACCTACTGTCAGTATGATATCGACAGCAATGGCCTACACAAGTCAGCGGAGAAAGTAGAAGCAGTTTTGAAAGCACCATGCCCAAACGATGTAGCTAAAGTAAGATCGTTCCTTGGGTTAATCAATGATTATCACAGGTTCCTGCCTAACCTGTCAATGGCAGTGCATCCCCTGCATCAACTCTTGAAGAAGATTCACAAATGGAAATGGACAAAACAATGCCATGAAGCATTCCACAAAGTGAAAGAAGTGATCACTTCAGAGAAAGTTCTAACCCACTACGATCCAAGCCTACCACTCACAAGAATTGAGGAAAAGTATGCACAGATTGACAAAGAAGCCAGTAGTCTGGAGGGTCAAGAAGTTTCATGTATATTTGTTCAGGTGCTCGTTCTCCCTGTGTACAGATCATTAGCCATTAACGTCACTCTTTCATCTGCAGAAAAGCATCCCTGTTGTCACTGCAGTTCAACTTCAACATTATGCTTTGTTCCTGGCCGGCTATGATTACACAATTGAATACAGAACACTAAAGTTCATAGTAATGCTGATGGTCTTTCCTGTCTCCCTCTTGAAGCAGAAATCAGAAATGAAGAAGTGGTAGACCCAGTGGGAGTCTTCAATTTGTTGCAGTTCAATCCACTACCAGTCACTGTGGACAGCGTCAGTAAAGGATGGCCATACAACCATGTTCCTGAACTCAACCCCTTCTTTATGCGTAGAGATGAGATCACATTACAGTCAGCCTGCCTAATGTGGGGAATAAGAGTCATAATACCTCCCAAGCTGCACCCACAAGTCCTCAAAGATCTTCATTAGGGACATATCAGAGTCGTGAAGATGAAAGCCATTGCCCGGAGTTATATCTGGTGGCCTGGTATCGACAAGGAAATTGAACTGACTGCTAAGTCCTGCCCTGGCTGCCAACTAACACAGAGAGAGCCTAGTACAGTACCAGTGCACCCATGGGAATGGCCTTCGTTGCCCTGGCAATGAATTCATATTGATTTTGCAGGACCGTTCCTTAACAGCATGTTCTCGGTGGTAGTGGATGTGCATTCAAGATGGCTAGAGGTAGAGAGAATGAGTTCTACCACTTCAGAGAAGACCATTGAAACCCTTCAGATGTTATTTGCCAGGTATGGAGTGCCAGCCCAGTTAGTAAGTGACATTATCATGACACGTATGGCCCTGTGTGCAATTTCCTCAGAAAACCATAAGAAAAAGGGCCTCGTATGAGGGCCGTACACGTTGAAGTGATCAGGCTGGAAAAACACGCACCGCCCTACTAGAAATGCATATGGCCCTACAAAGAATGCATATGGCAAAATCGATGCGAGTTAATGACAAAAACAATTTTGTTGCTGCAAAATTTTGTTCTCTTCAAAATGAGTGATGAAAGTGAACATTCTGAGAGGTAATTTTACTATCCAGACAAACTGTCCGATACAGAACTACTTCAGTCGCCAACTCAGGGTCCAAAATTGCGACTGACTGGTTGCCAATGCAACTAAAAATTAAGTGTTGGCAACCAGAATTTTAAAACTGGTCGCCAAGAGGCGACTAACCTTTTGTCCTCTGGGCATTTGAAATTCCGAGGTAAAAGGGCTTTTTTTAAAGAGAAAACATGAAGCTCCTGTGGACAATTGTGGTAAAACGAAGTGAGGATTTTGCGATCGCCATATTTACCCAGCGCCATATTGTGTCAGTGGCTTCTCCCTATACGGATATTGCGGGCGAAAATGAGACTTAGTGAAATTGTGACAAGTTGTGACGAGATTGAAAGCGTTGGCGGAAACACGTGCGCTTAATTCTTAATACTTTACCTAAATTCCAGTAAATTTCAGCTCTGAAATATAAGTTGAGGTATTATCTTACCATGTACTACATGTGCAAAAGATGGCTATCAGCTCTTTGCGATCATTTTGTGATTTGCTGCTCCCAGGAGACGAAACATCCATTCTGAGATGTTTCGATGACTTAGATAAATGCTTGATTGTACAATCAGATTTAGTAGATTTGGCTAAGCTGCCTCGGGATGACCTTGGAATGAGCTTAATACCAGATGACATCGCTGCTAAGCCTTTGGCTTATGGAAATCCTGTGGCACTGTAATCAACTGGAAACGGCAATTGCTTATAGAGTTAGGTCTCACTACTCATTTTGTGGCGATGAATCTCGTTGCTGGAGAGTTGTATTTCAATGCTGAATATTATGCCAATCACAAAATTTTTTTAACTAAACGGAAATAATAAGAGAAAGAAATCCAAAGCCTTTGCTAGAATGTTGACAAACACGCTCATTGAGATGTAGGACTCTGTTACTGTTACACAGCTTTTGTGAGTCTCTCCTTTAATAGCTGTATGTATATTGCGTTGAATGAAAACATTTTGTTGAAAGGTTAAATTTTGTGCTTTACTATAAATTAAGGTAAATTATACCCTGGGAAACCACAAAAAGGCGACCAAACCTTTCCATCTGGCGACCAAAATTTTTAGGTTAGTCACCAGTTGACTCCGTTAGGAAAAGGTTAATTTCAGACCCTGCAACTCACTCTGAAAGCAAAGAAAGAAAGTCAACACTCCTCACAAATGAAGAAGTTTACAACTTTGTCAGAAGCCAGCAGCAAGCAAACAGGTGGTCAAGAAAACAACTTTTCAGGATGAACTGTGTGATAGTTAATCTTTGGAATAAGCAAACAGTCTTGAGGTGAAACTTCTTTCAGTGGAAAGTATCAAAGAATTCACCCTAGGTCAAAAGCAAGAAAACAATGTGAAGAAAACAAAGCATGATATATTAAGTTAAATGTTTTTTTTTTTTGAGTTTCCAGAGCTTCTGGGAGAAGTTATTTAAACCAGAGAAATCACAAACGTACTGTTGAGTCGTGGTAAATATTAAGGGGGGAGGAGTTGTGGAGTGTTTGGCCAGCAGCTGACATTAGTGAGCATGTGCACTCATGCATGTTTCTGTAACCATGTGCTTTGATTCACATTAAACTGAATACGTGACAGGGTTGGCTTTGGCTTTCTAAAAATGGCAGATGATCAGACAGGTAGTGTGCGTGACGTCTGTTTGAGGTTGCTGTGTATGCACACATGTACTATTTACAGTGGTTGCTACTTACCTTGCAGATGGGAGATGTACTTGAAAATAATAATTGAATTCCATAGTATATTTTAATAGAGTAGTTTGTTTTAAGGTGGCTGAACACAGTTTTTGATACCTGTGTTTCATTCACCTTTTTCTCTAAAACCCTTGATACCACGGTCGCCAAAAATGGCTGCAAGCAAGTTAACAACACAAAGTTTGGTTTCTTGATGGTTAAGCTGACGTATGTGCCATTACCATGGCAGCATGAATAAATATAAACAGGCCTTTAAAATCAGTTTTGTTTATTTGTAGAAAATCTAGTTATTAGATTTTCTTTATAATTTGCATGCGACAAGCTTGTAACAATTCTCACAAGTTAACACCATTTGCTAATAATTTAACAGAGAGATCTCTAATCATCCCTTGTTGAAGGTTCACTGGAATATCTAGAATTTCCTTTGTTAAAATTCAGTTATTTTCAATACTCCAGTTACTTATTTCCTAAAGTATTTTCATGCCCAATTTCGTGAAATTCTAATGAGTGGTTCTCGAGAAATAGGCGTATTTCCGAGAGTGCAATTTTTCATTCAATCGCAATTTTTTGACTTACTACACATGCACTGCATTTAACTGGGTTCTTTTGGTAACAGAAAAAGCTGAAAATTGCTGGGTTCTTTGCATTGTTACCTTTTCTAACATATCTTTATTATAAAAGACTAAAGCCATCAATACACTGCGTTCAATTATAGAGAAAAATAGCACAGATAGTGCGGGTGTTGAGTAAATAAAATGATCGCTCTATTGAAGGCAGGTTTGTTTTTTGCAATCCTTGTGCGCACGCTGAATTGCATCAGCAAAAGCGCGCACGAAAACTGTGTTCAGCCACCTTAAGAGAATTGCAAAGTACTGACAAGTGCACATACAAAACAAAAAAGCACAACAGCACAAAAAAACATATTCTGGAGCCAACAATAGGTTCACTTGTAAATTATATTTAGTTGTGATTTATGTTTTTTTAACTGGAAGATTATCTATGATAAACACAGTGAATTAGCAATGAATGAATAGCTCATGGTTTCATTACATGCTCTTATATTACACTCAATGACTCAATGTAACTTGTATAATAGGGACTCTTTACCCAGAACAGTGCTATGCAGGTCATTTGAAGTACATGTATCTGTCAGTTTACAATTTATAATTCGATGCAAGTCTTGTGGTCAACAACACAATGATCATGTAATGATTTTGACATTTTCTTCATGTACATTGGATATTAAATATCTTGCCAAAAACAGTCTCCACAGCACTTCCTCGTGTCGACTCATAATGACTGTAACCAACTGAATAATCAAGGATATAGCTGTATCCCAGATCATTGATACTGGGATGTTTTGACTGCAGTAACTAAATTGTAACAACATTTTGAAATAAAAACACTTGCAGTAGCTCTTAAAACTTAGGATTGCCATGCAGCTTTATAAGTAGTCACTTGCATTATGTCATTAAGTATTCTGTATTGGTCTATTCCATTTCTAAATTTGATATCCTAAACACCAGCATGCTGTAGCTTTCCTTTTTTGATAACTACAGTGTAGGTGGATAAATTTAGTTCTTGGGAAATATAGCAAAGTTGACTCCAAGCCCATAGTCTTTTAAAAAACCAGTTGATAATTTAGGATTTGCTTCAAACATATTGGCTGGTTCTGGTATAATTTATCACATATGACAATACAAAGTTTCCTTTGGTCCTCTTGTTGAAGATGCCTCGGGTGGATTGACAGTTATTTGTAAATTATGTACATAAAACACTTATTATTTATTGTTTACGATGACTGCATAAATTCTTGCACGCTCATTGGCTAATTTTCATTGTCACTAAGCATACAGACACAGGAATTTATGACACAAATTTGTTGTTGTAAAAGACAGAAAGATAGCATTTTTCATACGTCTGTTGTGTTATTGACAGTGAATTTCATCATAACATTGTCACAGTAGTTTGCAGACCCACTCAGCTATCGCTTGGTGGATCCACAGCTACTTTAACAATGTTATGATGAAATTCGTGATCAATAACAGGACAGACGCATGAAAAACTGACGTCAATTTGTTGAATTTAAGCTTATGTATAGTTTCTTACTACTACCAACAATCAAAGGAAAACAAGTACATGCATAAAGAAGTAAGAGAGAAAAAATAATCAGCAATACAGTGTAGACTAGTAGTAATCGTAGATTAAAGAATGCGTTCTAGTTTTTGTAGGTTTGGTGTGGTAAAAAAACAAAAATTCTAGGGAAAGCATTTTGTGCCTGAGCTGTTAGACAGGTGTGAAATTGGTCTCCCTTCAGCAGGGGTGAAAACAAATGAAATGATCGCAAAGTACGTGCATACGAGGGGGTTTGTTCTCGTTTATACATGTATTATGTAACATTAGTTACGACCAGGTCAGTAAAATGCATGGACTGCAGTTGGTAGGCTGCATTGAGTCCGCAGCCCGCATTTTATACCTGAGTTCGCGTTTTATGCCCAGTCCGTAATGCTTAGTCAGCATTTTACACCTAAGTTTATGTTTGTAACCAGTCCGCAGTCCGCAATCCACAGTCCCCAGTGCATGTTTTATACTGACCGTGTAAATCGACACCAATCATGCTTCTTCCATTGGTATGCAAGACGACATGCTTTTAGTACCAAAACAAGGACAATTATTTTGTTTATGAACACGACTTTGAATCTCCTTGGCTTTGGGGTAACAGCTACAAGACATTTTCACTTCTGAAACAATGAAACGGAGGACATGTTGGTGTTCCAGAGCAATCCTGTGGGAGTTGAACTCTTTTCCTATGTAAACACTTTCGTCGCAAGTTGGGTTTATGTTACACATTTTGTGCACAGAATTCTAGGCAAGAGAAGTGAAATTACACATTTCCTCCTTTGATTTATTCAGCAGAAAGCAGTGTTGGTTTTTGTCAAAGAGAAGAGGGTACGCAACACGCAGCCAAACTACAGCTTTCTGTTCGCACGAAAATTTGTGCACATTTCATTAAGACATGTCTGCAAGGTTTTTGAATGCCATTAACACCGACTTTGAACTTTAAATAAATATGGTATCTGCTACAGTCTTCAATAAGCTGCCTCGAAAAGTCTTACACGTTTCGTGAAGACATGTCTGCAAGGTTTTCAAATGCCATTAACACTGACTTCGAACTTAAAAATAACCAACTTCAGTATCCGCTACAGTCTACAATAAGCTGCCTCGATGCGCGAAAGTCCACAATATTGTGCAACACTCAAAAGAAAGCACATGGATGAACAAAGAGATGATATTATTTACCCCTGAAAAATTTTTTTTTGGGGGGGGGGGGCAAATTGGTGTCCCTGATAGATAGATAGATAGATAGACGGACAGACAGACAGACAGGTCTCAAACTGTTATGCATTATGTGATTAGAAGTGCATTCTGTTGATGCAATGACTGAGCAATAACATCCAAGAATAGAAAATTTCTGTTTCACATAACAAATCAAGACAGGACAAAAACAAGACAAAACAAGCCAAAAAAAAGACAGTTAGTGATCATGATAGTAAAAATTCACTGTAAATGAGATGATAATTTATCTCAGTTTATTATATAGACCAGTTAGTATCCAAAGCAGGATCCAAAAATCTTGAACATCGGCCAAACAAACAGATGACGTACACACTACAAAAACAAATTAACAAGAAAACATTACAATATAAAGGGAACAAGCTGAGTCCCAAAACTATACACTTATCTTGATAAAACAAAGGTAGAAACCACACCATCAAACCCTGCCAAATGCTGTGAATATCTGGCAAATCAATGTAAAAGGCCCAAATTCAAATTCGATTTTGACCGTTAAAATGGCGGGGCCCGCTTGAGCCCTCCGGACTCTTTCCTAGAGTTAAACTATCGAACTAATAGTTCACGCAAAAATAATGCACAATGCTGATCCTTGTTACCTCACAAACGACCAAAAGAATATCCATGTCAAGTGCCGCTTGTAAACAAACATTTTCAACATAGCGTGATTCCATTGACTAGTTTGGATGCAAAAAAGCTTACCTGCACTTGAGACTTGGCAAATAACTGGCCTAGATATTACACTAGCAGCTCCTAGAAAATGTGGTTGATTCTAATGATGAGAGCAGAAATTGGTGAAGGAAAGACAACCTACTCTCAACTCGCAACAAAAAATGTATCCACCATTGCTCTGGCTGAGACGACAATGATTGGTCGAATACTGTCATGTGAACCATGTCCTACACTGTCTGTTGCTATTTGTAGCATGTTGGTTTGCTGCTGTTGGTGCATCTCGATACTCATTATTATTCCGACTTTGTGACGCTGTTCCCTCATAGGTCTGACTGGCTGTTGTGTTTTTTGATCGTAGGTACATGTATCCATGCTTCAGGAATTTCAATTCCACTATCTCTATTGATGTTATTTGAATGGGTGAAGTCTAATATGGATAGCTTCCTTGACCCTTCATGTGCTCCAGTGAGGGTCACGATCAATAAACTTGATTTTGTCCCAAATGGGTAAATGCCCTGTTACGTTGGCGTGTTCCGAAATTGTGTGGGGTTGCGTACAAGGAATCCGTATGTCTCTGTCATGTTCGTTTATCCTCTCTCGCATACACTTTGCCGTATCTGCAAGGAATCCTATAAACAACACTGTCTTGTTTTGTTGGTTCAAGGGTGTCTTTAGGTTGCAGTAAGTAGGATCTAAGAATTGTGTCAAATTTAAAGACAGTGTGTACACGTTGTTGTTGTAGGCAGCAGCAAAGAACCTCTGATACACCTTTGATTTAGGGTACAACTGCAGTTGATTTAACAAGTACTGTTGACAAGTGTTTCTTTTCCTCAGCGCTAGCTGAAGGCTTTTTTATAAGGTGTTTAGCATGGTCATAAAGCACTTAACTAATATACCATGCTTCAGTGACTGAGGATGCTGTGAATTGTAGGCTAGATATTGGTCAGTAAGTGTTGGTTTCCTGTATACAGTGGTAGTGAGAAGACCGTCTGCATCCCTTGTAACTGATGTGTTGAGAAAGGAAGTGGTGTTACATGTATCACTCTGGATATCCATGGTTAAATGAATAGTTGGTTATTGACTGTTTAGATGTTGTGGAAAGCCATCTACATTGTTTCGATCTAAGAGGGTAAAAGTGTCATCTACATATCACTTCCAGATCTTAGGTTTGCAGCTTGCAGTAATTATTGCCTGTTCCTCAAATTCTTCCATGTAAAGGTTAGCTATAACCATGGAGTGAGGGTTCCCCATGGCTGCTCCGTCTTGCTGTTCATAAATTGATCCATTATATTGGAAATATGTGGATTTCAAAATGAAATCTAAGAGTGGCAATTTGTCTAGGTGTAAGTTTCATGTGGTCGGAAAGACTGGGATCATTTTCTAGTTTGCGTGATGCGAATTGTATGCACCCTCTATTGGCACATTAAAAGTGATTCTACGTCAAAAGATACTATGACTTTGTTTTGTTGTGTTCTTTTGTGGTTGATGGTGGTCATGAAATGAGTAGAGTTAGTAACTGTACAGTCTGATTTGCCATCAAAGGAGACAGGATATCAGCTAGGTGACAACTCATAAGCGAAGGTGTTAATGCAGGATACAATAGGTCTTAATGGTATGTTGGGCTTGTAAATTTTAGGTTGACCGTAAATCCTGGGTGGCTGTTTGTGCCTAGGTTTGATCTTGTTGTAGAAACACGCCAGCGAGATGGGGCATTTACCCATTTGGGACAAAGTCAAGTTTATTGATCGTGACCCTTACACACAAAGGATCAAGGAAGCTATCCATATTAGACTTCATCCAAATAATATCAATAAAGATAGTGGCATCAAAATTCCTGAGGCATGGATACCTACAATCAAAAAGCACAACAGCCGGTCTGCTACAATGCGGACTTTTGAGAGAACAGCGTCACAAAGTCAGAATAATAATGAGGATTGAAATGCACCAGTAGCAGCGAACCAATGTGCTACAAACAGCGACACGTAAACAATCAATCTCATCACCTGAGGTAGACTAGCAGTATATTCTCAGAGTGACTCCATCGTGAAACAAATGAGTAAAATTAATCTTTCTTATCAAACGCCACAATGAACAATAGACACGTCTTTAGTGACATATTATAAGGTCATCTTGTCTGCATACGAGCCAAATGGCGCATCAGGCTAAAGCTTATCCCGGTTTCTGTAGCATGAAGCAGCTAGGAGTGTTTTTATCCCCCCTCCCTGGATGGGATGCTACATGTAGTCCATCACAGGTTTACAGGAACAGCATTAAAGGATCCTAGTCAGCCTCCACCATTTTTGATGAAATTGGTGAAGACTGAGAAATCTTATTGCTTCACTGTAAGTTGTGTTCCTGAAAGTATGTTTAATTAACTTTAATTAGTAGTGTCACAGTGATTTCCGTTGTTTCAACATGCTCTGAACAAAATATAATAGCCAAACTGACTTGCATTTACATGTAAACAGAAACAAAGGTGTGGCTTATTAGGGTCCTTTAAGGTCGCTGGTACCCATTTATACACCTGGGTGGAGAGAGGCACTGTGAGAGTAAAGTGTTTTGCCCAAGAACACAACACAATGTCTCCGGCCAGGGCTTGAACCTGGACCGCTCGAGCTAGAGACGAGTGCACTAACCATGGGGCTACCGTGCCTCCCACAATGTCTTCTTATCATCATCATTAAACCCTTTCGCTCCCAGTGGAGCATAGGTCCACGGAAACCATTGCTCGCCATCTTGGTCTGTTTTGGGCTATCCTTTGAAGCTGCCACCAGGTGTAGCCTGCTTTGCTCGCCTCGTCATCTACTGTCCTCCTCCAGTTGTTTCTGGGATGGCCTTGGCTCCTCTTCCCCTGTGGGTTCCATCTCAGTGCCTGCTTGGTGACATTGCAGTCAGTTTTCCTGAGGATGTGCCCAATCCAACCCCACTTTCGCCTTCTTATCTGAATGTTGATCCTTTCCTGCTCAGTTGTTGTCCATAGTTCTTCATTTGTTATGACCTCTGGCCAGTGGATGCCCATTATGGATCTCA
>Ga0126338_10001772_pt1 | contig 14272 bp, 6 predicted proteins | sample OrbCmetagenome_2_FD_92529 | JGI IMG/M metagenome (GOLD analysis project Ga0126338, IMG submission 92529) | Coral microbial communities from Petempiche,Puerto Morelos, Mexico - Orbicella C C metagenome | ecosystem: Host-associated > Invertebrates > Cnidaria > Coral | place: Petempiche,Puerto...
CTTCAAGGGTGAAAATTAAAAAATCGCTTTACTTAAAAAATATAAATCCAAATGAACTACAAGTTGTATTTTCTTAAATAGTTTTCAGAGGGCTTTCTTATGAAAAAGTTTGAGGTAATTCAATTTTTGCTTTTTGTACACGTATCCGTAGTATTTACAGGAAGTCACTCTTAATATCTCTCACATTTGGTTTTCCTACCGGAATTTCCTTAATTTTCGGTTGACTGGTTCGCATTTCGGATTTTCGAATTTTCCGGAAACTTTCCTGGAAATTTCCGTACCATTTCTCTCCGTTTCGAAAATTCCGTGACTTTTTCGCCGTGCATCATCGCGACAATTTTCAAGCTCAAATAGCGATATTTTTTAATGTTAAAATCGGTTCACGAAATTCTAAATTTTTGTAAGCACAGATTACTAGTTTTACACATATCAAAGGGAAAAAAAAACCTGGCAAAAATTTCGTGCTATAAACAAAGTCAATATTTTTGAATTTAATGCAGATTTCTCTGTGGTCGCAGAAGCCCGCTTTAAACCGAGACCTCTCACAAGGGTTCAAATCTTAATTGTCGTTACAATGGCAGAAGATCTTTCATAAAAGACAAGCTCGTGATGTGGATTATTGCAAACATCAACAACCGACCATACTGTCTTGATATACCTCCAAATTCTCCGAATTCGCATGATTATGACAACATGTGTGCTTGGAAGTAGAAGAATAAATATTTCGAATTGGGACTAGACGTGTATGATCGGTGTAGACTCGGTGTAGGCTCTGATTTATCTACGTGCCTGCATTATCTGACCATTTGTTTTCAATGTCAGGAGATAATTAGTTTTAGCTAATTTTTGAATGGTCCCAAAGATGTATTTGTCACGTCTTTCATAGCTAAGTCAGATTATTAACGATAAACTGGACGTTTTGGTGAAATTTGTTTCCCTAAGGTCAACTATTCTTCGTATCTAGATGTAACATATTTTTCCGACATGGACCGCAGCTTCGCACTTACCTCATCTGTTGTAATTAATTACTGTTCTGTTCATTCTAAACCAGTGCTCCCCCTCTTTGTATCAAAATCTAAAAATCACCGTAATGCGACTGAAACGATTCTCAGTGCAGCCCTGAATATGATAAAAGTGTGTTTTAGTGTTTTGTTGTGCTAATAGTGGCAGCATTACTTACAACCATATCTACCTCACTCCGAACTTGAGAGCACGTTTCTGCTTCACTGCATGGTTTGATACATGTTTCACTAAAATAGTACGACATTTGATCAGGCGTTACCATGAAAACATGTTCCAAAGTAAATAAATTATAGACCTTCCTCATGTGTTGCAACACGAGTTTGAAATTAACATACGAATCGCCGCGATTTCACACCAATAGTTCAAATGCCCCGACGAGAATAGAGTTGCAAAGAATTAAGGGTGCGACGTTACGTTTGATGTCCTACCATTTAGTCAATTTCCTCGTTAGAACAAGATAAACGGGAAATTTCATTCGACGTTTTTGGAGTTCTTTTAGTGACATGTAATGTCGCTTTATGTGTACTATACAGCTATTGACGTACACAACTCGTGTGTTTTTGAATGACAGTTGAAAATTTTCAATTTACGTCAGGCAGGTGAACAAAGAAACGGACAGATGCCAATTACTATGTGTCGATCCCGCTTCCATTTGTGCCCAGTATCTGTAATCGCTCCAGTTTATTTTCAATTTGCCTGTTCTATCTAGAAATCGGCTATTCTTTAGTAACTGACCGAGATTTTTCTACAACAAAAAGTGTACTTTGGACAGTTTTTTGTTTTCGTTCAAGCTAACGAAGGGAACTCTTGGATTGAAAGGTAAATTATCTGTTTTTATATTGTAATAATTCTATTATTCATTTAAAATCAGATATATTGCGTTTTTCCCAGTGCTGTAAGGACAAGTTTTTCAGTTGCAACAATCATACTGCATTTTAACGCGAACTTGCTTCAGGTAGCTCCTTTCCGCCAATGTATATAAGAGTTAGAAAATAAAAAACAAACTTACACTCGAGGCTTAGCCTAAACGGGCGATTTATGTTGACATTGAAAAAACTGTGAATTAACTCCTTCCGTTAGCAATTACCTTTTTGCAGGAAGGGCAAGGACATACTGGCAGAGAATTTAAAGCTGTTCATTGACAAAAGAAGTACTTTCAATTATTCTTGGAGCAAACGGGAAAAAAAAATTACATTTCCGTGAGAATTTAGGCCGACAAACCAATCACCATACATATTTAGCAAGAAATATTTGATCAATTCAGAAATGAGGGAAGCACTGATGGACTATAAGTCAGGTCCTGTTTCAAATTTTAACCTCCAATGCTTGAATTGCGTACTGACTTGTGATATGTACCATCAATGTAAGCTATACATTGAAACAGACTTAGAAGAGCAGATTAGTTTTATTTAAGAGTACAACATGTGGGTCGCTCCCATGAAACTTTACAATCAGTTTCTTTAATTAAACCATTGACGGAATCACGTCTTAGGTAATTTATACGAATTATTTTTTCGCTTTACGACCATTTTAGTGTGATAGCACTAGTAACCGGTTCAAATGGCCAATTCAAGTGTACCAAAGATTTAAAATTTACTCCAGAGCTCACTGTGGACATAATATTGTACCATGGTCAGTATGTGTCTTTGGTCTGTTTTTTAGTCGTGTTATATTTGCCGAAATATAACAGAATTAAAAACAGAACTCGATGGTACAATTTCTTTCACAAAAAGCATACTCGAAAAGTTCAGTTCATAAGCTCTTTTATAGGGATTTTCGTGTTTAAAAGCCGAAGAGATTGAAAAAGGTATCATTATTTCTGCTTAAACGTCTAAGCATAAAAAATTGGTTGCATTAAACAAAAAGAATGGGGTACACTCGCGGTGTAAGGATATTAGCATTCTGCACTGTACCCTAAGACCCAGTAACACAGTGCGGTAAGTTCGTCACGGTTAACAGATGTTATAAATTTCCTTTCTTTCAGAAGTGACTACGTGCTCCAATGGAGCAATTATTTGAGCGACTGACGTTTGCTGTCCTCTTTGCACTGTGCACAGGTAACAGACATCATGTGTCATCAGTACATGCATGTTTGAGTTTTTCTCCGCGTTGCTAAGAAATTAGCTTAACCTTGGCCGTTCTGTTGACATCAGTGTATGTTTTGTTCGGCTTCTGTGCATCGCAACAAGAAGTTTCTATTACAATGAGGGCACCGGCGTGGCGAACGGGGAGGCATTTTCTTGTCGATTGTAGCAACGCTGTCGTCGCTATTTTTAGCGTTGTCCATGGTTAAAGCCCATTTTACAACTCGCCATGATAATATGACTCAACCGACAACGCTTTCAGCCGTTGGGAGTCCTTGTTGCACGAACTGACACTACTAAATAGGACCAGTTCATTTAAAAAAACAAGCTCTGAATTTTTAGATAGTTAGTATTTCATATCACGATTTCTCTGTAATGACGAGCACTGTTTAATCCACCGCCCATGCATGGAACATTTTTCTAACGTATAGTGTATGCTGTGCTGTACCGTACCCCTCCATGGAATCATACTGCAATTATTGCAGAGGTTAAGCTTGGCATTTACAGCAAACGGCAAATGGAAAATATGAAAAGCTTTTGCCGACTGTCTTCAGCTGTTTGTACAGTAAAGTAAAAATATTTGTTTTTGCAGTGAATGGTTGGAGACGTTTTTCTATATATTCTTGTGTGATTTATTTAAACGGCATGCTTAACCTCTCATACATTAACGCAAAGCCGAAATAACATAAAAGTGTGCATGAAAAAGTAAGATGCAGAAATTGAACGCAGCTGATTCAATAGCTATAAATACACTTTTTTGTCTTTTTGCTGCAATATGCTCATCTGACTTCAGTTAAAACCTTCCTGTTTACATTAGCTATTTTTCCTTTAGTTCTGTACATTTTTGGATGTTGTAACCAAAGAGAAAAAACACGATTTGGGTTGAACATCTTCATACAGAGCACGTTAACATCGGCTAAAAAAGTTTCAGGATTTTTTAGTCGATGCAGTATTTGAATTGCATTTTACGCTCAAAACATGAACATCAGTACATGAAATCAACTAAAAACGTTCTGGCTCGATTTCAATCCAGAATCTTAAACCTTTGTCCAATATTAGGTGCATAGCACCAGGCTAACTGGTAAAATTTGAGAGATGACACGAATCCCAACACACTTATGAACCATAACATTTTTACTCTATAAAGCCCCGACCAAGCGATCGAAACATTTCAAAGCAACATATCGCAAATCATATTGTTGAGGGCAACATACTACATGTTGCGAGCGTTTGGCCACCCTGTTGCAACGTGTTACGACAATTGGGTGTTGTTGGCTCAAATTTGACCATTTTCAAACTTGAGTCAACAACACACAGCATAACGCAACACGTCGCAATAGATTGGCCAAAAGCGCACAACATGTTGCGCTCAACAATGTTGCGATACGTTGCGTTGAAATGTTGCGGTCGTTTGGTCAGAAGTTATGTTATATTCATCCTTAGTTGGAGAGAAAGTTTAACTTTTGTTCAAAAAGATCACTATCACGAAAGACCACCCACTGCAAGATTTATTGCCGCCAAAACGGTCAAGAATACTAAGAAAAAGGGGCATGAGTTTCAACTCCCCCAGATAAGACTTGAGAGATGCAAAAACTCGTTTATGAACAGATGTCTCTTTAAACTTGTGCAGATTTTAGATTGTATTCATCTTATTTACACACATAGATTTTAACTTGAAGATTTTAAACTATGTAAATTTTAAATTGTATTCATCTTACTTTCATTCACGATTTGATTGCAGACCCACGTCTCTGCCTGAAGTTTTTCAATAAGAAATAGACTTTATTCCTTCATAATTCAAGAACGCTATTGTATATTGAATTTATAGGGCTATGATTGTGATTAATGACGTGTGATGTCTTTCGCCATGCACTACAGGCAAGATAAGCTTTCAATGTTTCAGGTTAAGATTTACTTTTATTATGTTCTCCAACAGGGCTTTGCACAGGAGAAAACGTGTCAGTCCTCCATTATCACGCGTCTGGTGTGATATTGAACCACAATTTCACAAAAGAGTTTTACACGCAAGACACGAAAGATTGTGGACCATGTCAAAATTTGACTAACAACATCAGGAAAGGGGTGAGTATTAATTAAGTATTCATGTCACCATTTGTTTTTGTACAGGTCTGCAAATGATCCTAGGACCGTAAATGATCCCCAAATTGGACCGCAAGTAATCCCAGACTGCAAATGATCCCCAAATTGGACCGTAAATGATCCCCAAATTGGAACGCAAATGATCCCGGACTACAAATGATTTCCATATTGGAACGCAAGTGACCCCGGACTGCAAATGATCCCCAAATTGGACCGCAAATGATCCTGGACTGCAAATGATCTCCATATTGGACCGCAAATGATCCCAACCAAAAATATGGAATGGCATGATGGCATGGTACAGTATCCCAATGCCATATTATCATTTGATACAGTTTTTCTTCCTTTTCATTGGCCGGGGGCCCATCACGTGACCTGCGAATAACTGCCATGCGTAATACCGTCTAAGTGTGTTTTGCTACAAAGTAATAATCTGCTCATGCGTAATTGAACTCGGTTAACAATTATTGGACGAGGTTGAGCAAAGTATCGTGATGTGCCAGTGGCGGGCAGATTACCTATTTGCTAATAATTGATCTGCGGGACACTGACAAATGACGATATTTTGCGATTAATTGCCTGTATGTTTAGGGAGGCTTAACAAAAAAAACGACACAAAATGCTTGTGAGCATTAAGAATACGTGGGAGGGGTGGAACTAGAGCAATAAAGTACAGAGCGAGCGTAACGAGGTCGGTGTGAAATGACCAGTTGATAACACAAAAGTACATTGATGAGCACAATGAATTTACGATATCACCCCCCTCGCGCGCCCCCTCTCTTTACTTTCTTTCTTTTCAATATTCATAGAACGTCTGTCACATTGATTTGTCTTAACATTGAATTGCAGTTCTGGAAGATGTTCGACTTTTTTGTGCGAGTCAACCTATTTAAAGATTCTTCACTGCTTAACAAGACATCTGAGGGTGTTTTCTTTGGGTAAAGAATCTTTGCTGTATACTGTCCTATAGTCTTGTTTCTTGAAATTTTCTTAAAAACGACTTTAGCTAACTATTGGTAATGTTAACACTGTTGTCATCCCCTTGGTAAATTGTTTCAAGTGAACATCATTAATACGGTTCCAAGACCTTCGGCCAATTGGCAAGAATGAGCACACTTTAGATGGGTCTAATTAATCTGATAACCTCTTACTTCTGTTTTACATCCTTTTCCCACCTTTCTATTTGATTTACTTTTTCCTAATTGTCTATTGTAATCTATCTATTATTAGTATAAATCTACTAGTGTTCTATCACGATTGTCGTTCTCTGATTGGCTACGCTACTCACTATCTATTCTATTTCAGTAGAATTCTACTAGTATACTAAGGCAATGGCTGCAATCTGATTGGCTGAGCTACTCGTATATCATCAGCCATTGGTATAAATCTACTAGCGTTCTATCACGAATGGCGTTCTCTGATTGGCTACGCCACTCGCTATCTATTCTGTTGTAGATAGTGAGTAGTCTCCGCTTCTTTGCGTTTTCGAAGTGTCTGTGAAGAAGATTTAGATAAAGTTTTGAACGACTAAAAGATTTATACTATATTTGCCAATTGGATTATTCGCTCTCGATTTCTATGCGTGATAGTAGTTGAAATCTCGAGCTCATAATCTAATTGTTAAGTATAAAAACGTCTGTAATCATGGTAATTAGATCTTGACAGATTGGCCCGCCTAGACTAACACTAGCTATCCGCGGGCCAATCTAATCTTTAAAATGCAAATTGAGGAACGAAAATAAAGATTGATTAAAAGATTGAAAGATGCTTTGAACGAAAGAAGTGAAATAATAAAAATTATATAATTATGGCCAAAGTAAGAGAAGCCAACCTCTCTCGTTTAACCTTTTTCTCTTAACATTGGATTATATTCTACAGACCTCCTTTACTTGGTGGCCAGGAAGTAAACACCACAGAGGAAACGGAAATTCCACCTGAACAGAAAAGAGAAGAAAGGTTAATATTACAACTGATGCTTTTTACTCGGTAATTTCCTCGCTTTACTGTGGTGGATACAGGATTTTAGAGGAGGGGGCCCGAGATACGAACCACTGAAGGCGGTCCCTGTAGGGCGATCCGGGGGCAGCCTCCCCCGGAAAATTTTCAAAATTGAGGTCCTCGGAAATGAGACTTCCTGCATTCTAAGGCCAAATCAGTGGGACAGAAAACGTTGCAGATTCATCCCATTAAGGATTGAATGCATATTCTAATATTTTTACAATTCCTGTGACTTTAGCTGTTTTAATTTGGGGGATTCGAGCGAAACCCCGAAATCTCCCCTAGATCCGCCACAGCTGTACTTAAAAAGAGGCTGGAATTGAAATGAACTGTGCTAATTTTTGTTCTCACAGAGGAATCTACTTTATTATGGTGATGCGATTGGATGTGAATGTGACTAATCCAGCCAGGAATCTTCACAACTTGAAAGCTATGATTCAAAACTCATGCTGGTTGTACCTCAGAACTGTCGTGCATTTTCAGCTCCATAACGAGGTTCTGTTAAACAGTACAGCGTTTAGTTTTCAGGTGAGCAAAAGAGACGATGTTGCAATTTCTATCGAGATTACGAGTAACCTAATTGAATAAGACTAAGCAGGAGCCAGTGAGGTTAGGCAACGTCAGCGTTCGAAGCATGAAGCCACTTGGAAGAGTTGTCTTGCATACGGTGGCTGCGCCCGAAGTACGCGCGGCAGTCAGACCGAGCTGCCCTGCCGAAACGACTCGATAATAACCTTTTTGTTCACAGCTAGCAAAAATGAAGACAATGCTTAAGCTTCTTTGGCCTCTTCTAATATTTCACTCCAGAACACTGGGTTTGATTTGTGGAGGAGCAACATATATATTTTGTTCAAAATAACACAAATATTATCCTACCTGGCGACACTCGACGAGCTACGAGCGAATTGCCGGACGCGGGCGACCCATTTTCGGCGCGAAATTAAGAGCTTGGAGATACAAATTTTTTAATTATTTTTCACATTTTACAATCTGATAATGTTTTTGTAATTATAAACCTTTTTTGCAAATATACTTAGTCTGGACTTGAGCCGAAATCGGTGAGTTTCATATACGTTGTGCTCTTGGGCTAGTCGACATGAGTGGTAGTGACGAAATATATTCATACACATCATAAACATCATCATCATCGTCATCATCATCATTATCGTCATCATCATCATCATCATTATCATCGGACAAATAATGTAACAAGGCAAAACTTTGTTGAGATTGCTTGCAACCTCACTAAGGATTCCCATCCAGATGGGCAATGGAAACTCTCCATCGATCATAATGGACCCAATCAATTTCCTTCCACTACTAAACCGTGCTTTCTCATTACTTAAGGAAATTCCCGAAGCACTGGTTTCTGACTATCTCAGCATTTTGGAGCAGAAGTATGGTTTTACGTCCAAAGCTGTTCTACGTAAATACGATGACATCCCAGAAAGTCACCAGAAGGCACTGGCGATTATATCTTATGTTGGATGCTCTTTATCAGCTGTAGGACTGAGTTTAACGATTTTGACCATCGTCTTATCATGGTAATGTAACTGTGGCTCCCAAGTGTCCGTTTCTTCATACATATCCTTTATTAGAAGTGTCTGGCCATTCTGGCGCCAATGGCACTCATTGGGGACACAAGTTCTCAAGTTAAAACAGCTCTACTATAATTGATCCCAGACGGCAGTCGAAATGGCTTTCTTTTGCCGGTGCACATACCGTTGTTTCATTCACGGATTCAAAAAATTGATCACGTGATGACGAATTTCATGTTCGTGGGATGCGTGAATCTTTCCTCGGGGAAGGAGCTTCACAGTTTCTTTCAAAGTTTGTTGACTTTCGCAATTTCTAGCAAGATACAAATCAAGTTATGTTACAGAGAAAAATTCGACAGATGCAACATCCATCGCATTGATAAGATTTTCCTCGAACTTGCTTCTCTTGAGGAATGTGCGCCAGCTGTGCTGCAAGCTGTAGCCAAGAGTTGTTTGTCATCGCCTCATCCCTTTTTTTAAACCGCGGCTGAAACCAACGTTGTGTGCGATGTCCTGAAAAAAGGTCATTTCAACAGACGTCTGGGATCAGTAGTTTATGATTGTTTTTCTGCCTTGAATCCTCATGCACTGATCACTTACCTCTGCAGGCTGCACTAAATTTTCCAGTATTCTGCATGCATTGCGTGCCTATGGCGTTGAACTTGTAGCGACATTGTTTACACTTTGATTTCCAAAACTAAAGTGTTCATTTTTCTAACCAACCACTAGTTGGACAATTCTTCTGTTTTTAGTTCTGAGAATACTAGACCACGGCAATATTGATTTCTTTGAAATTATGTCATTACAATACATTGAAGAAGAGTTGATAGAAAATAGATAGATAACGTGTAGGGCTTCCTTTTAACTTTGGAGTATTCGCTTCCTCTACGCTATGGGATGAAATTTGACGTGAAATGATATTTTAAAGACAAGATGCAAGAGATTATCGTATGTTCTTGATCATTATGCCTCGACATAAACAATGTTATGTCTTAACAGGGTAAGGGACTGAATCAAGAACAAAATGATCAGAATTCAGGGTCATGTCACTCTAGCTTCCCATTTAAACAGGTTCAGCACTTGCCCTCTTTGACTTTCAATACCCGACATCTGAAACTGTAAACTGCCTCACACAGGAAGCTGCGCCGTTTACGTCAAAATCAGATTCTAGCTTACTTGTGTCTGTCGCTGCTGGCCGCCATCTTGTTGTTTACTTTTGGTATCAATGGCATCATGGATTCTGATGCACTGGACCTTTGTAAAGCCATGGCCGCCTTACTTCATTTTTTCCTGCTTTCCTCCATCTTGTGGATGAGTATCGAGGCGTACAACTTGTATCAAGACCTGGTCAAAGTGTTTGATACGACATTAATTTCACAGAACGAGTTCATGTGCCGAGCTGGAGTAGTGGGATGGAGTAAGTGACACATTTCGCTCACGTCAGTTATTAATGTGAAATAATTATGGCATCTACAACCCTGGTCAAAAGTGTTGGGACAGTTTATGACAGATGACTTCACAGGTAGCCTCTGTTACGACCAAGACCGCGTAAGCCCGCCTACCCCCCTCCCCCCTGACAAAGTTGATAAAAATCTTGGAAACCAAAAAAAACCCTTGATAATAGCTTCAGAATAGCCACGTCTCAAGAATTGTTTGCCTCCTAGAGCTGTCTTCTCCAACTAAAGTGACGATAACATAGATATTCACGTCTTATTCCAATAATAACGATTTTTTAGCAATCACGTTCACTTCCAACACAACTGTCTAACCACCTTCTATTGTCCTTTTTTCCTTTTTAACACCATCCGATCTACTCTTCAGAATAGCCTCATTTTCTTTCAACATTGCTCGGGGGGAGGGGGTCAATTATACTTGCTTCTATTCATCTTTCCCTAAAACGTCAAGGGCGTAGTTAAAATCGTGGGTTTCTGCGCGCAAAAGGGGAGGTGTCCCAACAACTTATGGTCAGGATTGTAGCACGATTTAATAACCAATTGATTCATCCCTAAGCCCAATCGAAACGGGAAATGTTTAGCGATCAAACATTGTTTGGTGACCAAACGTTTTCCCGTTTGGATACCATGTCTGATCATGTTGGATCGTGTTTGATAAAATTTGAACGACGTCGAACATTTGATCAAACATTGTAAACATTTTGTTCGTTCAAACAGGTTTGATACCGTTTGGCCACACAGTACAACATCAACATGTTTGGTCACCAAACGATTTTTGATCGTGTTTGTGGCCAAACATTTCACGTTTGGACTGGACTTTAAGTATGCATCATCGAGTTATGAAGCACTTGGAAAGCACGAAAAAAGCTTAGAAGCACAGCTCTCCAAACTTCCCCAGTGTATCATAACTCAGATGATAAACATCTAAAGGCATGAATCAATTGTTTTAAAACATCGCCAACCGCAGTGGCTTTTTGCGAAGCGAAGTAAGCTTTACTAGCTCATGCCTTCAGAGCAGCTTTGCTATTTTAACATTTTATGTATGTTTGCTTTCAGTTGTTCCGGCGATGATTGTGGTGATAACTGTTCTGGCGAACCCTGACTCCTACGGCTTTCACGTCATGGACAAGAACAACGGGACACTGTAAGTACATCTAATATTGTCTAGCTAAAATCAACGAAAATAGATCTTAACAAGCTTTAGCAATTCCTACAAATGACAAATTAGAGGGAAATACCCAAAGAATATGGTAGTTGATAACTCACTTAGAGCTGCGGGTCGGTATGAGGTGTTGGAAGTGATATGTCAAACACGAAAGACCGTGTTTGACCACAATTCCAACACCGAGAGTTGAAAAGAGAGTTGAAACACGACGCGCAACGTAGTAATTTTGACGAACTTCGAGGTGTTTGGAAATATGGTCAAATACTGACCTGAGTGTTTGATATATCTCTCAATCGAGACCAAAACTAAGGAGAAATGGAGATATAAAATCGTAAAAGTCTATGCTATTTAAGATCAGATATCCAAACACTGTTACGGTCATGCTTTCCTTTGTTTAAACTTGATGAATTATCAATGCTGTTGAGAATCTCAGTTACCAGAAAATGTTTTAGTGATTTCTCAACCATCATGATCAATATAAATTTCAGCCCATTTCTCCGTCAGCTATGGGTAAAGTTTGCATTTCTCAGATATCAAGCACGAAGAAACAAATGTGGAATTAGAACGCGCCTTTTAAATTCACCGTTGAAAGTTGAAAAGTTCTTTCGGGTCAGGTTTTTGAAAACAATTATTGTGCAATACGTGTAAAATGTAAAATTTTATCTTAGCAAATGACGCAGTGCTTTTCTGTGCCTCGATTTCAGGTGCTGGATAGACGCTGGCGCTTTCTACGGCGCATTCCTCGCTCCAGTCCTCCTCGTCATGGTCATCAATGCCTTCATCTTCCTCGCCGTGATGAAAGAAATCTACAACATTCCGCCCACGTGCGAGAAGACCAACCGCCTGTCTCACCTCAGGGCGACTGTGTCCGTCTTTGTCCTCCTTGGACTCAACTGGTTGTTCGCTGGTTTGGCTGCTACTGTCGGGACACTGGTTTTTCATTACCTCTTCACGATCACTTGCTCGTTTCAAGGTTGGCTCATTTTTATTCTGCACGGAATTATCAAGAAGGATTTCCAAGAAGCTTGGCGCATACTCACAACGAAAAACCGCTTCGTGGAGATGATACGAAGCAGCAGCCTGGCCACCAAGACCATGAGTATTTCATCCCATAATTCCTCGTTCGCGATGCAGGGACGTGATAACCCAATCTCGTTGAACGGCTCGACCGGAGGGGATTCTGGGATTGAGATTCATGTAGGCTCCAGTATGTTGCGCATTAAATTCTCGAGTAAATCATCATAATTAAACTCATGAAATTTGACTGATTGTGATAGATTCACAATTTACGTTAAGAAGTGTGTCATATATTTTGAGACGATTAAGTACATAGCGAAGTCGTCTTCCTATGAAATTCACCCTGTTATCAACGAATCAAAATTGTAGAAAAACGCAAACTATTTAAGCACTGGTCAAATTTTAATCGGATTCAATCCATGTTGGCCTACAAGGTTGGGTATTTTAAGAGAATGCTATTAAGCAGAAATGAATCTCAAGACAAGGTCCCTTTAAATATTTTGCTTAGTACAGAAAGTTATTATTTCTAGCCACGACACCATATCGTCAAAATTTACATTTTCACGGTTAGTGATTGACTTAACGGAGTTAGCGGAAGGCTTAACCCAGACTTTGAAGACATGAGCTTATAAGCGTAGTTATGTCAGGGTGGACTGGAATTCAAATTATTAGGCTCAATGTGGCTCATGTCAGACCGTCAGACTCTCCCTCACACCTCAGCTCGCACCATGTACGGTATTGTGGTAGAGGCCCACACGGTTTTCTTTCTCTCAGTCACACATACATGAGTTGTGCTACTTGGCTGTCTCAGCTCTTTAATTTGGCTTCGACTTGTTGGTAAAAACCATTTCAACTAACGTTGTAAAAATAGATCACTAATATTGATTTGCGTAACATTCAACAACACTGAAAGTTTTGTCGAAAACTGATCCTTTTGTTGAACTCAGATGAATCTTTGACGTCTTCAAAGTTCCCGGGGGGAGCAATATGAAAAGGTCGGGGATGCTCCTCGTCTCGCTTAGAAGTGTTAAATTCAAGGATTTTGTTCTCACTTGGAATGTCCTGGACAAAACGCCATTAATTTTAGTTGTCAAAGTATCTTTAAGGGTGCAATCGAAGTGATAGCAATTGAAAAACGCTCTCATTTGCATTTTTGCCCTCGATTTTCGTCGTTCTCTTCAGTCCGATCTACCAGCAGCCCGGGCTCCATTCCCTAACAGCAGCTGGTAATCAAACCTATTCCACTTTAAGTGATACCTTTTAGGAGTCAAATAAAGCTCGAGCTACGCCCGCATTAGTCTTTTTTAGGGGTTTGATTTAAATTTTTCGACGACCTTCCGCGACCTTTTCATATCGGAGTCCTCGCCCAACGTTTTCAAAGACTATTGTCTAGCTGAAATGGACAATAATTACCAATGATTTAAATAATAATAAAATGTCAATTCTAGTTTGATGACACTGATCAGCTTAATGTATAATATATGATGCCACCGAGGCATGAAGAGTTTATTAAGGGTTGCACTCGTTCAGCTAGGTGAAAGATTAGGGTACTGAATGCATCATACAGTATAGAAGGTTTCGTTCGAGACGAGGCTGCCACATTTCAATATTTTTATTTTACGTATTTTAGACATCTTTGCGCTTTAGAGACGAATTTATATCGTCTGAGACGCTGATCAGTGCTCTGACTTTAAAACCACTTCCTTAAACCAAGACATTCCCTCAAGTATTTATGTAATATTTTTGTTTGCGAAAATATGTACGTTAAATTTATCAATAATAAATACAGTTGGTACATATAACAAGCACAGTATGGGTGCCTCTATAAACTGATGCGCAATAGACATTTATTCTTCGTCAGGGGCATTTTGCAGAACGTCAAACGCACAACGC
>Ga0126338_10001773_pt1 | contig 14270 bp, 11 predicted proteins | sample OrbCmetagenome_2_FD_92529 | JGI IMG/M metagenome (GOLD analysis project Ga0126338, IMG submission 92529) | Coral microbial communities from Petempiche,Puerto Morelos, Mexico - Orbicella C C metagenome | ecosystem: Host-associated > Invertebrates > Cnidaria > Coral | place: Petempiche,Puerto...
AAAAAATGGAAAGCTTTAAAGCCCCACAAACCCCCCCCAAAAAACCCATAGGCCAAAATCCCAAAAAATATTTTTTTTTTTACCAAAAATTTCCCCCCCCCCCCCCCTCCCCTTTTTCCCCCCCCCCCCCCCCCCCCCCCCACGGTAATGTTAGACTGTTGCCTTACCTTTGGATGGATCAACATTACTTTGTGGGGGTAGGCAGTGTGAGGTAAAGATGGCAAAAAGATAGAGTGTCGCAAAACATTTGGCCTGGATTGAAGTTATGATGTCTTATTGAAACAAGCTGCTAAGATTTTGATTTTATTATGATATTGACAGGCCTTTACACAGACTCAAAAAGGAAGAATTCAGTCATGGAAGCAAGAATGCCAGAGACTGGTCAGACAAAGGCGCCCATCTCACGAGAACCGGGCAAGAGGGTGAGAGCCTTGCATAATGGTATCTTACTACTGTAAGTCTTGTAATAAAACTATTAATTTGATATGTTACTTATTTCAGCTGGTACAACATGGGCCATAATTCAGGGGACTCTATAGGAGGGAGCACAGGGCCTCCTGCTGGTTCAGGGGTCATAAATAAGCGTCACAGGGGCTCACCTCGCAATCCTGCTAAGAATCCTGCTGGTCAGCTTCGAAGCAACAGTGCGGAGACACAAATGCACTCTAATAAACCAAGACTGGTATGTTGTTTTCATTTTTGGGTTCACTTGTCATCTCTCGCTAAAGCAGACACTACAAGGCTGTGGTCTAAGAAAAATTACGAGGAGCACAAACGTTCCTGACCATGAAATCCTCAGTGCCCAGCACTTAAGCATATATGGAAAAAGTAAGTTTTTCAAGTTACCCAAAGGTAAAAGTTAGTCGCCTGGAGCACCCGGGTGCTTCTAGAACACGGCCTTGCACTTGCATAGTGTGGTCAGCTGATTTTACCTTGAGCATGTCACCACACGCAGGTTGTATTGTGGCTGGAATTGTCCATTATGGAATCTGGTAGTTTTTTGAAATGTAGCCAAGTGATAACATCAAGTATTAATTTGCCTTGTAGGTGAGGTCTCATGCTGTGGTGGGAAGAACAAATTCACTTCCTGTCAAACCAACACAACAGACAAGCATTGTTCTTCCACAGCAGCGTATGTAGAAGCTATTGATTTCCTAATTATAGCTAGGTAACTCTGGAAGTCAATACTAAAAGACAAAGGAACAGTCACTAGGTTTCAATGTTTGCAAAAAACAAACCTTAGGATTCAATCTGTTTCACCAGGAAAGACGTTGTCTTACCTTTCAGGCTTCTATAACTTAATTTACACAGCTGAGTGAAAGTCTATCTTGAAAACAAATGTTGTTCTCAGCTGAAAACTAAACTAAACGTGGTATTCTGAGTGGTAAATTGAAAAGTGGAATGTACAGTATGATGCAAGTAGAATATTAGAATAGGGGTTGCCTACTGGAAAAGGTGTCAGTGGTCATTATCAAAAATTGTTCACTAAGGGGGTGTTAAATAGACAGGGTGGGGTGGGCACCAGATCAACGTTTTCTCATTTGACACTCCACGAGTCTTATGCTGGCATTTTTCTTTGGTAATAGTGTAATATTTCAGAAAGCCCTGCCGTATTGTTACTAAATAACCGATTTTATATTTTAGATTCAGCTGACCTTGAGAACATTGACGATGGTCTAGAGTCTCTCTGTCTCAGTGTTACAGAGCATGCTCTTTCTGGTGAGTAGCTCACTTTCCAGTCTTTAATATTAAGCAGTATACGTTTTTTGTGAGGAACCTGTTTTTTGCCATCTTTCTTTCCTGGATCATTTCAAGAAATATTCTTAGTCGCTTCATGCTACAGAAAGGGGGATAAGCTCCAGCCTGATAGGCCACTTGGCTTGTATGCAGACTTAATGTTAAAAGTTAGGTTTTAGTATTAACGCTGAATTAATTATTGCATCAATAGTAGATGTGATTATTCTGTTTTCTTTATTTTTTCAGATTCTACAGATCGCTCATTTAATTATAAATAGCATTTCACAAGCAGAGAAGATGTAACGTAAGAAAAACAGATGCCTTAAAAATGCATGTGGTAACAATCGTTATTTGATGATGATGGAACCAGCTATCCTTTAGCAAACACTTTGTAGTCAAATGGAAGACTGCAGTATTAATATACAAACAGATATAAGCCTTGATTATTTCATCTTTAATATTAAACCTCGTACAGGTTAAATGATGTTAAAGGAAGTGGCATTCATATCATAGCTGCTTATTGACGGTAAACAGCCTCTAAGTTGTGGATGTAAAATATACGTAATATTGTTCCAATAATTGTTATATTAATACTAGTAGTCATGTTGACTCTTTGTTTTTTCAATTCTGTTGCAAGAGTACTCTTGGTACAGTATGTAGCCATTCTGGGTGTCAAAGTTTTGTTTTTAGTGTAGTGGTCTTAATTTTCCCATCAAATAGCACTCAAGCTTGCTGCGTCTGCAAATTTGGCTGTGCTTCATAACCTAGCTTTTTTTGTCCATAATACAGCTTCAAGTTTTGCATTAATTTATTTTTAAGTGCTTTTTTTTTGTCTCCAAAGTTATAGTTAAAAGCTTAATTCAGTATTGTTAGTTACTATTCAGAATAAGTTTGAGGTGTTATTCTTTTTTTTTTTTGTTACACTTGTACATAGTTCAGCAACACCAAACACCCTGCAACTGTTTTGTGTTGTTCTTTAGTTTGGTTTGTGTTATTTAAAGACGTGAGCACTGGCTGTGGTCAGAATATTTTCATACCCGTGACATTTGTTTTTCTAACAGTTTCCTAACATGTTTGTTTGTTTGTTTGTTTTTTTGGTTGTAAATAAACTGTTGACCTGAATGGAGAATTCAGGAAGGCAGTATAAAATAATGGGTTCTTGTATTAGTAGCATTGGAAAGGGTTCTTAAGGTTTACTCATGCTTCAGTTATGACTTCAAAAACTGTGATCAATGGTAAGGAATTTTGCAGAAAGTTCATTGTTTAGTCTCAACCTGTACTGCACCACTGTCATGGTAATTTCTTTGTTAAGACAGTAGAACTTTGTTGTTTGCATTTTGCACTCTGTGCTTCTCATGACATTCTAGAATTTCAGGCACACCTTTCCTTAGGGACACTTACTGTAATGTGGACTCCTCCATAGTACAGACACTCAACTCCCTCCCTCTGGCGTGTGTACCATAGAGGTTTGACTGTACAACATTTATTGAGCATTTTGACTGTGTTTGAGATACATCGTAATGATTGTCAAGGGTTTTGAAACACAATTTCTGCAAAATCTCTCAACATTTGTCATACTGTATAAGAGAATCACAAGCAACTTGTATGGTTGATGTATATGTAAAAATCTCTGTAAGCTTGTCACTTGTGCCAAAGTTTTCCTGTGAAAAATCAGTCCTTACTTGCGGCACTGTTTCAAACTGCCTGTGACATTTACTTGCAGTGTTACAAGATAATTGTGTTTGCTTCTGTCCTTTCACTCTCTAATATTAAAAGCCAGTGGAATGCAGTTAGCATTTTAAATTTGAAGAAATTTCTTAATCTTGCAAAAATGAACTAGTTATTAAACAACTCTTTTTGTATTAAATTTGATGGGACATATATATTTGATAACTGCAATTTTAATACGGATCCGATAAACAATTTATTACTCAGTGAATCTTTGTTTTACTAGTTACTACAAAGTTTGTTTTAATCTAGAGCACTGTAGACAATGATGTCCTCAATAATCTTGTTTTAGAATTATAATAATTATTATTTTCCTGGTTGTCTTTATTTCCACCACAGATTTTGCTATTTTCTTGTCATAGAGCATTTAATTGTCCTTCACTGTAAAGACTGTAACAGCTTGAAACATTTTGTTTTAATTTTAATTTTTTTTGCTTTTGCCAGTGCACGATTTACAAAAAGAAAGCTTCAAATGATAGATCACCTCTCTGCTGCTTTGACATTGACTATTTTTATCCCAATATTTAAAAATATAAGGGGAAACAGCTGTTTCTATAAACTGATTGTTCAAAATTTTTAAGTATAAATTATGTGCATTTAGATGTAGCAATGTATGAATCAAGCTTCTTAAACTTAAAAAATCCTTTCATTTTATTTGCCATATTTGAATTGAGCATCCTTGAATTGTTAACTGGTAAAGAAATGAAAAATGTTGACAGTTCTTAAATTTTGTTTAATCCAATCTTTTGCAACTACTGTAATGGGGCTACTCAACTTAGACAATGAAACAGAATGGAGAATTTCAACTAGATTCAGTAAGGTGAAATATTGTTGTTGTTGTTTTTTTTTTCACCGAATGCTGTTTGCCGCAAGGCAAAAAAAACAAAGTTGGAGTTCTTTCCTTCCAGTCAGCGAGTTTGTTTGGTTTTAGTTGTCTAAGTGGCCCTGGTAGGTGCATTGTTAAAGTCCTTAAATTTTTATTTGTTAACTGGAAAAGAACTTCAAACTTTTGCTAGACACAGCCATGTATCATTAATTTTGACCAGACAATGTGTCGTATTCACATTATTGTATAGAATGGTTGTCATATATCAACACAAAATGCTACTACTACTACTTAAATATGTTTTAAGTGATGAAAAATGTTTGAAACAGCATTTCATCCTAGTTTGACTTTGTGATAAAAAGGCACAATAATTGCTTCCATATGATGGTATTTAAGAGATCTAAAGACCAAAAATGCTGGCATTATAAGAATAGTCAAATGCAGGTCATACATGAAACAATAATGCAAGATTTATATAAATAACAGAGTTTATTCTGAATTGACCTGGAGAATAATTCAAAGTGTATCCAATTTATTGCCTTGGTACAAATAGTATTTCCATCCACAGTTAACTGCACTTAAGAATTTTGACAAAGAAAGTTGTGTCAAGATGCATTAAAGACCTTTGCAGCACCAATCGGGACTTTACAGTTGAGTTCAGCCACGTGTAAGCTTTGTGAGAACAAGAAGGTATGCTATAAAATGAATAATACGCCACCTATCAGCCAATGACAATGTCTCTTTGAAACTTGTCATTTTTATGTAGTCTCTGAAACCAGTTTTGTTTTTGTGTTCCTACTCCTTACAGGGGTTGGACTTTGGCCATATAAATGAAATCATTTAAGTAATTTTGTTACCTCTTCACTTTTGTGGAAAACTAAAGAGTTTCTCTTAAAGTTTTTTTGCTGATGATTTAATGTAAATCATCAGATGTAAGAAAGAGGAAAATTATTTTGAGGGGACATTGAGTGAAATTTAGGCTGCTTAGCTTTTCTTTGTTGTTGACTGATAAATGAGTTTGGAAAATGTATTCTATGTTAAGCCTTCTTGTTGAGTGTGAAATAGAAAGTATTTTGAAGAAGTTGTTAATAAATATTGGGTTACAGCCCTAGTTTAACTTAATGTACGTTGTTATAAAGTCCCTAATGACTACTGTTATGTACATCAACGTAATGCCAATATTATATTATTTATAGAATGGTTAAAGTACAACGAGTTAGATTATTTTCAAGATTGAGGTGTAACAAGAGATAGCATAGGCCTGATGCAGAATTCTATGACCATGTTATGTTGACAACTTGCTGTGCGAGTCTGTAGTTGACATTTTCTAGAATTGCATTCAGGAACTCTGTATCCTTGGTGCTTCTCGTATGTTTTGGAAGTGAATTCAATTTGCTTTAAGCAAACTCCTACTGTTGGAACAAGTTATTTTCTGCTACATTGTTGGAAATGTTGTCAACACTGAAAATTGTGCAAGATATTATAAAGCACTTATGCATTGGAGCTCATGAGTTTTCATACCCATCAGAGTTGCACCATCATATATCTTATGTCACACTGTTGTTTATTTTAATGGAAATGAATGCTCCAATCTTTGTTGAAACACTGCTAACAGTGCTTTTTTTCTGTATTTAATTTAAAAACAAATTTCGACCTTGTGCTTCATTTTAGACAATTTGACGACAAAACTTGTTCCAACACTGGTGGTTTACCTTTAAGTGACGTTACAAAACTTAGTTTAAGTACTGCTTGTGACCCCATGGGTTGTAGTTTTAATATTATAAGAGGTACATGCTGTAAGTGAGTTGTTCACGGACAGTTCTTGTTGAAAACGTTCTTTGTAAGACGAGTTTGGAGTTAGTGTTCAAGTGGAGTTCACTTAGAAAGTGCAGAGCTGTGGAACATAAAAATGAATAATATACAGTACATAGAGTTAGAAGTTTTTTCTTTTTCTTGCAGCAACTGCAATAAACTGTTGTTAAATTGAAACTGTTGTAGAATTGATGACCTGAGTGAAATTTCAACTATATAAAATTTTTTAATGCACATCAGAGGGCATAAACATAATGACTTAACATGCACAGATTAAAAATATTACTAGTGCCCTGCAGACGTATTGTGGTTTGTGCGCATAGTGGCCGGGGACATTGTGTTATGTTCTTCCGCAACACATATTACTCTTGCGGTCGCTCTCTCCACCCAGGTGTACAAATGGATATTGATGAATTTAATGCAGGGGCAACCCTAGCATCCCATCCAGGGGGGTGGGGGGGGGGGGGGGAGGGGGGGAGTAGAAAAATTCTTAGTTGCTTCATGCCACTGAAACTTGGATATGCTCCTGCCTGATGGACTACTTGGCTCATATTAGAAACGAGCAAAAAAAACACATGACACTAAAACGATAAACTAAACCTATGAGGCTGAAGGCTCTTAAAAGTGCCAAAATAGTGGCTGGTTTACTAAACATTTCGGGCTTAGCCCTTCTTCAGAAGGTGAGACTTACCATAAGAAACTGTACACTTAAGCACGAACGGAAAGCGCATGCACACAGTACAAATCTGCCTTTGGGGTGGAATGTTAGATTTGGAATGCCTTTTTTTGGGGGGGGGAGGGGAACATTAAATTCTCGCAGGAAAAATATAATGCTCTTAACCCACTGAAAGGCACAGTTTTTGGATGCAATTTTGTCACCATGAATGGAGCATCAGAATGACCAAAAGATGGTGTTTCTCAAGTCCTTAAATTCTGGTCAAGTTTCATACATATTTACCTGATTGAAATACCTTTGCCAGAAAAAACCCATAAACCATAAAAGGTGAAATACGACCCTTTTCACAGTTAACTTTTGTCAGTTGCATTACAATATAAACCAACTTGTATGAAAAGCAATTTCATACAATATTGTAGTTTCTGCCCAAATATCTGTCATATCCATGCTGGGTTACATCCTAAATTAATGCAAGTGAGTGCATAAATACCTCTTACAAACTGAGCTTGAGGGCCATACTGTAAGTTACGGTCTGAGTTTAAAAAAAAAAAGTTGCGGTCCAAGTTTTTTCCCCATCCATTTATGGCCCAAGCGCGAAGCACATGGGGCATAAATCAAAGGGGGAAAAACAAGGATCCGTAACTTACAGTACAAGCTAAGAATGCGAGGCTAGTAAGATGTCTATTATATCTCTACTGTGTGTCTGCTGGGTTTGGGAACGATTTCTATTCACGCAGAGTGGCTTCAAATTTCTGATGCACCTCGAAAGCAAAACGAGTCAATTTGAAATCGTTAAATCAGCAATTGTTGTTAGCAGCTTTTAATACACATTGCAGAAGTAAAAGAAAGTTTCAAACTTTTACTTGCTCTAAAAGTTAAAAACACTTGGCGATAAAGCACGAAACATTTCAGCAACAAAAACAGCTTTAAATTTTAGAGGGGTGTACAGTTGAATATGGCCTGCTAAATTGACCAATCAGCATGCGTACTAACTGAGAGATATCATAATAATTAATATCCAGTCTTCTTTTTTCCTTGCCTGAGAGGCACAGTGGATCAGGGGTAGTGTGCTGAACTCGGGATCTAATTATCCAGGTTCAATCCACTGGCCGGGGACATTGTTCTGTTCTAGTGCTAGACCCTTTACTTTCACAGTACCTCTCCCAACTCAGGTGTATAAATGGATACTGACAAATTTACATTTTGTGTAATACTTAATGGTAACCCTTCAACAGACAACAGTATGCCATTCAGGGGATGGGGGTGGGGAATACTGCCAGTCGCTTACAGAAACCAGGATAAGCTTGGGTGGTATGGACCGCAGCTCCATGCAGACTTTACCTTACTTTTTCCAGTCATTCAAAAGAAATGTACCAAGAAATCTGTTTGTTTATTTGTTTATTTATTTACTCCTTTATTCAATATTTATTAATTTAATGCCTGTTTTTTAAACTACTATCGGAACAGGTATAAATTAAAGAAACTAGTAGATTAATGAACTGCAGTATTGAAAATACACCATAATGTTGAGTAATTTTGTAGATTAATCAGCTTGCAGAAAATACGCCTCTTAGAATTTCACCTATTGACATTCTCTTAAGTTCAGTGCTGACATCAGACTCGGCGTCGTCAATAAATGGTTCATCTTGTACCTTAAAATATGATTGGATGGGCCCTCGGCACATAGGGCAATAACTAAGCTTCTGGAAACAGAGTCCACATATGCATGCATGCCTGCATGGTAGGAAGGCCCTGGTCACAGGCAGTGCTCGGCAAACAATACACACTGCATTACTCAGTTCAGATGATGCAGCAGATAAATTGCCATCTTCAGGTAGTGATGATGATGATGCTACTTGGGTTGATGTCCTTTGACCAGATGGCGAGGTCTGTATTTCTGTGATATCATCACTCTCTGCTACAAATAGTTTCTATGGATTAAGAATCAAGGGGCAGGGGTTTGAGGGAAAAAAGCTTAGTTAGCAAAGGACAGTTCCTGAATAGCTTTAGCTTCAGTACACATCTTTGGGCTCAAGTTCAGGTCAGTGATTATCAGAGGTTTTTAGTTATAGAGGAAAGAGCGGTTTTCACTGGAGTGTACAAAGTAATTCGTATTTGCTTTGATTTACCACAAAAAGCAATTGGCTTAAAAACTTGCGCCACTTAGTCTTCCAATCAAAAGTAAAACCAAAACCAATTGTGACTCTCACATGTTTTCCCACGTGTTGTGTCTGGTACAAAATACTTGCTTTGAGTTTTCATTGGTTCACTGCATTGTCCAAACCCTTTGTGATTACAAGTGACCAAAGTGATTTCTTTGGTTTTGGTTTTTGTGAGACTCGATTGAAAACAACTCTAAGCATTCAAAGATTTACATTGTATGAATGAAAAAAAAAGGAGAACTAAAGAATGTCCTCAACCTCATTCTTAGGCTTTGTTCCCCCCCCCCCGGCCCCAGGGGGGTACTCTATTAAGTTTTATAAGGGGAGGCTCTGCCCCAGGGTCCAATCTCTAACCATTTTGTATACCATTTTGACAGAAAAGGTACCCCTTTCATAGTACCAGTTTCACACCTTCTGAAGAGCACTGCATCCCTTTCCTAAACCCTTGGAATGAATTTAATAAACAATACGACAGGAGAACATCAAGCATTACCAGAAAAACAAGTATTACTCATTCAGTTTACATTCACATTGTACCTAAATGCCTTTCATATACCTAAAGTCTAAAAAAGGTACCCCTTTTGAATGGATCAGCCTCTTCATATAGGCCATTATAGGGAGTTCCCCTTCCCCCTGCCCAGGGTTCTTCTCAACCCTCCTCCCTGAGAAAAAAAACTGATTTTGATTTGTCCTTCAACAAACAAAATTACACAGTCCTGAGCATTAATATCATACTGACAAATCTTCAATTTCTGGATTATGGATTCACATGACATAACATACCTTGATGCTGTATATTTTCCCCTCTGCGGTTTGTACACACTGCATTGCTATGCTGCTGGTATGTTTACCAGCAGAAGAATGCGAAAGATTTATCACTGTTATAAGAGCAACCTGAAATGAGGGTGTAAAGTGAAACTATTAAGTTACCAGCCTGTCACTAAAATCAACATTGGCAGAATTCATATGGTACTAGGGACGATTACTCGTCTGAGAATTAACCGTCTGAGATGGGTAATTTGTCTGCTTGAGATGGATAACTTATCCAAGCATAAATCCAAATTCCTCTTCCTCTGATTCGTCTGTCAGCATGTCTTGAAGACGTGCTGACCGATGAATCAAAGATCAACATCTTGATCAATACTCGGTTGACCCTTGATCCACATCTCAGTCAACAGTCAGTTGAGAGTTGACTAATTTTTGCAGTCCATCAACCATCGAGTGTCAATCGAGATGCCAATCGAGTGTCAGTCTAGTGTTGACCGAGTATCAATCTAGAAGTTGATCGAGATGTCAATCAAGATGTTAATAAAGTGTTGATTGAGGGTCAATAGAGGGAACTGATTGACACTTGGCTGCAGATGTTTACAATTATTAGTACACTGTCAAGATTCTGATATACAAGGGACTTCAATTATGAAAGTGCTCAATCCATATTTGTGATTCCACTGTATCACAAGGTATCTTACAATGTCAGAGAGTTGTTGTGGTCCACGTTCATCATCTCTCATGGACATCTCTACAGTCACCACTAGCACATATTTCAAGCTGCTTGTGGTGCCAGCACCATTCATTGGTGGTTCATATTCCAGATCTGATGGAGGCACAGCCAAGATTTCCATGTCTGACCCAGCCTCATAGCTGTACTGATATTAAGGAAGTCTTGAAATTAAGATAGATCAAGTCTATACCATTTCAGGCACATGAGGAACAAATAGCTCCAATAGCTAATAATCTGTTACCTGCCAATTTTGATTTCCTTTGTTGCAATGGGTTGGATGGGAAAGTAAAAATTAATAAGGCATAGGCTCTGTTCAACCACTTTACTTTTTACATTCAGCATTGACTGTCAAAGTTCATAAAATGTGCCGTCTGGTCATCCAGGACAAGTAGATTGTCCTACCTAGCAAGTAACTTTTTATTTTCACTCGCCTGATGGGCAAGGGCCCAGGCAAGTCATCTGCCAACTAAATAAAAAAAAAGTAAACTAAGACTTGCCCAGGGCAAGGAAAATTTCAGAGTTCATTGTCTGGAAGGCAAGCTAGAATTCATGATTGTGGTTTGTCAAGGATACAATTCTGATGCACTGCGGTCCTTGTATGAACCCTGCAGGATATGTTCAAGTGGAATGACACGCATACTAGGTACATCCTCTAAATCAGAATCACTGCTGTCATCTTGTGTATCATCAAACATGCTTCTTTGCTGTGTGTTCTCTTCACAAAGAGCAGCATCCATAGCAGTCTTCTTAACTTCCCAGTAAAACGTCACATAGCATGGGACAGTTGTACTCAGAAGAAACTCTACTGGCCCTATATAGTTGAAAAACATTGTTCTTCATTAACGTTAATCATAAATTCTAAAAAATATAACTTTTTATAAATTTATTTTCATAATAAGTTGGTCAGAAGTCTGATTGGAAAGAGTATAGATTTTCGTCACTGAGGTATTGTAAAAACTTTGTAATTGTTGGGGTATTGTTTGGAATGGTAAAAGTATGATATAATATATCTGGCTATAGCTGTAACTACACTGGGTGTAATCTAAAATTTTCAAAATTTCATAGAAATGAAGTTCTTTATTGGAAACATTAGTATTCTATGTACAAGATTGTACTAAAATTCATTAAGTCTTTCTTTTGCATGCAAATGTAATAATTTTTCTAGTCAACATCATTTGAACTGGGATCTCATTCCAGTTTACTATTAAAGCAAAAGTGCAGTTACAGTTTCAGTAAGCTTAGCTTTTAGTTCAATAAAGGCACTGAATGATACAATTTGTTTTTTCATTTCATAAGGTCAATTGACCTTGAAGGTGACAGTTGACAAACAGTTTTGTCAGTCAGGGTAGCTTGACTGTTTTTGCAGTTTCTAGTAAGTGTTTGGGAATCGCAGAAATGACCTGGATGTGGCTTGCAAACTTACATTAAGTGTTTTGTTACACCTCCCGACTCAAAAAACAGAAAAACTATGAAGAAAGATTTGCTTAACACCCTTGCATGCGGTAGCTGTGCCCACAGTATGAACAGCAGCCAAAATTGAGCTGTCCTACCAAAATGACACAACAAAAGTCTTCTTCTTTGCAGCTAACAAAAGATTAAGAAAAGACAATACTTAAGTTGCTTTGGCTTCTTCTATTGCTTAGGTTTGATTTGACAAGGAACAGTATATTTTGTTGTAAATGACTCAACTATTTTCCTACCTGGCAACAGTGATCGAAGAATGAGTTGCCAAACATGAGTGACCCATTTTTGGTGCCAAATTAAATGCTTGGACACAAAATGTTCAAATTTTCTCTTTTGTTAATCTCATATGTTTTTGCAAATACAAATCCCTTTTCTGGAATAATGAATGCCCTCTCTAGTGAAAAATGTTGTCCAACTTCAATGCCCTTCCTGTTGACATGCATTTGATGTCAAGCTGACTGCCACACAAATTTGCTGTGGTTTCAAGGTGCACAACCTGATCATTTGTGAGTTGAAAGTTCAAGTTGTTGTTTCCCTAGGGAGTGTGAGTTTTGACCCATGACATGTGACACGTTTTCCTCCAATTGGAAAACGCGTTTGAATTGGAAGGTAGGACAATTTGTTTTATACCTTCATTTGAATTCTCGGAAGGACAAAACCTATTCGTTTTCACTCTTATTTAAGCCTATGGTGGGACTATTTCCAAACAAAGCGACCCAAGAACATTCTTTGAATATTGACAAATGATGTTTGAGTGATTTAAAACGATACAAATGGCCACGTATTTCTTTTTTTCTGTACAGTAGTGTGTTAAGATGGCTAATTTGTCAGAAATCTACCGTTAACAACTGAGGTTTTCAATCCTTAAGTTTGCAATGTAAGCTCAAATTTGCAAGCTCATAGACTTTTGTGAGACCAGCCTTAGCTTGGTTGAACCAGTCGCACTGTAACAGACAGTCTGTTATTAAACGTAAGCTTGTTAAATTTATTAGCTAGTATAATTTGGATTTATAAACTTTCATTAATAGCAGATCACCTGTTTTTATCGTGGAACCATTCGTCAGCTGATCATCTGTCTTCAGTTTCAATAGGAATGGATTCTTTACACCAACCATATGTTGTGAAGGGATTTCCCTTGGAGGAAGATTAAAATGATCAAACATGGCCTCTCTTTCCATGGCACCTAGTCTGATTATAAACCGACCCAACATAAGAAAACATAACACAATTATGAAAGCGGACACAAGAGTCAACCAGTCCGCCATCTTGATAGCCTGCGATTTGGTTAGCGGAAGTAAATCGGTTACTACGTCATGTAATTTAAACCAAAGGAAGACTGATCAATACCAGTGATCCCGCAGCGACTAACCCAGCGACACAACCCGCGCGCAGCGACAAGATGGCTTCCACTTCTAAAATAGCAAAGAGATTGGGATCTGTCATCAAATTAAAGCCAGAATCGTATGAGAAGTACAAAGAACTGCATGCTGCAGTATGGCCACAGGTAATAAGTAGTTATCTGATCTGATCTGCGTCCCTTCAACTAGACCTGAGTATTCATACGAATTGAACTCTCATTTTTTCGAACCTCCCGACAACTCGAACCAAAAGTCGTTTCCCCTCCTCAGTAAAATGCTGTAATTTTACCCCCGATTTCTCGAACTATCCGATTTTTCGAACCACTTTTCATTTCCCTTGGAGGTTTGAAAAATCGGAATTCCACTGTATTTAAGCTTACAACCATTTATCATTAATTGGCTGTACATGTTATTGGGTAAATTCCAGGTGTTGCAAAGAATATATGACAGCAATATCAGGAACTACACCATTTATTATGACAAATATCACCAGTTATTGTTCTCTCACATGGAATATATCGGTAAGTCTACTAAGAAAGGAATAATTACCGTAATTTAAATAATTAAAAAGGAATCGATACAGTGGAAAATCACTAGTGTGCTGTAAACCCCAGTACAGTACATTCTGAGGTACACCATTTATTATGACAAATATCACCACTTATTGTTTTCTCACATGGATTATATCGGTAACTCTTCGTAGAAATGAATAATTACTATTAAAAAATTCGAAAGGAATTGCTAATTAACCAGCAAATCTATTCATAACATTACAGTAATAAATTTGCAGCATTCTGATTGCAGCAATAATAACTAACTCTGGATTTTATTTAGGGGATGACTTGGAGAAGGACATGGCAGCAATAGGAAGTGATCCAGTCATGAGGGACTGGTGGAAGATCTGTGAACCTTGTCAGGAGTCATTAGATTGGACAGGGCCGCCACCGAGTGAGGGAGGCAAGGGAGGCAACTGGTGGGCTCCGATAGAGGAAGTATTCCATGATGG
>Ga0126338_10001775_pt1 | contig 14266 bp, 9 predicted proteins | sample OrbCmetagenome_2_FD_92529 | JGI IMG/M metagenome (GOLD analysis project Ga0126338, IMG submission 92529) | Coral microbial communities from Petempiche,Puerto Morelos, Mexico - Orbicella C C metagenome | ecosystem: Host-associated > Invertebrates > Cnidaria > Coral | place: Petempiche,Puerto...
ATTATTATAGAGACCGCAAACTTACGGAGCACACTGGAGGTGCGGCTGGGTCTGTTGTATCGCGTTTATAACAGGCCCACCAACCCCTCGAACTCTTCTGAACAAACAAGTCAAGGGTCTGACCAATAAGACCCGGATCTTTCTTTTCTTTGCCGCAGTGATCAGAGTTTTGACAAGGCTTATCCAACTCACTCAGATCCAATTCCCTCTCACCTGTGTGAAAAAGTGAAAAAACAAACAAACAAAAAAAAAAAAACGTATTTTGATCAAATTAAAAGTCGCCACAATCCTCCTAATGTTAACAATCTAATCTTTATTTATTTAACCACAGTTATGAAATAACGGGTCTCATTTTTTAACCTTACGAAACTACATAATATACTTTTTGAGAAAACAGCCCCCTAAAAAATTCACATTTAATCATTAAAATCTTCGTTTTAATGATCAAAGTAAACAAGTTACTTTCCTTTTTTCGTCGCGGAATCTTCTTAAGGAAATTAAAACATGTTCTGCGTGCTTTTATCGAGGCACAGAAACACTCGTGGAAGTTTGGGAGAGCTCGAAAAAGCTGTTGAAACATTTGCCTCTCGGCTCGTCTTCTAACAGCATTTCTCGTTCTCCCACACTTCCACTCGTCTTTCTGTTTAACAATTAGATTATGAGCTTGAGATTTCTATCGCGTGATAGCTGACGAGGGCGCAGCCCGAGTTCACTATCTCGCATAGAAATCGAGAGCGAATAATCTAATTGTTTTAGTACAGATCTTCCAGTCGTTCAAAACATTATCTAAATCCTCTTCACAGATACTTCGAAAGCGCCAAGAAGTGGCCCTCAAGGGTAAACTGTTACGCTACTCACTATCTATCACAGAATAGATAGTGAGTGGGGTAGCCAATCAGAGATAGACATTCGTGATAGAAGGCTAGTTACTAAAACTCGATAGAAACACAAAACATGTTTTCCCTTTCTTAAATAGAAGGCTACACATACATAGAAAAGGTTAAACTGAATAAAACAAAATATCATGGACATCACCAAACAAGTTCATTATACTGAAAGATACGGCTTTTTTTCCTCTCGATGCCTTACTTTACATCATTTTCCAGCTAAAAAGTACAGAGCTGATTGTTTGTGTTTTGTTACTTGTAATGTGCAGCATGTCGTGCACATAAACAGTTCCACGAGCACAAATAAATTCTCTGCACGCCAATGCGTACCTATGAAGTCGTCACTAGAAAACGTGTCGTTCTCCCAGATCTGGAGTCTAAGTTTTGGTTTGGCTTTCTCCTCTGTCTCGTCAAGGCTCCAGAAGTGTTCCTAACCAACATAAAACTTGCATTAGACTTTTGCTCAGTGTTGCTTAGCGCAAATTTTTAAGGCCATTGACTGATTAAAGAATTCTCTTAGATAAGTCAAAAGTTGAGGAACACTGAACCTTTCTTTTAACGACCAACTTCTTCTCAATTGGCATATAATCAAAGGGGAACACCATCCTCCAGTTGAAGTTGCCACTGCCATCCAGTGATCTGTTGAAATCAGTGACGAAAATAAGTTGAAAGTTAACATGGTCAGTTCAGAGAAAGAGTTCGTTGAAGTTATAATTATCTTCTGAGAGTCTTGTTACTGACACGTGAAGGCGTTCTTTTATCAATTTTGCGTGTTCTTCGTAATTTAAACGATGAAGAGAATTAAAATAGCGCGCCTTTTAGCATACTCTTTGGCCGCGTAATATGTGGGTGTATGTGGTAAAAAACAAAACAAACAAACAAACAAACAAAAAACCCAGTTTCTTTCTTACGAAGCTTACAAGCAAAACATGTCGCTTGTTGTAATTAAAGTTACCTGTAATGCACATCAGTCTTCTGTTTCTCGTTTTGGACATCGAGCCATCTAAAAAAGAACCAACCACATAAAACTGATCATTTTCTTTATGGATACCATCTATTATTGAGCAATTTAAGGTTCGATTTACAAAGTACTTGCAAAACTAACAAACATCGACTTCAACTCTCAGAGCAAACAACGCTGAAGGTTATACTAGAGCTAAACAAAATATAAATCATGAAAATACAATAATAAATCGCTACAGTCAAACCATTGAAAATCATTTGCGGATATTTTTGCTAAAAAGAAGGATGAAGTGAAACCACTTACGCCTTGACATAAATGTCACTCATCTTCTCTCCTGTGATCGACTCTTCCTCTAGCAAGACGTCAGTAGTATTCCAGATGATGACACGCAACTCTTGTCTACGTAGACAAAGAAAACGTCTCGAGACTGCATGACATTAACAGGCTTTTCATAAATGGCTTCCATCCAATAGCCCCTTTCCGGGTTGCCCTGAGCCTCTCTATCAAAGCGAGGCCTGGTGCACAACCATTCATATGAAAATGAGTTTAATTTGCATGTGAATGAAATCTCATTTTCATATGAAGGATAGGCACAGAGACACGCTTTGAGAAAGAGGCTAAAGATAATTCGGAAATGATTAATTTGAAATTCTTTTGTATGCATTTAAATTAGCCTCACTAACGTAACTTCGTTTGGGAGAAAAAATTATTTTCAATTATCAAATTAAAAACGAGGTTAATAAGGCTATTGTTAATACGAATTATGAATCTATAATTATGCAGCCATTTATGAAGAGGGTCAATATTCCCGCGCCCAGTTCGAATTCCCTAATAATGGGTTAGTAGCCCTGTACTCCCGCTAAACTCTGGTGATACAATATTTGGCATTTTATACGTACAGTTGAACTTCCGTTTTTAACACAAACACCATGCATAGAGTCACAGCGGAGTCTCCGTAATATTTAGGTGCATGTATGGAGGTACAAACTATATAAAATCTGGTTCCTCTGGGACTAAGTGAACTATCCCTAATATAAAGGCGTCCATCTTCTGGAGGTGTTCGTAAGGAGAGTCTCAACTCGTACGTATTGCCTCAAATTTTGAAATGTTAAAACCTCCAATGTTAAACAGCTGTTTCAAAACAGCATTCACGAGTTAACCTTTAACTTACTTGATGGGTTTCCGTTCTTGGATAACAACAGGTGGTTTCGGAGCACCGTCTTCCTTTGGAAAGATGTCGACCCACATTTGAAGTTTACCCTGAAAAGAGAAAGAACCAACAAATCGAAATCTTCTCAAAGACAAAAGAACCAAACACGGAGAACTGTAAAGAAACATTCAGAAATAAGCTAAAACGACCCAACCACTTTCGATCTCTAAAGGATCTCTAAACGCAAACACAACTGCAAGCGATGCTCACATGTCAATGTAAATACAATAAGTTACACAGAAAAAGACCATCTCGGTTAAAGGTTACCGTAATGATTTCTTTTGGTAGCTCAAGGGGTTTGGTGCTTTTTGTGGAGCGGTGCTTATTACGGAAGAGGCGCCCATTTATATCTGAATGTGGTGCAATACTTTTATAGAAAACAACAGATACTTTAAATCAAGAAGTGGGGCTCCGTAATGTTCAATATTAGGTTCAGATGCGGAAGTACACTTCACACCATAATTTGTTCGTGTAATCAGTTTATTCTGTGTCAATGAGTGCTTATGGTAAGGTGGAGCTTTTAAAGAAATTACACTCAATAGCCCTTTTAGGGAGCGCTCAGTAGAAAGGCGGTACTTGAAAGATACTAAGGACGGTGCTTATTAGAAGAAGGACGCTAAATCGAATTAATACGATAGTCGGGACATGGCACCGCCGTTGGAGACAAATTTTGTGCAAACTTGTTGGAAATTTGATTTTAATTCACTGGTTGTAAACCCACCATTTTGGATGCTTCAAAACAAATCCCATGATGTTCTACTGATAAATGTACATGAAATGCTTCACATACTTAGTTCAAGTCATTTTTTTTTTTTTTTTTTTTTGTAAAAGCCTCCTTTACCTGCTCGATATCTGGCTGAACCGGACTGTACAAGGATCTGGTTTCAACGTGTTCGGGCACCAAATTGAACGTGTGCAGAATGTGAAGAGCCAAACGTTCATGAGCAGCTCCAACCTCGCCCGCTGGAGGAGTTCCTTCCTCTGCAAACGATTAATGGCAAATAATTAAGTTGCGTGCCAGATACAATAACCGAGAAGCTGAAAGCGGTCCTGAAAGTTGTGTACTCGGAGTTTTGAAGTGGTGTAATTCAGTTCCTCCCATAATATAGAAAGAAATAATAATACTGCGAGTCAAAACATTGCTTGAGTCATAATCTAATATGTATTAAACGGTTGTATCCCTTGGAGTCAAATAGGCTAGCCGTCGCAAAAAAACTGTTTTCCCGTCACACGCATATTTTTCCAACAGTTTGCGTTCGACGAATAAAACTCATAAAATTGATTTTGTAAAAGAAGTAAACGAGGTCAAAAGTGAAAAAATTTTTGTTCCCTTTAAACTTATTCAAACAATATTCTTTGTAAAACACTGACACCAACGTCGCTGCCAGATAGTGTACTAACCAAATTGACTCAAGGTGTATTCTCTGTCTCCAATAATGATCCTGTCAGGATTCTCCTTTTTTCCTGCGAAGTATTTGAAAGGCTTTAGGGTCATCTCGCAATACCTCTCCAGGATCTTAAATGGCTTCTCACAGTGACGCCATGCATTGGGTCCAGATCTATAAAGGAATCGCCACAAAATGGTTTGATAAACTCTTTGGTAAAAGAGTCGCTTGGTAATACCTTTTATCTTTGGTTTAAGCACCTTCCATAGCCAAAAGCTCCAACCATACAGAGGGTAAATTTTTAGAACCAATCAACGGCATTTTTTCAGCGCTTAGCAGCAGTTTTTTTATGCTCACATTCGTCGTGTTTTTTGCTTGCATTCGTAAGCTTGACGAAGATAATTTAATGATTGTTAATTGCTGACCAATTGCATTTTATGCAGTATTCAATGTTAGTTTTTATCATGTCATCTTGTTCGAGGTTATTTAGATTTTGTTAATTTAAATCTATTTTATAGTGTCCTCAGTGAGTTTTTTTTTTTCTTTGTTTGCTCGTTTATTTTTATTGCTATTTTAGTTTCGACACCTAATAAAGGTATTCTTTTTCTTCTTCGTTTGGAGTTTGATATGTTCACAGCGCTGTACTGCGTTTGTTAGTTAAGGTTTTTGGTTTTGTTTCACGTTGTTCAGTGGCCTAGTGCGCCAAACTGGTGCATTTTGAAATTATAGCCTGTTCGAGGTTCTCGGTCAGTGGGGATGGTCGATAAAGCGGGCGGGCGACGAGCGGGCCGAGAGCCTGGAACGGGCTATGAAATTATAATCACAGCAGTTCAAGGAGCAACACTTTTTGGTGCCCAAAAACTTGTACCAACCTTTGAAAATTGAGTAATACTTATCCTAAATGCTAATAGTAACAATCTTACACTTACATAAAGTAGGTCTTCTGCAAACCACATTTTGCGTGAAAGCGAGACAAGAGCCTCTGTTCCAGGTCCACCACAGTTTCACCAATCAAATCGTCTCTGCTGAGGTAGTCGTAATCCATGACTTGGATCTTCAGATCCTTTACTTGAGGTATGGACGCTTTAAACTCGAACGTCCTACGTGCAAAGTAAGAGTAGCAAAACAAGTGTAAACAATGATTGCTGATCACAGCCAACGGATAGCCCGCTCATTTTCTACCCTGCGACATAGAGATTCCCATCTCTTTCTGCTTTAAAGGACCCTAGTCAGCCTCCGCCATTTTTCGAAATTATTGATATTGCATGGTGAAGCGAAATCTTATTGCTTTACTGTAAGTTGTGTTCCTGAAAGTATGTTTAATTATCTTAAGTATTTTGACAGTGATTTCCTTCGTTTCTTCATTGCTCCGAGTAAAATATAATTGCCAAACTCTCTCATGTAAGCAAAAAGAATGGTGTGACTGACTTGGGTCCTTTAAGGGAATCTCTTTCTCGCAGGGTACTCATCTTCGGGTATCCATAAACGATATTCCTATCAACAAACAGGTTTGTTTATTTTTGTTTGTATTGTTGAAACCAGTCAAACGTCCCTTCTGAAGTACATGTAATTACTTCAGTTTCATTCTTCCTTTTTATTTTCTGAATTTTACTCTTGACATGAAAAGTTCAATATTTTAAACCGCAACTAGATTCAAAATTGAATGTTAACGTGCATCGCATGTCTGGCCTCCTGCAGTAGTATCGTTCAGCATCTCACTTACTTTCCAAACACTGGATTGAGTGTATTGGGTTTGAAATTTTCTTGCTCATCGTATTTTTTCTTTCCAAGGGAAACAATGAGGTAGGGGTCAGCCTGAAAGAAAAAAAGAAATTTCATATAAGGTCCTATGATTCGGAAGAACTCGAGGTTACTATAGATACTGTTTCAACTTCGGAGGGTTGCAAAATTTGACGTTAGTTTGCTAACTCTCAGAGCCACTTTTTGCTAATATTCTAATATTTTAAGCACCTTCAAGTAAAAGGACAAACAAGCAAACAAGACGACAACAGATCAACAAAATACATAAAAAGGCCTCATATAATTATAAGAGGACTTACCAGTCCACTAGGATCCTGTGGCTGGAGTTCAGTTGCCTGAGAAGTAAATCAAGGTTGAAAATGTTGTTGAAAATTTTAGGTTTCCAGTCACACGATGTTCTTCCTAACAGTTAAAACGCTTCTATGTTCAAGTTTTGGACTATTAATGGTCTGAATGAACCATACACTGTATTTGTGGAGACATTGAATGCAAGTTTCTCTGACTGGGGTTTAATAAAGCAGTATATCTCACCAGGACAACGTAGACTCGCACTGTGCATTCAATTGGTTCACTGCTGGGAAGGTTAGTGAACATGGTTTCAGGAAGCTCGGTGGTCTCGTCAGGAACAGGGTAGATACGGAACGCTCCCTAAAGAGCAAAGCAAACATTTACGTACTGCCTTTTTATCATTATCCTATGGTGATAAGATTTTATCTCAACAATGCAAAAATATTATTATTATTATCTATTATTATTATTATCATTATTATCTATTATTATCATTTATTATTATTATCATCATCATTATTATTATTATTATCATTATCATTATTATTATTATCATTATTGTTAGAAAAAAAGTAACTTTTCTGAACTCCAAATGAAATAATCCCTATTTCCTTTGTTTACGTCTTTTGCGTCCCTCAAATGTGCACATCTTTTCATCTCTACGTTTTAGATCTCCATTCTCATTATTATTATCATTATTATTATTATTTATTTCGATAAGATCTTTAAATCATTGTGCACACATCTGTGTATTACTTCGTTCCTTGATTGTTTATCTGTATTGGCTTTCGATTTGTTACTGAGATTGGGATTGGGGATTTCCTAAGGATTGGGACAGATCGTAACAAAAACCGCCCAGTCAAAGCTTCACGGTACCCTGGTTAAAGTACAGGTGTCTTCGCACCTTAAATTCACCGACGGTGCCGTCATCGTCTTCGTCGTCTTTCGACGACTTGGTCTTTCCGCGATAAAGTGGGAAGGTTGCAATGAAGTCGTTGAAGCCTTTGAACTCTGGAACCTTCTCCAGTTCCCTGTGATAAATCTAGAAATAGAATGGACATCACAATAGTTCAATACAGTCTTTTCACATGAAGTCACGTCAGCCATATTGGTGCCCATGTTGGTGTCGCAAACTAATCCTGTAGGAGTTGAACTCTTTTCTTATACTAACACATTCTTTTTTTTCCAATTAATTTGCATGGCTGCTAGTCAAGTGAGTAAAAACGTTCGGTCGTGTATATGCGGGAAGGAAGCATGATTCACTTAAAGTAGAGAAATCGACGAACGTTTGTCCAACACACCCAATCCTTTCTGAGAATTAAACCGGATGCGCTCAAATGTTGGAGTAGTGTAGTGGAGTACAGTAGTGGAAAATACGGCTTCAAACATTTATGTTCATTTATTTATTTTCGTATATTCTCATTTATTTATCTCTATTTTATAGATCCATGCATTCTAACACTTTGGTCGGCAGATTTCTCATTGGTAGGTTTTCTCGTCGATAGTACGAATATGGAGTGTCTTAACCAGGTCTTCAAATTAACCAACTGCAGGTAAATAATGGAAACGTCAACCGACTCAGAAAAATAAGAAAAAAAGTTTATATACCTTGAGTGTGTCGTAGCCCTTTGACAAATATTTCCTCGTGTGGTCTTGAAAGTCAGCCTTATCGCCTGCTTTGTCGGTAGTGAACAACCCAACAAGCTGGGAAATAAACAATTTCCAAAATTGGGTCATAGTAGTCATCGATATTGTCTTTTGGTACGTGTAAGACTACGAAGAATTACGAGCGCCTTGCTTTTACCCTTAAAAATGTATGACTAATACTTAATTTAACTACAGTACCTGTTCAAAACCTAAATATACTTGCATGTATTAGTCATTTTGCTGCCAATAACAAAACACACTCACAGAAAAATAAAATAATAAATAATAAAAAGAGCACGTTGTCATACCTTTTCTCCTTTAGACACTCTCGCAGCTCCACCTGCCCCAGACACTGAAGCAAAGTACTTAGACCACCAGTCAAACCTGTTTGCTTCCTATTTGAGTCATCAAAACCATCAGTCAATATTTAGTAAATGTACAACACAATGTTCGTCTAGTGTTTTGCTTTCATTTTTTCTTGGTGGACTTGATTAATTTAGCAGTTTTCCTCTTTTCCAGTAGTGTATGAATAAAGTGTTAATTACGAAGACATTCCGTTATCGAGACCGTCCGTTATTATTTCTATCCGTACTACAAACCCATAGCATGAAACACTATTCTATAATAGTGATATGATCACCATTAACAGATTAGATCAGATTAGATTAGATTACATGAGATTAGAACTATTTCATTCAATGCTACTTTCTAAAATAAATCGATTACACCAGCACGAAACCATCATTGATTACGTAGTCGAGGGTTCATATGCTATATTTTTTTGGGACAGCTCCAAAACTGTGAAAAACCTCCAAACGCCCTCAGTCTTTTGGCACAGGGTTGTAGTTTGGCGTTATGAAGACCACATGTAACAGTGCTTTGAAAATGCCGAAAATCAAATCGAACGTAGAGTTTGTTCCTTACATCGATGAGTTTCTTTCTCTTTTCCTTATCCGCCTTTGCTTTCGCTTTTGCATCTGCCGGTGGTGGAGCATCTTCAGCCTCCTTTATCTCTGGCCAAATCTTTTTCTGAGGGGGTGGGCCATCAGTTAAATCCACAAGTACTTCTGTAAGAAGAAACAGAAAGGTAGGTGAGAGAGTTTTAAACAAGTTTCGTCACGGTTCGCGCATCTTAAAGAGTTTAGGCTAAAGTTTTGAACTTCGTCGTTTGTAATCCGTGTTAATCTTCTCCATCTTCCACCATCCTTGTTCCTTTGTGGTTCATTGTTATCTCTTTGGTGTTTATCTATCTTAGAAAACTATTATTTTCAAGTTTCCTTCAATTTAAAGATAATTTTGTACGTGGCCAATGTAACTCAAAATACCATAACTGAGCTCCTTTAACTTGGCAGCAGCAGCAACAACAACAACAATAATAATAACAACAACAACGGTGTTGCTTTACAAAAGCAACTCAATTGGCTCAGGTACGAACAAGAAGATGAAGTAATTTACCATCCACTTCAGTTTCGTCTTCAGCTGTTTTCTGTGAAGGCAGCTTGCACTTGAAGGGTCCAAGAGACTTGACTGAGTGGATGCCAACCAATGGTTTACGACCAAATGCACGGTTGTCTTTAACCCGGATGTTGATTGGTGGCGAGTACAGATCTTCCACTGGTAGGTTCTTATGATAAGGAAAGATTGAATAGTTTATTTCGGCAATATCCAGACTGACAACGATTGGAAAGACAAGAACTGCCACTGGTGAAATGTGGATAGTCGTGCACTGCGCGTGCATGGATACATGCGCTCGAAGGGGGGATCTAAATAGTCATTGGCAAGAGAATATGAAGATTGGACAGACAGAGAGAAAACCAGACAGACAGACAAAACGACATACATACATACATACATACATACATACAGACAGACAGACAGACAGACAGACAGACAGACAGACAGACAGACAGACAAAACTGTAGTTTTCAACGTCCATTAATTGTAGTTGACACACAAAACTTACAAGTATCCTCCTTTCTAAGAGTGGCTCTGCAAAATTTGGCGTCTTCTTCGTGTTTTCGATAACGGTTGATGGGATGACTTCACCCATGCATTCAAACTCGATTGAAGGCGATGTCACTTTTACCATCTGGTATTTCTTCATGTTTCTTACACCCCAACAAAGAACCTTAAAATATAATCAAATGATCTTTAGCTGTGAGCATAAAAATTGTATTGCATTATCTTTCTAATGAATCAACGGTTGAAGTAAAGCTGAAACCTAGCTAGCGTAATGAAATGATCATAATAACTGGACATGACTCTGCAACAAACAAGTGGATTCTTTTCTTACAAAATTGCGTCTTACCTCCACCGCTGTCCTTTGTACCACAGGTCTCACTTTGCTACGTACAGGGTACACGTCTCCTCGCAGGGCGGGAGGGTGGGGCAGCTTTGCTCCTTCGTCCTAAAAGAAAATACTCTGATCACAGCCTTGTTGTGTTCTTTCAATGGTATTAAATAAAAAAGATTGGTCCTAAATTATTATCTTGCGTCCCAGACAGTCTACACTACCCGCGCAATAGATGGTGGATTTTGCGGCACGTCCTGCTGCACCCAGACCATAAAAATTAATTGTTAATCTATAAAACCTAAACAAATGACATATATGACCTTATGTCCCAGCTGGATGAGCGAGTTTGTGAATATGATAAAAAGACCCAGTGAGATGTCTTTGAGTATTTTTTAGTGGTTAACATCCAAAAACGGGGAATTTTTGTACAAAAAAACCGCCATATATTTCTAACGAGCAGATTGAAACAAAAACAAAAAAGAGAAATAAATAAAACGAACGACGAACGACACACGATACGCGACGTGCTTGGTACAACGCATGCTCGTTGAGAGCTTGGTACGAGTCTTTTTTTTTTCTTTCTAGTGAGTTTGCTAAATAACTAATGTACTTATGCACAAAAACAAACAAACGGAAAACGGATCGATCAAGTGAAGAGCTCCTTACCAAAAATAACTCGCACTCAGCCAGGATCTCACCGCCATCTTGGCCTCCACGCTTCACCTTGTGCCACAGCAATTTAGGTTCAGGGGCTTCAATTCCCTTAAGTCGAACTTTGGGAAAAAGCATACAGCGACCAAGGAAATCATCTTTTCCCTGCAAATTTACACGTTGAATAATATTAGATCAAGAAAATTTTCTACTTAAACTCAGTTGATTGGGGTTTCGTCAAGCAGCTTCATTAATTGCTAAAATTTAAGACGTGCTTTTGATATGATGCGGTATTTCGTGTGTTCCCATGCATTGCTAATCAATGCCAGTGGGTATTAGTTTTGATATCTGACAACTGAACGAACGAGTAATTTTTCATTCCTCCACATACTCAAACGCATCTAAAGATTTTTCTGTACGGCTGTAAGTTCGTTGAGTATCAGTTAGGAATTAATCATGTGTCCTTTTCCTTTTTTCCTTTCTTTCCTTTTTTGGCCTATTTTGTTCTCTTTATTTTTGTTTTCTTGTCTTTTGTTATTTGTACAATTTTTTTGTTCTTTTTTTCTGTCTTTTGTAGGAAAATGTGAGATTCTTGCAGCTCTCCAGTTCTGACGTACCAGGCCGTTATCATGATCATACAACTCGACCACCACACTTGGAGGATTCCGTTTCACGTTCTCTGGATCTTCACAGATCTCCACGCTTGTAAAAAGCAGGGTTTGATCCCAGGTGGGGCAGGGACTCTGGGTAACAGTGTACGTCACTTGACTCTGGTTTGCAAAAGCTACCCTTGCGTAGGGATCTGAAAGGTAAAGGAAAACAAGAACATGTTATAAGAACTGAAACAGGTACTGTTTAACAGACTGAACTTCCAAGGCGTGAGAGGCTAACAGTTTTTGCATTGAAACGTGACAATGGCGGCATTTATTTCCTTGTCAAACCCACTTCACTTAAACTGGTTCTGCATTTGAAGCCTGAGATTGGCGCGTCAGATCCTTTGTCGAAGCAACTGTTTGTACCTACGTGTACTCTAACGCTCGAAACGTCTCACAACGAAGCAAAAAGGTTTCTCAGGACATCAGTCCTTTCAGCAGCGGAATTATATCTTAAAACTAAAAGAACGCACATTGACTAGTGTAAACAGTAAATAACACTCGAGGAAAATACAATTAACTCTTGTTCTTCGATCCACTGAGTTGAATTCCAACACTATCAAAAATGCGTCAAACTAGCTTCATCTTCAGTTGAATTAAAACTAAAACCAACAGTGCAACCACAAAGCAAAACAAAGAACACCGTATAGTCAAGTCAAAGAGTTCACTTACCGTTCATTCCAGTTTCATCTTTGGCGACAAGGTCACGTGCTTGGTAGACATACACCCATAACTGATACTTGTGAGGCTCTGATAAGAAAATGACAAATTGTTGCAATATATCATGTTAGAAAAAGCAATTCTGAGGTATGAAAATACAACGAAAAGGAAGTAGGGTAACTGTTACTTACTCTTGAACGACACAAACATCCTTGGAGACAAACATAGCGCGCTTTCTCTGTCCTGATAGAAATATTTCAAAATGAAAAGGTTAAGAATATTAACGATTGTATACCGCTCTCGCTGATGACAAGCAAAAGCTATTATATGGTCTCAATAAAGTTAACTTTTTTAACAAGGGTAGCAAAAAGTGTATTATTTTGCAAGTTGTTATTTTTATTATGGCTTAAAGGCGAACTGAAAACTAAATGATAACTTAGTGGATGGAGCGGTTTTCAATCGAGTGCGGTACAACCAAAACCAAACCAATAACTTCATTACCAATTAGACTCTTCAGCCAATCTCAAACCGTAGTAAGACCTAAACCAAAACCAAAGTAACTGCCTGATTACTATCAAGACTCTATTGAAACCCGCTCTAGTCCCAACTAGTGGGAGACTGGCTAATTAGAAATTTCTGTAAACACAGCAAGAACTCTCGTTAAATGTAGTATGGGTCATAGTTGGAGATAATTAATTAGCATTATAAGAAATATCTTGAGACCTGTACGAGGTTTTATTAGTCTAAGTTGACTGGAAATTTGAGGTCATTACTTTGGCTTTGAGTTGGACTCGCAGTACAGGTGGAAGAGTGCAAGAAAAGCCATCAATCGTTCCAGAAGTTGGAACCATCTTCAACAACCAGCGCCTTCTTCGCACGAAATCCAGTTTCTTCTCTTTGGCGTGAAACTTCATGGTGAACAATGGGGCGTAGCCCCACCCCTCAGCCAAAAGCTTCTGTAATTGATCCTAGAAAGAATATCACAGGACGTTTAAAGAAGAAGTGTTAACAACAATTGTGTAAACTTTCAGAGTACCATGTAATGGAACGCACATTATATGATTTGCAGAGCAACGTACTTTAAAAAACACATTCTTAAGTTAATGACATGTTATACACGTTTAAGTTGTGTCATTTCTGATGAACGTATTTCCTAATGAAGTAGTGATCGAATATATGATATGTCTACCGTTTTTGTATTTCAACATGAGCGACGTATTCGAACTACGTTTCAAGTGAATTGAGGCGATCTAGCAAGTAAAGCAATTTCTAGTTTATGAAAAGAGACTTTCATTATTTCTTTACCCTTGAAGAAGTCTCTACCTGTTTTTTCGTTGCTTTTGCATCCAGAAGCTCCCTGTTTCGCACGAGTCTCCTCCTCCTGCACATGTGATACGCCTTCATTACTGGTCCATACACGCCATATGTTGGATTTACACCGTACTCCCAACCTACAATAAGTAAAGAAGTTCACTTCCATTCCTCCTTGCAATGAGTACGTTAATAAACAGATAAACTGATAAGAATTAACAAGATCAAACAAACTCATCACTCAAATAAACCAAGACAAGAAATAGTCAGACTCCATTTGGCACAAAAACATTTCCAATGTCGAGTCCCGTTTTATTTGAATTATACACAGCTTTAATGATGATGATGATGATGATGATGATGATGATTATTTTGGCACAAGGTTATTGTGAAGAAAAGACGAGTTTTAATACGAGAAGCTGGAATATGAAGTTACTAATCGGGGCGATTAGTGCATCCAAATTAGTAGGCCAATTGTGGCCTGCTAGTAGTCTAGGCCCTGAAATGAAGTGATTGATTGATTGGTTGCTTGCTTGCTTGCTTGCTTGCTTGCTTG
>Ga0126338_10001776_pt1 | contig 14262 bp, 4 predicted proteins | sample OrbCmetagenome_2_FD_92529 | JGI IMG/M metagenome (GOLD analysis project Ga0126338, IMG submission 92529) | Coral microbial communities from Petempiche,Puerto Morelos, Mexico - Orbicella C C metagenome | ecosystem: Host-associated > Invertebrates > Cnidaria > Coral | place: Petempiche,Puerto...
ACTGGCACGCTGTAAAGGAAATTGAAAAATTAAAGAAAAGAATGTGAAATACAGAAAATAATACAGTAGAAAGTAGCAGGTTTTTTTTTTCATTATTTCTTTTGCATAGAAACGCTCATTGTTATGGTTTATCACCCCATCGACGTGAACAATCCGTCTTAAGAATCACAAGCTAGCATTGAATTTATACATTCTACTTTCTTTCCTAAAAGCAATTAGACCTTAACGACAAATGGTCTTCGTTTGTCAGGGACAAAACGACGCAATCAAACAACAAGCCAATAAAAGTCTCTCTAGTGCCATTCAAGCGAGTCATGGTTTCATTTTCACACGTGATTGGCTGTGAACTACATCCAGTAACTATTTTGCAATGAAAATTACGAACAAGCTTTTCAGCGTGATTAACATTTACGAGCAGAATGTTCTTGATTAAGCTGTGTTGAAGTGGTCCCTTCTCTCAAATTTACGCTTAAGAATGTTAATATTTCAAGAGTATTGAAGTCCGTTCTCGTTTTATCCCACAGGGTAGCGCGGTTGATACCGTTTTACGGCACAGAAGCAAAGTAAACAAGCTATGTGGGAGCTAATAGCCTTTGTTACGCTAGACTAAACAATCATTTATTATCCATAGGTGTTAACCGTTATCACGCATTACTTTGAAAAGTGATTAATCGTCTTTGGAAGGTTCCGAACATGTTTTGCCGCTAACACAAGACGCAGATCCTGTCGGTCTTTTGTTAGATTTAGCCATTAGACAAAATGGGTTACAAAATGTAAAATTTCCAGATTTTTTTTTTAAATTGCAGTCTGCGCTTAATTCGCAAATTCTGAATTGCCAACCGATAATATATTATTTAAATTCTAATCTCTGCCTTCATTTGTCTAGCGCGTGTGAAGTATAAACCACCGAATTCAATTCCAAGATAGGCGGCATTTTTTGATGCGGTATTCCTAAAGAAATGTTTCGTCAAAGATTATTCAATCTGTTTCTTTTTTCACCGTTATTGCAATTAAATCAGCAATATATTCATGGCATTGAGATATTACAGAAACTAGGATTACACTTTGAATAAGCACTTGCTAAAAAAACTGTGATAACGCAGGCAAAGTAAACATAATAGCTTAATTAATGAATTTTAAGTTGTGAACGCTAAGTTATACGCAAACTAAGTCTTACTTGTGGAATTCGTATCATACTGGGTAGTAATATTGAGTCAAAACTGAGAAAATGATATTTCGTGTAATTGCAAAAATTGAAGTCTTCAAGGAATCGCGTTCTCTACTAAAAGCACTAATTGCCCTTCTCATTTGGTAATGGTCATTTCGTCGTAATTTTCAATCAAAACGTTGTTACGCGATTCAGTTTTTCAATAGTTCTAGTTTCTACTTACTTTCTTTTTTATGTGTTTCTCTGAGGGGGAGTCAATATTTTGTCTTTCATCTGCGTTCTATATTCAAAGGTGTTCGTAAAGTGTTAATGAAACTCGCCATAATAGACAAAGGAAACAGTGGAACTGTGATAAAAACATAAAGTAAATATCAAATTTTCGAGAATCGAAGTAGTTCATCTCGTTCACTTACTATCTAAAAGAGTCAATAAAGATAACAGGCATATCTCTTTTGTTTTAAGACTTACGCATAAGAAGAAAATGTATCCGTATAACCGTTTGACTTCGACAGAAACTTTGCGTCTGATCTCCGTGAGATTTTGCAGAGGACGCGCAAAAAGGCCGTGCGGAACTCCTTGTTGAAACAAGTATAGATTATGGGATTAGCTGCGGAATTGCTGACAGGTAAAACGTTTACGAACACTATGATGAGGGCCGTCTTAACAGTTGCGGGTATTCTCTCGTTACCGAAGCAATGTGGGCAGTATTGAAATGTGAGAAAGATGACGAAGAATGGGAACCACGACAAAATAAACACTCCCACCACGATAGCCAACGTCTTGGTTGCTTTGAGTTGCTTCATAATATGTAGTCCTGAAGACCTTCGGGGTTTTTGTTCAGTGAGCGGTTCGCAGCTTCGTTTTCCTATGGATATGGCCCTGGTACTCGACCCTGGAGAGCTGGCAATGCCGCTGGTCTCCTCGTTAGCGTTGTCTTGTTCGGGCAAGAAGTTGACCGCAATAGCGTCTCTATCTTTCTGCACTGCTCGCGCGTGCTGAATTGCGATCTTGAGAACCAGCGTGTAGTTGAAGATGAGAACGGCTAGCGGGAAAAAGAACGCAGCGCACGCTAAAATAGTGATGTAGATTTTAGCTTTTATCGAACACTGAGGTTCGTAATCGATGGTTTCCTTTCCGCCCCACTTCACAAACGACAGGCAAGCAAAGAGAAACGCGTACAACCATACGAAGAGAATCACTAACGCAGCTCTCTTCGATGTCATGTTCTCGCGGTATGTCAGCGGCCATTTCACCGCTAGCAGTCGATCGAAGCTGATTCCCGTGAGGTTGAGTATGGACGCACCGCAACATAACATATCGATCCATATCCAGTACTGACACCCAGCGCGACCCAAACTGGCGGGCCACTTCTCGTGGTTAACCGTCTGTGCAATCCTGAACGGCAGAGATAACGACCCCACGAGTAGGTCACTCACCGCCAGCGACACGATCAAGAAGTTGGTCGGCCTGCGAAGCCGTGGAAAGTAGTACACGCTGAAACAAACAAGACTGTTCCCTACAATCGTGAGCACCAGTACAATTGTGACGAAAGTCGCGGACGCGATGATACTAGCCTCGGAGACCGATCTCTGTACCGGAGTCGGCACTGTGGTGAAGTTACCCAGGGTAGAAGTGCTATTTGCAGACATTTTCTTTCGGCGCGTACGTCTTCAATTGTAAACGTGTTATCACTGTCGAAAGAACATACGGTTCATGTTAATTTTCATAAACATAAGTCGCTTTGGTATCACATACAAAAGGAAAGGCAATTGGGGGTTTGTAATTATCCTTTGAACAAAAGAGACGAATACAAGCGTTTTGACAATGAAGTGTTTCACTTCGTGTGGCATAAATGCTAACATTAGTGCCGCAAAATGTTGTGGATTAAACGATACTTTTTCGAAAATAAATCGCTGTATCTTACCTGGATCGTGGCAGGTCTATAACACCAGTGATATCAGTGACTGCCTTGTATTATCTCTGACAAATCTGTTAGTGGGCAGAAAAATAAAATAGTTTATTATACTAACATACATGAACATTAGGTCAAAGCTTTCATTCGCTTATCAGTGGAATCCAGGGGGCGGCCTTTTTTCGTTGCGAAGCGAAAAAATCTTTTGAAATATCGTTACTGTGCCTGCCCAAAATGAAAACACGGAACACAGAATTGATTATATTTTTGGTAAGTCCACGGTGATTGGTTCAACTTGATATTATTCGCACGTTCACTGTGATTTTGTTCTTTGTTTTAATGGAAACACGAGATTAGATTCGCTCTTATGAAATTAATTTTCTTTTCTAGGCTCCAGTGAATGAAAACAAAACGCTTTTCTAAAGGCGACATAGTTTATAAGAAACTGACGTCTCGATAACGCAATAGGTCCAGTCATTAATTCCACGGTTTTGAGGCGAATTCCTAATAGTTTACAAGGAAAACAACGCAAGCCATCTGTGAGTTAAAGATAGCGGATTGCGGTTGGCGTTTTCGGGACTCTTTTCTCTCTCATTAGCTCTCGGACCGCTTTGCTGGTAGAGATTTGGGAAAGAAACTCCCTCTGTGTTTACTTAACTGAAAGACGCGAAGGCGGAAAACGACATTGTGTCGCCCAAATTTAAATCATCATGTTGCAAGATATGTTCAATTTTGTGTTGAGTTTGCCAATTGCATATTGATTTCGGAAGATTTAGCGGAAAAAAATGGCTCTTTTTCCGGTGGGAGAGTTTTGTTATGATAATATTTTCAAACTGTGAACAGCCAAATCTTTGTGATGTGTTTGTTTTGGATTGAAAAGACCAAGGCGTGTTCCATTTTACACTTACGGTGTGTTTTCATTATGTTTGCATGTATTTTTCGAGTTTAAAGTTGTATTTTTGAACAAACAACTCTCTGTCATGCTGATCTCGTGTATTGGGTTTTGGTTATCTCCGGCAGTGCTAAAAAGTTGGAAAACACCGCTGGTATTTCGCTTGCGCTTACAAGACTTAGGGGAAAATATATCGCACGTAATGGTTTGGCAAATAAAATAATTAAAATATTTAAAAACACACTCTAAAACATTGTTCACTCGTGAAACTAGAACCATCGAGTTTGCGCGTTCTTTTAATTTAATTCTACGATAACGAGGTGTCGGTTAGTCTCTCTTTAAAGCTAAAGTTGGCACAAAAAGCTAATGAGTTTGGGGAATGATGTTTCAAGGAAACAAGCCATTGTCATTTCGTTGTTTGATTATCCTTTTGCATTACATTGAGCTGTTTGCCCTGAGGTAGAGGTATTGACCTCGATTTCTTACAAGCCTAATTGAAAATTTGTTTGGCAGTGGAAATACAAAACAAACTGAAAAAAAATTATTGACTCCCAACCTAATACGACGCAGTATCTGGTATGATAGCTGTAATTTTCGACGAAAATTCGAAACTTACTTTCCTCGATGTGAAAAGGTTGTTGTATACATTGTCAACGCGAGACAGCTCGAAACCGCAGAGTTCAAGATTCAGTTGTGATACTAGGTCATTAGAATTCCTCTTGCGTTTGTTTTTTTAACCTCGAGACAAACGTTTGTTCTCAATCCAAGTAGTTAAAGAGGATATTCTTTCGTACTTCATTGTTCTTTAACATGTAACATTGATTAAGGACGCATTTGGAGAAATTTGGAAAGTTGATGGAGAAATCCAGCTGAGACTTTGCGGGAAAATTGCCGTTTTACAACTTTCCTTAGAGAAACACACAACAATTGGCCGCACCCATCTTAAATATCGTTCCCCCGTTTCTCGAATTAGCACAGGACATGTAAATCTCTAAATATTCGTGCGAACTGTGGCTGCTAACCCAAAGCAGTTCGTGCGGTTTTCGTGTTCATTTGATGAAAATCTAAATTAACAAAGATGTTCGACACGATAAGTGGCAATCTTTGAAATCCAATCTTTACCCTGACAGACATTTAGCACCGAAGTGTCTCTGGATGAATAGGCACGTTTATTTTATGAAAATTGTCCTAATGTAAATTCTCATCGTCCAATTTGTTTACCATGGAGCACGATTCTCGTTTCAAACAGCCCTTAAACGAGGGAGGGGTTGTCACATTTGCACAGTTGAGGGAAACTTCGTAACGAAGGTAGCTGGCGCTGATCTTTTGGAACAAACCTGTTTAAACTAGTTGTTTTAAAACAATTTTTTGATTCACGCAGAATAGTTCAATGTTTTGTTTCTTCCGCTGGATTCACCGAGACGGCGTGAATCCTGATGGATTTGCATCTAAAGGAAATGCAGCTTCTATCGCTGAAAAAGTATCAAATGAATGTTATTAGCGTTTTATCTTTTGAGGCATTTGATACACATGTTACGCGTTCGTGTTCTTACAGTCTACATTTTGTTGTGAAAGTCACGAAAACAATATCATAAACAATGTACACAGCAAATCGCTGTAATGTCTTTCAACACAGGAGTGCTGCCCAGCGAACCTTAGCTATGAACGCGTACAAGGTAGTGAATCGCTGAACGACAAATGATTGCACAAAACGCTATTTCAATGGTCATTCACGGCATCTGTTAAACAGCTGAAAGTACAACGTAGAAATTCTCATACCTTACAGAGCAAAGCTTAGTTCAGTGAAATCTTCTTTCCAAAGAACGTCTCGTCGAGGGGTCTACAATTCGTAGCTACGTTGATACGCTGTTGTCGGCGAAGATTTTCAGTGGGAGACAAGTCAAATAGATCTCGACTCGACCGCTATTGAAAACCAATAACTGCGTATATCACATATGTTCGTGTTCACATAATTCACATTGGCAAATGAGCACACTTATCAACCTCCCGTCAAACGAACAAGTAAACCGATCACATTGTCCGACGCTATTTTTAGTGTCTTGTCAAAGTTGACATTAATTTGACTTCCTCGCTCGTAATTTAGAACCTGACTGGGTTAAATGCATTTTTCTGCTGATTAATGCAGCGAAAGTAATGCCTAATTGTTTTGGTACGAAAGGCTCCCAACGCGACGGAAGGGATATGTCCCCGCCCACTTTTTTTTAGGAGTAAATTACGCCTTCGCGTCGATCGACAATTTTCCCTGCGATTTTAATCCAATTTGTGACGTTTTCGATTGGCGGAATTATCAAGCAAGATGTAAGCGCGATGATATCCCTAGCTCAACTGGTGCCGTCGGTCAGTTTTTTAACGCTGAGTGCAAAGTGCTCCTTTAAATTCTGTCGGAAAAAAAAGGCTGTTAATTCTACGGTGATTTCGCAACACATACAAATTGCACACCTGCTCAGAAGTTTATGTTTTTTTCTGCAAGTGCAAGTAAAACAAGGGAGTTGCTTAATGGTTTCGCAGTTTTTCCTTGCAAAGTGCATCCTGTCGCAGCAGAAAAGGCAGACACAACTTAGCATCTCAATTATTCCTGATAATTCCGGGGCCTTTGTAAACCGAGCCGCTAACCCAGCTATCTATATGCTAATCAACACGAACAGCGGAAAAATATAAAATGTCCCTTTTAAATGCCCCAATAGAAGTATATTACTTTTTGTCACTATTCCTATTCGTCAAGAAATCTCGCTAAATAAATAAATGGTAGATCAAAGTTATGTTCAGTGAGATAATTTTAACACGTTGATCCTAAATTTAAACTATTTTTATCTCCATCTTTCCCTTTGCGTCATTACGTTCATTTCGTTTTCCCGTTTTCTATTCGCAGCTTATCTCGTTTGGAATTTTTGTGGCATTCAGACTATTTTAAGCTATGACCTTAAGATGGGTTATAAAGATTTTAAACCGATTGCTAAATCTCTTGCAGTGCTTATGATCCAAAAATGGTTTTTATCCAATTAACTCATCTATTTTAGAGGGTTTTTTTAGCATTAATACCAGTGTAGTAAAAAAGCTATTTGTTTTGCCCGAGTGCTTTAAATTTTGCAAAATCATGTTTTTCTCTGCTTTGTGAATTATTTATCGGTAAAAATATACTAGCAAAGATCTTTCACACCACAGAATGGATTTTGTTGCTTTTTTCAAAAGAGTGCCATTTACATCTAAGTTAAGCAATTAGCAAATATGAAAAACCAGTGGTGGATAAACAAAGAGGCCATTTGCCAGCCCGTTTATCTAATTTGAAAAGGAGAACATTTGCCTTTTTTTACTTTAGACATCCTTCAAGGCTTCCATGTCTGTTTTAGTGTACGGTAAGGCTAAAGCAGTGATTTTATTGGGGCCCGCCTGGATTGTGAAGTAAATTAATCATCTTGTGTTGCCGTTTATCTGACAGACTTGGAGTGTGATTGCACCCCTAGGCGACTTTGGTAATTGCGATAAGGAAAACAGTATGCTTCATGCGAAATATTCCTCTGAACTTCAGTAAATATACCACCTTTTTGCCATAATATAAAAGAGCGTTTTCCTCGCTCTTGGAATTTGTTTTATAATTCTGAAAGTACTTAAGTTGTGATTGTTTACGTTGGAGCTTTCATCTAATGGTTTCCAACATGTTCACTTAATTTAGCATCTTTAATTTTAGAAAGTGTGTTTTAAATTTTTCAAAGGGTCATGTAACTGATCTCCCATTCTCGCTTGTCTATGGTGGTTTCAAAAAACACGCACATTTATTGCAAAGAGTCCCTTCGATGGAGATATTTTTCACTTTTTGAAGCGATTCTTTCTCAATTCACAAATGTTTAAGAATAAAACTATTGACGATTTTTGCTAAATAATACTGGTACATAGAAAAAAAGATTTCCAGGTAGTTTAAACAGCTGGTACTTGTTCATAAACATTGTGATCTTTTTTCTTTACTTTTGCAAAACAAGACAGTGAAGTCAACACAACAGGTTTGGTTTTGTTCAATTTGTCAGTAAAACTGGTAACAACTGCTGTTTTCTTTTTTTCTTTTATTTTTGTTAGCGATGTAAAGAAAGAGTTCTTTTCGTTTTTTTATAAAAGGAAACTATTTTAGTTTCTAATTATTGCTTTGTACATATTGATTTGAACGCAGCTTAGTATAATCGCCTTATGCTATCAGGAAACAAAGCCGCAAAAAGCCGAATTAAATCACGCTTATCGCTGAACATTGCTATCCTCTGTTTCAAAAAATCTATGATAGCTATTGAGCTATTAAGGTGTGCTAAATCAATGTTAAATCCAATCCAATTATTCAGTTAAATCCAATCTAGGTAAATCCAATCCAATTCTGTTACGACTTTTTGAACTTTTTGAAATCAGAATGGAGCATTGTAAAATCCGAAATTATCTTGCAGCTGTGGAATTCAGTATGCGAAATTTAATAAAACATTGCATAATCCTTTTTCTGTTACAACTAGTAAATATGAGTGAAGTTTGAATTCGATTCACTGAGTATATATAGTTATGTTATAGTTATGAAACTGTTGGAAGTGAACACTGTTAGCTCGAGGCGGTAAACGTCCTCGGAGCATTTTCTTATCTAATCTCTGCTCCTTCCACTCTGAGAGATGAAGGGTTTACACTCATTATTTCTGCGAGGTTTCTACCAACAGCTTCATTGTGGATTGTCTGTTTTGGTAGAAATAGAGAAGCGCTCTTCCCATTCGATTTCTCCGTCGGAAAAAGACGTCATATAAATTTAAAAAAAAAGACTTTAGTCGCACGACAGAGTCGTAAAGTCAGAAATCTGGCTCCAGAAATAATAAATACCGGTCGAACCATGTTAGTGTGATCTAAGATCGTGGTCGATGTGGCTTGACCATTTTTGATTGGACTTTTTCTGTGTTCTATTGAGTAAAAACTGTTTCAGTTGATATATGTGATTTACCCGCAACTTTTGACACGATATACCAGAAATCAACTATAAATGCTCTTAGAAACACTGTTTTACAGGAAAACGTGTGGCAATTTTGTTTAAGAATATTCGCCTTTAAATAGTATTAGTTCAGCTCTTAGACTCAGCGCAGCTCAAGCTAATGGACTCCAACTTGACGTAATGCAATAAACGAGTGATATTCATGAGAATTGCTAGTGGCTCCTTATCAGCCTGATTCCAAATATTTCCTTCGCCGATTGGCTTTAGAAAAACGTTGCTTTGTACCGGCTTTTTAAATGCAACTATAAAATCTGTAATCCAGGTTATTTAGGAATTCAAGCCGTATTTGTTTTATTTTTTTTTTCCAACTTAATTATTGAATAATTTTATTTGCAAAGACGCTTTCTGTGAAAAGTTAACATTCAGTTGTCATAACTAAGAACATTCGTCACTGTAATTCTCTTTACCTATCTCTTGTTTTCCTTTGTTACTGAGGTAAAATTAAAGTTAATACTTTCTTACATCTTGTCTACAAGTCTCCCAATTCGCATGACTGTGCGCGTTTACGTTACCGAATGTTTTATGTACGTTTACTCTAGTGTCCCAACGATAGGTGTAATTTTTAAATCGACTCTTATGTTTTACTGAGTTACAAGCCATTTGGCGTTGACAGTTTATTTTAATTGTCAAGCTGAATCAAAGACTGTTCTATTTAGGTGGAAAGATTTGTAATTTACTCGGCAGTATTGACAGTATTCTCTTCAATTCTAGTCGATGCATGTAAAAACTAGTTTTATCATATTTCCTGGCCGTGTTTTCTGTTTTCTGTTTGAAAGGTATTCAACGCTTCAGCGCCTCGTGGCACTAACTTTTAAACATGAAGACCATTTGGGTGGCAAATAACTAACTTAATCGCAGTATCAAAGTACCATCAACCCCTGATGATTTTGCTTGTGTTTTTGTTGAGTTAAAAGCCTTGGAACTAAACTAACCGGAACTACACTTAAGTTTTCGCACGTTCTGGCAGTTTTATGACTCGCATGTGTAGAAAACATATCAATTCTTTTAATTGTGACCTCGTTTTCTGATCACTCGTCATCTTGGTATCAGTTCTTGGACTTGAAGGCTATTTTAGTGGAGGAAATAACCTTATAACCCTAATTGTAGGTAAATGACAAACAAGAACATGAGGCGCCAGGTTTGACATCAGCTGTAAGATGTCAAGTGTGTTATCATTGCGACGAACCCAAGTGTTGCGATTGTTCGTGTATGTAGTCAAGTTACTCTTGGGCAAAAGTTATCAAGATAACAGTTGTAATGCACTCGGACTACATGCCAGAGGTTTCCAACTCGTGCAGTTTTGCATGAAGCCCTTAACTGATGTTCTAAGCGATTCCTGCGGTGTTAATTCCTAGAAAGAAAAACTGTGTTTTTATTTTTCCACAGTTGTAGGTTGTTTCTGCTCACGAGGCGTCTCAATTTTAACGCCATGAATTCTGATCTAGACGTTAATTTTTGTGGTTACAGAACTGACATTATTTATCCCTTTTTTCTAAGCGGTTGTAATTTTTAAATTGAATGCCATGATTCGGGTCTCCTTGTTAAGTGGATTGGAGTCGATCAAAAGAGCCGCAATTATTTGGAGACTTCTTTGTTCCGCCTAACAGTGTTGAAACAGTTTATTGCTTTCCACTTTGTGCATCCAAAGAGCAATTTAAAAACACAGGCCACACGTGTTTGTCGTTTTGTATCACGAGAGTCAGTTTAAAACCTTTTTAAGTCCAAACACCCCGCTGAAGGTCCGTAACTCCTCAGCCTGCTTTCTTGCATTCGTTTTCACAAACGGTTTAGTCATAGTTTTGGATGGAAGGGATAATGGATCTCAGTTGGAGTTTCGCAGCCTTTTGTAACTATTGTTTGCTTAACGGAATAAAAGGTCATATTATGTTATAGAAATATCTTACTTCAGTGTGACGCTTTCTTAGTACGCGTCCCATCATGTGTTCCTTATTTGTCCAACATAAGCGCTCCTTTCACTGTGTAGTATTCAGTTTGCGTGGGGTTTGCCTTATGGTGGCGAGGAATGATTTGGACTTTAATATGTGAACATAATTAAGGACTTTTCAAACCACAGGACATGAAGGCACCTTGGTAATTAAAATCACTTGAGGGAGAGTTATGTAGAACCCATCAGGATCCTAAAAATATTTTTCACTTGGAGATACTGTTATCGGAGTCAAAGCAATGGTTGATGTAGATGTTCTGTTTAGGAACCAGACAACAAAGTCTTACCAGCTTAGTCTCTGTGCCCACTTTTGAGGAGTTTGCCTCGCTCGCTCTTGAAGTAAGCTTTTTGGATTCCCGATGAGCGATCAACTCTGTAGTGAAGTTTTTAAAACAAGAGCTTGGCTTTTTGCTCTCGAAGTTTTATCAATGCGTAGTCGTCATGTGGCTTTCATAGAAATTCCTCAAATTCCATGAGATAATTTGCTTGCATGTCAAGTGCGGTTACTCCACTGGTGCGTCCAAACATCCCTTCCACTAGTAGAACACTTTTGAACTTTCGTTATCGCTGTCATCTTGCCGAGAGCGCCACCTAAAATTCCATTCAATTTTCTGTAACAATACTTCACCCTATCGAGAGGAGAGCTTTCATCCGACGCAATAGAAAAGAAATTAATACAAATACTGGTGATATGAAACCGTTTTCCATGGCTGTCAGGGTTTGATCTTGCAATATAGAAAAGTAGTTTTTTTTGTATTCGCTTTTACATTTTAACGCTAGATATTGCAATCATATCGTGAACTTGACAGGAGGGAATACCCACCACTATCGTAAACTTGAACAACGCAGCAGGGTTTGCGGCGAAAACTTGTGTAGGAATAACACCTTGTAATATTCTTCAGAACATCCAAGCCTTTGGTGAGAGACGCCAGTGATATTATAGCCTTAATGAGAACTGTTCGGAAACGCTTACTTAAAAACTCTTTCATCAAATGACGGGTTTTGCAAACCACACGGTTATAAATTGTGAAGGGAAAAATGTTATTTAAAAAACATTAATGGTCTTTCGTGATATTGATCCCTTGTCGTCTTGATTAATAATTTAAATGCTTCGTCAGTCCAGCATTGGTGAAAAAGTTTACGGAAAAAGGACTTGAATTGCTTTCAATGTGTATAAATGTCTTGGCACATGGTCATCTTCGGTTATGGAGGACGGAAGTGAAAACGTAGAATGCATGAATTTTGTCAATTGTTTTGAAAATAAAGAATATGCTTTAGACCGAGTTATACCTCAACATGCGATTTATGTGTGAAGTGCAGTAAATCTTACTTGTTAAATAAATGATGATATAGTTAATAAAACTGGCCCAGGATTCTTGTTCTTTCTTTTCAATGTTTACACACAAGTTGTAAGAATATCGCTTTATTTATAGTTTGGGGTGACACGTTAAGGATTTTTTTCCAGTAATGCAATGTCTTCATTTTTGGTAACTTTTATTAACATGTGTTTAATTTACCTGGATCAATAATTTAGGTATTCTATTCATCCTATGATCTTCGTTTTCATGGAAGCTGTGCGTGAGATATATTTTTAAGGTAAAATCGAAGTGTGGCAGGAATTTTCATGCTAGTAAAACGAAACGGGGACAACAGAAAATTAAAAATCTCGAAGATATACGAATACTTATTGTATGATTTTTCTATCAAGCATAAATTTTGCAGTAGCACTTGAGGTTTCTTATCGTGAATGCATTTTATTCCAGTAGAGCATAAAATCGTTTTTTGTTTGCAAAGGACTGCTTTTGGTTTTATATGATAATTTTAGGCAGTTTGTACGCTTCAAACGATACGAAAAAAAAACAAAAAACAAAAAACAAAAAACGAAAGTGTCATTTTGAGACATAATACTATAAATCCTTATAGTAGTGGACGTAATATAAAAATATTTTGTCTTCTAGTTGCGGTAAACTGAATTTTAAATTACCAAGCTGGAAAGTTATCTGCCGTTTTAATTTTTCTTATCCTCTTTTGGCTCAACCTGTGTTTTTTCAAAGTTTTAAAAATAGATCTTTTAATCTCGATTCAGTCTATTTTTATTCAAGAAGTTTCGTTTTTTCCTATTGGTCTGGTGGAAACGCAGTGTTTTTGCGTCCTTTTTTTCATAGCAGGCTTGGCTGAAACTGTATTCTGAATCTGAATGAAAACAGACTATTATTTTGAAGCGAAAAAGCTGGATTAAGTAAACATCGCAATGTATAGCGCTCTTTTTGACGTGCCACAAAAATACATTTTTCAATAAATATTTACTTGAACAGAATTTTGATATCGGTAAAGATTTAACGAGAGCATTAGTTAGAAATACCTGGCACTCATTTGCAGGGTCTTTGTAGAACTGTAAAACTTGCGTGACATCTTTTGTAATTATTTATCGTGTAAGTCAATTTTGTACAATACTTATATATTTTGCCGCCATTAAATGACAAAGCCTTGAAATGAAAGACTTGAATTGATTTGTCTCCACTCTGATCTTTTAAGGCGAAACGAGAAAAGACACAAATTAATGTATTTTATTTTAATCTTTTTTTTGTTGTTGTTCGTTTGAAGGCAAAACGAGATCAATCAATCTTACACAAATAACACTTACAGGGTTCAAAACCCTTTCCTTGATTAATTGTGATTAACCCAGGTTGTTCAAACTTTGTCATTTATGAGACTGTGAAATCCGAAATCAAACGTGGACGGATTTACAGATTGTTTGTTACGAATTTCACTTCTTAGAAGATGAATGCGCAACTTAAAAGATTAGTTGGATTACAGACAAGGCATATTATTTTAATTAAGAAAAAAACCATCGTTGCCTCAGGATATTTGCGTCCGAGTCTCTTTATAAAGAAAATCAATCATTTTTTTAAGGAGATGCACTTACCTCTGGCAGGTTGATCTTCCAAGGCGACGTAGATTGCGGTTTCTGGCGGATAATCTGTAACAAACAGAATCCTGACATGAATACTGTATCACGAAAATGCGTTTAAATGTGTTACTCCCCGCTTGCAAAAGCCAGATAAATGAGGTTTGAAAGACTCCCTACCGCTTTTTACATTTCTAGAAAAAATCTGTTATTGAAGCTATCGGGGAAAAGTTTGAAAAATGATCTTTCTTTGACAACAGTTACGTTACTACTGCGACATAGCTCCCTGCAAATGGAATAATATATGTTTTCTTTTCCGTGCAATATGGTGTTTTGAATCGCAACTTTGCAAACAAAGGAAGACTACAGAGAAGGAAACGAAAAATATTTATGTATGGATATTGCTTAGAGTCG
>Ga0126338_10001777_pt1 | contig 14260 bp, 7 predicted proteins | sample OrbCmetagenome_2_FD_92529 | JGI IMG/M metagenome (GOLD analysis project Ga0126338, IMG submission 92529) | Coral microbial communities from Petempiche,Puerto Morelos, Mexico - Orbicella C C metagenome | ecosystem: Host-associated > Invertebrates > Cnidaria > Coral | place: Petempiche,Puerto...
ACATGGTCAAGGCAGCATGAAAAAGGCCTCTGCAGAGGAGAGAGATTAGCAGTTGTTTCCCATGATTGCTGGACATGAAACCAAAAATTTAGTTTCCATGAAATATAAAATCCTTGGGCTTGTGGATACAAACTGTACATTTTTTTTGGGGGGGGGGGGGGGGGGGGAGGAATTTTTTAAGGTTACTCAGCTAGATGGTTAATACTGCCAAAGTTAAGTTGTAATTCCTGTAACAAATTATTGTATAACAGTTGTAGATCTACAACCTCCCTCGCTGTGTGCCACAAGGTTTGGCTTACCTCCTGGTCTCCCTCCCCTCTGAACGTTATCTTTTGACCATCATTCATACCCTTGTCTACATGAACCTGCAGAGAACAATCACAAGAATTACTATACATGTAGCTCTTGTTTCCGTCTGTTCAGAGAAGCACTTGACACCATGTAAGGTATCTGTGTGACTCGCATGTCCTATGGCTTACAGATTTTCATCTACTTTACTTTTCAATGCATGTAGTGGCATATGCTTGTACTTTACCTCTAATATCTTGCTTTCTTTGACAACTTTTTTACCCTGGCATTTCTTACACCTGTCTTTAGGATTGAGTACCTCACCTGAAAAATCACAAAGCACAATAAGTGATATGGCTTGGAATACAAACAATCCTCCTGGTGAAAGAATCTCCCTTTCTATAAGCTTACTTGCAATGATTCACTCAGTTCAACAACTGTTGATTATCTGACATTGTACATGGACCTTGTCTTTCATACAATGTTGACAATACAGTATTTATTTAGTAATTTTCATTTTTATGAAATAACTTTATTTCAAGAGGGTTATACTACCTGGTGCTTAGCACTAATAATCTGCAGCCCTCAATACTAATTAATATAATAATTATCTACAAATTATAATATAAAAACAATAAAAATAATTATGAAACAAACAACTACATAATTAAGCTAAGAATAAAACAAGCCAATTAAAATGAATTATAAATGCTGCATAATTTAACGTGACTGCAAACAGCTGACATTAACTAAAGGAGGCACCTATAATCAGCAAAAGCTACATGTAACACAAAGTGCAGAAAGTTTCAGGAAGGCAACATGTATTCTTTGATATCGAGTTAGTTGATTTTATTGATCATGATTGAAGTGCAATCAGTAGGAAGGCAGCATGGACATTTCGTCAAACAAAATTGTCAGACTACTTCAATCGACCATGGTTCTTCATCATTATGCACATCCTACATGAATGTTCTCTGTACTTGCAGAGAGTGTTTGCATCAATGAACAACTCATAATATATAAAAAAAAATTATTACCTTCACCACTGCATTCATTGCAAGACGTCTGCATTTGCTGCACCATTCCAGGACCAATCGGACGAATGGTCACCTTGATGCCACGCCCTTTACACCCTGGGCAAGTCCGAACAGCTCCAGCTTTTCCACCAGCCCTGCCAAAAATATGCTCATGTTTGTTTTGTTTTTCACAGGACCATCAAGAAAGTTAAATCCAAGCCAAGAAAATGTAATGTACTGTAACAAAACATGCTACAAACAAACTGATTTCCTTGTTTTGTAAAATAGCTAACACTTGCAGCCTGATAACCAGTATGCTCAACTGGAGCACAGAGTCATTGCATTTATTATTTCATAAACAAACATATATGTATTCTGTAAGTTTCACTCAAACGAGGATAAAAAAAACAATCTTTTATTAACTTCTTACAGGTCAACCACCTGAACTATAAGAACTGAAAGCTCTGGGCCTCTTGGAAAGAAGAGTTAATCAATCAGATTGTTACTTTTGAACAAAGGATAGCTACCTTTTTCTTAAATAAACCAATAACATTGAAGAATACAAACTTACAATAGTTCCATAACAAAATTGGAAACCTGATGAAAGTGTGGATTGCCACAGTTTCAATCCTAAGTTTTGTGTGTTTTCCAATGGTTTCAGTTTGGTTGTCGCCAACTAAATTTTCCAAGCGAAATTTATAATTATGATACAAGTAATTCATCATCAAAGACTGAAGCTGTAGTGTGTATATACATGTACAAACTGTAACACAAACGAGTGTGTGTGGATCGTAATCATGCATTCATGTCAAACAGACCCTTATTTACCTTCACAAAAAAAAGCACTCCATTGTTCTCAATTTGATTGGTTACTTTTCTTTCTGGTGGCCTGGTTCAAGTACAATGTAGTCACACTGCAATTATCGCCTTTGTTTAAGACCTGCACCTTTCTTCTGATTAGAGTTTCACTATTATCCTCAATATAAGGCACAAATGTCTTCTTTGTCTTACCCTTTACACACTGTGCAGATCACATTCTTACTGAGTTGCAATTTGGTTGACTTTCCATTGTAAAGATCTTCTAATGTAACTCTGCAAAAACAATAATGATTAAGCTTGCACAAATATGCCACAAATTACATGCACATGCACAATAAATATGCAGGATTTATTCTATTGTACAGGACTGCATGCAGGGTTTCACTAATGACCGGGCACAGGGCAAATTGAATTGCAGATTCATCAACTGTCAAATAATTTGGCTCTTATTCCTGACAGTTTTCATATAATATTATCTTACAAGTACATTTTGACTTCTTTCATTTGAACATCACTTATACAGTACTGTGGCAGTCTTGTGTTATTTTCATGTGTCTAACAGTCTTCTGAAAAATCCAGCTTATTTCAAGCTAAAGAAACAACCTGTAGTTGTGCTGGTTACAGTACATTTTATTTCCCTTCTATCTTCAATTTTTGAAGCAAATTCGCCCAATGATGTAAATAGAGACTGTTCATAAAACTCATATTACAGTAAGTCACCACCTGATTTAGGCAGCAAGAGGTGTTTTTACCCCTATCAAACGGCTACCATGAATACACATAGTTTGACATTGTTTTTAGAAAAACTGATGACAGATAAGACTCCAAAATAGAAGGGGATGGCTGATAAAAACATCTCTCATTGTCCAAAGGCATTTCTTTTATCACCAACATGGTCTTTCGATTTTCCAAGATGATCGTTGAGACCATCCCTATTATATGGAACAGTTGTCACAAGCCACCAAATGAGTTTGTATTCAAAGGAAATTATGTCTGTTCATACACGTACATGTAGTTATATCACACTTTATACTACTTTCTGTCTAACCCCTGTTAAGGAGCCATTTGCCATTACTGAACTGGCCACTTAAAAAGGGTTTGACGGTTCAAGTGTTTGTGTAGCAACAAGTGAATCACATGGAAATAAACATTACTTTAAAGGGTGAAATAGATCTTCTCCTCGCCTTCTTCTCTGTCTGAACCCTCCACCACCTAAAAAATGAGTAAATTGCATTGGATTCACTGTAATGAACAATCTGATGCTTATTATTCCTAAAGTTCACAACATTCAATTTAGACATCTTTTACACTTTAATTAAATTACAGATGTAAGATGTCATCTTCTCATTAGTGATAATGTTTGTCACATGAATGTAAAAAGGGTGAACTTGACATGTCAACTGCACTTGAACCAATCAGATGGTAGATCAAACCACACATTACTAGACTGACAATAGTTATTACTAATTTAATTTCTAATTTAATTTAATCCATTTTCACTGCACAAATTATGAGCCATATGAAAACACAAAAGCAATAAATCATATATCACAAAATAGAAAGAAGAAAAGCAGCAGGGAAGGACTAGAAGGGAACATTATTAACTAAGTGAGAATCTCATAGGATATCTGTCTTTCTGATATATTAAGGCTGGTTTTCATAAGCGGCAGAGTCGAAATCAGAGGCACAGAGTGAAACAATCTAATGAAAATCAAGCTGACAGAGTCAGAAGCAGAATACCAATTGCGCTCATAACTCCCTCGCTTATGATCTATTGAAAACTAAGAATAAAGAAATCATAATACTTGTTTCAGGGCCTTGTGATTAGTTGGTGTTTCTTCTTCTGGTTTCTATTCCTACAATCTAGTTTGCATTGGATCACAAGCAAAGGAGTCGTAAATGAAATCAGAAGAAATGGAAACATTCCGATTCTTCCAATTCCAATTCTGTTGAGTTTATGACTCTGCTATTAATGACTCCAATTTTTTATCTCAATAGGTCATAAGTCCTCCACAAACTCCGCTAGTGAAAACCAGCCTTTATGATGAATCTATTCCAAATCACAGTGTAACAAATAGATGTGACTTAATCATTACATTAAAGCTGTATGTATCATTCTTTTGGCCAAATTAAAACAACGATGTTGTAACATCATTCCTTTACTTTTTAAGGTGGCTCAACACAGTTTTTGATGCCTGTGTTTCATTCACCTTTTCCTCTAAAACCCTTGATCCCTCGGTTGCCAAAAATGGCAACAAGCAAGTTAACAACACAAACTTTGTTTTTTTGATAATTAAGCTGACGTATGTGCTGTTGCCATGGCAACATGAATAAATATAAACGGGCCTTTAAAATCGCTTTTGTCGATTAGTAGAAAATCTAGTCATTAGGTTTTCTTTATAATTTGCATTCAGCAAGCCTGTAACAATACTCGCAAGTTAACACCATTTTGATAATAATTTCGCAAAGAGATCTTTAATTATCCCTTGTCGAAGGTTCAAAGGAATATCTAGAATTTCCTCTGTTAAAGTTCACTTTTTTTCAATGCTCTAGTTACATATTTCCTAAAGTATTTTCATGCCAAATTTCATGAAATTCTAATGAGTGGTTCTGGAGAAAAAGGCGTATTTTCGAGAAAGCAATTTTTCATTCAGTCACAATTTTTTTACTTACTACGCATGTGCTGCATTTAACTGGGTTCTTTCGGTAACAATGCAAAAGCTAAGAATTGCTGGGTTCTTTGCAACGTTACCTTTTCTAACATATCTTTCATTGTCAATCTCTCTTGAAATTATGTGACGAGTCTCTTCAATGGTTCAATAATTTACAGCCTAAACCCGCTACAATGCTTTCTCAATTTACCAACACCAAATACCAATCTTTCTGATAACCAAACAAAGGATTTGCGTCTTCTTCTGTTATATACAAAGCAATACCACTATGCTTGCAAAACAATGCAAAAGAAACAAGATACTTCTGAATTCATATCTAAATTTATTATCCAGCTTGAAATAGACAGATGACTTGACGTGACCATGTTGCCCTTTCCCCCGGCTATATACATTTGTACAAAGCTAGAGAAACATATTGTTTGTAATATTTACTATCATATACATTATCGACTACTTGTATTTTTCATTAGTATATTATCAGTTGTAACAACCCTCTTTTTTGTACTACTTTTGTAATTTGTTGCAATATTGTAATATGTTTTTATCAATAACACAAACTATAAAAAAAAATCTTTGTAATAAAAGATTAAAACCATCAATACACTGTGTTCAATTCTAGAGAAAAATAGCACAGATAATGCGGGCATTGGGCAAATAAAGGGATCGCTCTATTGACGGCATGTTTGTTTTTTGCAATCCTTGTGCACACGCTGAATCGCATCGGCAAAAGCGTGTGCGAAAACTGTGTTCGGCCACCTTAAATTCATGGGTATGAAAACCTCTGTTTAAATTTCATTATAAACTGACAATCACAGTGCATCACTTCACATTATTGAATTGCTGAGAGATCAATGTAATTACAGCTAGTCTTAAATTTGAACACCTTTCATACACTTCCATGATTTTTTTTGCCTTTAAATTTTGCCTTCAAAGCATACCTAGAAACTAGTTACTATGTACTATGTCAATAGCTTTTGTTTGTTGTCATTAAACAGTGAATTCGTGATGGATTACAATATTTCAACTGCTTCCTGCAGATCTTCATCAGCTAACAGGGCAAACCAGTTATGTATTACGATTTGTAAGACCATTTATCACAAATGCTAATACACAAATTTATCAGAGAATTTATCTCCTGATGGAGACCAGAATTAAGTAAATGTTGCAGTCCACATTCAAGTATGTAGTGTAATGAAACAAAACACAAGCCACAAAAAAAGGTCACCCTCATAGAAAGTAATGTAAATATAATGACCAGGTGCAAATATAGAATTGATAAACATGATCATCAAATTGAAGTTCTTCACATGATATCAGAAGGTTGGTTTTCCAAGGATGTAGCAAAAACTATCTATTAGTCTGCTGACACTTGTCAAGCCATAACTGTAGAAAAAAATTACAATCAACTTTGCACTTTTTCATCGCAGGTTATGACCTGTATATATACCTAGTATGAAAACACTGTGAAATGACATGTTAGCCAAACACCATTAGTTAAAATGAACCAAGTGGAAAGTCGGACTTCAATACATGACTGACAAAACAACACAGCTATTATATATAACCTTTTTTATATTGTAATATTCCAAATGGTTTATTTTAATGAAGAACTTCTAAACCATTGAATTAAAATGATGTTCTTATGAGAAATTATGACTTCAATATTACTAGAAATTACAGTTTTTTGGTCCAAGATAGTAATAATCAAGAGTTACTTGATTTTATGATCTTGAGCATCTCTCACATCAAGTTAGCACTAGAATAGTTTTAGGTGTGACAGTACAATCAAATAATTTGTGTTTTTGTTTAGCTATAACTTAGCCATAGCATAGCTGAATTGAATAGAAGTACACAATTGTAAAACAAACACAGCAAGAAACCAGCATTCTTTGTAAACTTCACTTTTTTATTGGATGGAAAAGATCTCCTTCTGCATGTACTCTGTACGCTATCTAAATCAAAGGTTAAACATGTTAAAAATCTTTCAGTATTACAATTGCTTTCTGAAACCAAAAAAAGGCAGAAATGTTACTCACAAGTAAAACAAAGGCTGTTAGTTTTCTGTTTCTGGTTTATTTTTTTTACTTAAAGATTGACTCTTCACTAACTGAAGGGAAATGTAATTTCCGCATGCTTAATATTTGCGTGTGAAGGTGATACATGTACATGTATAATAAACGTCATGCTAAATTGTAGTAGGATTTTTTTTTTTTTTTTCATCATGTGTGATCACACTGTACATGTCAAAGGGTGAATGAATATAGCACAAAATAATTGGTTAAAAAAATTGTTGCTAAAAATAAAGCACTTTTTAGATATCACAACAGTTAACCAATTACACTCAAGAAGCGATCATCAGAACACGTTTTATGAAAAAACACAAACTTAATTACAGATCAGCAGTCATTCCTTCTGTTGGTGAAACAATCAACTACAAAGGATAAATTATTTTTTCATCAAAAACAAATATAATTATGGCATGTTAAATTGCATAAGTAAGACTTGAAATTAACATACAGTATATTTCCTGGAATGTACATGTTCCACGTAGAACATGCACTATAAGGTCTATAATATTCCCTCACTGTTCTAAAATATTCCCGTCCTGTTCTATAATATTCTTTTGCTGTTCTTTAATATTAACTTGCTGCTCAAGTTGCGAATGATGTGAAGTACGAATGTCCCCAATTTGCCACTGGTTTCCTTGGTGACAAGATATTTGTAACGCTATGCAAAGAGTTCTATTTTCAGCGAAAATTACCCCGAGATCGAGGGTCATCAATTTTCCACAGTTCGACAACATAATAAAAGTCTAGATTTCTACATGAATTCATTACCAATGGTGACACTTACAGTAATATTACGATTCCACAAAATAGCCACTTATCATGTTATAGTTTAGAGGAAAACGGTTGCACAACGAATTCATCGCATGCCAAAATTTGAATTTCGTGTACATATCTACGCGTAGAATTCAGATGTTAGCTAATGTCAGAGATTTCTGCCTCGCAAAAGGGGTTGAAATTTCCCAAGAACGGGGCATTATAGAAATTCCCCCAGCTAAACAAGATAAAAGGATTATTTTATGACGTAGCTAACCCAAAGGAGCCGCAAATGTGGATGGAATGTTCTTAATACATCACCGATTTTCAGAAGCTGGGCTGATATCGAAGTCTCGACACCAATATCTTCACAAAAGACGACTTACTGTTCCTTTCAGGGCTTTGGCAAGGCATGGTCGCAGTGGAACTCAATAAATACGTTCGTCACTTAAGCATGTTGCCAAATTGTTGCCAATTTGATATTTGCGACTTACCAGAGTCGTGAAAAGACTAAATGATTTGTCAGTTTCTTTGCTTCTTAGCTTAATCCACTTCCGGTTAAGATTCGTTTTTTGGCATTTTCCTCCATTCTAAACATGCTTAGGACAGTAAATGTTCAGGCGCCAACACGATCAAAATATCGACTTACCGAACATTCCACCGCCAAAACCACCAAAAATATGCGACAAGAGATCGTCCATACCTCCACCTGAACAAAAGTATAAGTAAAAAAGGTAAAACTATGAGGAGAAAGTGACAAGATGAAACGTAAACGAAAGAGCAAATCAACTCAACTAAAGCTTCCTTTGAGTCAAACATGGAGGATAATACGTCACATTTAAAGCGGAAAGCAAATTATGGTCAATTTGTAAAGTCTAGGCATAAAAAGGTCGGTACAAATGAAGTTAAAAAGAAGGATTTAAACGGTTTCCAAATGACTTACCCATACCAGCACCTTCGCGAAGTCCTTTCTCTCCATATTTGTCATAAAGTTCTCGTTTTTCAGGGTTCGAAAGAACTTCGTGAGCAAAGCTTATTTCCTTAAACTGAAGACAAAAGGTTAAATTCCAATTTTAGAACCTTACATACCTAAATTATCGGTTTTAAAAATGAATAACTGCAAAGCAACTGACTCACTCTGTCGCCAGCGTCCGGATTTTTGTCGGGATGATACTCTTTCGCGAGCTTCCTGTAAGCCTGACGAATTTGATGATTTTAAAGCAGTGAAAATCACAACAGTCGACAAAGAAACCTCAAAAGATTATTCTACACTTTAAAAATCCACCCAGTTTACCTTTTTTATCTCTACATCACTCGCATTTGGCGTAACACCGAGAATTTCATAGAGCCGCGTGTCCGCCATATTGGGCAATAGAAGGCAACTGTTGTGTGACCGGCGACCGTCAGATGACGTAATAGTGCACGTGCTCGTGTCCAGTCAGTCGCAGACGACAATTAAACATGATGTCTCGTCGGATAAATAAGGAGGAAGTCACGAAAACTAAAATTGCGTTTAACAATGCACAAAAACAAAATAGCAGACACCAAAGACCTTTGCTTTAAGTTTGATACATCGTCGGACTGTTCCGTTTGTTGATTTTTTTACCGTTAATCTTAGTTTTTATTTCGTGCTCATTGCACAGCTTTTAGCGCCATGTTGTCAATTCTGAATACATCATCAGATCTCAATACTACTAAATGTCGGTTTGACCGGAGAAAGCCCATCAAGTGAGGCGCATTCCGTGCCTTGCTCTTATTCTGTTTTACGATAGCTCCGCAAAATACTACATTTTTGCGTTTCTAGTTCAGTCTGTTTGACGCGTGACTTTAATGTACCGCGGCGAAGGGCAGCGAGTCGGTGTAAAAGTGAAATGGTATGAAATGAAGTGGATTTGTCAAAATATTTGCTTATTTAAGTGCTAGAAAAAAGTTTAAAAAAAACCTTAAGCGCGCAGAGTAAATAATGACGACCTATTGTTAGTTTTTTCCTTTAATCGTTGTGGCTTAGGGCAGCTGTGAATAATTCATAGGCGATAGGACTTCTTCCTGAACTGTTCTGCACGCAATGTGGTTGTTTCCTCGCGGATGTCAATGATTTTTCTGAGCTTGAGTTGTCATTTACTACATACATGTATTTGACTTAATACACGAACAGTGATTAAAATCCATTTCAAATAAAACAGTACGGAGCATCTCATTTCGCCCACACAAGCACAGTTCCTACACGAAAGCCGTTACGAGGGAACAGACTGGGCCGGAACGACTGACTAGCTCATGTCGAACGATCGAATAATGAGATGGTTTCCAAGCTGGACAAACCTGGCTGTTGTTAATCTTAATGCATTTATGAGCTCAGTATTTGATCGCTTTTGAAGGGACTGAGAATTCATACGTGCTCGTGAGAATCGCCAGGGTTATTCTAGGGTTATGTACTGGAGCCTAAACCCATTTGTCTATTCCCTATCAAGCCAGAATCTCGTTAGCACAAAGTTCGTGGCATTTGAAAAGAAAATCTGAGGCTTACACAGACAGCCTTGAATCGATGAATGGGCCCTTGAATATATAATTCAGCCACCGCTTAAAATTATCGCTATAGAAAGTCGGAACAATATGTAGCTGTTGCACGAAAAAGAAAACCATTAAGCGACGATTCACGCTAAAATGAAAGAACAAAATAATAGAATAATTAATATCTGATGCAAATCGAAGAAATAGCGCAGACAGTTTTACTCAAAATAGAAAGCATCTGATAACCCGTCAAAATTGGGCCAAGAAATTGAGTGAACCAGTACAAGAATCTATAACAGTGTGTCATTTATGACGTAATGGTTTTGGGGGCGAACCAGCCCTTTAATAGCCAACCCAACGCTAATAGGGCCACTATGGTTTCACCTTGAACTCTCAGCTGAAACAACAACTCAATGCTTGAAGAGATTAATATTTTACTTTACTCAGTTCGGTTCTTGACAGGAGGATTTTACGGCAAATTATTTTGTCGCTTATTCTTCAACGCGTCCTCCTGACTCAGCTTGACATGACAACCATGTGATACTGATATGGAGCAAATTGTTTCCTCTGAACACGCATTTAAATTTCAACTGCTCAAAAGAAATGTGAATATGCCAATAGGCTATCACAGTAATTTTGCGGTCACAGAGAATAATAATCCGGCTTTCAGGGCAGGAAGGAAGAACACCCAACTATCCACCGGCTTATCCAATACCTTTAATATGTACATACAATTAACAATCGATAGTTATATTTCGCATCAGTCACTACTCAAATGCAAACGCTTCGGAATTAGCGTGACACGTTATCATTAAGGTAATATGATACCACTGTGTTTAAGTACACTTTTCCCCAAACTAATTTCCACATGTTGCGCCAAAAGTTGGGAGAATTCCAGTGTATAAAAATACAGCTTCAATCAGTTGACGTGACACTGTATTGAGGGAGGAGTGACATCGTGATTGCTGTACTATTCGCGTTTCCATGCAGAAACCTGAACGAAGCTTGAAAGAATTTTAACAGGTTAGCTTTGGTTGCTGAGTGGGCAGAATTGAATGAATAAAAGTAATTTAGTACGCAAGCGAGATCCAGAGATAAATACTGACAAGACATATTTAATTTCAAAAACCATATAGATAGAAGTTTCGCTTTGAAACCCGTGAAGCATACTTGCTATTGTAGCACGAAAATCATGAGAACATTGTGTTCGGTACGGCTCGTGACTAGTGCTTTGGTTTCTTCCGCCTGTTCATACACACGCACTCTGTAGCCTTATGCGTGATAATAAAAGAATTTTAGCGAAAGTTCTCGACCACTTGTCAACTGAAACGAACAGGGCTGTCAAATTGATTAGAAATGACATGTTTACTTAACAACAGCTGAACAATTTCCTTCCGAGCCAAGTAACAGGTATGTCCAAGGTACGCCAGATATCTGAAACTCAAGTGAAACTGTGGATTACCAGTCGCGACGCTTCTCCTCTCCCCTTTCCACGTTCCACCCCTCTCTTCTCGGAGAGGAACAGAGACCGGACTCGAATGAGCGGTGGAAATCGAGCCTAGAGAAACTGTTTTGCACATATTCTTAGCTCTGATTAAATTCATCAAATTGATAGAGTTATCATAGTGCTCCAAACGAAAACAATTCATGCTCTACCTTAAAAGTACCTTACCTTATTTATTACTCTTTGCCTTTGTTTTATCTAGCCCTCTTCCGCCCCACCCAAGGAGAGACTGAAGTACAGCACAAATCATTAAATAGACTGAATTTGGTCGTTTAATTCTCACTTTGTGATCAGAGATATTTTGGCACTTGGCACACAGTCTTGAGGTGCGACCATATTTCTCCGCCGCTGAGAAAATGGCAAGGGCAAAGTTACTCAAATCCGGGAGACTTAACAAGAAAGAGAAGTGTTTCTGGTGTCGCTGCTAATACTTCATCCATAATGTTTATTGTCATCACTTCAGCAATTTACATAAGATTTGGTTGCTTAGATAATGTAGATCTCAGACAGAGTTTTTGTGGTTCAAACATGATATATAGTTAGTCATAGTTTCTGAAAATACTGTGTGTGGATCCTCATAAACAAAATACTGTAAATAATATTGTAACACGCAGCCACTGATTGATCAAAGTTTTGGCTTATTTTCTTCTCTAAGTGAAAACCGCTACTGAAGTGTTCAGTCGGCTTTACCATCATGATGCATCATAAAGTACCGTAAAAAAAGCACAAAGTAGCCCTTTCTGGTTCATTCTCCGGTTGGTATAATCGAAACGTAAAAGAAATCCTTACATTAGTTCCAGTGAATGGGCCAATATTCCATCATTAAAAACTGTGAGGTTTTCTTGACTTTTTGAAAATTCAAGACGCTTGCAAATCGAATTATTTTGTCGATTAATTCAAAATGGATGTGAGGTAGCCAGGAAAAATTCAAGATAAAAAATAAGTGCTTACTATAAAAAAATACTCTTTGGTTTTATTGTGTTATGAGCTCACCCGCCGTCCAGCCGGTCACTGGGGGTCCTGAACCAAGCCTGAACCTTTTCATGAGAACAGATATGGATTTCTGATTTCAAGACTGTTTTTTTTTTTTCCTTGATTAATATATGGCTCTTCCATCTGGCCACTTGAGTTTATTTACCTTAGTAAATAATTCAGATATATTGTTAATGTTCTTAAAAATGTATGCGTTTATGATAAATTATATCAGGAAAGCACATTTCCTCTTGCTGGGTTTTGGTAAGATTTATCGTCAAGATTAGTAAAGTTTGGATTAATTCTACATAGGTTAAAAAGGGGCCTTTTCCGGGCGACCACTGCAAAATTGCCGGACACATGGGCCCGATTGCTCAATATATCAAGTACGATCTGTTATTACGAACAAATTTCACGCAAGTCAAAGCACGGGTCCTACATTTGCTTGTATGAGTAACAATAGTAATTGTTCGGATATTTAAAAGCATGGTCAAAACTTTATGGTCCTTGCGCGTGTAAAATAAAGACACCTTTTCTTATTACAAGAAAATTCCCGTCACCGATGGGAATAAAAAAGCTGGAAATAAAGTTGCGAGTAGTTTCGTGCAATCCGGCTTAAACTCATGTCATTTACACGATTCAGAGTTACTGATCGACTTACAAAAGCACTCAAGGTTGAAAGAGTAATTAAAATTAGGTGGTTTCCGTGGCATCCTTCTCCCAACAGGAACGAAAAACTTTGCTTCAATGCACAACACGTAATCAGAGCAAAACACAAATTAAAACATGCACTATTGTGTGGCAACTAAAGTGTGACTTGATGTGTTCACATTTTCATGATAATAAGACGAGGAAAGACCAGCGATGTCGTACGGAACTACTGAACTGAATTAAAGATGAATGTAATGAAAACTGAGAAAACATTGCGCTTTCAGTGGTTTTATGCAGCGTTAGTTGCATTCTAAAGACGGAAGGTAACGGACGTTCAAGGCAGACAAATTGCTTCACGTACTTAGTAACCAAGTGTCGACAATTATGAAATGTTTAAGCAAGCAACCGGAACGATGATCCTGCTGGTATACGTTGGATCAATAGTGATCTAATCGGCTTCACGTATAAAATGAAGAATACAAAAGCAGAAACCGACACAACGTAGGATGATTATAAACCCTCTCACGGTCAGTCCCACCCCCCACCCCCTCTCACTTTTACCCTGATAACACCTGCACCACTCTCTATGTAAAAATGAACAACCGCTGACAGCGCGTACCCTCCTCCACTGAGTATTTGAGCCGTACATCAACTAGCTAATTTCAGGCTAACTTCTACAGCTGAGTTGCCAATTACCAGGACGACAAAAAGCACCTTTCATCCCCTTTTTTTTCGCGTCAAAGTGAGCCTCCAACGTAATAGCTCTTTGGGCTCGTGTCAATCTCACTGTCGAATTGTCCCTGAGAAAAAAAACTGTGATGAATTTTTATTCAACAGCGAGAACTTCATTGCCACTTGGACTGGGTTTACGCTAGAAGAGATTTTTCCTAGACTACGAGTAGTCCCTCTTTCGCTTAGTCCGTCGTGCGTGACGCGAAAGGAAACCGCGAGAAAAAAATGGCCGCGCGAAATCCTGGGGGCGAGAAGAACGGCTGCGCGAGATCCTTC
>Ga0126338_10001778_pt1:2500-14258 | contig 14258 bp, 8 predicted proteins | sample OrbCmetagenome_2_FD_92529 | JGI IMG/M metagenome (GOLD analysis project Ga0126338, IMG submission 92529) | Coral microbial communities from Petempiche,Puerto Morelos, Mexico - Orbicella C C metagenome | ecosystem: Host-associated > Invertebrates > Cnidaria > Coral | place...
GGGAAGCACCCTAGCTAGTTGACCTTTAAAACCCATCTGGTCTTTAGTTCAGTTGCACAGAAGCTAAAACTATTAAAAGCAGAGTATAAATTGTCAACACATTTGTTTCCGTGTTACCTTTAATGTTCTCAATATTTAACTTCCTAAGATCTCCACAAATGACCATAAGCACAAATGCGAGTATCTCATGTCATGTAAGCCTCATTATCAGCTTTTTTTTTTTGAAAGTGGTAGCCAGGCAATTCTCTCAGGAGTGTGCACTCGAGGAGACGCCATAAACTTCAGGCTAGTGTCAGTCGTGCCATAGTTTAAAATGTTCTTGCATACAAAAAACCATTTTAAGGCATGCATAAAACAAATAAATTTTTCTATAACTTAATACTTAGTCTAAGTCTGAGGTTTTAAGCACCTAATGTTGTCAAATAAAGAACCTAAATATCTTGCAAAACATGGCTTCTAATGAGTTCTGGCATGTTTCATAATCAAAGATCCAGTTACTTTAATTTCAACCTTACTGCCATTAAGCTATGGTAAACTCCGACTTTAACACAATCACACTCCTGGTACTTCTGAACAAATGGGGATAGAAAGGTTGCTTTTATTTTGCAGTTCAATAGCTGACTCAAATGCTAGATCATGATATCATAAAAAAAAATTCTTGAGAGAAAAAAATAAATGTATTGTGAGACTGATCCCCACTTGTTACCGTACATCATTCTTACAACCTTGCTACTCTCTATAGCTGTATCATAGCATTCAACTTTTGGGATAAGAAGTCATTGTCACTCCACCATGATCTAGCTTGCAGCATCTAAGACTTTCACATCATAAAAACTACAAACATAGAAGCTAAAAGTGATCTACAGCTAACATGCAATGATATTAAAACCACTTTTTCTCAGCATTCAGTCAACCTCTTCAATTGTTGGTCCCCCTGAGCTGGTTGAGTCAGAAGTGGGAGCCCCACCCCCCTGGGGAAATCCCCCTGCTCCTGGAGGGGCACCACCAGCACCCTGGTACAACTTTGTTATCACTGGATTACAGATACGCTCCAGTTCCTTCTGGCGCTTATCATATTCTTCTTTGCCTGCATCTGGATTACTGTCAATCCAACTGACTGCCTCATTGCATTTGTCAACAATTGTTTTCCTGTCATCCTCTGAGATCTTATCTCGCACCTGAAGTGAGAGGCATTTGTAGATGTGTCAGAATGAAAATTCTATAATACTAAATTTAGCTTTTGGCTGAGCAAACAGATTTCTGTTTGTGTTTGCCAGTTTCAGAACTTATTTGATGGTTTGACAATTGATGTGCTGATATTCTACAACTTACATAGAATTTTCCCAAGCCCAAACAAAGCAATGAAAAACAAACAATGAATAAAATGTTCGTGCGGAGCATCTGTCAAACCATGGAATAATATGACTGTTTTATCTACCTTGTTTTTAAGCAAACCAGGACCCTACAGTGCAACATGGAATAAGGAATTTACAATACAACTGTTTTATTTTCCTTGTTTGTAAGCAAACTAGCACACTACAGTGCAACAGGGGTTCGTATTTGCATGTTCTAATGACGTCAAATAATAACAAAGTGCAAAAGTTTCATCACGCTTTCTAAATAATCTGTGTAAAAATAATATGTGTTCAAACCTTCTCATCCTCCACTGTACTCTTCATGTGGTAGGCATAACTCTCCAATGAATTCTTGGCCTGGACTTTGTCACGTTGTGCGTCATCTTCTGCTTTGTACTTCTCTGCCTCTCGGACCATGCGATCAATGTCATCCTTGGACAGTCGACCTTTGTCATTGGTGATGGTGATCTTGTTTTCACGCCCAGTGCTCTTGTCCACAGCAGAGACATTTAAGATGCCATTTGCATCAATGTCGTAGGTGACTTCAATCTGTGGTACCCCACGAGGAGCCGGTGGAATTCCAGACAGCTCAAACTTTCCAAGCAAATTGTTGCCTGATGTCACACCTCTCTCACCTTCAAACACCTTGACAAAACAACAAGGGACAGTTAGGCCACAGCTAACACAACTGTTGGTGTTACTATTTTGACACATGAGCATAAAATAATAAATTAGTACTTTGTAACTGAAGAAGGACTTTTGCTCTTTCCCCTAGACAAGATGTTAGGCCAAGCTATTGGCAACATGTGTATCCATTTATATTCGTGCAGCATAGGTTAAAGTATGAAAGACACAGACACTGACCAACCTCAAAAACACAGTTCTCGTCCTAGAGTTCCTTGTACCAACTCACTGACACATTCTAAATTTGAGGGAATTTGATGCTTTTCCCAGCTGCAGTACTTCACACCAGCACCTGTCACCTACAGTCCAGGGTATGGAATTCTACTCAATAACCTAAGCATATAAAATTGCTTCAGATTATAAAGTCTCATTACCTGAATAAGAACACTGGTCTGGTTGTCAGAATACGTAGTAAAGGACTCAGTTTTTTTGGTGGGTATGGTTGTGTTGCGTTTGATGAGGACCGTCATAACACCTCCTGCAGTCTCAATTCCAAGGGACAGGGGTGCAACATCAAGCAGCAGTAAATCCTGGACTTCACTGCTCTTATCGCCACTCAAAATTGCAGCTTGAACTGCTGCTCCGTAAGCCACAGCTTCATCAGGGTTGATGCTCTTGTTGAGCTCTTTGCCATCAAAGAACTTCTGCAGAATTTCCTGAATCTTTGGGATACGGGTTGATCCTCCAACCAGCACAACCTCGTGAACCTTCCCTTTCTCAAGCCCAGCATCACGTAGGGCCTTCTCAACTGGCTTTTTGGTGTCCTCAAAAAGAACATTATTTAATGACTCAAACTTCGCGCGGGTTAGTGAGGTGTAAAAATCAATCCCCTCAAACAGTGAATCAATCTCAATGCTAGTCTGAGTACTGGAGGACAGCGTTCTCTTTGCACGTTCACAAGCGGTCCGGAGGCGGCGCAATGCACGTTTGTTGGTTGACAGATCTTTTTTATACTTCCTTTTGAATTCCTCTACAAAGTGGTCAACTATGTTGTTGTCAAAGTCCTCTCCACCTAAGTGAGTATTGCCAGCTGTGGACTTCACCTCAAAGATTCCATCTTCAATGCTCAAAATAGAGACATCAAAAGTGCCACCACCAAGGTCAAAGATCAGAACATTACGCTCAGCACCGACTTTCTTGTCAAGACCATATGCAATAGCAGCGGCAGTTGGTTCATTGATAATGCGCAGAACATTGAGACCAGCTATCACACCTTTAAAAAAAGGGAAAAGCATTGAGCTTCATCGAAAGTGAAGGAGCAAAGAGATATAGGAAATTTACATATGGAAGCTGACTGAAAACGAGTTTTCATCTAGTTTGCTGGTCCGCAATGCAAATGAGATCATTGATATTTTAACCTACCTGCATCTTTGGTAGCTTGGCGCTGAGAATCATTAAAATAGGCCGGCACTGTCACCACAGCATCTGTTATAGTTTTGCCAAGATATGCCTGAGCTGTTTCTTTCATCTTTGTCAACACCATGGATGAGATCTGAAAAAGATGTCAAACTGCCAATTAACAATGATGGCCTGAATCAAATCCTCATCGAGAAAGCAACTTGAAATGAGGCTGGATTGCATGTTGATTATCAAAATTTTCCTACAGAATGTACTTCACATACTATCTTGCTTGAAGTAGTTAGCGAATAATTTTCTTTTGCTGGCCTCATTAAAACCCTGTGAGTGTACATGATTTAGCACATGAAAGACCACATTTGAAGATTATCAATTCATTTATGAATGAATATTAGTAACAACTTGTGTTGAGCTGCAAATATGTAAAATCCATATAAAAATTTGTTCTGGATAGGAAAACAGAGGAATATCAATTTGAAGGAAGATCAACTTTGCTATACACGCAAAGATTTTACCATTCTTTGACAAACATAGCTGACCTTTGAATAATTTCATATATATAATGTGCAGTTCCAGAAAATATCCATACCCGTGCCAACAATTCTAAGGGAAAAGTTTTACAATGCTTTAAAGAAAAGTATAAAGATAGACCAGAATTTCCAGGGGCTGGGGGTTCAAACTAAAAATCCTTCCATGGGAGGGGTATGGATATTTTCTGAACAACACAATTTACTCTGTTTATATTTGTCTAAATAACACTATTATTGCCAATTCTTCAGACTCTTGATTGTGTGGAATTTATACAAGTCCCAGTTGACAAGTCCAACCAATCAAGATAAGGTAAGGTAGGGTAAGGTAACTTTAAGTTGTAAACGTGGGGAGTGGTTGTCCAATCTCCCGAGCCAGGGGCTCATGACAAAAACGCACGACTATTTCCAATAACAATACTACTTACAATAATTATTACTATATTCGCTAAGATAAATTCACAATTTAAATATAACATATTCCTAAGAGCAACTAGTCCTAAGCCCCTGTAATGCGCAGTTCCAGAATATATCCAAACCATTCCAAGAAAATGTTAACGAATTCTAAGGGGGAGGAGGGTTTCAGAAGCCAAAATTTTTAAAGGAAGGTGTGAAGCTAAACCAGAATTTCCATGGGGGGAGGGGTGGAGGGTGGGTTCAAACTAAAACACCTACTGTGGGAGGGGTATGCATTTTTTCTTGAACAACACAATCAGACCCCTAGCAAGCAGCTACCAATAAGTAACTAATGTAAAGAGATGATTGACAAACTTGACCTTCAGCCCAGTTTAGGCGTCGTAAATAAAACTACACCTGAGTGAGCATAATATTTAGTACAATATATGATCACCTGGTGCACCATATAAAAGTTAAGCCTTTTAATACCTCTTCTGCATAAAATGATTTTGTTTCTCCTTTATATTCCACGCGTATTTTTGGTCTCCCAGAGTCGTTGATGATCTATTTAATCAAATGGGAAATAATTATTAGCTTACTTCATCTAGACAAGCTTATTCAACAACTTACAGCTTGTGCATTAAGAAAATGTAAGCTAAATGCTACTTAAATTGATACCTAATCATTTACGGCGTTCCAATATATTCTTTGAAAGACTTAAAATCTTAAAATCCCAACTGAGGATTCAAGAAATTAAGCCATGTTGTTCAAATACCTTGAAAGGCCAATGTTTCATGTCATCTTGCACAGATGGATCATCATAACGCCGTCCGATTAACCGCTTTGCATCTGCAAAAGAACGCAAGCGAAAATTCAGAAACAAGTGTTCGAAGCGACTCTTTTCTATCAGTAGATTGATGGAAACCTACCGAAAATCGTATTGCTAGGATTCATAGCCACTTGGTTCTTAGCAGCATCGCCTATCAAGCGTTCAGTGTCCGTGAAGGCCACATAGCTCGGAGTTGTTCGATTTCCCTGGTCGTTCGCGATAATCTCCACTTTCCCATGCTGAAAAACTCCAACACAGGAGTAGGTGGTACCGAGATCGATTCCAACTGCTGGTCCTTTCGACATGTTGACACACAAGATAAAAGAAACTACGCAAAAAGGTTCGCACCTCAAAACAATCCACCAACAGGCTCTGTTCTTCCGCGATAACGAAAACGACAACGTCACGTGACTAGATCTCACGCCCTACCCAGCAATGAGCATTATTATATTGTCTCGTTCTTGGAACTGTCTAGAACATCCTATTTGTAGAATGTTTTGGAATGTAACATTCTAGTGTCGGTGTAATAAAAAAATTGTAATTAATTTTAAAATGTGAAAAAGTACACAATGATGTAATGTTTCTAAAAATAGGATGTACAGATCCTTGGTACTCGCATCACGTGATATTTCAGGTGAGTTGGTCACAGAGGAAAGGAATGATCTCACTGCACGTCGCACCGCTCCAACTTGCTCCCATTATTACTCGAGTCCCCGCTAGGCAGGCTAAAGGCTTGCAAGATTTATAATGAATATATTAATAGGCCTTTTTAATAGTTATCTACTGTAATTATCTCTTCGTCTTATCACGGGGGGTGGCGGGGGAGAACTCCTAAATGAAAAGGTTGGGGTTAGGGGTGTTCGTCGTCTCGCTTAGAAGTGTAAATGAAGGAATCAATGATTCTGGTGTCACTTAGGGTATTCATGACGAAATGCGTCTATTGCAAGCTGCCAAACTATCTTTAAGGGTGCAGTAGAAATTTAAAAAATGCCTTTGTATCCCCGGCCCCGTTTTTAGGCTCGATTTCCGCCGGTCTCTCGAGTCCGGCAGTGGGGGCTCCCTTCCTGAACAGCGGCTGTTTCGTGGTATCTTGCTCTAGCCGACTAGCCACGCCCAAATTGGCCTCCATTAGGGGTTTAATTCACTATCTTATTAAAAGAGCTTAGAATTTGTAATTCATCATTGTTAAGAGTGGTAGTTTTACTCTATGTGTACATTAAGTTTAATTCACCTTTATGATTAGTATTTCAGTATTATTACATGACCGAGAAAATTGCTAAAAAAAAATGATTTGCTGAGAGCAGGCCAATTTATCGTTAGTTTTTAATTTGCACTTCACGCACGCGCTCGTAATTTTCTCAGATAATAAATGAATAACTAGACATTTGAAAATTCTTTCAAATTACACTCGCCTGAAGTTTCGTGCAATATTGCACTTGTATTCAATTACAACATTTCCTCACTTGAGCGTGGGGCAGTTATTAACTTCGTTCCAAGTGTTTCGTGCAAGCTGCAATAAAAGAGATCTGGGAACAAGGTACCTATCGTATGTCTCACAAAGTACCGTGCAGAGGTGGGGTAAGGAGTGGTGTAAGCACTTTTCAAGAGTGCTTCAACAAAAGTCACAAAAGGTGGCGATATTTCTTTCTTCCTATGTTATCTTGTATATAGAGAAAGTGTGTAAATAATAGCACTAATCCAGGAGCTGCACTAATCCCAACACTTGTTTATTTATTAATGTACAAAACTCAGAACAGCATAACATTCCGTCGTCAGTTCCTACTCTACACTGATACATTATGGTTCTCTTACATGAAGTACAAAGATCAAGAACAGGACTTTAAAAAAAATAACAATAACAAAAACAAAATTTAACAAAGTGACTAAATTTCAATACATTTTCCGCTGGAGGTGTCCATTTCCACAGTCACTAATGTATCTTATTTTAAACGCTCAAATGAAGGTTCCCTAAATAAAGACTATTTTTTGTCTTAACCCTGTATGTTGTCACTTCATGGGATGAAAGTATTTATTCTTTATTATTTAAACCGTCTACGGCCCTATTTAGCATAAAGTAGTATAAAAAGTCCCACATTTAAAAATAACTTGATAAAAATAGATTTCAAATTTCCACGGCGTCACTTCACACTATTATTTCTTTTTAAATGTATATGTAGAAATGTCTGGTCCATTAGCACCACGTGCTTGTACATCTTCTATTCCCCACGAGCCTTGTTCGCTCATCAAAGCTGGGGAACTCTTCCTCAAGATATCCTCGAGTTGATTGGTTTCTTTCTTGTTCTATGTGCTGGTCGTGGAAGACTGGGCCTGCATTAGAAACCTTCTCCAATATAAACTTTTGACACACTGTGGATCAGAGAAAATAAATACGCAGGTTTCGTAAGAAAGACTTATCATTTGATTTGTTTTTTGATAACGTTATGAAAGTATTAATTCGCCGAGCCAAAGAGAACTGAAAGCCAAACTAACGCACGTAAATCGAGGGCGTGGTCGGGAAACGTCATGACGTCATGTTAGGAATTTGGATTTGATTGGTCAAAATGAGAGTGATTGTGGATCATGCATCATCACTCTCATTGCGTATTTTTCAAACTACAAGAAAATAATTAAATTCACAGTAAAAACATCGTTATTTAGCTTGCTAACGTATCTGCCATGATCAGCCTAAAACTGCGTCATCTGCTGCTCTGCGTAACACTGTCATTTTTCTAATTGAATTTGAATGAAAATGCTCCTCAAAAATGTTTATGAAACAGACGCTTGCTATTACGGCTAGATAATACTGTAAACAGCAACAATATCAGATGCCAATACTACGACGTGATTCAGTCCTTTTATGTTATATGGGATTGCATTTGGCTTGGAAGCAGCGGAGAAGAAAAAAATTCTGCTACTTAAGAACTTTACGCGAAAAAATTTGTTGGTTCACTGATCAATGACAAAATTGGAATATTATAAATTTTTCAAAAACTTATTGTAAACTTTTCTAGGGTGACGGCAGAACTAATCTCTCTTCTATGATTGCGTGGGAATTTACTTTAAGAGGGAGAGATGTAACCCTAAAAGTGAGCTTATGCAATCGACCTCTGTATCCTTGTGACACATGCGTAAAAATTAAAAGCACTGTGGCGTTAACATGGTCGCGGGCAATACAAAACCATTATGTGATGCAGGAAAAGAGTTAACCAATCCTGAAATGATCCCAAATACAATATCAGGTCTACATTATTAAGAGAGAATCTCTGGCTGTATCGTTACTTATTGAAATTCCGAAATCTGTTTAAAACAAACTCCCTTAATTAACCAAGGATGCAGCATATGCCCTCGGAAAAGATAGTTATAAGACTAGATCTGTGAATTGCGGGAAATTCAGAGTGTGTGTTGAATGATTTGATATTATAACCAAGTTACACAATGTATTCTCTCGATCATTTTAAAAAATTTCTCGTACGGGTCGGAGATAATAAATATATATCCGTCATTAATCGTGATATAAGAACGCCAAATCAGTATTCTTTATCATTACAACACTAATGGAATTCTTTAAAGCAAGCATAAGATAAATAAACGTTGGTAGTAATCAAAAAAATGTTTGGTATTGCGTTTGTTAAGAGGTGTGACAACGACTGAATTATTTGTTTATCTTGTTGCTTAGCGTATCAGTCAATGGAAGGAAACTTTTAACGCACTGTACACCACACGAACTTCACTTCATATTATATTTCCGCTGATTCATCTCATAATTGTCCCTTGAAAAAATTAGTTTTCTAAACAAGAGTTCAAAGATATTGTCCTTTAAAGTTAATTAGCTTGTTATCTCATGTGTATCGATGGGAATATATGTTCAGCTAAGGTGAATTATGACAAAGCAAAATTCTTTTCATTGAAAACGAAACAGTGGCCCAGACAAAGGCAAGTCGCTTCCTTTCAGAGATAACTCTCGAAATTGGCTCAACTATAGCTGCATGACTATAAAACAGTGAGCAGTAATTCACAGCAGTTTAATACAGATTCCATATCAACTACAACTACAGACCAAACGCTATGAAAGTCAGTACGAGAGCTATTCACAGATCTCATGATTAACCCGCCCGGAAAAGATAACAGTCAGAGACTTCGTAATTTTTTACGAAGCTGTATAGCTTTAATCATTGAACCCGAAACCTTACCCCCCCGCGCAAGGGCAGTTTCTAGGATAAGATTTCGCTGTGACTGAGAGAGATTGAAGTGTTCCATACTGATGGAGGAAGGAAGAAGTAGAAGAGCCTTCGTTTTTAAACGATCTAGCACTCAGTTTATCGGCCAGGTAATCAAGTAAAGTTAAAAAGAAAAATAAATAGTTACGCTGGCCTTTTTACCAGTTCCATGCCAGTGAGTACCGGATAATATTGTAAGAATTCTTTTGGTGTTTATTCAACTCATTAGCAAATGAACACAGATATATATAGGACTGACTTAAAACTGGCTCAGGTTTTTTAGATGAGGTGGAGGTGAACGTGATAGCAAAGTTAATTAAAGCTGCTGCATGTTATAAATAAGTTATTAACCTACCGTAACAGCCACAAGGCCACAGGAAATTTCGTGGAACAAATCCTTGTTCCCGATGTACATTCTCGACCCACCACCAGTCATTGTCATCTTTGCTAAGTACCCTGACGAGTTCCCCTCTCATGACGGAAATATCATCATCGTCACAAGCTTGGAAATCAAACAAGACCCGGAGCATGGTCTGTCTTTCACGAACCCGCAGAGCTTCCCGCGGGTCAAGGCCACGGGATTCCCGAATTGAGCATCTCATCTGACCTGCCCGAGTGAAATTTACTTTGTCATCATACACTGGCTCCTCGTTGACACTGGTGTAGCTTTCTGCTGGTAATATAATATTCACTGGTTCTGTATAATTTTCTTTCAGTTTTACCTCAGGCTTAGAGAAGGTACCTTTTTTTCCTTCTTCTGGCTTCCTACCAAATATTCGTTTGGTCTTTCCAAATATCTTTTTGGTCGCTCGCTGAAGGAAGTTTCCTTTCCGTGGGCGGTCAGAAATGCCATTAGTTTCGTGTTGCTCCTTCAGTTTTATTCCCTGTTTTTTCGACGTGAAGCAGTTCCAAGCTTTAGTTTTGTTAGCGGTGGACATCTGTCCTGAGTAATAGCTTTCGTCGCTGAAAGCGATGCTCGAGTCATCTTGAAAACCAGAGTCGTCATCCACCTGAACGACGCTGTACTCTGAATAGAGAATCAAATTAAAACAACAGTCATTCCTTAATACCATAGCGTGGGAAATAACTTAGAGATGTTACAAGCGAAATAGAGACTTGTGTTATTAGTGATAAACAAGACAAGTGACTAAAGTTAAAGAACTTTTAGAGAAGTATTTGTTTTTTAGGATGCAAAGCAAATCTTACCCCGCTTCATCACCAAATCTCGTCTGAGGAATCCAGGTGCTGACAGCGTGATATATCGCCTCGCTTGTCGCAAAATATCAAATAGTATATCTGTCACGAGACTCAGTGATTAATTACACTTCAATTATGCCCGAGGGAAGTCCAATAACACAATTTAGTAAAGCGACTGTAAAATTTCTCGCCGTGTTAAGGCTCCAGCAGGGATAATTATCTTTTCGTTTTCACTACTGGACTTTTCACATGCTAATTGTCAGTTTTGACGCACCGCAATATTCTTGAGAGGGTCACGAGCATGCAAGCATGTGATTCACTTAGACAGACAATACAAAACCACATTCAGTGTTTTTCTTTAATATTGTTAGTGAACGCATCATTGAAATCTGCACCAAGCTCAACGAATAAAAATTGACTAGCTTTGAATTTAGTGTCAGGTTGAGAATTTGGCGGTTCCGTTCACACCAGCAAAATAGCTGAGTCAGTTGCGACTGAACCTGTTGTGTAAAGAGAAATTATGACTTGATCACACGCGGAAGACAAACAATTTTAGAATGAGATATCAAGCTTGCTCTATAAAGGGAGTTTGACTCATGAATCGGGTGTGTTTTCCTGTTTTTCAGAGACGGCTGTTGTTTTTTGTTTTGTTTCTGTTAATGTTAGTCTGTCGGTTGGCAATTAAAGAAATGTGTCTCAAAATAGCACTGTGGAGCAAAGAGACACTTCTGCCCATAAGAGCTCCCTCTTGGCTTTGGCAAACAAAGGTCAAGAATTGGGTTAGAGCAAAATAACCGTTTCTGTTTACAAGAATCACAGCTCCTTAGAAGTTGTGGTTCCACTTGAAAAGATGTCTAGAAAGTTTCATGCATTTTTAGTTTTTACAAATAGTCTGTAACTTGTATGTCGCGGCCGAAGAACCGACAATGTATATTGCTCAGGCGTTATGGCCGAATATCTTCAGAGGACGATAACAAAGGGGCTAGTGTTACAATATTTCACGATTCAAACCTTTTCTTTGTTACAAAGGCCTGCCGATAAAGTTTGCCTATGTGTCGCGCCAGTGCTCGGCTCAATACGTAATCAAAGTTCAGAGCGCATTATTCGCGTTGTCCTGAAAACAATGGCACGATCTTTCCTCTTTAGTATTTTATCTAGAAGGAACATCTATTAAACGGAAAAACAAGCTTGAGATAA
>Ga0126338_10001783_pt1 | contig 14249 bp, 13 predicted proteins | sample OrbCmetagenome_2_FD_92529 | JGI IMG/M metagenome (GOLD analysis project Ga0126338, IMG submission 92529) | Coral microbial communities from Petempiche,Puerto Morelos, Mexico - Orbicella C C metagenome | ecosystem: Host-associated > Invertebrates > Cnidaria > Coral | place: Petempiche,Puerto...
AAACTATACCAAGGACTTTCAAATAAAATGAATTGCCAAATTTTTCTAGACATTTTAGTGCTGGCGTCCAAATCATTATTATTATCACGTTTTGAAAGCTACGTGTACCAGTCAAAGTGAACTTTGTTTCTTGTTAATTTAATTTGTTTCTCAGTTTCTGGACACAAAACGCTAAAAAAATTGCCTGCGTGGTGCCATATTCAATAGCAGTAAAAAGTTACAGAACATTTCCAAACAGGATTAAAGAATGATGGAGTGATTGCTCAAAAATCACTCTCAGAAAAAAGTTTCAAAATAAAAATTAACAGACATGGATAATGAACTAGCTACTGTCCAAAATTTGAGGCAAACTCACTTTGACTTAGCTTTCAAAATGTGATTTGGATGTTTGCATAGAGAAACCCTGAAAAATTTGACAATTCATTTTATTTCAAAATTCTTGGTATACATGTACATGTAGATTGATAGCCAGTTTTATCGGCTTTAAGTAGACATGCTAAATGGCGTGGGTGCAAGACACTCTGAAAGATATAGGGTAACCTCAAGACAAAGAGCTGAAAATTCAAACCAAGAGATCAACACTAGGTGTTGACTGGATTGATGAACAAAAGGTTTTATCACATTTTGAAATCTACTCTGTAAGCACCTGGGTTTCTAATGTATGCAAAAACATACTTAAGATGCCTTTGAGAGAAGAGAGAGTCGTGTTGCACATTAATCAAGTTTACAGTGCAAACAAAGCATAAAAAGATGTGAGGGTCAGAGTTTGTGGGCTTAAAAACATTAAAAACGATTCAAGCAACAATGTTCAAGGTTTCAGGTTATGTTTCATTTTGCAAAAATGTAAATGTAAAAAAAAATGACAAAAACACTCCTAAAGACTTCCCGCGAGTCGTGGCCAGCTTTTCCTGAATGAGAACAGCACTCTCCAAGTACAGTGCTTAACGATTCCCCATTCTTTTCACACTCTTGTGGTCTCGTTCATCACATGTACCACTGTCTCCCATATTTTCTTTTTTTTTTTGAAGTCAAGAGAAAGGTCTTCATTGGCTTTGAGTTCTTTCAGGGTCCTCAGCCTCTTCTCGGATTTTGGTGAGACGTCTTGTTGGAATTGGTTTTCAGGAAATGGCACACTTTTCTTTTGGCGGGCTCGGTGTACTCGATGGAGTTGGCAGAAAACATACAGGCATATTACTGGTAAAAGCATTGATCCACGACACAATCATTTGGAAGTCCTCAGAATGGAGAAACGGCAGTTCGTCCAGCAACTTTTGGCAGAGGATTCCAAGCACCTGGCCAAAGGCTGAGGCAATGTACATCTTTTCTGTTCGTCGACTGTCAGCCCAGAACCAACTCACAGATGCAGGAACTTCATTGTCTCCAAGAAGATCATCAAACTGTATTTGACGGTATTTATCAGGAAATATCCAAGCATAACCAAATGAACAAAACCTGGAAGGTTTTCCACTGCACAAAGCCAACTTTAGTGCAAACCACAACTTCTTTGGATCCAAACAACCGGACAATACTCTCTGTAAAAGCAAATTGTTTGTCTCACCACTATGGAGGCCCATTGTTATCATAGGAAAATCAGTACTGTAAACCCAGAAGAGACAGTCGTGTTGCCCATTAATCAAGTTTACAGTGCAAACAAAGCATGAAACGATGTGAGGGTCAGAGTTTATGGGCTTAAAAACATTAAAAACGATTCAAGCAACAATGTTCAAGGTTGTAGGTTATGTTTCATTTTGCAAAAATGTAAATGTAAATGTAAAAAAAAATGTAAATGTAATTTGTTTACCCACGGAGCACCAAGGAGTTCACAGAACTCGTCCAGAAATGTCTGTGCATTCAAGGATCGAATTGGGATTTGAGAAATGTTGGTTTTTGAGGAGAGGGGAAAACTGGAGTGCCCGCAGAAAAACCTCTCGAAGCAGAGAAGAGAACCAACAACAAACTCAACCCACATATGATGCCTGGTCCATAAATTGAACCGGGGACATTGGTAGGAGGAGAACACTCTCACCACTGCACCATCCCTGCTCCCCTCAAAATGTCAAGTCAAATCCCCGCACTGACAAAGGTAGGCAAGCTCTAGAAGCCTTTCATTTTTTGCTAGATATGGAGCAGACTTTTTATGCATTAATTAATCCAATCAAAGTTTGAGTATCAAATTTATTCTGAATTTTCAGCTCTTAACCTGAAATGATAATAATAGCCACTCTGGACAAACAGAATGAACTGATTACATAACTTCATGTAGACATGCAAACAAATTCCCCCTTAGGCTAATAACCTAAATGAGTAAATAAAACTCAATTTTCAATATTTACCTTTAGAAGGAATATGGTTAGTACAGTGGAACCTCAATTTAACGAACCTCTAAATAACGAGGTCCTCAGTGTAACGAATGATTTTCATGGCCCCAGTAATAGTAGACTATACGGAAAAGAACCTTGATACAACAAAACCCTGTTATAGTGAACATACTTTGCCAATCCCTTGGCACTTCATTATATCAAAGTTCCACTGTAGTTTGACATCACTATAGCAAATTGTCTTGAAATTTGTGGTGGTCATCGACGAAACAGGGTTTACATGTACCTTTATGTAATGTACATATAAAATAACAGATGACGAACTGATCAAATGTAGATTTGACTTGACATTTTATTACTATTTAGTTTTGTACTACACAACTTGTGGGCAGTACTCATCAGATAAAATTGCCAAATGGGAATTTACATCATTGCACTGATTTCAAATACACAAGCGATCATTGGAAATGTGATAGCTACAATAAGAGAATGCTTTTACAAAACAAAGGAAAGTTGGAAATTACAAATTAACTCTGTTATTATTGAAATACAAGAGATGATTTAAAATGTAGAATTTAACATTTTTCAGGAGGAATTTGTTTGCATGTCTACATGAAGTTATCTAATCAGTTCATTCTGTTTGTTCAGAGAGGCTAACTCAGGTTTACAAATAATAAAGTACTTCTCCCAGAGGTGTAGGTTACATCGATTTGAAACGGGGTTATATGGGGCAGCTTCCAAGTGACTTTGACAATAAACCAAAGTTCAAAGTCACTTGAACGATTTTAAAGCAAGCTGCCCCATATAACCCCACTTCAACTCGATGTAACCTATGCCTCTGGGAGAAGTACCTTTGTAAACCTGAGTTAGCCTCTCTGAATAAATGGAATGAACTGATAACTTCATGTAGACACAAACAAATTCTTCCTGAAAAATACTAAATTTTAACTTTTAAAGGTTCTGTTGTTACTCAATAGTAACAGCGATTATCTATTATTTCCAACTTTCCTTTTTTTGTTAAAGTATTCACTTATTGTAGCTATCATATTTCCAATGGTTGCATGTGTATTTCAAATCAGTGTAATGATGTAAATTCGCATTTGGCAATTTTATCTGATGAGTGCTGCACACAAGTTGTGTACTACGAAACTAAATAGTAATAAAATGTCAAGTCAAATCGACAGTTGCTCAGTTTGTCATCTGTTAAAATCACGCTCTAGTTTAATACTGAGCACTCTGAAAACAGATCTGCAAATCACCTTGTTTATATATAAAATATATAGAGACTGACTAATGAAATGCCATGATTTGCTTGCCAATATAATTTTTCAATAGCTCTTACAAAAATCTTAAAAAGTCTCCATGCTCCCCTAAATAGTCATAAATACATTACATGTATCTTGTAACCCAGGGTTCTTCCTCACAGGTTTTCCCTTTTTTTTCTTCAAGTAAGGATGCCAGGGATTATTCATACATGTAAGGCATTACCAATCTTACTTCATCCTATGATTAAAATACAATACGCATAAAAGGTTAGTTAAGTTTATAGACATAGACATAGACATACTTTATTTAACGTGGACAAGTACACATTTAGCTGTTCGCTAGTTTCCAGGTGTTCCACAATTTAAATTAAGTAATGTACAACATTATAGGAGCTTAAAAAACGGTATTTACATCAAGCTAATTTAAAAATCACAAAAAAAAAAACCGAGCTAAAAGTGATAAAATATAATCAAAGTGTATTAAACATGAAAATCAGTTTGCTGAATCTTTTTCAAAAAGTCTTTTGAGCCTGCCATGGAACAAATATCACGAGGTAACATATTCCAGTACTTTGCTGCTGCATAATGCCACGACTTAAGACCATATCTGGTAGTGTTCACTTTAGGTATGGAAAGATTAAAATTTCCGCGAAGATTGTACGCTGTTCTCTTCTCAGTTATAAGATTTTTGAGGCTGGATGGAGCCCTGCCTTGAATAATATTGTTCACAGTCAGTAACATGTCTTGAGTGCGACGATTTTCTAAGGTTGATGTTGATCTGATACGCCCTAAGAGCGCTTCGTATGTCAAGATCTTGTCGCTGTACACAAATCTCAAGGCCCTCGCATTTGTTCTTTTCAGTTTTTCTATATTCCTTCTCCCACAGTGATACCAAACCTGACTACAATAAGAAAAATATGGTAAAATAAAAGCTCGATACAAGGATTCCTTCGTTTTGCAAGGAAGAATGTTCTTTAACTTGCGTAGAGCATTTATTTGGCTCCCCACCTTGCGACAAATGTCCACAATGTGTGAATCAAATTTTAGTTTTTCGTCTCAAGTTATGCGCAGTAGTGTTATCTCCTTGGATACTGGAATCTCTTTACCCGCACATTCGATGCTAATGCCACACTGATTAGCATTTCCTAACACCATGGTGTTATATTTTGTCGGGTTGGTGATCATTCCATTCTGTTTAAACCAAGAGGTGACATTGAACATATCTTGGTTAATCATGTTTTCTACTGTGCGGGGACATTCGTTTGAAGCATGTAAATTGGTGTCGTCTGCAAAGCTTAATAAGCTGCTCTCATTTATAGCATAGGCCAAATCGTTCATAAAAATATTAAAAAGAAGCAGTCCTAATATTGACCCCTAGGGTACACCACTACAAACGACATTCCACGATGAGTAAATGAGTGTATGAGTTTATGAGTAAATCCACACTGGGAAACCTCAAATCAAGCTTGCAGTACTAAGGAAAATATCATAATAAATCAATCAGTAAATTTTACCCAGTAGTTTGATTTAATGGTTTAATTCACCATCATTCCCATTTGTCCCTTTTGAAATCAAGGTTACATTAACTTCCAATGTATAGCTTCTGCTTGATAAAGGAATATTTACAAGCAGAGGCAATTCCATATATCTTAAGCAAACTTTACAACTGAACTTTACCCTGGAAACTTGAGCTTAACTTACTCATATGTACAAGACAACCTGGGAGGACAACAGTGGCTTACTTTTTACCTGCTGTTGTTAACTCGTACCTCCGTACGTATTGATGTTTTTACCAGCTGTATGCCACCAAAAACTGCTTGAAATCATGCACAGAGAAGAAGTGAAGGTAAACTGAATTTTGTCTGCCAAAGTAGACTTTTTAAACAGTGAAAAAGGACCAAGATATCGATGCAAGCTTCAACATTTCACACCTTTCAAAAAGGATGCCAAAAATGGCACGAGAACCAAGAGAACCTGGTATCTAATGTGGAAAACCGCTGATCCGTGCTTGTTGAAGGTCGGGCACTCAGAATGCCAGTGTAGGTCGTTTCTCTCACTTCCTTACAAGTTGTTTCAAAACACATTTAAAGTCAATTTCGTTTCAAATGTAACCTTGAGGAAAAAATCTGATTAAAGTGTTTTCGTCTTCGTAATATGTTTTGTGACTTCTTGGTCAAACGTAGTGCTATGTTGATGTGATGGCAGGGAGTCGACTGAGGAAGCTATTGGGCCATTATTAAGGAGTTTCACTGCCCTACAGATTCCGGAGTTAAACTCATCCCACAGAGAAAAGATACTTGTCTGAAGGTCTTGGGACTTTCTCCACTGAATACACCAAAACTTCCCCGAAACAAACTTGATTCCTCTTACTAACCAAACTTTGTGCAGCTTTAAGTGTCTCTAGTCAGTTTAACTTTGTGGAACTTTACGTATCCCGTAGTGTCCAATTTGTGCTTTCGCGCCGTGCAGCACTTAACCACTTCAGACAAGACGGGTCACACAAAGAGAAATCGCTTTGTAGTGATTATCCCAAAAATGTCGGTCAAAACCAAATGAGGGGAATTTGAAGTTACAACAATGTGTAAATTTCTTGACTCAAGCAAAACACATGCACTGCGCCGACAACATGAACCACCAAAAAAGTACAATTATTGTTCTGGTCAACGAATGAATACATGGTCGTGCTCCTGCCATATGCCCATATTCGATAAGAATTTTCCATGTCTTGCGGCTTGAATACTCAAGGATTCTATCGCGTCACAATCACATATTCGAGTCTAGAACACGCTAGAATATTTTGGCTTTCACGCAGTGATTTTATAAAATAAAAATATTAAGAATAAACAAAAAATTAAAGTTAAAAATAAAACATTCAAAATAAAAAATAAAGAAAAAAAGATAAAGAAAAGGAAAAAAATTAAAATTAAATACAAGTTTATATTAAGTGAAAACAAATTTAATCAAAGTGCTCTGTGAGCAAACTCGTCAATTGAACAAAAGAGTTAAACTATTTTTTGGATTATGTTTAGTATTATCTGGTTTAGAGAATATTGTGGTTGATTTTCATATTTAGAGTACGAGCAGTAGTTCAGTGTTCGCTAATAATGTACCAAAGAAACAAAGTAAGATTTCGATAAGAAGGCATTGCAACTGGAACGATCATGATATTACATTTGACAAGGGTGGACGAGGTCATGTGTTTTAAACATTTACCATTTTTGTTTCTGGTTCACCAAGAAATAGCTGGCAGTAAAAGTGGTTGAAAAGTGAACATTCAAAATGTTGAAAAATCAAGGCAATACTGTCTTAATGAAAACATTAATCACTCTCCCTTTATCAAATGAGATAAACAGAAACAAGTTTTGAGTTTTGTTGCAAAATGGCATTTTCAGGTTCTGCTTATAAGGACATACAAGGACATGTTCATGACATTTTCGATGGAAGTTTCAAATGTAAAATTTCCGTGAAATGCAAATTCTAGGTGATGTTTTCATTTCAAGTTGCAACAAGGCGACAAGGAAACATGGGTTATTTTCCTTTGTCGAGGGAAATTAGAGAAAATTAAGCAAAAAGAGAGGAACAGATTTCCAGCTCATGTAACCAATGTAGGTATGCCGATGGTGAAGAATATAGAATGAACAAATTGTCTAGAGTATCCACAGCGAAGAATATCCAGTTCCATTGCAGCCTTAAGTTTCACTGGCTTTAAAAACAATGGAAATGATTGGAAGAAAAACTAGCCTGCGAGAGCATCAGGTTTTTTTAGCTCTTTTTTTTTTGCATGAAACAAGAGCAGAAAAAAACAGGTGCCCTTGCGCACTAAAGAAAAACACAAGCGACTCAATTGAGTCTCGTGTTTATGAGCCAGGCACAATTCAACCATAAGTCCGATATTTTTGGACTTCAAATCGGATCTCTCCAGGGTCACTCATTTCCAGGCTGCTGGTCAAGGGGAACAAAGACTCTTGGTACAAGCCTGCTAGCACTCCAGTGGAAACCACCAACCAGTCTGTCTGCAAGAGCAATTTGTGATATCACCAGAGATTTTGATCTTATCTGATAATCAGTCTGTGTTTACTGACCAGTGCGTAATTTTAGCAATTTTGACCTTCAGGTTTGATTTGCAATACTTGATAAACAATTACACTGAGGTCTTGTCCACACTACGCCAGAGAAATGTGAAAACGCAGCTTTATTTCTACAGTTAGGTCTTCCATCCACACTAATTTGCCACGAAAACAGGTTCCCTTCAAATGAAAACACTGCTGGCTTTGTGTTTTAATATGGACAGAAAAGATTTTCAAAATGGAGCTTTGCCAAAATGACTGGTGGTTGTTACGTTTTCAAATTTCTCCAACAAAGTGTGGATGGAAAACACTTGATGTGTTTTCAGACTGATTAATACCCTTTTCAAGTTTCTCTGGCGTATTGTGGACGGGGCATGAGTGTTTGCAGTTCCAGGGTAGCCATTCAAAGTTAAATGGTTACATAGCCCAAAACATCCTGCATGAACGCCTCCAGATAAACTTGCCAAACTGAAGTCGACTTGTTCCGCTTGCTCGGATCAAATTTAAAATTTGTATAATTTTTGGTGCAAAAACATGGGTGTGACGTAATGATTCACAGCCTACCCCTAATTCCCTGGAGTTTTTTTGAAATATTTCAGAGCGAACGAAAGCAGAAAAATAAACCATATGCCCAGTAACCACAGCCATGTATAAGATCAGATTTTAAGACATCATTTATTTAAAGTTGAACAAATGACAGGCCAGAATTTTAAAAAATATCAACAAAAAGTACTCAACTTGAGGTGTATTAGAATTGATAAGGAAACAAGAAATTAAATTTCTTCTTTGCTGCACAACAAAAGCGAGAAAATTGAACATGCAAAAATGAGTTAATTATTGACTTTGGAGGACAAAACGAAACCAAAAACAACAAAATTTCCATTCTTTTACTATAGCGGATAACATTTGAGAAAACACCGAAAAGACATATCTAAAGTACAATTTGAAAACAAGAAATCAGATAATTTCTTCGCATGCGACAAATAATGCAGCGCAGTGAAAGAAAGATGAAAGTTGAAAATAAAAAGACGAAAAAAACAAGCCAATTATTTTGAGATAAATCATATTTCAACTGTGCTAAATTAGTGCCCACTTAGTTCTTTTCTCAGGAGTTTTATAGTAGCTGAATAAAACAAAAAAAATGTGTTTGAACGAAGCGAATGAACTAAACAAACACGGCTGCAGAGGACGCTGTTATTAAATATGCAGAAATCCATGGTGCAAAAATACTGTTAACTTTAAAAACCTAAAATTCCCAAAGAAAGGTAACCAATTGAAAGAAACATGACTGGAAGTTCAATAACAATAAAGTTTCATTCAACATGAGGCAAAAAAAACTATTTAAAAGCAAAAATGTTCAAAATTTTGCAGACATGCTTCGCTGCGTGACAGAATGTTCAAATTATTCTCCACTCTAAAGCAAAAGCTTGAGTTTTTATCAGCCTTGGCTTTAGTAGTCATTCAAAAATTTGAATTAAACTTTGAAGTAATACTGTACATTACCACTTTTGTTTTCTTAAGTCCAGGAAGCTGCTCAAAACCCACTTGAAAGCACACCGACTTTATAAACACAAGGTTGTATTTACCTTCAAAAGCATCCTTAATTTCCCTGTCAGAACTTTCTGGCCCCAAAACTATAGCTTTGACTCCTTTCTCATTCAGGCTGGACACCTGGTCTTCCATCAAGGAAATCAAAGGAAAAATAACAAGACAAACTGTCTCAACAACTTCTCTTTCACCATGTTCAAAAAAGTCCAACACAAACAGCCTAATATGGAATGTTAAACTTTCTTCAGATCCAGTCGGTGACCGCAACGACTAATGTATCCTTCAACTACTACGTTGATTCACTGCGATCTCTTCGAAACCAAGCTTCTTGAACAAAATGTCTTGTTTCACCTAACCTGTGTTGTGTGCAGCCTGCAAAGAGCCCCAGTGCAAAATGTGTCGTGAAGACCTTCCCTCAAAACAAATGTTGCGACTCTATTTGCCGACAAATGAACACATCTGACCTCTAAGTTTTAAAGAAGACACTGTCGAACGTCAGAAAAATCCACAAATGCCAAATATACTCACTGACAGTTGCTCAGTGAAGGACAAATTAACCTCCAGACAATCCTGGTACAGACTCGAGCCTTCTGAGTTATCAGCGGTTTAATTAATGCTCATAATGTTTGTTTTCTCCTGTTTTCTCCTGTTTTTTCAAGTTTGCAGTCGTAAGATTCTGCGATTGACTCCTGATGGAAGATGGTTCATTATTTTTTCCTTTCGTTTTTCAATGTTTTAAGCAATACAATAAATAAATGCTCTGTGTTTATATCATTACCATACCATAACTGTACTTCAATGACTTCCGTTACTGTAAAATCCATACGAAGTCCGCATCCAGTGAGAACTTGTGCTGCTCGATTTTACGATCCTCGATGTTCTTGTTTTCGGTGGACAAGTCTTCTTTAACCTATAGCTTTTAATTTAGACCTTTAAAACAGCTTATTTTAATTAAGGATGAACATCAATTTAAAAGAAAGCCACAAGCGTAACTCATTTGCATAGTGTTTACAGCCCATCGAGCGAACGACACATTTTCTCATAACTCATGATAACTTGTGTTGCACATGCGCAATTCACTAGTTAAAAAGCAAGAGCAAAAAACCTAAGTATAAATGCAAATACAGTGGAACCCCGTTAATACGACCACCTTCAGGCCATGATGATGAGGTGGTCGTATTAATGGGGTGGTCATAAGGCGGGGTTCCACTGTAAATTTTAAATGTACTATGATAACGCTGGGCTGAAGAGAACACGATTTTCGTTTTCAAAATGAAATGTAGCAAAGCAGCCCATTGTTATCATAGCCTGCGACATGTAAGGTCAGTAGACTCCTCTCAAAACGGCGGTTCGCATTTTCCACGTATCATCTCCTCTTGTGCATCATGATAACTTATCTTGTGCTTTTCTCGTTACAACTCAAAATGTAATCCTTTTTTCGCAATGAATAAACGGCAAAATGTATGGAACCGTATATAAGAGGAAATGAAGGCAAAAAGGAAGTGACTGGACCCTCGTGGGAAGGGCAAGAGCAAGAAATCTAGTTCCACTCCGCATGAGTTGATCATGCAACCTCTGGCTTCAGAGCCAGAGAACAAACAAATGTTTTGGCCCGTCCACCCAAGAGAGTTTGTGCCATTTCCTTATGAGGATCTAATGCCGGCAAACTTGAAGAAAGCTTGGGCTGCTCATTGTAGTTTGCCAGCAAGCTTATGGGATGTTCTTGTCAAAAACAAGGGACCCTCTTGTACGAACATTGAAGAAATCCCACACAGAAAGGACAAGGTAAGCTCGTGTACCATTGGAATGTGCACTTATGTGTAACGCAATCTGGAATAATGGCGAGTGCATAACAGATTGAAACAGAACTCAGCTTAAACGAGTTCTTGATGAGAATCCTCAACTAAAAGGATTTTAAAGGCTGCTAACAGACTTTTGGGTTAGTTAGGATCTTAGCAAATAGTTAAACTTCTTGTAAACAGCGGCTTATGAGATGAAAGACAAACCATATTAATAGACGTTATGACATGGGCTTCGGAGAGTTGAAATCTGCTTTACCATTGCGATGTCTCAGAGTGATTTCGTACACTAATCATTGACTGATACGGCTGAAACCTACTGATAATATAATATGAGGTATCATGGAACACCCAGTTTACGACATGTCACGAGGTAAGTGGAATATATCGTTCTTTTTCTTTGTGCATCGTTATTTTCATGTGTTTCTGCACCTGTGAGAAGGAGTCAGTGATGACCTTTTCCTGATAAAAAAAACAATGTCCTGAAGCTTAGGTGCTGAGCTGGTGCAAACATTTCTTAAATGTATGGAACCAGAAAAACAGAGAAAGAAAGTTTATCAAGTTTCACTCTTCAAAAAAGTAATATGAAAAGTTATTATAGTTGATTCCCCTGCATTACAGCCACATGGGCAATTCCACATGGGCTTGGTGATATTGTGCTCATGCAGTCAACTAACCTCTTTGTGGCATGGATGCTCGATCTGAAAAAAGTACACCTGGGTTGCCTCAACGTGATATGACAATTCTATCAAGTCTTTCAGTAATGCCTTCCCCAGATGGCTCATTGAATGATGGTGGCTCAAATTCACTCAAACGTTCATTTGCTCCTGACCAGTAATAAAATTGTAAATCCGGATCAATTCTCTTGTTAAATTCATTAAGAATTTTTGCTTGCTCATCATTTAACTGCTTAGCATCAAATACATCCCCAATCATTTCATGCATGGTGGAAATTATCCCTTTGACATCGTCTGTTGTTGAGGCCCAAGGGTGCTCAAAGGGGAGACCTCTCTCGTGGTATTCAACATGATGCAGCTCCCTGCTCTCAAGGTTAGCAACCAGCCTGTTGCTGGGTTCCCTGTATTGTTCATGTATTTTTCCCGCCATTTAGTTCCCGCGTTTAAGTCACGTGATCTTTTCAAATGTGCATGTAATGGCGAACGTCGGCAAATGTTGTAGTTGTGTATGCGATTCACTCGAAGTAACGACAGATAAGATGGATAAGACGGATAAAGATGCAGACGATTGATGGAACTATGTACAAGCAAACAGGAGCGTCTTATTGGAGTGTTAGTCGAATTAAAGTCAGTGAACTAGAGTGAATCTTGCCTATTGAAACTGAGGGAATGGGAAATTGGCCCTTACACAGGCCAACAACAACTTCTGCTGTAAGTCCACAGATACCTTTGATGGGCCTTACAGGGAAAATAGACAAAATTCAAGGTGGCTCCTAAGGTGGTGGACCTTTAAGCATAAACAGTGGAAAATTAGGTACCTGTGTCATCAAAGTTCATTGCTACTGAAATGTCAAGAAGCCAGCAAGAACCTGTCTCCAGCCTTTTATCCTTTACTTATTCAAACCCCAGCAATAAGAGCTAACTACCATACCAAAAAACAGGTGGAAAATAACTTTTGAAACAAGGAAAGAATTGAACATCAGCAACATATAGATAGATGTTGCTTTAAAAAAGAAATTTCCTAAGAAATAATTAAATAAACAGCTTGTCTTCAAACCACTTTTCTGAAAATGTTCACATACACATTATATTACCTATTTGCTAAAGAAGTGGGTGACTCTGTATAATATGCAAATGACTGCAACACAGGTATTCTTGTGGGAGGAATGACTTCTTGTAGAGTGAATCTCACAAGACATGATCTCCAGCTACTACAGGATGATCTTGTTTCCACTTCAGTCGACAATCCAGAAGTTTGTGATTCTTTCCTAAGCTTGTACAAGCCTCTGCATGGTCCTTGTGGAATGTTGTATAGGGCACAGGAACACGTCATCTTGGATGACTGCAGTCACTCTCAATGTGTTGCTGAACTAGGCAGGTTTCTGTGTGTAAGAATCAATGGCAAGTACCAAAAATTTGTCCCAGCCAGAACATACCCAATGATGATGAGCAGCAAATGATGGATCCCTACAGTATCTACAATTTGGTGACAAAATCTACATTCACACTGAAAATCACCAAAGTCATAGCAATCTCTCGAAAGGGGATGCTCTACCCTTACAACATGGCCAATGACCCAGATGCAGCTATTGTGTTAGACTTTGGTAGAAAATCTTTGCCTGATGAAGTGTGGCATATCATTGCACCTTTCTATCCTACAATGAGTGATATGGTTTTGGTCAAAGGGGAGGAACCTCGACCTTGGCTGGCTGAAATAGTTGGCATTCAAGAACGGGCAAAAACTGTGAAGGTGCTATACTATGAAGAGGACCTTATTGATACCGTATTGATATATGGTACCCCATTGTTAACAGTCTTTATTGCGAATTTGCTTTTACATTCAATTTGTGGTTGTGTCCTCGTGTACCGGTTAACATAAATTGCATGACCAATATCCCAGCTGGCCTAACAATCTCAAATGGCCTAAGTGACCCAACTGGCCCATGGCCAGAATGAACATAATAAAAATTCCTGGCTGATCTCCGGTGTAATAGCCACAGCTAATGTCATGAGTTGACTTGACATAACATAACTTTTAGTCACGGTAATTGTGTAGTTCACAGTGGTTCTCTAGCTCTTGTGGTTCTTATGGTTCTCGTGATTCCTCATGGTTCTCTTGGTTCTCGTGATTCCTCGCAGTTCTCGTGGTTCTCCTGGTTACAAGTAATATTTTTCATTTCCAGTTCAAGTTATAGTTCAAGCGGAAGTCAAAAGCGAGAGAGGCAGAGGGTGCAGGCTCACATATACCAGCAGTATTCCTCTTTAGTTTTAGATCAAGTGAGTGTCCTTCGGGTTGATAAATTCGTTGTTTTATAACAAAAAATGAAGTGTTTTACCACAGTTGTGTGTCTTTTAGTGGTTTTCAACATCTAGGGCTGCAACGTGCCAATTTCGGAAGGAAGTTACAGATTTATACAGCTTGTTTTGAGCATTCATTCATCTGAATTGCATGCAAATTTGATATGGTTGCAACATGGTGTGGTTATCAGGGGTGATCAAAGAAGGCCATCATCCAGTAATCCTGAAGATTATGTGGTACATGATGTCATACTTTGGGATCCATTAAGTGTTTCTT
>Ga0126338_10001784_pt1 | contig 14248 bp, 7 predicted proteins | sample OrbCmetagenome_2_FD_92529 | JGI IMG/M metagenome (GOLD analysis project Ga0126338, IMG submission 92529) | Coral microbial communities from Petempiche,Puerto Morelos, Mexico - Orbicella C C metagenome | ecosystem: Host-associated > Invertebrates > Cnidaria > Coral | place: Petempiche,Puerto...
AAGTAAAGTAAAGTAAAGTAAAGTAAAGTAAAGTAAAGTAAAGTAAAGTAAAGTAAAGTAAAGTAAAATCCTTTATTTAAAACACGATTATCGTTTAAGCACTACATGTTTGAGGGGTCGTGTATCTCAAGTTGCGATACTCTGCTAGCTGGGTGGCTTTCAAACGCGCTAGTCTCGAAAAGCTTCTTATATCCCTATTTCGGACAAAAAAGGCGACATCTCTAACTTATTTTAAACTACTTATAACCTGCTTTGGGTGGTACACTTAAGCAGGTAGTCTACATAAGGGAGGAAACACCCACTTCCTTCTTCATCTAAGCATAGTTAATAGTGTATGAACGCAAAACAAATGATTGTGCACGGTCGTGGACCTTTCAACATAAATCTTGGCATCTTTGTTTGCTCCTTTGATGTTTGCCGGGCTTCATAACCAGTCCCCCTATTAACTATGATCTAAGGGAAAGTGTCAATGCTCCTTCATGATCCAATCTCCGGGATGAGAAATGATCGCGCGGATTATCTTCAAGCAGAATAAAAGCATCGCCAGCCACTTGTGTATAGAAGAATGTTGGCGCAGAGAAAGCATCACGCTAGACACGAATTGTCTACAAACATTAAAAGAGCTTGTGAATCTCAGTAATCGGTGAAATTTTTGGCTCTTTGGGTGTAATGTTCGAAGAGAAATTGGCTTTCAAAAACTGCAAAATTCCTGGGTGGCGAAAGCGCCAGTGAGTTCATACATTCTTTATAAAATTTTGAGCCAGTTTAAAACCCGCGTAGCACAAAAAGTATTCAATACATCGGGCTCAAATTCCTTGGGACAGTTACTGATCGTGCTGTGCCCTTTCAATATTCAGAGCTAATCAATGTTTTTGTAGCTCCATCAATAACTGTATCGCTTATGCTAATATCACTTATGCGGGTGTGCTATTTAGGCAAATACAGTATTGTTCTAGCTGCCAGGAGCTTCTTCAGAACTTTGCAGGTGCAGGTGATACTCAGACCCACCCTAATTGAAATACATGTAAAACGGATGAGAAGTCAATCAGGTCACCATGTTGAAGAACATTTTAATTAATGGCTGAGGACAAGCAGATTTTTGCAGACAGGAAATCCGTTAGTACTTGCTTGTTTCATCGATCCCTCTGACTATCAAGTAAAATTACTTTGGCTACAAGGGTGGCTATTTTAAATTAATAACTAATTGGCTTTGTGTGGTATTGTGGGATATAGTTTCTGTACCGTTAATCCTTAATCCTCAAAAAGAGATTGTTTGGCCACTCAGTCAGTTCTGAAATTACGAACAGCAGGGGTGAAATCGTAAAATTTGACATTTTGTTGATTTATCCAAAAATTATTTTTTCAATGACGAGTAAGAGCCGTAGACTGTCATAAAGATTGATTTAAATAGCCACCTAAAGATTATTTTGAAACATTAATAGACCACGTCTCATAAGAGAAAGAATAAAGTTTAGTTAAAGCAACCCGTTTAATTCTTGCCTAATTTTCACCACTTTGGCTTATTCATTGGTGATACCCCTCTGGGAGGTGCGGCGGCTCATCGATCTGTAGCTCAGTAATCAGATCAGCTGGGCTCTTGATTTTAAAAAAACCTGGCGGGGTATGCAGAATAACTCTCCACTTATTCTTGACTTATAATGAGCGGTTTTTTTATTGTCTGTCGATAGTTTAGATTACTTCACACGGGGCTTATGACCCTTTTCACATACAAAGAAGTGGCTTGCTGATACTGAGACTCTAACCGTTAGAAACGATACAACCCAAATTATGGCCGGGACTGAAAAACCCTCAGAACTCCAGGGGACGATAGGGGCTATAGTGCTGGAATGAAAGAGCCAAAGAGGGAGACAACGTGGGGTATGGACGCTAGACTGTCGCGAAAGCACTAGGGGAGGATGGGCGGGTCAAGAGAGGGTGTGGGGGCGTTAAACTCCTTTTAATGCGGAGAGGATTAAGGGAAGTAAACATTACACGTATAGTCCTGCAAATGAATTTTTAAAATCAATTCTTGGTTTGATGGATTGAAGTATCCAATGCCTACTTCAAAATTGTTAATCATAAATGAATGGGAGCCGCAAAAAAAGTTTCTAACAAAAAATATCAGACAGGTTTTAATGCTGTTGTGGTTAGGGCGCACGCTGTTCACAATCTAGACATCTGTATGGAAATTTGTTTATCTTTGAAATCTAATTGGGATACTAGTTTTTTAATTTATGAAGACATGATTGATCATCGCAGATATACGCACAACTTAAGCAGTTCATGTGAAATTAAAGCCTGAAATTCAGGCTTGAGCGGTGATTCAAACATTCGACCTTTGCGATACCGGTGCAGTGCACTACCAACTGAGCTATCAAGCCAACTGGGAGCTGGTTACTTTGTGAGTTTGGATTATGCCCGCAGACGGTGAAGAATGCGAGTTAATATATGAAAGATCATATATTTTCAATTGAGTTGCGGAGAAAGATATGAAGACATGAGTTATCATTGCAGTTGCACACACGACTTAAGCAGTTTTGAAATTAACCCTCGAACGTACAAGCGAACTCATACCCCCACCGTGGTACAAAGGGATGGAACCCCTTTCCCTTGGTTTTCGTTCTGTTAAGACACAGCGAAATAAATTTACATTGAGTAGATGGCTCTTACCATTTTTGTTGGTTATGACGGGATTTGAACCCATGATAGCTCAGTTGGTATAGCAGTGGACCGGTATCGCAGAGGTCATGGGTTCGAGTCCCATTCAAGTCTGAATTTTTTTTATCAGGCTTTAATTTTACAACTGCTGCAGAGGTACACAAATCAATGGAGGGTTTATATCTGGGGGTCAGATGCTTATAACCAGAATAATTTTTTTTTTGTTCATATAGAGAAGGACCTATTACCGGGAGGAGGGCATATAACCGAAATTTTACGCGATAGCAGTTTGTTCTCGTTTTCCCGAATGATTGCAGTTTTTGCTTTTGGGTTAAGTTTTACAACAGCTGCAGAAGAACAGTGCTTGCCGCAAACTCGTCGAACGTGAAGAAGATGTTAGACAACTTTCTTGCTGATAATGTCACAGGCAGGTCAATTTTCCTAACCGTGCTTTTTGCTGCGAAAGTTGTAATACTGTTCAATCTTATTTAATGGTGCGTCAAGCTTTATGCGTCATATGTTATTTTGAACACAAATATAAGACATATAGGTTAAAATTGAATCTCTCAAGAACTCAACTGACACTGCAATGGACTTCACAGCATGCACTTAAGGATACATTGTCATTGTCATGAGGCTTTGACAAATTTGCCGAATTACATAATCGTGACACATTCACGTATTTGCGCAAAGAAAAGCAATTATGACGCACACTGAGTACTTTTCCGAGCTTAATCTGTAAAATCCCTTGCGTGTTAAACAAGGAGCTCTTTCGATTGTTGCAAGTGCTTGAGTGTTCTTCTACGCAAGCGGACAGGAATTTTCCTTTTGCTTAGGTTTTACGATAGTTGTTTAAAAACCGCGATCGATCTATAAATAAATTTAAAGGAGCCGCGTTGTGGTTTAATTTCCCAATCTTGACAAATCTTCCCTGCAGAGCTTTCCACGGTTGACCATTCCAGCGCAGCCCGTCTTGATCTTCGCTAGCCTTACTCATCATAGTTCATTTTCGGTTTCCTGTAACATCTTTGGGTGTGTCTTCCATTTGGAGTTTTTCGTTGAGAAATTCTGTTCATCAGTTAAAAAAGAGTACTCTATTTCAACAGGATGACATAACTCTAAGCTTTTTAATCATGTATACGAATGTAGTAAAGTACATCCGGAAAAACGGTACTTAGTGATCAGCCATCGATACAACATTAACTGACAACAATAACGTAACAATGCAGTCAGATATTTCCAACGACTAGCGGCGTGAGTGCTTGTTTTCGCCATCCTTAACGGGGTCGTTTAGGAAACCTTTCGCTTGTATAACCGTAAGTTAGGAGTGTCAAAAGTCTATTCTAAAAATGTAGCTATCTTGTTTTGATCCTGATGCAACTATGGCAGCCGATGTGGTAATCGTAGCTCTTAGAAGATGAAAGTTACTTCTTGTGGTTATGTTAGTAAAAATTTCGTTATAAATAGCTTCTTTTTACGTCACTTAGTTAATCTATATTCATAAGGTTGTTTTCTTTCTTAAAATGAACAAAACGCACCGTGCGTGATTGTAAATTTTTTTTTTAAAAAAAGGCTCATAATTACGTCATTTGATCCATATATATTCATTAGTTGGTGAAGGTTTTTTACTTTTTGCCTTTTGTCAGTTGAACAAGATACCATCAGTGCATGCCTACCGCTTCGAAATTCCAAGGCCAACAAACATTGCAAGGCAAACGCAGGTAAAAAAAAGTTAATAGACCACTCAGTCCACAATGTTGTCCGACTTAAGTCTGCGAAATTCAGCTAAAAGCCAAACTAAGCCATTGCGAGGACTCGAGAGATTATGAAATTGGAATGAGCAGTACTGCCACTGATGTAGCGCACTTTGCTCAGCAATACAAGTCTGGCTGTTTTTTTTTTTGTTTTTTTCCAAACGAAAGCCGACTACGCAACATAACCTTTATGTGGAATTGTTTGTTTTTCAATACTGGTCAACACGAAATTCAAGTAATTAATTTGTGTTTTGCTTCTGAAAGAGTTTTCAGGGCCACCCTTTTCTAATAGCGTGTAAAACTGAGAAAAGGATTCATGTATAAAGTCGTATCGTAACTGCAAAACGTGAAAGTATTTTGAAGTCCTTTTTCTTGAACAAAATAAACACAAGGGAGGTCAGGTACTCCGGAAACGAGTCGGGCTTCTCTTCACATGAATGAGAACAGGGCGGCGCGCAGCTATCGATCGACGATAAAGCAGATATTCAAACAATAACATCTCCGGTGAAAGAGGCCATTTACATTACAGGGCGTTTTGGATATCAAATTCATGTTTGACTTCTTTCAAAGACTGTAAAAATCAAGATTTGCAAAGGAGTCAGATCAGATACCTCTGCCATGCCCCTGGCTGAATTCAGCCCAGGGAATGTAACAATCTTATTGCCCATATAGAACACATCTATTCACTTTAATAGGTAAGGTGTAAAGTGCTTTCCGGGGTTAATTAGCGCTAAGACACTTCGTTGGTGTTAAGTGATTAATTTAGCCCATTACGACCGAATTGAGGTGTGGTAGTAGATAAAATCTTTTTTCTATTATTTAAGGGCAAAGGGCGGTCTGACCTTCTCAGAAGTTTAAAATCATTAGCTTATAATATGGTAGCGGTTTTTGCGTTTCTTCTCCTAGAGCAAAACGACTCCTTAAAACCAAATACCGCCAATGTGAATGTGAATATGTGCTAGTCTTTTTGTGTACTTAACAAACACCACAGCAATAAAAAAGGTTCTTTGATCAACTAAGATGGCTTAATTTTCTCAATTCTTCCACAAGTCATTAGCGAACAACGGAGTTCTATTGAGCAGGGATAAGCTTTGAATGAACACCAAGCGAGAAAGCCCCGTGAAAATGCGCCCTAAATTGCCCGCATTCAATCAGTGCATTTATTAGTCTATTTCCGGTGTTTATCGAGCTGTTAATTATTTACACAAACAAAAGATTGTACAGCATGTCAGTTTGCGAATCGCGCTCCTTGAGATATCACTAATTGAGTGATGGGGCCGTGTCAAGTTGATTATCCAATCAAGGCTCTGCATGTTGTGTAGGTTTGCGAGTCAACGTCTCCCATTCACTTGTTATTAGGTCTGGCGTAAAGTGGTCAGTAAGATGCGGGTTTCACTGCTACAAGGATTCATCGTGCTTTGTATCGCCCTTCATTCGTTGGATATTTCACTTGCATCCAAGCGACAAGGGTAGGTGAAGTAAAACTCTCTGGGACCGTGATTCGCGTGCCCAGGGTCCTACAGTTCTCTGGTGGCGATCTGATGAAGTTTTGATGAGGTTTCAAGTCATTACCGGTTAATTCGTTTCTAATTCTACTGACCTTGTGTAATTTGCCCGAATCTCCATAGGCAAAATAAAGAAGCGAGACTGACGCTGAAACCCGTCCACGGTGGCCAGCTTACGTTGTCCTCGGGCAGGATTAAACTCGGGGAAGTGTATTTGTCAGGAATTAATGGTCTACGCGGAGAAAGGGTAGGTCGGCACACTTCGGTGTAAAGCGAGCCTTAAATATTAGAGCAGTTGTCGTGCGCTACTGCAGCTAATCCAGCAATTATTTTCGAGCTGTTATTTACATTGTATGCTTGGAATTCGTTTAGTTCCTTAAACCGTCATATTACCTCACTCGATCAAGAGCTCTGTGATATGATTTGTAAGCGGATATCAGCAAATAGCTGCATATAGCTCGGTAGCCCGTCCATTTTGCACTTAACAAAAATATTGCTTTTGACCCTGACAATAGAAAGGAATAGGCTACAGGCGGTACATTGCCACAGGAAATGCTGCTCGAAAGTTCAAAAGTATTGAGGTTAGAAAGTCCACCAAAACTTGGCAAAGTTTCTACGTGAGGCGGAGAAAGTTCTTACCCTTTAGAGACAGCGATGCTGAAAGACTGGGCGGGAAGCGGGAGTTTTTAAGTTGAGTTAAAATACATTCCATCCTCTTCTATCATCGTCAAAGGGTCGCGTATTACAATTTTAAGAACGAACCTTTCTGTTTCCTGTCCACGGGAGCCCTGAGTTGATGACAGTTGATTTAGCTCGTGCTGTGCGAACAACAGAGAAGTGTGGCGCTGTGCTTAACAAGGAACTCTCATTCCCGGCGAGCCTGGGAAGCTCAATAAACTTCATCTGACTAAAAAATTGATGATTGCATATTATTTCTGACTTCCAGGGAGAAAAAGGGCCCAGAGGTGATAAAGGCGACCAAGGAGAAAAGGTAAGTCCGTGAAAAATGGGTATTTGACTCAATCGCCATCTTGCAGAGATATCGATGCACTTCAGGCTTTCGCTGAACATGAGGTAACTAAATTTGAGATTCATATGGAATGCCAGAACAGGATAAAGTTGTGCTAGCTATTATTAGTCACCGTCGGTAGGTAGCAAGTATGCAACCGTATCAATTTCAGCGGTTTATTAGTGAGATATAATCTTTCTTGGCGCGACCTCCGCCTGATAAGGGCCACAAGATTAGCTGCACAGAACATTGTGCAAACCCTCCATCTGTTGACGATTGAATCGACAAACCTTTCTTTTAGTGTTTCCACGCAACGTTGGCCGTCACACAAGAAAGCCTAGTTCTTTCAGCCTCATTCTTTTGACCTCCAAAAGTTGCAAGCCAAATAAATTGTCAGTTCCTAGTCGTTAGACTGACCACAACGTCTACTGACTTTCTTGGCATTCCATTTGTCATATTTCTCGGCAGTAATTTGCTGATAGGAGTCTCAAAAGCTATTTACTTTAGCTGTTTAAGATAGTTCATCAGTATTCTCAGCTAGTCTTCAAGCACTTTAGATAGGATATTAAGTATAGATCAAGCCTCTAATAGCCCATGAGCTCCTTGTTGATCCAGGTTCATGTATTTTAGCCGGCATCGTGTTTATCATTGAAATTTTATTGACCATTTTTGGAAGTAGAACGGACTGCAAAGCATTTCCTTCAGAAGGAAATCTAGGATTACAGCCTACGTACATGTAATTGTGCGATGGAACAAGAGCGTTTTCATTTTCATTTACTTATTTTTCCTTATTATGAATACAAACGAGATGAGAGATGGAGATTATAAGAATTAAGGAAATTACGGAAACGTTCTCGTGAAACTGTTAAAAAAAATTACTCGACCGAATGCCAAAAAAAGAAACAGTTATAAAAAAAAAACAGTAAATGCGATTTCGGTCAAAAAAAAGCTAAATGTTAAAACAAAAAGGAAGGATTGAGTGCTTTACAATGTTTACTAGAATAAAATAATGGCAATCCGGATTAGTTCCACCATACGTGTGGCCCTTTCGAGGTCAGTTTAGGTAGTTACGCATTTGGCACGAATTGAAAGTTAAAAAACCGTGCGGATGAGCGTTATGTATTGTGGTAGAATGATGCTTGAGATAAAGCTTAGGGCAGTTCCGATGCTTAATAACAAGTGTCAAGTTTCTAGCTTTGTGTACAAAGTTAACTCCGAATGCAGGCAACATCTAAAAAGCTGGTAAAAGTCGTCATTTGGATAATTGTTTCTATTTTCTGCTCATGAATTGAAAATTTTGCAAGGATGAGTAGGTAGGGGGATGTGGGAGGTCTCAACGTCACCCAAATCGTTTTCGTACAGTGTCAAATCATGTACAGAGAAGTAACAATTCTCGTTTTAGATACTAGCCGGATTTGTTCAATTTATTACAATCACGATCACCACGTTTTCTTCTCGGTGTCTTCGTGAGATTAGTATTTTAGAGAAAAGAGTATTAGCTTGTTTATACGTTCCGTCCCAAGATTTTCCGAAAGTCATAAGCTTAAAGGAGATATGGGCACGCCTTTCTCAGCGGGGTTGGGGCCGGCATTTCAAGATAGAAAAACACAGACTTTATGCGGCTGAATAACATGCTAGTGGTCCAATTCATTGTGAGATTTAGTAACAGTACTGGAAGATTTGTCTGGGTAACGTGAATGGAGATGACCACAAGCAGTCTGCGAATTAGTGAGATAGATTTAAGAATTTAATCTGGGATTAAAACGCTTAGGAAATGGAACAATGAATCAGACTTAATGGCCCACAACGGTGCCAAAATCATCCCAGGATAACACTGACAGATTTACCAACGGCTTTTAAATAACATGCATACCCGTTGAACCCCCAAATCCTAAAACGTCTAAAATCCTTTCAAATTGCGCCACAAGGGGGCAAGGTATCCTTACCCAACTCAGTTGTGTACCAAAAATGCGGCATGTACTTCTACCAGACTATGAGATCGAGATTTCTATGAGGTGACATCTGTCGCATCAAAGACATCGAGAGCGCATATTCTAACTGCTCAATAGAATTTGAAGTTAAATTTCCTTCAAATAACGATTTCCAGTGTGTATCTTTACATGTTAATTAGTAAATAGTGCGCGCATTGAAGTATCGGCAGCTGTCTAAATCACTTTTGGTTCATTGAACAATTTTGAGGTTTTGAAGTTGCATAAGGATCAATTTCGTTTCGTTCAGTCTTGAGAATTGAATTATCCAGTAATTCGCGAAATCTTCCTCCGAAACATCGAAGAAACGAGAAAATGTTGTCTTTGAGTGGACTTCTTACCAGCTACTGCACACTAACGGCTGATAATGTACAATAGCTCAGCCAATCAAATTGCAGTATTTGTAGAATTCTATTAAAGTTAGTCATTTCGTCTGGTTGTTGTCGCTGTTGTTGTTGTTGCTGTCGTTGCTGTTGTTGTTGTACTTGATGTTGCAACGTACCCGCTCGCTGCTCAGCATTCTTCGTACATGGACGGTGTAAACTCAATTAGACAACAAAACTCTTATCAGACAGTTAAGTCTAAATGTAGTTATTGTTTGTTTTAAAATTTTTTAACTCACTCTATGGGGTCGTCAAAATACAGCAAACTGTTGTAAAAAAAAACTGAAAATCAATATTTTTGCATGTAGACCAAACAAACTTGGTCATTAAAATTTTATTATTGTTTTCTTATACAGAAATGGGATCCCTCAATTAAAATAAAACAAAAAAAATAGCCAATGAAATCACGCACACGCTACAGTCAAACTGGATCGCGGGCGCAGCTGAAAAACAATTTAAGTGACTGGTACGATATTTATTTTTTGGACGCTGGGGTTAATATGTCTGTTTCTTTTTTCCTTTTGTTAGGGTGAGAAAGGAGACAGCTGTTCGGACAGTTGCTGGAAAACTGCGGCATCAATTCTCCGCCAAACTACATCCGAATCTTGCAATGCTCGACTTGAAGGCGAACTGAGATACGACAAAACATCTGGCAAGCTCAGCGTCTGCAGCAGGAAGCAGTGGAGAGAACTGCAAACTGTCCCACGGGGAGAGATTAACAACTCACCGCCAAGAAAGTCCTGCCTTGAAATATTGTTCAAAGGAGAAAGTCAGGGCAATGGCATGTATTGGATTAATCCAGCGGTCACCGACCCTGAAAGGAATGCATTTCGCGCCTACTGCGACATGACAACATCAGGGGGAGGCTGGACTCTTGTTGCCAAGGTAACGCATGACTACAGCTGGGTGTGTCCTGACAGAGATGGGGGCATGTGCCTAGGATCCAAGACCAACCCCCTGACAGCAAACCTTTTCCATGATATCCACCAACGGGACAGCGTGGACATGTCCATCAAGAGCAACGCAGACGCCGGAATCCATTTGAATGACACAATCATTCGATTGCTCTTCGTATCTGGTCGACAGTCTGTTCGGTTCACCTTCGTGGGCTCGGGAAACGGTTGGACGCCAACGGAGGACGCGTACGCGGCATTTAACCCGAGCAAAAAGAACTCGATGTTCGTAGATCACGAGTGGGGTCAGTACACCCTTGAGAACGTGGACTACACGTGGAATATCATCCAACACACCCGCAAGGACAAGACGTTCACTGGCAAGATCATCTGCTGGGGAAACAAGGTGAAGCATTCGTATCGCTTCTACGACCACGGCCTCCATGTTGGGTCCCCTGCTTCGGCACACAAGCCGTGCTTACTCGACAATAATCAACACGAGGTCATGCTGAAAAGCCACTACGCCACCTTGCAAGGCTCCCCTCTCAAGGCACGCTGGGATATGGCTCAGTTTGGTTTCCTTGGAGCTCAGTATGTGCTGGTGCCGAACAAACGCATTGCAATATGGGTACGATGAATGACCCTGCTGACCGAGACTAGCAGAAGGATGCTTCTTGTCGTTGCATTTGTTCAAGTTTCTCGTTGAATGACAAATCTTATTATCATAACTCCAAACCTTTCAAGACCTAAATGCTCGCTCAGGTTGAAAGACTGTTTTAACGTTGATAGAAAAATGCATAGTGCATGGCGTACCCTAGAACGACGCGAACAAACCATAACCAACCCTTGTATATTTTTACCGATGTCGGCATACAAGTTCATTTTACTGCTCTTAAAGCATTTGAAAAAGTACAGACTGTAAGAATTTGATTATGCACGTGTCCCACTCGTGATGAGTTAGTTCTCGTGTGGGTTAATAAGCTTAAAATGCCGGACTAAATGCTCAGAGCTGATGTCAAGTATCAGTAAAAGGAAGCGTTATTGTAGAAAAATATTTAACCCTTTAAGCCAGTCAGACACGAAGCACAGACAGTATTAAAGAATAAATACCTTCTAAGAACATTTAATGCTCTCTTCTTTTTGTTACTGAAACATTTTTGCCGTTTAGAGCTTCAAATGACACATAAATAAAGTATCTTCTTCTTCTTCTTTTTCTTTTTCTTCGTCTTCTTCATGACCATTATGTTTTCCATACCAGTCATATTACAGTGAATGAAAAAAATTAATCTTTGCATGCTCTAGTAAGATTGTAAATGTACTGGTAATACATGTATGTGTCAATTCGTGTGAGATTTAGGGCTCTCTTGTCGAGTAATTCAACAGGTTTAATAACCAAAACTGCATTCCTATCGCCTTGTTATCACGTTCAGTGAAGCCGATGTCAGTGATTTATCAGTCTTCGAAATACAAAGTAAAACAGGGAGACTTAACTTGTTTATTGCCCGTCATCCGTTTTTACGGCTTTTGGCAAGATAAGATCCCCGTCTTTTGGTCGCCATTGGATTATGTTTCGTCTAAAGATATGTCTTTTCGGCCACTTTGAGCTACTTTTGGGTCAGTTTATTAAACGTTTTATCAATGCCGGCACTTTATCAAGTCAGTTTATTCATCGAGGTTGCATGTAAGCCTTTGTTTAGGTGAAGAGAATGGCTAAATTAGTAAATCCTGAATCACTAAAGGGCTGGCATTCAATCACTCGACACTCTTCCTCCACTGAAAAAACCGACGGAAACTTTAAACCGCCAATAAGAGCAGATGTTGCGCCCAGTAAGGGAGCCTTTATGACGAATCGTTGAAAATTTAATTATCGTTTCAAGTACTATGTTCTATAGTTATCGCAACATTCCAAAGGGAATATAGCTGTTTAAACGACTTAGTGGGCAAAACAGCTTTTCCAGTGCTGCTGTTTTTGTCATTGATCCGTGTTTTTTTCGTTGGAGACACAACAAAATTCTTAGACCGCGAGAAGCAGGTCAACAGGAGGGCTAACTCTCAGCATCGATTCATGTGCATCAAGCTAAAAAAAAGCGCAGGTTATAACTCCATAACCTTGTTAACATAAGTTGACTGAATAATTGGTTTACAGGATGCGAAGGTCTATAATTAATCCTTACTTCCATAAAGTTGCAATTGTGCCTGGAGGCTTTTGTAAGCCTGCTTCTGATGAGGAGCGGTGCCTTTCAAGAGCGGTTAGCAGAGACTTTCCAAAGAGCATTCCATCGCAAATCATCAACAAAGCGATAGCTCAAAAGTGTTATTCAATCATTCGGGAGTCTCATATTCACAAATGCACCGGCCTTCCGCCCTTTCTGGCAAGCGAACCATTAGGCCCATTAGGCGCGCGTGCACGTAGAATTTAATTTCAAAATGTAATTAAAGCTACGTGATAAAATTGTTTGTAATACAATGGATTACCCGGCCAATTAATCATTTCTTGGCACCTTTATCAATGCCTTTGTAGAGCTTCTTTTTGATCATGTGCAATGCAGAGACAGGAAACATCGAGAGAAGAGATTTTGTCCTTGTTCACAACTGGAATTTCACCACGAATATGCCAAGTTCTACATGTTGCATACTGGAGTCCCGATTTGTCGAACCTCCAAGGGAAACGCAAATTGGTTAGAAAATTCAGAGAGGTCGAGAAATCGGGTGTTAAATTACAGTGTTCGACTGAGCAGAGGGAAACGACTTTTGGTTCGAGTTATCGGGAGGTTCGAAAAAATGAGGGTTCGAGAAATCGGGATTCCACTGACGTATTATAATCTCTGGTTTCAGCCATGTTATAATAAAGTGAACCACGTAAAAGACAAATGATTAAATGTTTTGTCTATGATGGGTCTGTGATGTTTATATGACGACTTGCTTGTGAAAACAAGATGAAATTATAATAAGCTCAAGTCATATTCCCGGCACTTGCCGCATAATGCTTCTTTTCCGCCGGTGAAATATTCACTCAGGCTTCTAGCTTTATCCAGTGACCCGAAAATGGCGGCCTCCCGCCCACTTCTTTGAGCCTTTTGTCGGGTTTGAGTGATAGCAAACGGCCGTTACAAAGTCCACATAAAAAATACAGTGTATCTTCTCACCATCAAATTAAATCTAATCGCGTAAAAAGGTTAAGGGAACCTACTGGGTTATAATTATTTTTATTTGATGTCCTCAAGCTTTCACCAGTGTGAACCTTATGTACCGTAAGTTTCATTTTGGTATAACTTGATATTTATGGAACAAAAATTGGCACTTCAGACCGCAAGGGTATATATTGCAGAACATAGTGCCGCAAGGGCTAAATTGATCAGCTTCCCAGATGCAAGGTAACCTTGGGAATGTATTTTTAGTGTCTTGTCTATTGACCGAAGTCCAAATTAATTTCGTCTTTGAGGGGGGTAAGAATAAGACTTGATTGAAGAGGGGAAGAAAAAAGGGCGGACTGCACAAAATCTAAGCTACAAAAATTTCTTGAAAGGGTTATCTTCAGACAGCGAAATATCTCCTTCCTTGGGAAGTGCTGCTGTTTTACATCAAGTTGCAGGTTTTTCGGGAATGTGGGCCATAAGATAACACTTTCCCAAGTGCTGTTTCCGCGTGTGTTACTATTTCTGTCAAAACGATCGGGTTTCCCTCATTTCGACCCTACTTAGTTTGCTAAGTAGTTAAACGCTTCTGAAATGTGGGACATAGTCGTTACAATCGAACAGCTTTCATTGCAGTAAAACATTTGCAATATGCTGTTGGGCGTTTCTGATCACAACTTAATGTGTTCACTAGATCTACTTGCTGATCATGGTCTGGCACCACTTAGTCGGTAACTTGCAAAACTTCAAGGAATGTTTTATCTAATTTTAGTACACTTCTATATAAAGGCATCCGTAAGTCACCAGCAGCAAGAAAATACATTTCAACGTGTTTCGAAGTTCTTGGCTGCTTAGAATTGCCGGCGACACTTACTGCAAATAACTCAGCTAAGCTACCAGGCCAGATGAAGCATCTGGTGATGT
>Ga0126338_10001785_pt1 | contig 14246 bp, 7 predicted proteins | sample OrbCmetagenome_2_FD_92529 | JGI IMG/M metagenome (GOLD analysis project Ga0126338, IMG submission 92529) | Coral microbial communities from Petempiche,Puerto Morelos, Mexico - Orbicella C C metagenome | ecosystem: Host-associated > Invertebrates > Cnidaria > Coral | place: Petempiche,Puerto...
CGAGAAAGCGGATAGAGTCGGATTTATGTCAATATTTTGTCTTCTAATTTTGAAAATTAGGATCTCTCGCTAATGCACGCTTCCTACCCTAATTAATATTTTTGCATATATGCGAAAAAAGAACGGAACTTTTCGGAAAAGAATATGTGATTGTATGAAATGCTTATATTGAAACATGGTGGAAACATTCAGTTGCAACAGAAGTTTTCTGTGTTCAAGTATGGTCCATGACGAGCCAAAAATCTGCCACGTTTCTCTATTTATTAATATGTTTTAAATATTTATCATGAAGGTAGCAAAATGGCATTGAAATTCGATGACACTAATAAATACGATTCGTAGTTCGCCTCGTCATATGATGAATAAGTCAAATTTATTTCACGCTAACGAGAAACTGCGCACAACACAGTATTTTTTGCACGCCTCAAATATCCCGTGCAAAACAACATTTACAAAAACTTGAAGTATATTTAAATGAGGCGAGAAAACGATTTTGTCGAGAAGATGTCATTAGAGTTGTAAAACAAATAGCAAACAACAAACAAGTTCGTGTTCGGAATTTTTTACCTCAGTTTTCGCGGTCTTTGAAATACATATAGTAGCAGTTTACAGTTTTAGTATTGGTTCGTAAAAACACTTTTAAAGCTGGTTTTATGAGGATATTTTCTATTTCAACGCTGCTAAAAATTGAAACGAAACAGCGGACGCGACAGGGACGCTAAAATGTTTCGTTTTTTTTCGAGGTTCATTAACGTATTTACAGAGACAAACACCTGCAGACCGTCGACATAAATAATGTAAAATGGCTCTGTTGTCCGTTCTTTAAAATCCAATTTAGCACACTTAGTTGAAAATTTAACAACTTCTGCCTTTTAAAATCATAACTGCAGGAATGAATTATGAATCAAAAATGACCACGGAATCGACACCGGACTTTTAGTTGCTTGTTAACGAATTGTTCCATCGTAAAATTAACACGTTTTTTGTGACAATCTTTAATCGCTTGTCTGCCAACTCACTTTAAGTAATTTACTGTCAGGGAACGAATTATTCGTTAGCAAAGACACTTATACATCCTTAGGTGTCGCCGTTTTGTATTGCTTCGTCCGACAAAGTGATTTTCGTTTCTAATCACTTAATGACCATACGTTTTTCATCGCTCTAAAATTACAGCGAAAGTGCAAGCCATTGTAAATTAAAAGGCTGTAGTATTCCTTTCTCTGGTTTCTATAACAAGATGGTCTGTTGTCAAATCGTTGCAAAAGAAATGGGCATTAGTCACAATTTCAAGAACTAACGTGTTGTTAGTTCCACATTTGTAAACTCCCTAGTTGATTTGACCTCATTTTTAGGTTTATCAATTCTACACGTAGGTATCACATCATTAATACATGATTTAGTGCAGTGTTTTCGCCAAACTTTTCAATTCTAGTCTGTTTATTTGCCTTTTCGATTTGACATTACCCTGTGTTGTCTGACGGTCTTTTTCATAATACATTTGAATTTATCAAAATCCTCTTTGTAAGTTAAATCACATCAGAGTCCAATGATCTAACAGTTTCCTTTGTTTTGTGCTAAAACCACGTAATATTTGTACAAGTCACCTTTTTTCGCGAACAGCAGGAAATTTAAAATTACTCCCAGTATAAAAAAACATCTAACATAAAATCTCTCAAAAACAAAGATTAATTCCACAGTTATATCGTACAGGGCTGAATATAATCGCAGTTCAGTTTATTATAATCTTTTCTTTTTCCGAAATGATACAGTAAATATTCTTCCATTCGGCCGCTTTTAATTCTCTTTCACGTGTATTCGATGGTAATAAAGCTTGTGATTAAAGAAAACAAGTTGAACGTTTCAAGCGAAGTCAAATATCTTTCGTCAACGCACCGCTAAGTTTTCGCCGACTTTAATCTTCAACGCGAAATCACACAGAGAAACTATAAACAAATGCAGCGATATTTTTTCGCACAAAGCATGTAACAACAATTCATTTGATAAACTTAAGGGATTAACGGTGTACTACAGTTGGAAACAGTCGCTGCTCATAAAAAATTCACAACTCGATTCAAAATGTTACCAACAAAAAAACCATATTCAAATTTCGCTCGAAACCCTTAAATACACTTGTCAAATGAATAGATGATTAATCTTTTTTCTGGCGGAAAATCTTTGATGACTTTTGATAATTGTTTTGAAGTAAGACCTAAGGAAATGGGTTTTCTAGAGTTCGCGCTGATTCAATATCTTCACAAAGCACAAAACTCACCGAAAAATTAAGAATTATACCAAAAAAGAAACACAGACTATTACTTGGCTAGACTTCTTGTAGCCATGAATTCGGCGTCCAAAAAGCTCTTTTAGCGCGAAAGCAATATATCCTGATAAGGCTATAAACAGAATACTTTTGTAGTATTAAACGGGCTCTTTCAGTCTTTGATTGTTGCAGTGTATATTGACGTTTTTAGTATTGATCTAAGTTTTATAACCGGCGATATATCAAAAGCACGGAGTTAATTTCAAAAGGTCAGCGATAACCAAGAATTGTTATATCTACCGCGCAACGCTACTAATTCAGCGAAAAATATTTACACTGTGTGTTTCTGTAATGCCTATCATAACATAAGAAGGCCTTCACAGACTCGCAGGAAGTCTATTCAATAGAAAAAGCGAGCGATGATAGATATTTGAAGCTCGATATATTTTACTGAAAGATATGAAATGACAGCACTCAAATTGTCCTATGTCGGTTTGTTGGAATTGTATTTATTGCGGGAAAGTTGAAACATTTTTGAGTAATAAAACATTGTTCTTCTATAGATTTTGTTCGTAAGGAGAACGCAGCGATACCACAGATAGATAAGTCTGCGAATTCACGCTTTCTGTTTTTTTTTTTATACAAGTTGGATGTTTGAGATTCCATAGCGCGAAAGCATACTGATTTCTAAACGAGATTTCGTGAAATTTAAGAAAGTGCACTCACTTATGTGTTGCTGAGCAAGAACAGACGTTTCTTCCAGATGAAAGGTACGGGGGAAATATTAAGCGATGCGAGCATTGCGTTGAAGTGCTTGTGTGCTTGAAATCTAAAAAATTAATCCATTACAGTTCTCTTTTTGACCTTAGACCAAAAAAGTTGACAATCTGAAGGATTTCGATCTGTGATCAAACCGGCTGTGTGCGTCGAAGGCAGTTTTCCGATCGAGACAGCGAAAAAAGACTGACAGAAATGAATTAAACATCGCTTCGCGTACGCCTGCCACAAATCGCAAACTGAAGTCTCGCCTATGGCTGCCAAAGCAGTTTATCTTCTATTGTTATCGATCCTGGACTAATATATTGCAAGCCAAAATATACTTTTATATTGTTCGCCTGACAGATCAATTTCCGATAAACGCCTTTTGTGAAGCGCTGCGAGGGACCAAAGCATACCCACATAATATGTCCTTGGTTTTGTGTAATTCATTTGGGTTGCGCAGGTGGGCGAAAAACACACAGAACCAAATTGGAATTTGTGCTTTTCTTATCGCAGTAAGGACTCGCAAATGCTGGAAGGTCGCGTGACAGGACAGTGACTTCCAGCTGAGTGTAAGAGATTGATGTTTGCATGAGGTCTACGTAGCGAAGACATCTTGTTTTCCTACTGTGGTAAAAGCTCTTTGCCAGACAAATACCACAATAATTCAACAGTGAAAAGCCGTGAATTATACATGGACCACGCGGCGAGTGCTCATTGAAATTCAAACGCAAAACAACCCGTAAAAAATAAACAAAAAGTCGTTCTAAAGAAATCCTTTCGAGTTTTCAATTCGATTCGCCACGGGGATGTGATCTTGGCAAGGAATTAAAAATGCCGTGTGCTGCAGGTTTTCCTTTTGGGTATGAACGCATAAGCCGGGAAATCCAGTTCGGTTAAGATAACATGTTCTGAATAAAGCTTAAGTTAAAAGCCAAATTTGTTTACAAGGGGTATATAAAGCTACTAAGAGAGGCTGTTCTTCTATAGCGGAAGCATCTGGTTTTGTTAGTTAGTTTATTAATCCGAAGTTGACAGTCGGAAATCTACAAACACCCTAAGCTAAATTACCATCAATTCTCGGTCAATAAATTCTTTGGAAAGAACTCTGCTGCAATGTTTAGTCGCACAAAAGAACAACAGAGTGCAATAGTGAATTTGAAAAGCAGGTTAACGAGACAAAGGGTAGATTTAATATCTCGCGGTTCGGGGACGCGAGCTGCTTTGATATCAAAAATCAACACAGTGTCATGTCATGTAATAAGATGTCGGCGAGGCTCATCTCGAAGTACGCGCGCAGTGAAAGGAGGCGTGTTTGCGAGAAAATTCCTCGCACTTACCTTCAAAATTTTGTCTTGTATTTTCAAACCGTCTTCCTTCGAGGCCGGGCCGCCGTCTGCGACCTTGGAAACCACAATCCCGCCACCGAGTGAATTACTACTTCCGACCTGATAATGAGAATAAAGGAGAGGTTTAGAGTTCGCAAACTCACACAGGACAAAGAGTCGTAGTCGAGAAGCAGGAATGTTGGTAACTGGATTCTAACATGTCCGCGCGTTTGAACAATACGCGTAGTGAACTCGCGCGACCGGGGGTAGCAGTAAATTTCAAACAGACAAAAGTGCAGCTATTTATTTCACAACATTGGCATCCAGCCGTGTTTATGAGTACATTCTTTCAATGGCTACACAAAACAAAACAAAGAGCAGTTGAATTGAATGGGGGCTTTCCTAAGGGACACTGTCCATCAGTCACTCGCCAGCAAACGAGAGCGCTCCATGTTACTGTGTTAAACGCGATAACTAAATTATGAGAGTTTGATCAGGTTTTAGGTAGGCGCTAATCTTTTTACGCATCTCACACCACATGCCTGGGCAAGAAGGCTTCCGCGCCACGACTTCATTGTAAAGAAAACACAACAGCAGACGAAAAAATATTAAAAAGCACTTAGATGTATCGCTAAGAACTGGGCCAGTGTCACATACCAGACCAAACGTAAAATTAGATTTGTTTGCGCTAGGCGAACGGAATTCTCGAATAAGTGACAATTTAGAACATAACGCCCGTCTAGGATAACGAATAGATCTTCTAAAATGTTCTACGTACCTCTGTGCCCCCCATGATATTAAAGCCAAGCGATCCACCGTTTACCCGCGTCAGCGTTACTTCGACTTCGATTTCTTCGGCGGCCTGCAAGAGTAGAGAAAAGTCAACCGACTGGCATATGTAATCAAAAGCACATAGAAAACGTATAATATTCACCCGTGTCTGTTTACTTACAACTTAATAAAGTGTCGCTCACCGTGGCTAGGAAAACATTCGGGTGTCGTGGTAATGGCTACATTCGACCGAAATATCTTTCACAGTCCGAGGCGCAATCCATTGTCCGATTAAATCGCGATGCGCCAAGATTCGGGTCAAACATCGACATTTTAGGAACGCGCGCGTGTACCGCTCTCTAAAAACACAGCGCATAGAAGCGCTGGTTGTTGATTTTCACCGAGGCTAGCTTTGCCGCTCTGGAGTGTGTCCAGCGATTTTCGATAACTCCAACAGTGCTCACTAATTGATCAAAACGATCGGGGTATTGATCTGGTAAAATCACTGCGCGTTCGTACGTACAAGCCATTCTGCGGTTTATGCCCTAAATCAAACATGTCAGTGCGTACGATGTGCGCTCAATTGGAAAATATAAACCAAACACTGACCCGATTTGGCTAATATCACCTACCTGGTCTGCGCGCGGATCATTGTACTTCTGAAATATACCCACTTGTAACCGGTATTCTTTTAATTGCCTTTCGAAGTTTAGCACCTGAACTTGGTAGCTATGAAGTTCATTCTCCAAATTTAAAATTCTGTCCTGATTTGCCTCCTCTCTGCGCGCTATTCTCTCGCAGGCCAACTCTTTTTCCTGCTCCGCCCTAGTTAATTTCATCTGAAGCGAGGCGATCTGAATTTGAAGGGCCTTTATGCAGTCATGTGTAGAGGAGTCTTGGTAGAGCAGCGGAAGGCCGCAGCCACTCTCGCATACTACAACTCTCGCGAATTCGCGACTTTCCGTGGAATTTGAGTTACGTTCCATAATTTTACCTCCGGATGTAAAACCCTTTGCGTAGCGGCATTTTAAAAGATGTGACTGAGTATTCTCTACCAGTAAAATGGCCGGGCAACCTCGACGAAAATTCTCGCATCGAATATTTTGCTTCGCGATGAGACTACTCAATGGTAGTATTTTCTTTAGATCGTCGACACAAATCTGTTCGCATGTGAGAGGACACGATCCGCTCTCGGCTGTCCATTGAATAATACACTGCGCACAGAATACATGGCCACAAGGGGTTGCTAAGGGCTCCTCTAGAACACCAAAACATATACCGCATTTCAAATCGTCGTCCACTGGTTCCAAAAACCTCTCCACGTCAAAACCCATAGTCAGCCCATCGACCGTAAAAAGAAACAACAGAAATGCCAGATAACTCGATACGCTTGGCTCTTTTGAACTTTTGCGACAAAATAGATGGGCGGAGTCAAAATGGAATACGTTAATGACAATAGCTGTCAGATGAATGGCCCGAGCTGATTGGTTCATTGGTCATTCAACATGTTCTTTTCCGGCGAACGAGCCGCTTTTCCGCATATGGCGCGAAATCAAAACGCAAAACACTACAACAGAAGTCACACTGAAACCTGGTGGTTTCAGCGACATACAGTCAATTTTCGCTCAGAAATTCTGCGATTTCGGTCACGTAAAAGCAATCTTTTATACCCACGTGTTCCCCAGAGATTTTTGAATCTTTAAACACCAGCGATCTATTGTTATGTTGATTAACTGCAGTACAGTGAGAATGAAAGTTTTAATCGTGCATGACAGGCAAGCGCAGCTTCACGAAAAAACAGGGTATCACAGTTACTAAAAGAAGCGCCGAAAAATAAAACAAATTTTAAGGACATTAAAAGAGGCGAATTTTTTTAGAGGCATTGTTGTGTGGGTCGATTGTTCCGTAGAGATATTTTACAAAGAATGGTTTAATTTTTGTGCAGCTGTTGCTAATGGTCTATCAAGAGTTGAAGTTTTCGCCGTTCCAAAATAGTGAGCATTAAATTTAGAGTTGACGTGTTTTAGAATCTATTAGCGCAGTCGCCGTTCCTTTTGAAGCTCTAACCGTGAAAGTGATAATTGAAAATAATGACGGTGTAAACCGCTGACACTACGCCATATAACAAGCTCGAAAATTCGCGTTTGTAATCTTGTTTTAACCGAGGTAAGCTTCTATGGTTTGTATTCAGTCACAACGCCAAAATCCGGCTAGAAAATGGGATTAAAATAGGCATGCTGTGGAAAAACACTATTTGGCAAGACAAAAGTCCTATTTAACGCGAAACATTTCTCAATGGGTTAATTTAGCCAGTGTTTGGTTAATTCCAGCTAATAATCATTTGCTTCAACTAGTTTAGATTCATAAAGAACTCGCCGACACAATTAGACAAGTTACCGATCTTTTCAGCATTCGCTTAGAGGCCATTTCCGTGTCTCCATTAATATTTTCCTCTCCGAAAGCAGCTGAGACTAGCTGCGCTGAGGCGTAGAAGTAAAAAGACACTTTCCTGGCCTCTGTTAGAAATTTCTCATGTGCTTAAAATCACTTATGAGCCACGTTCTCTTAACTCTTGCCGTGTTTTCGTGCTTAAATATTTTAAACGCGGCATACAGGCAATTCCGTTTGATGTTTAGGCGAGAACAATAATTTCTTTTAACCTCACACAAAAGGGGACGATTGCTTAATCTGTGCATTTGTTTCGCCAAAACGCATCGTTTCAATGGCCCCAATTACCTTTCACGCAAGAGAAAGGGTCGCAAGCGCTTTTTCGCTTCGGGCGCAAGTCAGTATTGGTTCTTTCGGTAAATAAACAAGAGCTGTATTGAATGAGCAGGCGATAATTTATGCTGTAGCGGAAAAAGAGAGTCACTAAACGCGAGTCACAGCTCATAGTTTATTGCTTTTCGTTTAATAAGACCTGCGTAACAATCAAATCCGCCAAAGTTCCGCAATTAAGCTGAAAAGAAAGTACAAAATACAACCCATTATCTTCGTATGTTGACCAAAACTAATTTTCGGAACAAAAATAAATGTTTACCGACAAGTTAGTATCGACTTCCAATGGCAAATTTAGCCCACTTTGCTGCAATTAGCAATGCTTAGCCAGTCGAAGAACTTGTTTTTTCTCTACTGGCGTATTCTTGTCAAGGATAATCCTCGAGATTTGAACAAGTCGACAATAGATAGGCTAGTCTCAAATCACACAAGAATTTCCGGAAATCAGAGTCTTTGAAACTAGGTTTGTTTTGGAAGGAGATCGCGTGGAATCCATGCGATTTTTGGCATTTTCAACACGAAAATAAGCGTGCGTCAGAACATTAAATTTAAAGGTTGTAAACGCCTTATCGTTAATGACTAAATCTTCTTGTACAAAAATTGTAGACTAATATGCGGCTTTTTCACAGTTGTAGGTCTGATTCTTCACAGATAACAGCAGTGTTTCCCGCATTGGGAAGGAAATATCGGATGAGAAAAGTTTATTTAACGAAGAGAAAACATAATCCACTTTAATTTTGCCTCGGACATAGTTTGGTCAAAACGCTTCCTCACAATAGACCATCCGCGCCTACGCGCAAAACTTTAAGGAAGCTATTTAGGGAGTCGCCGGAAAATCAAAACAAAACACGTCTACGATGAAGTTTGCATTTATGTTTGGCGTTTTTTATGCGAAGGCATAAGTAGTGAAACATTGCTAAACGTGCCTCGAAAAATCACGCGATAGATTCGTGGTTGATACTTATTCGAGACAGAATTGACAATGTTTGACTGGTAGGCGTGATACACGGCTCGAAATAGTCTAAGAACTCCATACGGGTATGGAAACCGGGGGGAAACAAGGTCAGCGGGAATCTTCTTTGGCAAAAGCCGGCTTAAAATACAGGTAGCTTGTGGTTCAGTTACAAAGTGCACTTAAAAGGTTTTCTTTTTCAGTGAAACGAATATGTCATCCAGATCGGAATTTTGTTTTGATTTATTTTTTCAGAAATATAAAATACGAGGAAGTATGATGTTATTAAAATATCTCGTTACTCACATCCAATGCGAGGCAACCGAGCGGTTCTTGTTTGCCATATTGATTTTGCTTGTGGATCATAGCACGGAATTGTTGTTTTCCAAACTAATTATGCAATACATCTTGTATTGCTTAATTGCACATCTGTGTAATTAAGCAACACTTCTTTTTCAGCTCGGAAATTTCCCATGTTTTGAGACGGGATTGAATGTTGACGGTGTGTTTTGTGCCTGATGGTTATCTGTTGTGTTAATTCCACATTTGTCTCCGTTTGCAAAACGCACAAACGTTTAAATTCGCAGCAAAGCCATTTGCAGTGATCTGTGTCACCGGAACTTCGTCGAAACGAAACCTTTAAAATCCAACGAGGTCTTTTTTGAAACATATATAAAGCGAGGATAGCTTTCTAACTCTACGCGTGAAAATACTATTGGCCTGGCTTGGTAGGGGGCAGAGCTCAAAAATTTGTATTACTGATAAGGCACCCGAGGTGATGAAACCTCTTTTTGCTGCCTTCCAGGACTGGTATATGAGCACTGAGTTTGTACGCTCCAATAAACGCGAATATAAACAAATAAAACACATTTCCTCAGTCTACCCGAAGATTCTCAGGCAGTATTTTAATTTCTTTTGTTTCGATTTTTTTCTACTCTTAGAAGAAAGCTTACGAGTTTGGCTCCATACATCATAAAGTGAAATATTGCATAATGATTTGGAGATACGCACCTCAATCGCCCGAACCAGATTTCTCCCAGTCTAGCAAGTGCTTAGTACCCCCTAGTGTTTGTAGGTAATTAATGAAGCTTCAAGACAAATCTGTCTTTTTTATCCCTTCTTATCAAGAATTCATATTTGGGAGAGGCTAGACAATCTAATGTTTTCTACGAATCGAGACAACAATTTGCCCTGCCGCTGGCGATTTCAAGGCGGCATTGTCGCTAGCGAAATGACACAATTTGCCGACCGATCCTTCCCACTGAAATTGTTTTCTCTCTTGTGGTCTTAGTTGCTATGACAATTTGTTCGCGAAAGGAGCCATTTAGATTAAAATTTTGACCGATCGATCGACCTTTTGCGGTTGCAAATTGAAAACAAGAATTTGGGTCAAATCCAGCAATTTTCCAACCTTACATAAAATTTCACTCAATTTCTGGATTTAAAGAAAGGCCAATTGATGTGATCTTATACAGCCCAGGTCTAAACCTGATGGTATTGATGAGGCATTCGTTTGCTCTTTTTCTGAAGGTAGAATTCTTCTCGTTGAAAAGTCATTTCGCAATTAGATTCAGCTGGTTTTGGAGATCAGAGAGACCGAGAAAACAACAAAGGAGTTATTGATTTATATTAACTTATCTTTCGATCAGTATGTCTTCATCACTAGCTAATTTCCTGATTGCAAATGGCTCATACTGAGAGACAAAGAAAGCCTCGCTGTTTTGAACAAAAATAAACCCTTGCAAAACTTGTTTGTACAACCTGCCACGAACGTATCTTTTACATTAGCTGGCGAAACGATTAACTTGGTCTAGGACCGTGTTAAACGATCCCGACCGAAAGAGTGTTTGCTCAACATCAAAACCACTTCTTTTATGGAACGGAAATGAAATCTAAATAAACTGACGCTTCGACAATAGGATCGGCCGAAAACAACACACAGTCGCCAACGAACACAGCTTTAAAACTTTCCGAATCGAAACAGTGTTCCGTAATTTCATTGTGACCAGGCAGATGGAAGATTCGATCACTGCCTGGTGTTAATTGCTTCTTTTCGCGAGGATTAGCGCGTTGACACCTCCTTTAGTTAAAAAGTGAAGCGGCCTTACGCCATGTTCTTTTTAAAGAAAACTGTGGCAAAGCCGAAATAATCTTCTTAATTGCAACTTGGATCTGTAGGCGTAGTTAAGCGACACTTGCCAACGATAAAAATTACCATACTAAAAGGCAGCCATCCCAAGAAAACTGCAATGATGGGAAACCATTTAAAAGCCTCAAATCACCAGGAACCCAATTCAATGCCCCCTTTTGCTTTCGAATTTATTGAAAATGTTACAAGCCTTTTTCCGCTGAGAACTGGTAAGCGCAAGCTGATAGAACCTTTGACCTTTTCTATGACGAGTAAACAACCTTTTCCCCGGATACTATGGCGGGAAAAAAATTATGCGCCTTTCTCATTAGAAAACCGAGCAAAATATATTTTGACGCTTATTAATTTTTATCTATTATTGTAACATTTTTGAAATCAAATTCTTCCTTTTAAGTCTTTCCTTTGTGTCAACGGCATCGTACAAGCAAGAAATATAATGAGTTCGGCAAACACTGCAAATATAATTGCCGAGTTTTAAATTTAAAGCTCACCGCCTATTGTTCTCTTATAGTAATTTTAACGAGATAAAAAAAATAAATATACGTGGAAAAAAATACAGAAAATACAGCTGATAAGCATTTTTTTTATTGACACTTTCTACCAGCAAAAACTGTACATTTCTACTTTCGGGAACTGTTCTTAAACTAAACACGCTTTAAGACGAAATAAATAAGCTAAGATGTACTAAAATTTTCGGCATTGCCTTCGTTCCTGCGAATGGACTTGTTTTGATTTTAATTAACGTGAAGAGTCCACTTTAAAATCGTCACCCTGACATGGAGAAAAGAACTGCGTCGGGATTTTTTTTTCTCGCCTTCCCATAAGTACCAAGAGTAGAACTTACACTCTGTCTTATTAATTCACGTCAATTCATTTTGGCAAGCTGCGCTACACTAATCTATTTTTTTTCCCGTTACTGTAACTATAGAACTAATAAATTATTTCCTATTTACGATGCAAAACTCCGAGATATTACTATTAAAATTTCACGGTAAGAAAATATTGCGTTTATCTCGGATTACGATAAAAAATATTTTTTCCTCGTATATCTAAAAACTAACTATCGGCCTCTTAATTAAGAAAAACCTACGGCTAAAAATAGTTTAAAAATGCCAAAAGCGTAGCTTGCTATACGTTAGAGTAACTGTACAAAGTTATCGGATTTTTAAAATCCGACATTAAGAAGCAAAAATATTTGCTGTTCATGAAAAAAATTCATTATCTCACGCTTAAACGCGTTTTATTAAGAAGTACATGACATTTAAAGGTTAAAACAAGTACATTTTTTGAGTTACACTTTGATATTTTAAATACAAAACATCTACTTGTGTTAAGTGGAAGAGAAGAAATAGGAAGGAAAGATATCTTCCTTGACTACCCTTGTCCTAACATGAGGCTTTGGTCGTTAAAACTCTGCAAAACATAAACACAACACAAAAGTTGTTAGGTGTAAGATTTTAAAGAACCTACTTGAAGCGATATTTTTTCTTGTATTCAACATTCGCGACGCATTTTTTTGATGTAATTAGGAGAATGCTAATTTTAAACGTCGAAGTTTTTCTCTCTTCAAAATGTTAAATTCAAAGTTCCTTACTAGTACCATTTTTCTCTAATCAATCATTATTCCAAAAGGCTAGTTTCAAAGACTTCCAAAACAAGCTATCCCATAAGCTGTCCGAAACATAAAAAAGTAATTATATTAAAAAATAAGTAAATAAAAAAATAAATACAAATATTCATGAATTGTGTTCGCTAGAATCCAAAGAAGTTTTATCAGATCAGATCAGAACAGTTAGACAGGTAGACGCCAAATAAGGTAAAAAAAAAATAGCCTATGCCATGTTTCTTTGTTATTTCAGAGTTTTAAAACAAGATTACTTTGTGCCAAACAATAGCCACTTAAAAACCGCGTTCCCAGTTTCTAATTTTACTTTCACGATCAGACAAATTTGGTCGTCACTTTAAAATAGAAAGGTGAAGCAAGCCAAGATTAGGTTAATTCTTTTTCACACTCGCTCACCGCAACAATTCGGAGCTGGTGAAGGGAAACGAAGTCGCGACAGCGAAATGTTTTGGATGTTTTGCTCAAGTAGCATGTAATGACCGAGAAGAAATTTCAATTGTTCACTGGGAAATATTTGTGAAGTCTTCTGAAGTACACTTGTAAACATAAAAAGTTCTTACTCGTTTTCAACCCAACCCAAAAGCAAATTAGCAACTCTGGATAAAACCGCACCGATAAAATTGCTGTATAAAACATTCCTTTGATTTAAACAAGCACTTAATCTAATGACCACTTGCACAGAAAAAACAGACGCCCAATATACATGACTAGAATTTACCGCAGCTTTGATAAACGACCGGGAATCGTAGGTCATGACGTGAGCATGCGTTCAACTTGCATAAATCAAACTTTGAGAGGAAACGAAAGGGCTTAAACGTAAGAAGATTACAAAAGTTCAAGCCTTGACAAGCTAAAAACAAACAGCCAAAGGAATCCTCGCGTACGTGGAATCTTGTCAATTTTGCCAATTCAGGTGAACTAGCAAATAACAGAACTCAAAGCGAAGCAAACCTTAAGAGAATCTCAACTCGAAAGTTTAACCTCTGTCGTAATTTCACAGTTTTCGAGTGATTTTACGGCTCAGCTAAGCATATCGCTAACAACATGCGAGCTGACAAAAATAAGTCGAAGGATTTCAAATTAGGAAAGATTAACTTGGTATGTAGTTACAAATCTCGTGATCATTAAAAAATAAGTCGTTTAAAAAAAATCCAAAGACGTGTGTCATACCATTTTACGAACGAGCTGGAACAATGAAGAATTGGAAAGAGAATTTTAAAAAGGAAAAGCTTACCCTAGTACGTAATTCTAAAGCTCCTGATCATAAAAGCTAAGCAAGTTACGCGAAACATTCCTTCAGGTAAACAGGACGTGAAAAATTGCTATTAGGCGATAGGATATCTAGAACATCTCCTAAATCCCTTCCACTTCACGTAAAATTTAGGAGTTTACAATAGTTAGCGTGTTTACAAAGGCACTTGCTCAGGCAAACGTGAACGAGGAGGAATTTTACATGGGATTAATCAAAAACGTCATTGGAAAAACGAAAATAAATCGAAGGGGGGGGGGGGGGAGAGAAAATCATAGGTTAATTTCAAACACCCTAACTTCAAAGAAAAATCCTTTATATTTGGGTCTAAAAAAAATTTTTATTTTTTTTTTCTTTCCTTTCCTTATTTGGATAA
>Ga0126338_10001787_pt1 | contig 14244 bp, 8 predicted proteins | sample OrbCmetagenome_2_FD_92529 | JGI IMG/M metagenome (GOLD analysis project Ga0126338, IMG submission 92529) | Coral microbial communities from Petempiche,Puerto Morelos, Mexico - Orbicella C C metagenome | ecosystem: Host-associated > Invertebrates > Cnidaria > Coral | place: Petempiche,Puerto...
AAGGGGAAAAAAATTTTTTGAAAAGGAGAGAAAAAACCCCCCCCCCCCCCCCACCATGATGATAAAAGATGGAGAAAAACAGCTGACCGAGGCGCCAAATATCAATTATTTGAACATTATTTGAAAACGGACGAGTTACTGCAGTGTTTATAGCCTGCGAGCAGGCTCACGTTGGAGCACAATCGCGCGCGGCGTAGCCGCGAGACGCCTCCTCACCAAACTCCTCCCGTCGCATCGCTTTGCTCTTCGCCGCTAGCGCGCGTGACTCAAAGGTGAGCCTGCTCGCAGGCTACAGTGTTTATATATAAAAAAATAATCATATGAGGAAGACCAATTACTGGAGGTGATTACCCGGCCCAAAACATGGGTGAAAGTCTCATCAACCGTCAAAGTCATTCTTTCCAAGCCTATAAATATGGCAGTTAGAAATTCTCTTTTCTTCATGCGTGACAATATTAGTGAGGAAACGTATCAAGCTAACAAATGAACACTAAGTTAAGAAACAATTTCTTTTTGTCCAAAAAGGGATGTCAAATCAGCATGAAAACAATGTTTTGGGAGCAAGGAGTGTCATATTGATGGGGCTAGGTTACCCAATATTTCGGAATTTCAACTCTTACTGACTGGCCATAGAATTATAATAAGGAACTGAAGAAGAACCGAAACGAAACACAGAAAAGCTAAACAGGGGCATGGATGGGTAAAATTAGAGAAGATTAAAACTGACTGCACAAGGGTAAACTTAAAAAAAAACATTGGCACACTTTTTTCAAGTTTATCTCAATTATGAATTTGCAAAAAAAGCGTTCTAATATTGCTCAGATATCATCACTGCTTGCTACACTGTAAGTGGCTGTAATTTTGACATAAACAAACTGTTGCTCTGCTAATTTGAAGTTTAGAGCAAATAATTGAGACCAGCCTGTAAGATACTGCAACCTACACTGTAGCACCTTGAGCAATAGCTCATGTGCACTTCACATACAGGGGGTACATTTATGAAGGGCATGTAAACTCTATGTATGTGAGCCTACACTACACAACTCCTGATCAGATGCCAATATGACTTAGTTTTTTAGGCATCCATGTATAATGCATGCAGGAGTACATGTATAATGCATACACAGGGCTATGAAGCTATACTGTTTTGATCAACAAGTTCATGTGAATACAAGCTATATTGGCTACAAAAGACCTTAATTTATATTGTCAGATGGATGCATCTGTGCACACACTTTAAGTAGTGTAAGCTGCAATGTACCTGCTTCCAACAGTGAGGTGATAACTCCAAAGCCATTGGTTACATTTTGTGTGGCACAACAAAAACTGGCAAGATGAAGAGGGCTGTCTTTGCAAGTAGTGTTCAAATTTACATCTGCACCTGCTTGTGAAACAAGCACACTTCAGTAAAATGTTTACACCATACAATGTACTGAACAAATGGAAAAAGTGATAATGAATTTTCTTCTCCATTTCTTGTACCTACCTAAGGCAAATCTGTGTTAGTTGTGTCTATGAGTTAGGACAATTCGTAAACCTATTATAATATCTTACAATAACGAAAATCAGTGATTTAAGGCCACAATTTGAGAAAGGACTGTGAAACTGCACACAATACATGCGGCTCCAGTTTTCCAATGAGAAAACCTGAAACCAGTTTTCTTTCATTTTTTTTTTCAATTAAGTCATTTCAGTAATTCAAAGTCATTAGACAGGCTACTGTAGAGTATTCAGATCCAAGGATATATTTGATGGACAGGCCGCACAACTGACAGGGCGTCTGATATTCTGCAAAAATTTTTAGTAAATTATGTGGAACTTTCAAGGCACATTATGTGGCAAGAAAGGTCTATTATGCAGCGAATTATGCAATATCTTTTTAACTAATCTAACATTGTTTTATTTGGTCTCAGATGAGCACAACCCATTTTTTGCTGTCCAAGACCCTATTTGAGCATAAAGGAATAACAAAAACATCTGAAATAGATCATCTGTTGCCTCATTATTTGGAGATGCCCAACTTAGCCAATTTACTATTAATATTATTAATTATTAATATTATCAATTATTAATACTATGAATTTTAATAGTATTTAACATTTACAGGAAGGTGCAATTGTTTTTACTCTTATGATTTAAGAAGCACTCAGCGATTTAACAAACTTATCCATTAGGATGTCTGTCTCAAGTCAGACGAAAATAACTACATCCTGCAAGTGACTATCGAGCACTTTATGATAATACTTTCATTGAAAATATGGGGATCAAATAACACCTTCAGAGAATATATCAATGACTGTGATTGGTCTATATACTGAAAAAGATTGTTTAATCTGTGCCAATGAACAATGGTGTAAACTAGCATCATGTCCCGACACATAAAACTACATGTACACGTAGAATGCCTGTTTGTTTGTTTGTTTGTTTGTTTGTCGAACCACTGCTTGCAGAAGGTTTTCGAGGTCTTTTGAAAGGTAAAACACTTTAAAATAACGTTTAAATTGTTGAAGAAGTTAAGGCAAAGCAAAAATTTCCTTTTTTCCCTCAAATTGAGAGACTTCGTACAAATTTTGCTATTTTTCTTGAATTATGTGATTTGTTGCGATTTTAGGTCAATTCTACAAAATTGCACCATCACAGAATATCAGAAGCCTTGAACTGAGGTTGCCTAGCTTTGGAGCTGATGAATTTGTTACATTTACTCTGTGTTAATTATTCTGCATATTTCAATGAAGCATGAAATGAACACACCTTTATTTATCATGTATGCTATAAGACTGCTGTCACCACTCAAGCAGGCACACTGAGGACACAACCAAATGAACTAGTTAATTTCATTGCTCTTTCTGTTTCTTTTATAACAATAAAATGCTCTTGCTGTATCATTTGCCATCTCCAATCAGTTAGGAGTGATAACAGTTAGATAATGTCTGACACTGTGATTTGCCACTTGTTTATATGGGTTATTGACCAAGTGTGAGGTCAAGATGGCTGGATATTGGCCAAGTTCTTTTTTTGCGTGTTTATGGACCTCGACTCCGTCTCAGTCCATAAACACGCAAAAAAAGAACGAGGCCAATATCCAGCCATCTTGGCCAAACAAGCTTGGTCAATAAAGGATTTATTATATGGCTTTCAGGAAAATTTTTCTTGCAGGACATGGTGGGTAGTCCCGAGCAGGCAAGATAGCTCCATCTTGCCCACTCGGGTAGCCAATCACAGCGCAGGATTTGATTCATCTTGCCCGCTCACAGAGCTAGCCATATAATAAATGTTCTTATTGACTGGTGAGAAGATTCATGTTCTCCATTGTGAAAGGAAAAAAATACATATAGAGTGAAAATGATTATGAGAACAAACAATTATAGCAACTAAAACAAAATACATATACATTGTATACTTTTAGCTCATTTGACAATGGTTTTTTCATACATTAACAAATCATGTATGTCTTTAAAGTTACTTTTTAAGAGTCATTAATACACCATTTTTTGACCTCATCAGATTACAAAAAACATAACATAAGAAACAAGTAACACAATCGTAAAAGGAATATTAGAAGACTTAGAACAAAAAGTAAGGCTGTTTCAACACTGTGTAGTTTCCAAATAGAATGTGATACCTTTGGAACTTTCAGCCACTGGTTAGTCACATCTAAACCCTTTCCCAACCTCTTTAAGTGTGAGTAATAATGAGACCAGTGCATCAGACCACCGACTACTCTCAATATGATATCCTGTTCATTGTGTAGTTCCAGAAAATATCCATATCCACCCCAAAGAACTGGTTAACAGACATTCCAAGCGGGAGGGGGGTTTCAAATGCCCAATTTTTCAAAGGAAAGTATGGCACTAAAATGGAATTTCCAGAGGGGTGGTGGTGGGGTTTCAAGCTAAAAAACCTTCCATGGGAGGGGTATGGATATTTTGTGGAACAACACATTAAAAAATTAATGTAAATTATATACATTGTTTTCTAAATGTACAAAGATAAGTGACATTGAGTAACAAACCAAAAACAAAGTTAAACCAGAATCTGATTTTGGGTGTTTCCTGTTCACATCTATGCTGTGCTTTTCAATAAGGGAGATAACATCTGTGGCCATTCCAGGTTTATGAGCATTCTATAAAAGAAGCATGTTTAAAAACATTTCATAATTTCATCAGGTTGATACTCGTAATATGCAGTTCCAGAAAATATCCATACTCCCCCACAGAAGGGATTGGAATTTCCTGGGGGTGGGGGTGGGGGCAGCGTGGGGGGTCTCCAAGACCAAAACATTTAAAGAAATGCATTAAGCTTAATATGAAATTTCAGAGGGGTAGGGGGTCTTGTTAAAAATCCTTCTGTGGTGGAGGTATGGATATTTTCTGGGACTAAACAAATTGCAGTTTATGCAGTGCAGTTAATATTCGACATTTAAACTATTTGTGCAAACAACAAGAATTATACACACACCTTGATCATATTGAATAATCTTGGGAGAAAAAATGTATCTTCAGTGGGCTTGACTTCCTCACCTAAAAAGCATTGTGATATAAAAATATCAAATTGCTAAACTAAAAGTACAGGCTGACAGTCAACAAAGTTTGTGACTATTAATTATCACAACTTTGTGTTGGATGTCATACATTGTTTTGGGTTCTTTTTTACAAACTGGTATATTTAGTTTTAACTGATGTTATTTATTGCAATATTGTAAGTAAATGTAAGGTTTTTAAATTATTGAAGGAGATATATTGTTTTTTAAGCTGGCGATTTAGTATGCTTTTAGTAGTCTCAAAGTTTAACTACACAACTGACAAGTGTTTTGAAGCAACATAACATTTCAAACCCGGGGAGCAATGAAAAATACTTCAACCAAAATTGTCACTACATTTATAAGTGGAAAAAGAGTAACATTCCTCAGCTATACTTGCACATTCCCTTGGGTAACAGCATAACTAACTACTCTGACTTAACTCATAAAAATTTAACATGGCCCGTCAGGCATGCAGTTGCCACCTACATGTACATTTCAAATTGAGACCTGACCCTAAATTGCTCTATCATATGTACATACAGGACTTACGGGTCTTTAGTAGAAGTCTAAAGATTCCATACAGTATTGTGAAAAACAGCAAAAGGAGCTTCCATTTTGTTGTCACAATAAAATTCAGGTCACTGAAGAATCTCTCTCCAAAGCCATGGAGTCTCTTGATTCCTTGTACCAGACAATGACCACCAAACATCAGGTTAGCCATGGAATAGTTGATGACCTCCAGTGTTAAGGGGTATAAGTCAGTGGCAATGTTATAGGCAGGATGAAACATGATCAATGGTTTTGAAATCCAACATTAGAGAGGAAATATACTTGAACCCAAGCATGAATGTAAAGAGAGGACTATTTAACAATTAGACCCGTAGACCGCAAGGGCTACGGGTCAATAGCCCATGAGGCAAAGCCTCATGGGCTATTGACCTGTGGCCCTTGAGGGCGAAGGGTCTAATTGTTTTAGTATCACCCAACTAGTTGGACAGAAAAGGCAATAATAAAATTAGCAAATGCAAGTTGAAGAAATATTTATTTGGGAATAAAACGAAAGAAAGCGTCACGCTCGATGGCACCAATTTCGCTACTCGATGACTATTACTAATAGTCCCCTAGCAGCGTAGCCAATCAAAATGCAGAATTTGCATTGGTCCACTAGTTGGGTGATACTAAAGATAGTTATGAAGAGTTGCCCAATTTCCAGAAATTGAGAAGAAAAAAATATGAAACAACAGTTTTGCAACAAACAGAGACCAGGATAAAGGAATGTTCACTTTCAGCTTGGCTAATTAAATATTACAAATTTAAAAGTGATATACATGTATCCATGCAGACATGTCTGAGTAGCAAAATAATCACGCTAATGGTGTTAACTATTTTCATTGATATTTAGCTGTAAATAAGCTTATTTATTTTATATTTGTACACACAAGGGTTCCAGTATGGGTCAGTGACTCAGTGTCTCGAAGCACAACAGAGAAAAAGGGAAAAAAAATTCTGGTCCACGACAGAACGGGTCCAAATAAATGGCTGTTTACGAATTTCGTTTTGGTAAATAAACATGTGTGGGTTGTTGTGCTTTAATTCTTACTTTCTACTTGCGTTAAAAAAGTTTATGCAGTAAATAAATTATAAGCCAGTCAGTATTTTAAAGACATTTTGCCGCATAGTGTGAAGCACAGTTCATCCGAGGCACAAACAACCCGAAAAAAGTAACATCATTCATAGTCAGCTGGCAATTCAGCTGAGATTTCGATGTAAATATAGTAGTTAACTGTTCACTGCCGGGTTTAAAACTGTCTTCTAATAAAGAATTACACTAATTCTTACCTCGCATGTAAATAATGGCGTAATTTGCTGAAATGAACTGTAAAACCATAGTTAGTGGAGGAGACTAACTATGGTAAAACGATGGAAAAATGCTACAAATTGACGTGAAACATCCATGTCGACAAAAATCATTTTCCCGCCATAAACGCGGGTGAACTGCCGCCTCGTTTGCAGGTTGTCGAGAGTTCGGTAAGAGACTGGGAAGAGAGGAGATATCAAAGATGGCGGACGGCTAGCTCATTGTTGAATGAAACGATTTTGGAATATTTTCTTTTGAAAGTTTACTTGTAAATGTGGACATGACCTCGGAAAACTACCGTTGAAACGTCTTTAGGAAGTACTGTCTTCCAAAAAATGGAAGTAGAGCAAGAGAAAAGCGCGGTAGGTGAAGAAAATATTCAGAGCATAGGCAAAATTCAGTCGAATACAAGCGCTAACTTGTGCGCACGTGTTTTGTAAAGGTTGTTGATGACATTATAGAGAATAGCTGAAACTCTTTTCTTGTAGAGGAATTGTACGCACGTTAATTTTCAATGCGAATCGAAAATCTTCCTTGCATAAGACGTGAAAGAATAATAAATAATTCGGCTATGTACAGGACATACCCATTGACAAGTAATGATCAAAGTCAAAAGACAAGAACTTTAAGCTTATGTATTTTAAAGCATAAACAGTTTACAATCTGAAAACAGTATTGCAAACGTACGTTTACATTTCAGCAAGAGGAAAGGCAGCAATGGAAACTTGAAAAGGACACAGAATTGAGGCTGGAGATTCCTGAAGGAAAGGGAAAAGCTGAACTTGTGGTAAACTGAACTTTTGAAAATCTCGGCTGGCTATGCATAAGTTTCGAGCTGGAGCAAGTATCAGAAATAAAATAGATCATGTTTTCTTGTGGCATTTTGATGCAAATTTCTTTAAATGTCATATTTGAAACCAAACAAAAGTTGTTGGAAAGTTCCCATGCTATATTAAGTGTTCAATGTCTTATACATTGTATGTCTGATGGATTTCAAATTGTGGTAGACACACATTTTGAAAAAGTTTTTTTTTATCATGATGATATTATTGATATACACACCTTGGTATAATACTTCATTTATTTTATTTCCTCTATTCTAATTGTGTTTTTTAATTGTTTTGCTTTTTCCCCCAATTTAGCTTCTCCAAGGTCAAGGTGAAGTGTTTGGAACTGAACTCATAAGAAACAAGAAATTCACCTTCAAGGCTGGATCAAAAGTTGCCATTTTCACCTGGCATGGCTGTACTGTTGAAATATCCTTTTCATTATGTACTCGGATCCTTGGGAAGCATGAGCTATGATTCACTTCGCCACATACATCTACTAGTTATATTTAACTGTTTTACAGTGTACAGGCACAGTGTATCTTCCCTAACTGAGCATAAATCTCTGGTCCTCTGGAAGTTGCTTATATCTCTAAAGAAACACCCATGGTCATGTACCTGAATCTTCACATGGGCCTGGAACAAAAGAGACAAAAGGCTGAAAACTCTCCTGATGAATCTGAGACTGGTCCAAGGGTGAGTCCTACCTGCACATTCTATGGGTGGCATGAGAGAAAACAGTCAGGGTGTTGTACTCTGGATTCAGCAGAACATTCATCATGCCAATGTGTGGTGTTTTTTAGCAGGACGCTTCTTGTATCTTTACTGTCACAGTGCTGTTCATCTACTTTATTTCACTCCTGTCAAACTATTATAGCAACCTCACAAAATGCTACGGCACTTGTGAGGCAAATCTTTAATATGTACAATCCCACTCATATGGGATAACAAAATTTACAGTTGAACCTCTCCACAACAGCCACTTTGGGACAGAGGAAAGTGAGTGTTGTAGAAAAGTGGTCGTTACAGGGAGGTAGAGGTATAATATGTATTATTATTATTTTTTTTAGAGGTTGTTAGGACTTGCTTTAGTGGCTGTTGTCATAATTGTGCAGTGAATGTATGGGCATCCCCTGTGATTAAAAAAAGTGGCTGCTGTTGAGAGGTGGCGGTTAGTGGAGGTTCAACTGTAATGCCACCACACATGTTAATTGAACAGTGTACCTGCATGTATGTAGTTGCTTTGTACTTCAGAAAATTAATCAGGATATTAGTTCTAGTGAAAGTGTGGGTCACTTTGGCTGTATGCAGACAATGAGACATCACCTGGTGAAACGCTATTGAAAATGACTCTTGCTAACAAACCTTAAACACTGGTGATGATTCTTGCTCAGGTGGCAGGAAGGGGGAGGTGTAATCAGCTATATTTAACAGGGTGGTGTGGATGAGGCTGGTGAGTTTGACCTCCCAAGAATCTTGTTGGTCTCCCATGAATGTTCTCAGATTACACAAAAATGAATTGTTGGTTGTTAAATAATTATTATTTGGTAATATTCAGGTACTAGTTGTGGGTCCTGTGGATGTTGGTAAGTCCACCCTGTGTCAGCTGCTGTTAAACTATGCTGTTAGGATGGGTAGAAGACCGGTGTTTGTGGATCTGGATATTGGCCAGGTAAGTGTTTGTGTACTCTTACTTAATTTCCTCTCTTCCATTTAACCTTAGAAAATAGCCCATAGAAAATAATTATGTGCACTGATTGGTTTAAAATCGTGTTTCTATATCTCAAAAGAAAACCAGAACGAGCACAAGCTGTTGACATAATAATGGCATGAGCAAAGAGAATTTACATTTTGATGATCAAAGTAAACAGGTTGTTTTTCTTTTTTTGCTGCAGTATTTTCTAAAAGAAATAGAAAAGATGTTCTCCGTGTTTCTATCAAGTTATAGAAACACTCGTGAATGTTTGGGAGAACTTGAAAAAGCTGTGGTTAACAGCTCATGTTCCCACAGCATTTCTTGTTCTCCCAAACTCTCACTTGTGTTTCTATTAAACAATTAGATTATAAGCTTGAGATTTCTATTGCTCGATAGTTGACAAGAGCACAGCCCAAGTCAACTATCACGCATGGAAATCGAGAGCGAATAATCTAATTGTTTTAGTATAAATCTACTAGTTGTTCAGAACTTTATCTCACTCCTCTTCAAAGACACCTCGAAAATGCCAAGAAGTGCCATCATTTTGTTAACAAGGGCTCACTGCTACGCTGCTCACTATCTATCACAGAATCGATAGTGACTAGCGTTTCCAATCAGAGAACAGCATTCATGATAGAACGCTAGTAGATTTATACTAAAACTCGATAGAAACATAGTACATGTTTTCCATTTCTTAAATATAACATTTCAAACAACCTAGCTTCCCTGCTCTCTTGCTTGAGTGAACTTATTCCTGTACCAACAGTCTCTTCTGGTTAAAAATTCTTGTGATTCCTCAGGGTAGAGTTGGCATTCCTGGCTCAATGGGTAAGTTTTTTGTTCAATGCATTGTGTATTTTATTATACCCTGTACTTTACTTTACTTTACTTTACTTTTGTACTTTTTGAAGAGTTAACATAAATGTTATTGTACGTGTACACATCTGCAATGCAATAATGTCTCCAGCTGAACACTTCACCTGCAGATGGATATGGTAGGTTTTATTGCCAGCCAATTTTCATAGGTTGGAACTTTTACAGTATATCATTTATTATGAGAATGTAAATGTATCAGGTGTAACTGAAACTCGTGGGCATGTGAAACTTTCTACATAACTGATGCAATGATAATTAAAACTTTGACATAGTGTACATTTTTGCATTTCAAATTAAATGTTACAGACCTCAAGACTTAACTTAAACATGTAAGTCCACCAAGGCCTAAAAACTAATTAACTTTCTTTCCTTTAACAGGTGCTTTGCTGATTGAGAGACCTGCAGATATTGAAGAAGGTGAAAATTCTTTTTAGAAATAATTAAATAAATAATCATATTTTAATACATATTTAATATGTGTTAAAATTTAAAATAGTGCTATTGATTTTAGGTAGGTGGGATGTTTTTTCATGAATGTAAGTAAGTATAAGTAAGTAATTATTTATTTATTGTGACCACTCCGCTTAGCTAAAAAGCGTCTTCACAGGAAGGCCACTCTGAAAATAACATAAATGCATTATAAATTTATATATAAATTTATTATTAATAAACAAATAAACAAAAGAAAATACCAACTATAATCGTGGACAAATTGTGTTGGAAAATGCCAAAACATGAGATCATAATCGTAATGCCTACAGAATAAGTGTCAACACTCCCATTCCCCCTTCCAATGTTGGAAAATGGTAAAATGCAAACTTGTGTTGGATGAAAGTGTTTTGTCAACATTGCACAGGGGTGGGGGCAAAATGTGTATAGAATGACTTTTTCCCAACCCTTGTGACCAAGGTTGTAGTTAAAATCATAAGTAAGTACATAAAATTAAAATAATTAATTGCAATAAAGGATATAAAAATATAACATTGTCAATAATATATTAAGTAAATTCACAAATTAAGAATTTAATAATTGATATGTAAAGCTACGTGTACATTTGTTCCTTGCAGGATTTCCACTTCAAGCACCATTAGTATATCATTATGGTCACTTGTCACCTGGACCAAATGAGAAGCTATACAACAAGATATCCAGCAAAATTGCTGAAGTCACAAAGGAGAGGTTTGAAAAAAACAAGAAAGGTGAGCCTCTGTTTTCCCAGCTATAGGCATACCTGTGTACATGTACTGTATGTTGAGCTTAATTTTTTTAAATTTTGTTATTTTCCTTTGTTCTGATGTGCTGTAATATATTTATTATGTACAGCATGTGAAACAAAGGGAAATTATACCAAATTGTCATGCAACAGGCAAATTACATGTAACTACAGTATCTCCAAACTTAGGCAACTTTTCCTGGCTTCTTTGGACATCTTCACTGAACTGAAAACTAGGAAAAGCCTTGTCATATTTTGATCAAAAACTAAATTCTCCAAGAATATGGTACGGTAAGAAACATAGGATTATTTACATGTAGATGCATACTGATGTGAAGTGTGTTGCATTATAGCTCGAGCGAGTGGCTGTATTATCAATACCTGTGGCTGGGTGACTGGAACTGGTTATAGAATTCTGGTTCATGCAGCTGAAGCATTTGATGGTATGTAATACTTAAAAAAGAAAAACCAAGAGATCCATGTACATGTATAAGAAAAGAGTTTTCATCGATCCAAACCATGTGATCAAAAAGTAACATAATGAGAAACTGTTGTCTGTGGTAACACAATGATAATTATTATTGTTGTAAGCTTTAGGTTTGTAGTAGAACCTCTCTATCCTGCACTCAGTTATCTTGAAATACCCACTCTCTTGAGCTCAAATCATTTCCCCTTGGATGTACTTTTTAGCCACATACTATTGAGAAGTACAAATATACATGTATCTATTTTTTTTATTTCCCATAAGAGTTTAAGATAGCAGGCTTCAACTGTACTTACATGTACTAATCTTGCAGTTAATGTTTCTGTCCATGATACCTGATGGTTATAAAGTATCCACAGGCTCACTTAATACATGCACAAGAGGTAGCTTACAGACACATCTGAAATGAAACAAAATAATTATTATTGATTTACAAAAATGCAAATTTGCATTGCAAATCTTTGTATAACATGTACACTGTATGCCAGTACCATATGTGGCTTATGTACATGTACATGTGGGGAAGGGTGGAGTATGAGGGTGCTTATGCTTTACACTGTACAGAGTAGGTCAAACTTTGCAGAACCAAACCAAGATAAGCTCATTGAATGTGACATTGAACTTAATCAACTTAATACAGTGTATGTGGTAATATAATTTTTTGAGATTAAAAATTATTATATTTAACATTGAGCATATTGTGCTGTTACTGAGAACTTCTGTCTTCATGTACATGTATTCTTCATCATTTAATTTACTTTTTGAATCTTTCAACATTTTTTAGTGGATGTAATAGTTGTTCTTGATCAAGAAAGAGTCTACAATGATCTCAAGAAGCAGTTTGGTAACAAAGTCCAGATTGTACATCTTCCTAAATCTGGTGGGGTAAGGAAATTGTTTAACTGTCCTGGAATGTGTTGGCCAGCTATTACAATGTACTGTCATATAGCAAAAGTTTGATTTACATTTTAAGTTAATTGCCATGGATAAAATCAAAATTAATATCCCTCGACTTTTAAATTTTTGGAGATAAATCATACAACATTAATGCATTGATCATCAAGCAGACTGTTGAGAAGAATAAAGAAAATGATTATTAATTAAGCGACAGTGAAGATCTCACAGGAAAGTCTGACTGATCAATTTATCACAGCTAACTAGCAACTCCTAGACTGCGAGTAGTCTATCTTTCGCTCGAAAATATGTTGGGAAGAACACAAATGAACAGAGGTGAACAGCAAAGCTATGAGCAGCTGGGTGTAGGGTGGGTGTTGGCAGATGAGTGAAGGGGTCTCTTCCCTTGAGGATCTTCAAGCAAAACAGCGACTGCTCACTGTTGACTTGGTAAACAATTAAGGTAATTCCTTAGTATTGCATTGCGCGTCCCCACTGCACACGATTTTTGTGTCATTAGTGCGCACACATGACCACGTGTGCGTACAAAACTTAAGAGATTTCCCTCAAACTAAGCTCGATAGTGAAATAAATGCTCCTTTTCTCTCAAACGAGCATGGTGACCCCTGATTTTTTTTTTCAGGTATTTGCTAAAAACCGTCTAATAAAGAAGATATTTGAAGAAGAAAAAAAGTTTTACAGTGGAACATGAATTTTTTTGAAAATAGTTCAGTACTAGGTGTATTTTGGCCAAGGCAAAGACTTCAAGCTAACCACGGAACTGTCCAAAAAAGTGCAATATTCCCAAAACCAGGCAATCAAAAACGGCTTGAATGAAGCAATACTGCTTATGTGGATAAAAGAAGCTTTACTTTAAATATAAAATTTTGTCTTTCAAGTAACCAAGACTTAATTCTGTATGAAGGTGATTCGAATTGTTAATGCGCAACCAATAAAAATACCCCATTTTAAGAGTATGCTGACGTGTAAACAAGCACGGTGACCCCATTGTTTTATTGCATTTTTTAATGTTCATATCATGAATGTTATTTACATGTAAGCCAAGTTTCAAACAAAGTTTGGTAGTAAAACAATTTCAAGGGAGTTACCTTAAACAGTACTGGTAAGACATTACTTTCAAAAGAATCAATACCTACTGTTAAACTCCTTTGAATTACGCTGAGTGAAGTGTTACTGTTGTGCAATTGGTCACGCTACCGTGTGCACCTTTAGTCCTGGGAAGGGCTTGTGCTTACTACAGTCTGTACGTGCAAGTATAATGTCACCCACATCTACATACATGAACACAGTTTGCGTATGATACATTGTAAGTTCAACTGGAGACATGAAGCTCAGTGGAGCTAAATGTCCATGTACAAATGTACTATTTTTGAAGAATGGATTTATTTTGAAATCAAGAAACACAAAACTAAGAAATCCTAACAAGTTAATTGTTGTGTTTACATGTACTTGCAGGTGGTTGTACGTAGTCAAGAAACTCGACGGACTGCAAGAGATGAGAGAGTGAGGAACTATTTTTATGGAATGAAGTTAAATTTTTATCCTCACATTTTTGAGGTCCGATTTGCAGACATAAAGATTTTCAAAATAGGGGGTTAGTAGAATATCTGCTTTACAGTAATTTGTTAAATAAAGATAATTGGTTTTTTTTGTAACTTTATAGCCTTAAATGAAGTTGAATGCAGATGAAATGATTATATATTTGTATATTCTTGTTGTTGTACAACTGATGAGGTGAAAGCAAATGCTCAGTGTGAAAGTCATCAAATTTGTGTTCAACCTGTTTGCAAAAACTCCACCTGTTTTGAATACTTAATATATGAAACAATTGAAAGTTTCCTAACTCATCACAA
>Ga0126338_10001788_pt1 | contig 14241 bp, 4 predicted proteins | sample OrbCmetagenome_2_FD_92529 | JGI IMG/M metagenome (GOLD analysis project Ga0126338, IMG submission 92529) | Coral microbial communities from Petempiche,Puerto Morelos, Mexico - Orbicella C C metagenome | ecosystem: Host-associated > Invertebrates > Cnidaria > Coral | place: Petempiche,Puerto...
CCGCAAATGATCCCGGACCGGAAATGATCCCCATATTGGACCGCAAATGATCCCGAAAAAAAAAAGAATTGGGGCTTTTGAGCGAATATTATTTTTTTTAAGAGCGTCGGCAATATGTGCTATTTTTCCGGTTTCGGCGGGCATGAAACTTGTGTCGAGCGGACCGAACTTCAATCAATCCTAGAAAACTTCAATTGGAATTTTCAATGAAAGAAAACTCATTTTAGTGATTGACTAGGTAAGGGCTTCGAAATCCCAGCTTATGAGAAAAATCGAATTTTCGAAGTAAAATCAGTGGTCGGTTCTTACAGAGACAGCCTCCTAATTGGTTAAAGAATCACCGCCGGTCAATGTTTTAACGATAAACTCATTATCCTTTGAAACGATCGAGCTCAACTTGATGCGAATCGAATAAAGAAGGGTGTAATTCTTTGTTCTGGTTTTTCCTTTTCGATCCATTTCCAGGGGCTCACTACTTCAGGCTTAGAGACTAACTAGATAAAGCTACAGTAGCAGTCAGTTCATTATAATCTTTATGATCCTTCTAGATACTTTGGGATAACATCTTTCTTATACAAGCTGTACATGTTAACCTATTAGTTTTGTTCCGGGGAGTCACTAATCCAGTAGTCCATTACATTAATTTAGCAGTGAAACAGGAAAAACAAGAGAGACATCGCAGTTAGGGCCGATTACCAGGCGCTGTTCGGGAAAGGAGCCCCCGCTGGCGGAAATCGAGCCTGCATCGCAGCAATCAGCTATGATTCTTCCCTCTGTTGCTACACTCTTAAATTCTGTAAACAAAAACGTTGTCCGTCTTGGTACGCGAACGGCTAGTCCGGCTGCGGCGGGCCGCCGTCCGGCCTGATTTTTATTGGTTGCTAGTAAACTTGAATGTCGAATTGTTTTCCGGAAGGTCGAAATCTCACAATAAGACAACGATCTTCACGAGTCTCTTTGTTAAAACTATGATATGTGAAAGGTATGACGAAGCAATAAGAATGTTTGATCGGAAGGTCTACATTGAACACATGCTTTGTAACCACGTCTTGTCTATAAATGCAAATAATTCTACCTTCTGTTAATTCAATTTCTGCTTAAACGTGGTAGTCTACACTGTAGTAGTTTAATTTTTTCCAAATTCGATTTAAATACATAACAGTAAGTTTCCTTGCGTCTGGAGAGCCTCAGCTCCGCGTATTCAAGTTTAACGATCACGTTTTTATAAAAAAAAAATAATAAAAATAAAGCATAAACATTTACAAAAAACAAACCACTTTGACAGCATCTTAAAAATTACAATGCTTCATTTAGCAAAAAAAAAACCGTCTTTGAGGCAAAATAATATTGAAAGTGAAGAAAAAAAAAATTGTGATGTAAAAAAATTTTATCGCTGCGAGCAGGGTTCGAACCTGCGCGGGAAGATTCCATTGGATTTCAAGTCCAACGCCTTAACCACTCGGCCATCACAGCGGCTCTTTGAATGACCCTGCAAATTTAACTATTTAAACTATAAATAGACTTATTTGCTTTGGACATTCGCTTTTCATCAGGAGCCATGATCGGGGACGGAGACCGTAAGTCTTGGGATCCGCGTGCACCTATGATATGACAATTTTTCTATTTTTAGAATAAATTACGCCATCCTGACGTCATATATCCGCGCGGATCCACGCACATGTCTGGGGCTCTCTCATGGATTGTTGTCACTTTGCGTGATCAAATGGTGAGAGTTGCGAGATTCTCTTGCAGATTTTCACAGCGATGGCAGGAAATAAGGCAAGGAATAAGATCCAGGGCTGTTACATGTAGTTTTATGCCCTGAGCTAATGGAAAAGGTGAGTTTTTCAGGGTCGAATTCAATTTCGCGCTGTGAATGAATATTAAATACATGCTCGCGCTAGTTGAACGCGTAAGCTTTTGCGTTTGTTCTGTAAAGAAAAGTTATGAAAGAAAACTCTTTACTCTGGTATAGAGCTAATTTAAGAGTTTCTCAAACAATGCTTAATCATAACCAAAACCTGTTTTTGATAGTTTCTTAATGTTTCTGTTTGTTTGGCGAATTTACAAAAGTTTTTGAGTAGCTCAGCGCGTGCACTTTCAAGTCCGAGTCGGTGTTTTCAATTATCAACAAATCTTGACAAAGATTTCTTCCGTTGTCTTTTGTGCTGAGATGCTGCAAACAATTTTCACCAACGCCAAAAGGTTACTAACATCATCTGTGTTTCTTTAACATAGTGAAATTTTACACTGCGAAAATAAAATAGACAAAGAGTTGTGATAACTCAACCAACAAAATCGAAATCGTTGTTCGAGTTGATTAAAGAAAGCGTCATCGTAACTTTGCCGATTATTTCTGCTGTATTCACATATTTTGAGCTGAGCTTTTAATATGTTCTCAAACATTTATCAACCTTAAACATATTTAAAAACTAGAGATATTATCTGAGTTCGATGTACGTTTTCACGCGAAAGTGCGGGAGTCAGATTTGTCATGTTTTACTGACTGTACAAAACACACATCGGCGGGCGCTCTTATTCATCGACAACAGACAATTTATTGGATTTTTACACAAACAAAACTGAGCAACGTCTACAGACATAAACTTCATTGTCACTTATTGGGCGTTGATAAAACATCAAGCGTTGCTTACAATTCAGGCGAAACTCAAACTTGCAATTATTTTTTTCTTCTTTTCGGTCGCGATAGACTCTGGCGAAATCGTCGCAAGCGTGTGGCAAGAGGAGGGAATCTTTGAAGTCCTGAAACGCTGCTATATCGAAATATAACAACATCTAACTAGTTTTTTTTGCTGTGGTATGGAAAAGCTGTTAATCTTCAACATATGTGAAATTTAGAGTGGAGTAATGCGGAACTCTTGTGAAAGAAGCAGCGGAACATAACATGGTCAGTGACACTGTCTTACTTCACTCAAACTGGAGCAGCTTACGACGAAAATACTGAAGTAAAATTCCAACAGACACGAACGTATTGAGTTGTGGGCCAAAAGCATCAAACATTTCGGGAATTTCGGACTCCATTTCCCCGCGCTACATCCGCAAAAATCCTCGCAGCATGTACGCGCGTGTACCGCACATGATGGCGCAATTTGTTCAAAAACTATTGTCCCATATCATAGGGACAGCCCCAATACTAGAAATAGCGCGCGCTTACGGTCTCCGTCCCCGATTATGGCTCCTGTTTTCATACAGTCCTAGAAGTGTTCGATGCAAAATACAAATTAAGATAGGAACTACAGTTACTCGAGTTTCACGCTTAAAGCGATCATCTAATGATCACCTGTCACACGCCGGTGAAACTCGAGTAACTGTAGTTTCTATCTTAATTTGAATAAATAAATAGAGTATGTATGACCCGGTCTGCCTGTTCAGCGGTTCACCATTATGCCAATAAAATTTCCAGCATTATAGCTGATATCGAGCATAATGGCGGCATAATAGTACCATTGGAAACCAAAGAAAAGATTTGCGATCCGAGCGATGTCAAAATGAAAATAAATCCGGCGCTTCAAAAACATAATATATGATATCTGATATAAGAAAGAATAGGGAAAATGCTCTGTTTAAAAGAATCACTATAGTGGCACTGGTCATATATCGTATGACTTGCTTCCACCTAAACGTAACAGGGCTCTTAGAGATAGGGGTCATGACTTCATACTTTCTACTGAGTGAAAACTGAACGGTTGAAATGGAGCTTTTGTAAAGAGATGTCTTTTTAGATTTATTTCTTAATATTTTTTTTAACTTAATATAATTTTTTAAGTCTTAATATAATTTTTTTTTTCCCAACATACAGTTCCGTGGTATGATTAATGAATAAGGCAATGCTAACCTTGGAGCCTTTACATTTGAAAAGGCTCCTCACATTGGCCTCACTTGCAAGCTAGTTCCAGTCCTATATCGAGAATACGAATACGGTATATTCATTTAACTCACTATTTCACACTTTAACTTTTTTCGAAAAGGTAGCATACAACTAACGTAATAAAACAATACCGAGAAAAAAAACTGATATGAGGAAATGAATTCAAAACGTCCTTATTTCAACAAAAGAAAGCAAAATTCATTCATTCCATCTTAAGCATAACTAGAACTATCAATAAACATGATCGTTATTTAAACTCTTGTCTTTATTTATATTTTAAACACGCCACATGCGCGCGTAACTACAAAAATGGGAAAAGGCCACATATTCTTTGGAAACCGAACTAATAAAAGATGGCACTGTTCTTCATGGGAAGGAAAAAAAGGCAGAAGTGAAGAATATCCGGCCCTCCTCATTGGTTTGCCGCTGAGGTGTGGTCTTGCCTCTGTTAGAGTTTTCTTTTGAATCACTCGATGTGGAAGGCGGCACAGCCTACATTTGATTTGGTGTAGATTGTTCCACAAATAGAGCTCTACTATTGCTAAAACGTTAAATAGTTCAGTTCTTTAGGCTTTGGCATCTGAAATACGCCAATAAAGATCAGAAAATGAAAGCAAATGGGCCGGATGCATCTTTTGATGTTGATGTTGGATATATTCACCGCTCATGATCCACTGTGCATTGGGTATTAGGCATGTTTTGACGTTGTTTTCAATTTCTGCGTACTCGTGTTTTCAGTTTCGCAAATGATTTTAATTTGACGGCGACAAAAAGAAACAAAAAACTGAAAACCTGGCTAAGCACTTTCCAGTACAGCTGCATATCATATTTCAAAAATTTTTGCTGAAGTTATTTTCTATGTAATTCCCGTACAAAGACGGTCCGCCTTTGCGCGTGTTGTACGTATTCATTAATCCAAAACGCGGGGCTAAACCAACGAAATCTTACGATCCGAGCGACGTAAAAGTGAAAATAAAGTCAATACTACAAAAAAATAATATAAATAAACCTCTCCAACACTTTGCAGCTGCGATAAAGACGATGAAAGCGACTCAAAAGTTCTCTTGAACTGCATCTCCATTATCAGTTGAGTGTCACAACTTTCATACGACTGCTACTTGGCCAGGTTAACTTATCGCGTGCATAATTAATATACGTTAATTACACGACGCAGTTGTGCAATTAAACACAAGCTAGTTCTAAATGTGGTGCCTGCAAGTCAATAACTTTAAATTCAAGAACTTGTTTGGGGTACGTAGGTTATTCACGCGTGAAAATAAAGAAACAAAAAGATCTAAGTTATGTAAATACATAACCGCCCTTCAGTAACGATGGCCACATAAACTGAAGAAGAAAAAGTGACAATTAAACTGACAAAATACGCATGAAATTATCTTTTTTTCGGTTTCGAAGCAGCCGCAAATAGGTTTTGTTCTTGGTCACGTGGGCTGCTCCCAGAAACAAGAGAAAGGGTTAAACTTATCGTGTACTGCCAAAGGTCGTTTTTTCCTTAACTAGTCTACGATTTAAATTATTATTCTTCAAACCACCTGTGAGGTTGAAAATTATAACGTTGGTAAACAAAACAAACCATATGATAATTTTACACGTGCGAGCTCTATGTGAATAAAGATGAAATAAAAGATAATATTTCCTGGTGCAATTTGCGGTCGGTTGAATGGCAGAACAACACAATGCATATTGTTTTCATATCAAACTTTGCGACAACAGATGACATAGACTACCGCGGCGTCACCCAAGACGAAACAACTTCGGTAAGATAGAGAACTCTGGAATTATTTTTGGCGTTTCCTCTTATTTAAGTTGACTGAAGAAACAATTTACCCCTTCGTTGTCACTTGAAAGGAAAAGCGTCGAATTTTGTTTTGGTCATCTAGTATCGAAAACGTGGAATAGATTAGTTTCTTCAAACACGCACGTTTTTGAAAGTGAAAGTTACAATATGTGTGCTATACGTAAAGAGCAAGAAAGCCGGGTTCAAACCGGAACATCTAAGGTCGATGGTAACTTCTAATTCTAGTAGCAGATGATTCGCATTCAGAATTGATAGATGTACGCAAATTTTTCGCAAAAGGTGTTGTTAACCATATCATTTGGTATTATGGATTTTCATCGGCCTGTTTTGCGGCGATCAAATTAAACCGAAAAAAAGGTCGTTTACAAACAGAGAAGCTCAATGTCATATAACCATTTGGGACTAGGTTTTCCATGTTCAACTGGGCACTGGGAAACCGCGACGACGTCGTATGGTCAAAGAGCGAATGGCTCAGTAATAAGCGCTCATCTGGATGACAGGTAAATAGCTTTGCTTTTATAGTAATACATTATAGCCTCCAGCAAAATTTGTTTCAATTGACAATGCGCTTAAACCATTACAGTGTTGTTCGTATCAGAACAACGTTTCCCGCTATACTGGCCGTATTTACATCAATCCGATTTGTCAATCTAAATATTCCTGCAAAAAGTTAAGCACCTTAAGTATTATGGAGGTCAAAAAATTTCCCTTAGATGCACTGTAAATATTGCTATTTTACTAGTTAAACTTCTTTCAACAAGAATCTTTCGATAAATTCGTCAGACGGATAAAATGCTTCGTGATTCTAATATCACGTTTCCGATGATGTCATTGTTCACTACCGTGTATGGTGATTGCTTAATCCTTTTTTTCATGATTCTGGGAAGATTTTTGGCTTAAAATATGAAAAAAAAAATGTATTGCTTTTACCATGTTTCAGGGTTTTCAGTCTCTCGGTGATGTTTTATATTGTGTTAAAAGCCATTCCATGCGTTGCTGTTATTTGCTGAGACAGGTGCATATCCAAGGAAATCATCCGTGTGCCAGCTTTTCAAAGGATGCCATTTATTTAAAAGCGTCACAATAATTATCCTAAATGCAATTTAAATTTTAAAGGTTGCACGTAAGGGTATATCTTAATTTGTTAAATACTACATGGAAATTTCTCGAACTCGTCGATCGAGGAATTTAATTTTCTCACGGTAATTGTTTCTGATTTCATTTTGACCGGCGCAAACCGTGATAGGGAAATTTGATAAAAGTCCCAGCATAACTACTGTAGTAGATCGTGCTTTATTTAGAAGGAATTTATTCTCAGATGATTATTTCTGAATATAGTGAGAAACAGAAAACAAATATTTACGTCGGTCCTTTGGTTTTTAGAGCAGTTTTCAGTTTCATAGTTCTATTTTGATCTATTTCGTTTGTGACAAGATTTTTAATGTCGATGATATACAAATGAAAACCGTCGGCGTAGCCTGAACTAGATTCAGCCTTTTATACCTCATAATCTATTGACGATCTAACCAAACTACAAAAGAGACTTTGGACTTCTCCACTCGCGATGGAAATTGGATTGCGACTAAAACTGTAACAAATGTGTACAAGAAGAAGCAGCTGTCATTACCAGTGAATGAAGAGGGTCTAGCATAGGGTTCGCGGAATGCGGGATCATGTGTGTTTTTTTTTTTTTCCGGGATGCGGGATGGAATGAAATTTGAAGGCGGGACGAGGGATTGCAAGGGGTCGGCAGGAGGCGGGAAGTTAGTTATATTAATGGCGGGAAAAGGGAATTATTGATTTTTTTTTTTTTTTTTTCGTGCGGAAAAGGGGATGTTAGACGGTCGAAATTAGAATCCAAATTCACCGCTGAAATCTTAGAAACAGAAACTACATTTACTTTTGATGTAAACGTGAGTAATTTCAAACAGGCCTTCAAAATAGAAATTACCCAGCTAGAATTGTAGAAAAATACAACTCAGAGGTTAAATTCTCTGATAGAAAAGCGTCACTAACCCAGAAAAACAAAACCAAACGAAAGAAAATAGAGCTTTTTGTAAGGCAACACCACCACGTGTTGTCAAACCTAAAAAACATACTCATAGCGAAATGGCACCTCAATGAATAGCCATATACCTTAAACTTGAAGGACTTAAGAAAAACAATGTGCCAAGCATGTGGCATTTCCTGTTATCCCAAGTCGTTTCTTTAGCAATCCAGTTAACCAGGTGCTTCTTCTTCTTCCTCGTCTTAGTCCTCTTCGTGTTCCCAATCCCGTTCCTCAAGTACCGCGCTAGCTTGACGCATAGAGCGACTGGGGAGTTCCGACTCTGGGTATAAGGTTGAAATTTTCCTAACAGAGCAGTAGTTGAGTTGATTGTTAATGAAAAACGTTCAGTTGAAACTTCTTGTGAGTAAATACTCGCGAGTACGTTATATTCGTATACTCCAGACTAAATATTTTTTTTATATTTTTTTACTTCAATGATTCACTGGAGGGGCGACATTTTCACATGTGTAAAGCAAGAAGTGGGGGACTTGCGAGGATTTATTACTCATTTACTTCCCTGATACCAGCTTTCAGACAGCTTTTGACCCCGTTGCACCATAACTGTAGGCGTTGAATACTGGAGACCCTTTCAGTTGCAGCACACGAAAGCGTTGATGAAGATCTGACAACTGCAAGCTTTGCTAGGTTAACCGCTGCAACTGTCTATAAATCGGTGACTGATCTCGGCCTGAAAATGATCTTCAAGAAAATAGAAAGTTTGCGTTTAACAGTATCGTAAAATGGTGATTAAAAATATAACGCATTCCAATCCATTGAGATATTAAGCCAAAAATTGGGAAAATGCCTAAACAATCGTTCTGCCAAAGCCCACCGAAAGTGTCAATTGTTTTCACTCAAGTATTTAAAACGATTGAAAATAATGATTCCTAAATGAGCGATTTGCCTACTGTATGCATGAAACTGTTTATCTTGTTCACTTCTGCAGGACAAACGATAAGAGCAAGCCAAGTATTTACAGCAGTTTTCCAGGGGATGGAAGCTTTTTCCCTTTCTGGGCTAGAAAATGTGGCTGTGCGGAATGTATCATCGCCAGTGACAAGATGGGGACAAACACCCTCCGTAATCAAAATAGGTACAAAAATTCACAGCAAAGTGGCTGTTTCAGTCGAAAAACAAATGGGTATAATCAGGCGCTTCAAACAAAGGGACGCCTTGGAGGAGATCAAGTTATAAATGCGCAATGCACGCAGGGAAACGGCAATGGCATAGCAGTTTGGCCAGAGAAGGATCGACTTACAACTTTATCTGACAAGATGCAAATACGTGACTTTATTACTTATATCCAACACCCAACCGATCCCAGGACGTCCGCGTTTTATCAATCTGCAGCTCGCAGCCAGTCTCCGACAACGCCAGTTGTTGATGAAACAACTTCATATACCAGGTGGTTGAATACAGACTCCGTGGTTAAAGGTAACGAAGCTGTAACAAACTATTGGCCATGGTATGGCACCTCAGATGAGGTTAGCTACCACAATCAACAGCATTTCCCAAGTATACATCAAACCTCTTCCACCAAGTTAAGCAGCCGAGATCCGCGCTTGAGAAGCAAGAGTGAGAAATGCAATGGGAACAGCGCGTTAACTTCAAATAAAAACTCAATTTACCAAGGCGACGTCAATTTTCTACCATTAAGTGGAACAGGAAAAATATTTCGAGACGAACATCAAAGCGAAGACAACAACAGCGAGAGATATCGGGAGAAGATTGAACACAGCTCTCTTCAAGGAGGAACAACTACGGCAACGTGGTGGAATGTCTCGGCAATGGGTCAGCATCCCAAGCCTGCGCAAGCTCAATCTATTTACCCTGAAAGATGTGCACCTGCAACTGAGAAGAAGGATGACCTGTCTAGTGACGATTGGAACGTTCAGCGAAGCTGGGTAAAGCACTCGATGCCACTGACACTGAGCGAACTTTCAAACAAACATGGCGTCAATGAAACGATTTCCTGTGGTACCAGTCCACACAGCAATTTTTCCTGGAATCATACTTCGCTTCCACACGAGAAAGCTTGCAGAACGTCAGAAGAAAAGCTGCAAAAGGGAACTAAGTGGTCACCAAAAAAGTTGGACTGCTTCGATTCTAAAAATAAACATGGAACAGGCGATCTCGATTCATTTCAAAATGGTGGCTTACATCGAAAGAAACAGAAATCAAGAACCTATAAGAAAGCTTTGGAAAATGTCCAAGACGCCAAAATCTTGGAAATATACGCCCGAGAGGAAAGGATAAGAAATTTAAAAACCCTTCTTGCTAAACAAGAACAAGCACTGGACACCCTGAGATTTCAGAGGAAACAATCTTTTTCTGACGAACTAAGCGGAAGTTTCTTTGATATTAAAAACAATGAAGCACCTCATCGGAAGTCGAGTGATGAAGAAGACGTCGTCGAAGATAAAGAAGAAAGCTGTTCTACACCAGGTGCCAATCTTGTCGGAAATTCGTTAAAACGAAGATGGCTCAAAAACTGGAATGAAGAAGATCAACTTGATCACAAACCCCCGGAGAAAATTGAAAAGAGGAACGAAATTGACGCGCATGGTACGCTATCTGAAGATGGAAATCAGAACCTCAGCAATGCTGAATTTACGGCATTAGAAGGGCTAGTGAAACTCAGCAAGGACTAAGACATAGTAAATGTAAGCTTTTCATCAAACATTGACTTTAATTCCACGCGCAAAACATACGTTGGTTTAACCTTAAAGTTGTAGACCATATAGTATAGACTCTGACCTCGCTCAATAACCGATTGCTGGAAACTAAGTATTTTAAAATAGATAAATTTTGCAACATTTTGATTCGGAGATTTTTCATTTGTTTTGCCAAATAGTCGTAATGGTACGTTGTTTATTGTTTTAGTAACCTCAGGGGTGGGGATTGATGCTGTGGCCGGGTTGAGAACAGAGCTTAGGCGATGGAGTAACATGTACGATGGGACGCTGGTCTTTGTCATGAGGTGCACACGCACAACTCCTGACACACTACTGACCTTATTCCGACTGGAATTTTCGCGACCCGCCCATTTGTTGGCACCACAAGTGGACGCTAGTTTTCGCGATCCTCGCCTTCCGTGGTGCTGTTTCAATATTTTTTAAACGATCTGAAACCGGCTGTTTATGATATAGTGATTAGAGGTCCCTGTATTTCTCTCAAGCTCTCTCGGGCTGTTTTATGAACAAATCGTGAAAAACGTAGCGGAGCACTTCAGGTGCCGAGTTAAATAGGCGACGAGTTCTCGAACGTCCAATAGAAATCGAAACGGAAAACTGGCTCGAGAAAACCGGATTTCCAGGCATCGGAGGAGGGTTGGGTAGAGTAAGACAAAACCAGGCAAGCGACTGAGGAAAGTTCCAGAGGTCGAGTGTTCGAGGAATCGGGATTCTACTCTACTCGAAGTATAAAAGCCAGTGACAGCTAAGGGAAACCACTTTTTTAATGGATCCAAACACTACTAAACATTGAGCGGCACTGTAATATGCAAGGTTTCTACCGTTCTTAAAACTGTTGGCCGCATGCGTCCATGAGCAAGTAAAACACTGGGTTAATTATTAACTTGAAATTGTTTAAAAAGGTAAGTTAACCTGCTCAACGATCGAGTTTAGGAAGGTGACATTTCCAATCGAGCGTCAGCCCTTCGTCTTAAGGTGGCTCAAAACAGTTTTTGATGGGTTATTATAACCACTCTTTATCACTTGATGCTACAGTCTTGGTACCAAAAATCTCCCCAATCATTGGTGAACACATTGTTATCATTTTCGTGACACAATAGGTTACCATAGCAACAGTAAGACCTGCTAAAAACACTCTATGTTAGGGGCTTATAATTCAAAAACGGCAAGGTACATAGGGTTCAGTGCCACCTTAAACTTTTGAAAATTGAAGGTGGCTCTGCACCCTATGTACGGATTTTTTTGTTTTAATTTTGCCAAAAGTTGCGTCTTATCATGCTTATCAAAATTTGATAATATAAAAATATTTCACTGTGCCGTTTTTCAATCGTCAGCTTCACAAACTTTCTACGGCGGCCAATTTACCTTTTTCAATTTAGGCCCTATTCGAAACGTCGTGCTACTGGCCGTGCCGAACTAAATTTAAAAATTAAATTCGACTTAAGCACGGCAGTTGCACAACGTTTGAACCACTCATTTCGGCTGGTCAATTAAGTTCTGCACGACTATTCAGCTTGGCAGGTCTTGCCGTGCCTCACGACAGTAGCGCGACGTGCTCTTGCCGTGCCGAACTGAATTCATAACCTGCCGCATCAGCTGCCGTTGCGTCCTGAAACTTCCTTTATTTAATTCGCAAAACGTTTGTATGTTATCGTTGAATCACTTCGCCAAGTGTATGAAGTTTGTACTACGCAGTCCAAACATTTGCACAGTCTTAAGCCTTCATGATGAGTATTTTTCAATAAATTAGTTAACTTTCTGCCTTTCTCTGATAGCCTTTTTCCTTTCCTTTCTAAGAAAAAACAGTTATGGCGCTATCAGTTTTCTTCGCCTTTTCTGTGGACTTTTTGTGTGGAGCTGAGCCTGTGCTTCATTCTTTAAGCCATTGTAATCTGTTTGTCTCATGATTTTGCTGATAATAAGTAACTTAAACACGGAAGTTCAATAAAATTTCCTCTCTTTGACAAACTGTAAATAGTTCATTTGGGATGTTGGGAGAACACTCGGAAAGCTTTTAAATCACTCGCCCTGGTATTTCCGTGGGAAACTATCTTCGTCGTAGTCCCTGGATAGAAACACTTAATTGATTAAGACTATACTTTGCATAGTTTGACTCGAAGTTAACGTACCATGGGTATCTTTCTTTTCAAACAAGACTCATAGCAAGATATAAGTGGGATACTTGTTAAGGCACAACTTAGGTGTAACAATCATCCTTTTCGGAACTCCTCTATCTTCAGGGACGCCATATCCAATAAGGTAAAAAGCGGAGTTTGTCGCTGATGTCCGGACCGGTTTTGTGGGCTGTTTAGAAACTCGAAATACACGAAATATTTAACAATTATTCCACGACCGTTGGTTGGATATGAGATGATAGATAGCCAACGAGCCCTGATGGCTAAGCCAATGAAATCTTTCGAATTACATTATCCAACGATCCAGTTATGGTCAGTTATAATAATATAACTTAACCTCTGCGAGAATGGCATACAAGCATACGACGCGGAAAGGGGGGCAAAGTTACCTAATTTTTCAGTGAGGGTTGGAGTTTTAGGAGAGGAGGCAAACAAGAAAAGCGACTCTAATTCAAGCAGATCCAGAGCCACGCGTCGCGTTTTGCTTTGTTAAGAAAATTCGGCGGGGTTTAATGCATCGCAAATTTCAGTTGGCAATGCTCTATCAAGGAGTATAAGGTAATTCAATCATGATCGTAGCTGTACAGTATCGAGATATGATGCACTTGGGAAATTTCGAGGGTTCTCAAGACGCTACAAGTTATGCTTCTCCGTGTTCTCCAAACTTACAGCGCGTGCTAAGCACCGACTATCAGAAAACAGGGGAAAAACTATTGTTGGTTAGCTACTGTGTTCTTATGTAGGAAAGTGTTTTCTGTTTTTCGAATGATTTTGTCTTCGTCATTTGAAAACAAAACCAAAGCGCTATCAGTTGAAACACTCGACTGATCTGTTGACTGCGGAAGCGCAATTTATCGACCGATAACTGAAGTTTTTGCACGCTGACAACTGTCACACAATATCACTTCCTGCTCTTAATATCTGTACTGCACAGACTTTGATAAGTGACTTGGTCCTACATCCTTTGCTTACTATCACCACAGTGTAATTGTTAAATAGCCAACGATTCGCAAAAGAAATCAATGCAAACTGACCTGAAAACTAAGACTAACATATCTTGCCATCACTACCGACGTACAATTGGATGTCCCGTTCAAAACTCAAAATTGGATTGACGTGTGTAACGTCCTGTAGATCACTCAAATTATCACTACAATTATCATGTTTGGAATTCAAAGAAGAAACTAGCCAATCAATTCCGTTGACATTACGAGCCAAGAAAGCATTTCCTTTCCTCATTTCACCTCTTAATTTCTTTAAGGCGTGGCCAAACGGACTCGCAAGTAGACGCAAGTTGAAAACTTGGGTCTACTTGCGAGTCCGTTTGGCCAGGTCTTGGGAGCACCTGAGTTGACTGGCGATGACGTGCGCTCACTTTGGTCGCGATCAAATTTACACGCAAGTCGACGCAAGTTTTTACGCCGTTTGGCCACCCAACCCAGGTCAACGCCAGTTGAGTGACGTCTCTTTGTTGTAATAGCAACCTATTGGCCAATGAATGATTACATGTTGGCCGAGCGGGACCAAGCCCGCAGCCTCGAAATGTTTTTTTTTTTTTTTTTTTTTTTTTTACCCCTTCCCCTTCCTTGGGGGGTATTTTTCCTTTCCGCTTTTCTCCCCCTTCCCCAATTTTCTTGGCAAGTTCCACTTGCGGCTTC
>Ga0126338_10001789_pt1 | contig 14240 bp, 6 predicted proteins | sample OrbCmetagenome_2_FD_92529 | JGI IMG/M metagenome (GOLD analysis project Ga0126338, IMG submission 92529) | Coral microbial communities from Petempiche,Puerto Morelos, Mexico - Orbicella C C metagenome | ecosystem: Host-associated > Invertebrates > Cnidaria > Coral | place: Petempiche,Puerto...
AGGTCTTGCTCGGAACACACATGATTCCCATATTGTCTTAACTCTTCCCATTAGATTGTTGGGAGTGGATGATCCTTGTTAAAGATAAAATCTGGTAGTGTTAGTTTTAATTAAAACAGGACCGGCAGCGTAACTGTTGCCATGGCCATGGCACGACGGGTGTCATTTTGTGATGTACATTTCTGGTGCCAAGTTCAAAGAACACTGCGCTAATATTTCTAGAGATATTCTTGATTGAGTGTTGAACTGTTTTAGTGGAACCACCTATGATGTCGTCACTTTTAATCCAAAAATGTGAATATCTCTAAAACGAAAAAAGATATTGAAAATAAAGAAAATGCCATTCTTCTTTACTTTAAAAAGCCTTTCAAATCAGCAGCAATTATTTTTTATTTCATAGGCACTTTAAACATTTGCGCCATAGACAAGTTCCGATTCACAACTTTTTTCATATGAATCTAAATCCTTGCAGGTTAAGTCGAGAATAGACCTTTTTCTCGTGGCAAAATCTTTGGTAAAGTATGTAAGCAAAGTTGGAATTACTGTGTCAATTGCACCTGATCTTAAAGCAATCTATTTTTATCTGTCTTTGCCTGTGACAATCCCAGGGGGGCCAGATTTCTGGAAATTCAACAATACCTTGCTTGATGATGAAGTCTATATAGCACATATTCGCAAACTATTACCTCAAATTCACGAGAAGTATTCCTTCGTTCCGGACATGCAGCTATTCTGGGACTTAATGAAAGTGGAAATAAGAGAAAAATTTATTTCATTTGCAAGACAACTCAAGAGCACTTTCCAAAAGGGAGACTGAAATTTCCAGGTGACTTGATCACCTCGACAACTTAATTTGTAACAGCATTTACCTGCTTAATATTAATACCACTTTAAATGAATATGAAGCTTTAAAGACGGAGCTTTTTTTTCAATATATGAGCGCAAAGGAAAGGCTGCAATGTTTCGATCCAAATGTAGGTGGATAGAAAAAAGGGAAAAACCCACTAAATACTTTTTCAACTTGGAAAAACGAAACTACTACAGAAAGAGCATCAACGAACTCAGAAAACAGGACGGAGTAGAAATAAGAGAAGAAAAGGAAATCTTGAAAGTCATCTCGGAATTTTATGAGGACCTGTACTCCTCTGAAATATCCACATCACAAGAACAGTTTGACCTCTATCAGAAATCTAATCTTTCCAAAACCCTTGGATGAAGACAGAGAAGAAATAGACGGCCCTCTGACCCTCGATGAATGCAAAAGAGTATTAGAATTATTTCAGGAAAACAAATCGCCAGGTGAGGATGGCTTCACCACAGAATTTTATAAATACTTTTTTGATTCAGTAGGGTGTTATCTATTGGAAAGCCTAAACACAGCTTATGAAGTTAGGGAATTGTCTATCTCACAATGCCATGGAGTAATTACTCTTATTCCCAAGGTTGATTTGGATCTGTTAGACCTTCAGAATTGGAGACCAATAACACTGTTAAATACTGATTATAAAATTGCATCGAAAGCCTTAGCTGAATGGATTGAGACAATTCTTCCAAAATTTGTACACCCAGATCAGACAGGCTTCATGAAGGAACGATTTGTAGGTGAGAATTTAAGACTCATCAGTGATGTTCTCGAATACACTAAGAATGAGGAGTTAATGGGTGTCTTGGTTTCACTTGACTTCGAAAAGCATTTGACACTTTGGAATGGCCATTCATAAAAGCGTATTAAATCTTTTTAATTTCGGGGAAGGCGTAAAGTGGTGGACTAGCATCTTTTACCTAATGTTGAAAGTGCAGTTTTCAACAACGGGTTTGCAACGAATTGGTTCAAGCCAACAAGGGCAGTCAGACAAAGCTGCCCCCTGTCACCATATCTTTTTAGTTTGGGTGCAGAAATACTATCCGATAAAATCCGCCAGAGTAAGCTGGTTAAAGGAATAAATATTTATGGAAGTTAAAGTGAGCCAATTTGCAGATGACGCTAACCTCTTTTGTGAAGATATTACCTCTGTTGACAAAGCTCTCTGTTTGGTTAACAACTTTCTAGGAATATACAAAACCAACAATCACTACAATTTCAACTTAAAAATTCAAGAACTCCCAACCCACCTTGATATTTGGAGCTCAAGGAGCCTCACCTTATTTGGGAAAGTTTTGATTATTAAATCTTTAGGACTGTCGCAAATTCTGTATTCAGCCTCTTACACCAATGTGCCAAAAGATACTACAGTCAACTCCTGATAACTTGAACCTTCAACGGAAATTGAAAAAGGTTCGAGTTATCGGGAGTTTGAGTTATCTGGAATTTAGAACAAATGAATGGAAATAAGGAAAAAAGGGTGTTAAATGTTTTTCTATTCATGCAGTGTACATTGTAATCAAATTTAATTACAGAGTAGTGAAGTCAAGTGAAACTAAAACAATATATCTCTAAATTACTCTATAAATTGGAAGGCAACATAAGGTGAAAAACGTAACAAAGGAAAGCAGCAGGGAGAACAGGAACTGTGAACTGTACAGGTTTTTTCACATGGCTGCTTCAAAATAAATTTAATGTTTTGGACTACAGTGCACTGTTTGTTTTGACTTGGCGCGTATTGACAGATATGGTTCGAGTTATTGAGGGTAAAATTATACAGAAAATGACCTGAAGGGAAACGAAAATTGCTTCGAGTTAGTGGGTGGTTCGAGTTATCGAGGGTTCGAGTTACTGAGAGCAAAATTAAAGTAAATGTATGACAGAAATCCAGGGGAAATCGATTTTGGTTTGAGTTAGCACAAGGTTTGAGTTAGCGAGGGTTTGAGTTATCGGGAGTCGACTGTATCACAACTGTTAAAAGAAAACTCTTTAGTTTCCTTTGGAACAACAAAAAGGATAAAATTAAAAGAGAAGGCTTTTACCAAGATTACGATAAAGGTGGTATTTGTATGACCAATGTAGATCTGATGTTAAAGGCCATGCATTTGGCATGGATATCTTTTCTGCTGAAACATGCAAACTCAAATTGAAATTCAGTACCTGATTTTTTCCTAAGAAGGCTAGGTGGCTTAAACTTTCTACTGCACTGTAATTATGTGATTTTCCTTAATTTGAAATTACCTACCTTCTATAAGGACTGCTTTCCTTCTTCGATGATCTTAGAACTCTGTATAATTTTAATCTGGGCCAAATCGTTTAATTTAATAACCAGGAAATACTAATAGATGGCAAGCCTTTTTTCATCCAAGAGTGGTTTTCAAAAGGGATTATCTTGGTAAGTGACCTGAGCAAGGTCAGCTACTCTCATACCAAGCCTTTAAAATGAAATATAAATGTAAAACTAACTTCTTGAATTACTATCAAGTCAGAAGTGCTATTCTGGACAGCTTACTGGCCAAGACAGAGAACAATAACTTGGAACCGTTCTCCAAGAGCATCTTTCTACAAAACCACTCAATTTTCGATCTTGATAGTTCAACAAAAGTAAACTTTGAAATTGCCAAGTAAAGGATTTCTACTGGTTATTGAACAAGGAAGTTAATAATGGTCCACATACTGGACCAACTAAATGGAGTAAATCTATGGCAACATGTGCAAAACAATGGAAAAAAATTTTATATTGATTAAACAGGTTTCCAGAGAAAATATGCTGAGGGAATTTCACTTCAAATTTTTCCATCAAATCGTTGTAACTAAAAACAAGCTCTGTAGATTTGATATCAAAGGTGACAGTGAATGCCTATATTGTGGAGAACAAGAATCGATAGAACATACCTTTTCAGACTGTTTTTTTACGAAAGATTTCTTGTTAAAAGTGGTGCAATGGTTCAATAATTGTAATCAGTCTTCTTTTAAACCATCAAATCAAGAATCTTTGTATGGGATTTTTTTCCGATCCTGCCAACGAAGAACTTCTGAAAAAATTTAAGTACACCTTGCTTTTTGCCCGCTATTTTATCTATACAAATAAGTTACACAGTAGTTCTCCTCTCATCGCAGATTTTGTCAGTAAAATCTCCTCTAAGCACAGGCTAGAAAATTTAGATTTAAATTTACATGCAATGATGCTCCTGCTTTGGTCTATTCTGGTTATGTCATTATTATTATTAAATCTCTCTTATTTACTATAGCTTATATATGTATTAATTTTGCAACTGTTATAATTGTAGTTTATCTCTTTGTATTGTATATACTGTAGATTTATATGTATCAATAACAGATATATTTTCACACAAAGAAAAACTTTGAATTATGCATGGTATAACAGAGAAAATTACTTTATTATAACTGACTGAGAACAGGCAATTTTATTGTAAATTTTTAATTCAAAAAACTGCAGTGCAAATTAATGCATGCAAGTTTTTAATTTTCTCAGTCGTATAACAAAATGATAATCACATAAAAGCTCCACCAATAAGGGATTTTACTTATACCGGTAGTATAAATCCTTAATTTCACTCATATTCATACAATTACCTATACAAATAAATTGATATGAGAACATTTTTGTGATTTATTGGTGAACTTCAATTTTATTTTTATTTTTAAAAGCCTAAAAATGACTTCAATTGACAGTGTTATTTAATTACTGTAAAAGGAAAGAAGAGTTAGTCACTGTCAACTAGACACCACTTACAGTCTCCAACGCACCATCTAACAACTTGCATAGTACAGATTTGTTTTTTTTATTTTGTTATTCAAAGTCTCTTTCACAGTTAAGCTTTCTCTGACGTGCACTGAAAGGTGATTTAAGGGTTCACTCTCATTCCTGATAGTTATTCTTTCTTGTCTTTTTTGACTAGGAGTTTTTAGGTCCTCCTCCAAGCGGACGGTCCACTTCCCTGAAGCGATCACCAAGTTCTGTGTCTGCAGCATCATCCGAAAGCTCAATTGATTCCTTCAGACACAAGAAATCAAGCATGACACTCACAGACTCCCCTCCCATGTCACCTTTAGCCAAGGACAAAGGGGTAAACTTTTGTTGTAGGAATTGTTTTTACATAGGGGGTGATGGTTTTTTCAAGGTTTTTTTTAAGGGTTTACGATACAGTTTTTTTCTGCACCATTTCTGTGCCATTTTCAAAAAGCATTTTACTTGTCTTGCCTGATGGGAATAGTGTCAAAACTACACCAGCTAGCTACTGGAAATAGATTGGTAAAGTTTGGTAGAATGATATTTCATGAACAAAAGAAAGCTCAAAATTGATAAGCTTAAATTTTGCGCCAACCAGATTTGCTATAGAAAATACCAATATTTTAAATAGTTTGATGTGTCAGGAAAAGAAAAAAATGCATGTTATTTAAAGGGTAAAGGTAAACTTTATTTTGCAAGGGTGGTCCATTCAGCAACAAGGCTGATATGCAGAGGGGCCCTGGACTAAAAATATAATAATTAAAAACACAAGACATTGTGATCATTTAAAAATACAAGATAAAATTTAAAAATACAAGATATAAATTTAAAAATGCAAGTAATAATTAAAAATATAGAACATAAACAAGCATGCACTAATTTATATTTGCAAGTAGATTGCAGCAAAAGAAGGATATTTCAAACCACACTTTTTGCATAATAGTAAATGGACCATTAGATGAATACAATTTTGATATTAGGGTAAATTGCTTCAAAATGATACCAGTGTGTCTATGATGTGATGGCCTGAAGGTTTTGTTGATGTTATTTTTTACAGTCCCAAGGATGAGGGGTTTTTCAAGATCACTCCCACTATAATTTTGTGTCACAAAAATCTATCAAGCCATTTTCAAGATTTTTGAAAACATGCACAAAATCAAAAGTTGCGATCGTACTGCATCTCTCATAAGCACATGAATTCTGCTCAATCAACGGTTTTGTGTTCAACCTCATTGTTCAAACTGGTTGCCTCCTTAGTCATTCGGAGAAAGACCCTGATTGTGGCTGGTCATGTAACCACCCAGAATCTGGGTGGTAAAAAATCTGTTGGCCAGGAGAGGTGGTAGAGTGCTTTGATAGTTGCTGTGATAAACTTTGTGTCGATTTGTGGGTTTCAAGTCCTTAAGCAGTAGCTAAAAACTAGCCACTTTATCAGGGTTTGAGGTCAAATTTTACCAATGAAGAATGCTACAATATTTCTGCCATCTCCAGAATATAAAAGACTTTCGTTCACAAAGAAATTCGGCAGTAGGATGGAGCACAAACTTTTTGACGGGTGGGATGTGTTAAACGTATCGAATCGAAGTGAAACTTTGAATTTGGAGGTAATATATTTTCTTCTTTGTGCAGTGTTTTGGCATAGTCAAGAACAACTTTTTGCAAAATGGTAAATAAAACATTGTTTTATATAGCGAACAATGTGCCATGAGGTTAATTCAAGCAACATGAAAGGGCGAAACAGTTCTTACTTCTTAGTAAATCAACCAGCAGGAATCAGAGTGATAGGTACTTCAATATGCTGGATATATAAATATATTTCGTTTGACCTGTGTGAGCTTGTGTGAAGCGTTGAAAAGGACTGGAGAATTTCAAAGGTGTACTACAGTACTTGCCCATGTGTGGTTTAATATACATGTAGCGATGACCAGCGGTCGTCACCTGTCTTTCACTTCAGTTGAGATCAACAAAAATTATTCGTCAACTCTGCCCTGGTGGAAATGTCTGTGTCACAGGTGGTCACATTACCAGCTGCAACGAGGGTCTTTCTCCCAATGACAAGGGAGGCAGAAGAGAGAGAGCCTGGGAACAAGGTTGTTTTGTGTTTTGCTGCTATTAGTCATCGTAGTGGGTCTCCACAGTCTACCTGTGGGTCTCCTAGTCTACCACAGTGGGCTCGAAATGTTCCTCTGTGGGTTATGATTGGTAGATTTCGATTCATTTTGTTTAATTCTTTTCTTTAAGGTTCATTGTTTGTCATCCTTATTATGATTGGCAGCAGCCAAAAGCACAATTGTTAGTTAGGTTTGAACATCAGGATGCTGGTGTTTTTGAGAGGCGCAGCAGGAAAAGCTGTAGCTCAGATAAACTGTATTGAGCATTATTAGGTGCAAACTTTAAATCAGTATTCAGCTACGGATGAGTGAGCAGCTGTTGAAAGTTTCAGTATAATAAAGTACCGTTAAATCTTCTTTTCAAAATGTTGAAAACACCATGTGGGTGACATGCAGAGCATTCCTATGAAATATTTGGTGTGTTATTGAGTAGTGAGGTGTGGTATGATTTGGCAAACTAAAGGGTTTGTCTGTTGATAAGATACATAATCTGCCATTGTAAGCTCGAACAGCTGATGTTTGAGTATTAGTCGTGTTCAAATCAGGTCTATTCTTATGTAATGTAGTTCCAGAAAATATCCATACCCACCCCAAGGAAGGCTAATGGAAATTCTAAGGGGGAGGGGGATTTCAAAAGCCCAATTTTTTAAAGGAAAGTAGGGCACTAAATGGAATTTCCAGAGGGGTGAGGGGTTTCAAGCTAAAAAACCTTCTGTGGAAGGGGTATGGACATTTTCTGGAGCAACACATTGTGATAACTTGGTAAAAGATGGTGGTTAAGTTACCTGTCCAATGCCATGTTTATAACTGAAAAATTCCTTGACCTCTTGGTAATTTTCTGAAGAGACTAATCATCTTTAATTGTTGAGTTCTATTGATATTTTCATTACTGAAGGTTTGGAGCTAATGTTGGTATGTCAAGGTGTATACATAGCTTCATTATTCTGCCAAGAGACAAAAAGAGATTGATTGTACGGCTATCTGCAAGTAGTCACTTGAACATGGGTTTATAGTCGATTTTCTCTAGAAAATTACTACCACACACATGGGCAACATTCCCCTCACCAGTTACTAACCATTCAGGTGCAGTATCTTATTTTCCTTAATGTTTCTTGTTTGAATTCAACGGTAGACAAAGAAGAAAAGCACATTCTATAAACGAATCAGTGACTATGATGACCTGGACAAAATGAAGGTAAGATGATGTTTTATGTATATTTTGCAGTTAATTGAAATTGATTATTCTTATGGCAGTTAATATGTTGGTTTCTTCACCTACATTATAGGTATCACCCTAGGATAAATATTGACAATCTAGGAGAAAAAAATATTTAGGAGTTTATAGTGACAAGCATCTCAGCTGGGAACCACAGTTGCAATATATAAATAGTACAAAATTAATAACTAAAAACGTTCATATTTTTAGGCTCTCAAAACTTAGCCATTACCTTGACTTTCATACGCTAAAACAAATAATAATTTATACTATCCTTTGAATTAACCTTATTTAAGCTATGGCATTATTGCCTGGGGCTGTGCCAGTAATATTCATTTAAATTGTCCTCATATCAAACAGAGTAAGTGTCTTCTGTGCATCTTCTTTGCATATGCTAGGGAGAGTGCTGGACCCTACTATAAGCTCTTAGGAATTCTTAAGCTAGACAATATATCTGTCGGATTTTCCAGGAACATTCCCGCAGATCTGCACCCCTTCATTCATGTAACCTGTGATTTTATTTATTTATTTATTTATTTTTATTTTGCCTTCCTAATGGCAGAAGCTTGTAAGGCTTACCTAGCATGAAATGTAGAGAACTTCTTTCTGCATGTTTCATTTAAAAAGCTTTTTTATTATTATTTATTGCTACCCACCCCCTCACCTCCCCTTTCCTAATGTTATCAATTTAAGGCATTCTCCGCCTAGCTAAATATCAGAACTGTCTGTGATACGCCAGTGCTGAAGGAATTTATTTGTGTGGTTTTCCGGTTGATAATTGCCGTAAACAGCATGCGGAGTGTTCACTTACTCCCAATTATGGTCTAGTTTGCTCGAAGTTGAATCGGTTCTCTATGTGGGAAGCTCTTGTTCAGTCCATTTAGGCCGATGCAGGCCTTTAGAACGCTATAGATCAGCTCTCTGTCAGGGTTTTGACATGTGTAGGTTTGTATTGATTTGTACTTGAATTTCATGTTGAAAGCACTCAAATTGTACAATTCATGATTCAATTAAGAGTCCCTGAATTTAATCTTTCTGACCTCAAAAGGCATACAAGAGAGTTATTTCATTTCAACTTGAGCTATGATAAGCCTTGTTGAAAGCTAGCTCTAGGACAGAATTGTATCAAGTTTATCAGTGACAAGTCAAATTCCTAATCTTATGTAAAAGGTAGCTTATTATTCAGTGGCATGTGATGAAAATATAACTTCATCTCACACAATCGCACAGAACTTTAAATTTGCTGTGGGTCATCAATCTGACCAGTTATATCACGAAAAAGGTTGTAAAGGTTCATTGTGGTGAAGTACAGTAATAAAGTAGTTCATATAATAGTTATCACAAATTTCCCAGAGTGGAGGTGGCTGTGAATGAACATTTAAAAAAATGGCACTCCCCTTAAAACAACCATACATAGTAAACATACAAATGCCAGGCTTGACATACATTGTGACAGCCGTGTCAGTCAGCACTTCAAGACCAGTTACTATTGATATATAGATAGCACACTGTAAGAAAGTGTGGCTGAAAGCCAGAGGGCATAATGCCAGTAGGCATTACATTATCACACCTTAAAAGTTGCCAGTCAAAGCATGCGTTACATTGGATACAACACCAGCCATTTAAAAATGAGCTGTAATACTTGCGTTTCAGTAACGTTGAGTTGGGAACCAATTATATTTCAGACTCCATTCAAAATATATGAGACAACAAATGGTAGGAATTTCCCAGTTAGTGCTTCAAACCACTTTTAAACACCAACAGAAAGGCAAACACCCCTAAAGAAACAATAGAAGGGGCCTGGGTATACACAGAAGGCTCTGGGACCTAGATCTTGTGGTCCCATGATGCTTCGGTGGCTTTCTTCCTTGTGCTTCAAACCATTCGCTAAGTATTTTGCTTTTGCTTTGCCTTCTTTACAAATTCTAACCATTTTTTAGGCTATACCTCAGTGTTTTTACACAGTAGGTTTCTTTTTGGTGATATTTGTCACTTTTCAGGATATTTAAAATCGTTGAACATGTCTCATAGAAGACACAAGTTGCGTAAAAGATCCTTCTCCCAGTCGCCATCTTCCCTCCAAAACTCTGTTTCGTCACCTGATGTACATCATGAAGGGTCCTGCTGAAACGGTACAAAGACAAAAATGAATCCCTTCAGAAGATTCTTCCATCGATAGAACGTCTTTCCAACCGAATAGACTCGTTAGAGTCCCGAGCAAATCAGCCAGAAACTGTTGCAGATACTGATGATGATGCTTTGTCGATTATGGAGGGTGAAATGTCAGGCTTCGAGATTAGCGAACCTTTGGCAACCAAAGAATCTTTTAAGACGGTTACTACGCTCGTTGGGGCACTCGTAGAGCCTATTCGGGCACCCATAGTGCCTGCTAAGGCACCAACAGAGTCTAGTAAGACATCTGACGAAAGTGAAAACTCAGCGAAATCTAGTGATGATCATGGGCTGTTCAACCCAGTTGCCAAGTCAACCTCCTGGAAACCATCAGCTGCTTTCTCCAAGTTTCTGGATACTAATTTTCGAAGAAAATTATCTTACCAGCAATCTCTGGTTATTATGGATGACTGGGCAACTCCTGAAGTGGATGCACTCTCTGCTTCAAAACTCGATCAACAATTGTTGAATCAAGTACCATTTAAAGTGAAAAAGTTTGTACAAGAAAGGGACAAGGAAATGTTTAATGTTCAGCATGCTTTTTTAAATGCCACAGGTTCACTTTGTGGCCTTCATGATTGTATGGAAAATTATTCAGCTCCAACATATGAGGAAATTAAAGTAGCTTTGGAGCAAGCCCTATGCCTTCTAGGATCAGCTAATGCTCAGCTGTCTATCCTGAGACGACAGAGAGTCCTTGCTGCCATAAACGGTTCGAGGACAAACCTGGTGGAACTTCCTCTGCCTAATGCAAAATCATGGCTATTGGGAGATGATTTCCCCTCCTTGGCCTCAAATCAGGCTGAGTTGTCGAGGGGACTCATGAAAAATTTGGCACAAACTACAGGGAAATCCTTTTCTAGATGTATTAATAGTTCCCAGTCTCAAAGCAAACATTGAGGAGACATCTTTAGCAAGTATCAATCCACTGGGTATTCAAACCCTTCTAAATCTCAGTCAAATTACCAAGGGCTTCATTTAAAAAAAACAGACTTTTTCCTCCCCCCTCCCTAGAAAGGACGTCAGCCAGACTCTCAGAGTGCATAGTGTCTTGGAGAACCCTAACATCGGACCCACAGATTCTCTCAATTGTTTCAGGTTACAAGGTAAGTTTCCTCAAAACTCCTTTTCAAACGTCTCCACCATTTACCCAAACATTGGGTCAGGAGGCCCTCCTAATATCCCAGGAAGAAAAGGAGCCCTACAAAAAACCTCTTTAACCAGAGATGGTTTTTACAGCCGTCTGTTTCTTGTACCCAAAAAGGGAGGATCTGTGTGTCTGGTGATAGACTTAAGTTCTTTGAACAAGTTCATTGTAAATGAGTATTTCCGGATGGAAAACCTCAGTTGTCTAAAGACGTTGCTTTTACTAGGAGATTTTATGACAAATGTAGATTTAAAAGATGCTTACCTTTCTGTGCCTGTCCACGAGTCTTCCCAAAAGTTCTTTTGCTTCATTTGGAAGGGAACATGTTACCAGTTCAAAGCTCTTTCATTCGGCCTGTATTCAACCCCCAGAATTCTACGAAAGTTCTAAAACCTGTTGCCGCATTCCTGGGGAGGAAGGCCATTGAAGTCCTTATACACCTGGATGACTTTCTTCTTTTGGCTGCAACAATGAAGGAAGCTGTGAAAAATACTCAGCTTGTAGTGACTCTCCTTCAGTCCCTATTTTTTTCAATAAACCTCAAGAGGTCATTACTGATTCCAACACAAGTGATAACCATCCTGGGTTTCCAAATAGACTCAATGTGCATGATGGTATCACACCCGGTAAAAAAGGCCAACAAAACTCTAGCATGTTGTTGCTGTGTGCTCATTTCTCAAAATATCACATTACAAAACCTAGCAAGTTTAATAGGTCTGTTAGAGTCCTTGAGACCAGCCACCTACAGTCAGATCTGATATGGAGCCTACAAATGAACCAGGAGCCAAATGAGCCCTGTCACCGAGTGCTAGAGTAGAACTCGCTTGGTGGTTGAAACACACCCTCAATGCAAATGGCAGTCATGTGCACCTTCCTCCGCTGGATATGATCATTACCGACACCTCCAAGAAAGGTTGGGGGTGTAGTGCATCAATCCCTTCAGACCAATGGAAGATGGTCACAAAAAGAGTCTTTCCCACACATTAATTATCTTGAGCTAAAGGTGTCCTTTTTGGCCTTAAAAACCCTCATGTAAGTCTCACATATCTGTACAGTGTATCTCTGCAGCTAGACATCACGACTGCCATCGCTTACATCAACAACAAAGGGGACTCTGGCCTTAGAGATGTGGGATTGGTGTCAGGCAAGAGACATCCTTGTGATAGCTCTCACATCCCAGGAAGAGACAATGTCTCAGCGGACAAAGAGTCCAGAGAATTCAAGGACATAAGCGAGTGGAAGTTGGACCCAACAATTATTCGGCCTTTTCTGCTAAATTGTCACACAGATCTGTTTGCGAGTCGCCTAACCAACCAACTTGCGCATTACATCAGTTGGAGGCCCGACCTGGGAGCCATCCACACAGATGCCTTCATGATCAACTGGGCTCCTCTACAGGGCTATGCCTTCCCCCCTTCAATCTGATATCCAAAACCCTGACAAACGTAACAATGACCAAACGGAACTAATTCTTGTTGCTCCAGTTTGGCAAGCCCAGCCCTGGTGGCCGGTTCTGCTGAGAGTAGTAATATCTCAGCCAGTGTTGCTATCGAACAGTCCAACCCTCTTAACTGACCCAACTGACCTGAACCGAGTTCATCCTATGTATCCTCGCCTTCACTTGACCATGTTTCACATCTCTACCAACATTTCCAAGCTGAGAGCATTCCAAGAAACGTTGCCTATCTACTCATCACAGCAACTCGTACCTCCACACACAAAACCTACGAGTCTAGTTGGAATCATTGGTGCCACTGGTGTTCTGGACGGCATATTGATCCTCTTTCGTCATCTGTAAGTGACATTCTAATAATCTTAACAGAAATCTTTAACAAAGGCTTAGCATACCAATCACTTGACTCCCTCGTTCTGCTATTTCCTCAACTCATGCAAGGATAGACAGTTTTTCAGTGGGTCAGCATCCTTACGTTACTAGGCTCCTTAAAGGAGCTCTCAATAAACTCCCATACCATTCCCATATCTGGAGTGTTAATGTTATGTTCAAAGTGCCACTAACCCCAAAAATTGTTTTTCCCTAACATGAATTTCCTTTTTCTCCTGATCACCACTGCAAAAAAATTATCGTTGTAGCTATTTTTGTTTTTTTTCTACGAGTTTTCAAAGTTTGTAAAATTGCCCTTTTCCATGTTCACGACCGAGCAATAGAAAGAGAATGGGACGAGTTGGCTTCTGACATCATTTCAGGAATAACAATGTTTTGCTTCTGAGAAGAATATATGCAAATATGCGATAGTGTGTGTCAAAGTCATTGCAGAATGCAAGGAATATATGTTGTTGGAAGCTGTAGCAATACAGGATGTATAGGATAGAGTGTTTCTCTTTATTCAATACCTCTATACCAATGAAACTCCACCAGAAACGAGAAAAAGACCAAAGAAGTGGGCTGATTTGTACGAAGCTAAAGCAAGCTAAAGCTGGGAAGCCATCAATTTCTGCAATCGCTACTGTAAAAACCTAGTGATTTTCATGGCCTGTATATATATTCTTCTCAATCTCTAGTGGAAAGCTTGACATTGCTGGATCTGACTATTCCGAGCGCAAACGATCCTCCAAGTCAAAACTATAGGTGAAGAAATTACATGGTGAATTAATCGCATCGTGTTTTTTGTTCTCGAAATAGAGACTTTTCTAAACGAATAGTGAATGAAACCTATGTCCTACAATGAAGCGATTAAGATTGTTGAGGTTTCGAACTGGTGAACTGGCTACGTATTTCTGGATTTTAATAAAAACACACGCACACCAGAGGTCGTAATCCGACTGTATTTCTCAATGGCCATTCTGAATACAGAATTGTTTTGTTCTTTGGGAGGCGCGGTGGCCTCATGGTTAGTGCGCTCATCTCCGAATCGAGCGGTCCAGGTTCGAGCCCTGGCCGGGGACATTGTGTTGTGTTCTTGGGCAAGACACTTTACTCTCACAGTGCCTCTCTCCACCCAGGTGTATAAATGGGTACC
>Ga0126338_10001790_pt1 | contig 14238 bp, 7 predicted proteins | sample OrbCmetagenome_2_FD_92529 | JGI IMG/M metagenome (GOLD analysis project Ga0126338, IMG submission 92529) | Coral microbial communities from Petempiche,Puerto Morelos, Mexico - Orbicella C C metagenome | ecosystem: Host-associated > Invertebrates > Cnidaria > Coral | place: Petempiche,Puerto...
CCTGATTTTTTTCAGGCTTCTTCTTTCCAGTTGCTTAAATTGGAAAATTTACTGCGATGATCATACTTCACTTTCATCTACTACCACAGTTCAAATATGAATTATTTCATATATACTTCACATTATTATTATTATTATTGACGTGACTAAATGTTAAGGTTACTTCAAACTTTCATGGGTGTCCTCCAGAAAAAATTCGTACGCGCACTGTTTTAAAGGAAACCCCCTCAAACTATATATCAATAAAAAGGTTATAAAATGTAGAATTCGATAAAATTATATTCTTTTTTGCCAACTGCTTTCCTAAGGCAGCAAAAGCCGTTAACGCCAAAACAACTGACTGAAATTCCAGCGAATTAATCGGGTATCAAATGTGATCGTCGATGCAAAATAACTGTGCAGTGTTGATCACAAAGCATCAATCTCTCAAAGCGTGTCAGCATTTTCTTTTATTTCTATTGGTTATCTTTTTATAGATCTGTCAAGTTCCACTATCGAAAAATTGGCTTAACCTGTTGCATTAGAGACCGCCACAAGAAAGTATTTGAAATAAAAGAATTCGCCTACACGCTTTTGTTCCGTATCATGCATGTGCATTTCACAACTAGTACTACTACATTTTGTCAGCGAAAAAGCTGGCTGCACTAGTTGCTCAAGTTGACATTTTCATAGTAGCCCTGGTTCTCAGCTGCAAAGTTTTGTTGTAAGTGCATGTCTAATTATAAGAGAGTTTTGGTGAAAATGAAATGTTAAAACAATTGTGACATTTATTTACACTACTACCATCCATGCACTGTCAGATCAGATAGAGAAAACTTCATGCAGCTGGACTATACAACTTCTTGTAGCAAAGAACTTCCTCCACCACTCCTTGCGGGTGCATTATTTTTGGGCTCTTCATGTTTCCCTACTTTTTGTAGAGCGTATGATGGTTAACTGTACTGACTTTTTCACTCAAAACCAAAACCAAACCGACTACTTACATGTACCATTTAGACTACTCAGCCAATATCAAACTGTAGTAAAGCTAAAACCAAAGTAATCACCATTTTATTTCATATAAATTGAGCTTACCTCTTGTTCGTCCAAAAGGAATTTCTGAAAATTGGCAAGAGGAACATAGGTTCTGTGGTAACAAACAAAATTGAAAACAAAGAGAATATTGAGTAACTTATGGTAGAACATCCAAAGGATCTTCTGGTAGATTGCCACCTTTATGACAAGAAAATTTGCCTATTCAGTTAAATTTTAGTTTTTACTCAGTCTACAGATTTTATATTCATTTGAAAGAAAAATAAAACAACTGCAAACATATGACAAATGAGTAGCAGTTACATAAGTCAAGTATAAATAAGACAAAAGTTGTGTGTAACTGCTAATTAAACTACCTTAAGGTATCATGGTAGGTGGATTGACAGTGTTTGGAAATCATGCTCCGATGCTGGTGCTTTGAAAGAAAACCACATCAACCTGTACAATTTCTGAAAGCTTAATAGTTACAAAATACAATCATACCTTTAAAATTTCTAAAAAGTTATTGTCACAGAGATATTAAAAGAAATACCCAGAAACACTGCTTTACTTAAACTGGTTCGCTTCTGTGCATGAATTATCAGAAGGCACAATTAACATCAGAAATGTTTTCTCAAACATCACTCTCAAAAAGGGTGTCGGCAATTTTCCAGATGTGGTTTGGTTTTTTTTCTATGCCCTCCTAAAGTTTGATATTTTCAATGTGGACATTTCCTTATATTAAAGAGGCCATAACTTTAAAACAGAAGCAAAATTAAACAAAGCCTGACACTCTTTTTCGAAGGAGGTATCCTAGAACATACCTGCCAATTTTCAGCCAATTCCGTCCATTAACAAACATTCCGTGCATTAACAAACTAAAAATGTTCATCCTTATATGCATTTTTATTTTATCGAGAAAAAGAAGAAAAACCTTTCATGAGATTGGTATGATTAGGTGTTAAAAATCCCCTCTGCACCGACAGATGTCGGCATAGGTCAGTTTACCTCAACAATGGCTTGCCTTATAACAACTTGAAATAAACAGACATCTAAAATTCTGGCGCTGAAACCCATCGCAGTTAGATCGTCCGAGAAGCAGCAAAGACGAAGAGCTTTATACAGGTTTGTATTTAAACTGCTGTGATTTCTTTTACTTATAAGATTTCGTCAGCAGCATTGTTATTATGTTGCTCAAAAAAAAGGCTTCTTTGTTCTCCAGATATGTTTTGAAACCATGCCTCATGAAGCCAAAAAGAGGAAACCTTGGTCTCCATCATCTCCATCTACATCTGCACTTGACTCTCTTGTTGTGGAAGTGTCAGAATTGCGTCTGTTCTCCAGCAATTTCATGAGACTAGCACTTGTTGTAGTTTGTCCTTCAGCTTCATCAGCAAGACTAATCAATCAACCATTCTCCTTGGTTACAGTGTGACCCACAGTTGCTCAGAGCCAAAGATCTTGTTCAACACTGAACCTGTGGGTTCTACCAGATTTTTGCCTGTTTGGCTTCTTCAAAGAAGAAAGTGGGCAAGAAGTTTTCTTGCATTTTCGTCCTGACAAAAAGAAAATTTGACAAGAGCGAAAGCTAACTTGCAAAGAAACAACCAGATTGAGAACAGTTTGTGTGTGTGCACAAATAAAATATCGCACCACAATTTGCATTACATGTGACAAATGGCGGTAAATTTTAATTAGTGTCAAAGCGCCATAAGGGATTAATGAGATTCAAAAATAGTTTTTCTCTTTATCTTAAAAAGTAAAAAACCATTTTTTCCCATTCTTTTGCAAAATATTTATCTCAGTCTCCTCAATTTGAACAGCAAAAAAATTTTTTTGCATTTTTGGTAAAAATTCACCTACCATGATACCTTACATGTAAGTCGCTCCTTCTGTTGTAACGATGACACTACTACTGACAGTAACTCTGTATGGTTTACAGGGAATTTAGAGGTAAATACCAGAAAAAGCAAAAGTGAGTGGTTAATTACCTTTGCAACTTACTAATTAATTTCAATTTGAAAATAAACCATCAGAATTAATTGAGATCTAGATGTGCCCTAGCACTGGCACCAGTTGCCTTCAAAATGAAATCGTCGGGGAGAAAAACAATGTTACTAAAGATGTTATTATGAAGAGTTCTACACAAAGTGTCAGCATTTTTGGTAGCCAAAAACTACTGCAGGAAAGATAAACAAACATACGAAACACATGTCTGTAAAAATGCCCATCACCAATCCAATGTTTGCACAATTTGTCATAAAGACTGAACTCATGCATCAATTGGGAAATGAAAAATCTGCTGTTCATACCCATTTTCTATATATTCGTTAAATCTCAAGGTCATCTGCAAAAACAATGAAACAGTGTTAAATTGAGTCAAGAAAACAATCTTCATTTACTCCTTGCTTTCTTATGTATAAAAGTTACCAGTAATCAGAAATTATAATAAGGGTGAGTTAATTCACTGGCCAAGACTGTATGAATCATTAACCAGTTATCCTACTAAGCAAGATGTATCGCTTTCAGATCTTAACAGTCACTAAATATTACTGAGCTATCAAATTGGCATATCAAATGAGCCAGTCACCTTTTTCGCGACAGACCTGACAAAATTTTCATCTCCAATCTTTTGCAACCCCTTGAATGTGTGGCTGCCAAGCTTCGCATTTACAAGATGGCAGATGCAGTACATGGAAAGGTAACATGCTAAACAGTGCTCAAAACAAGATTTTATTTCAATTACTTTTAATTACTAGTTATAATGGCACCCATACTCAAGGTAGGAATTTATTTCAAACTTTTCATTTAGACAGTTTGATATGTTCAGATATCCAATGATTTTATGTTCATAACTTAAAAACTGTTCATCGTCCTTGGGAGAGTGATTGCCTGCCAAAATCCAGCCGGTGATCACCTCTTTCTCAGCTGGTGAATTTTGCCAGCAGCCACAGCTTAGCGACAACCCTGGAGATTTGTCAGTGGTAGAATAAACAAGTCAGCCTTGGTGTGTGGGCTCCCCCTAAGTTTAAAGTAAGACTGTCTCAACACTGCTGTTTCTGACTGAAGATGAGTTCTATCCATGTCCATTAAATGGGTGTACCCCCATGTCTTTGGGTTTTGGTAATAAAAGGCTTAAAAAGAAAGCAAGACACTGCACTATGACTTATTTACATGTGTATACAAACTTAACACACTTTATTAATAAATTAAAGTCAATAAAATTAATACGTTGTAAACTGATCTGCTGGCAGAATTCACCTAATCTAGGCGGATGGCTCACTTATCGCATCATTTAAATAACAAAATACAAAAACTACAACAGAGACAAAGAAAATATTTACGTTACTTTTAAATTAGTTCTACGCTAGATAACTTAAAGAATACATGACATGGAAAGAATGGCATTTAGGCACTGATATAAACTAGGAATTCATGTATTGTATTTTAAGACCTGCAATTTGCGAGTCAGTCCAATGTATTACTGTATTAAAATAAAGCCTTGTTGTTGTTGTTGATGTTGTTGATATAAGAGTCTCTGTCAAACCAAGTATTTCTTTCTCAATACAACTTACCTCCTTGACAGTCATTATCTCGTCATAAATTTTGCGGAATCCCTCAAAATCAATGTGGCCTTCCCCTCTCCCAGCAATCTATGATCACACCACAAAATTAAAAGTCAGTTAGAATGGAACAACTTTGCTATGGAAATGTTAGTAGCAATCCTGTACACTGAGCTATGACCAGTGTTGTGTACAGCAACTGCCTGAGCCTAATAATCTGGCATATGTATGATGACATATCCTCAGAGTGCTCAAAAATGAATGATGAGAGTAAAGAATTAATGTTAACTATTTAAACAAACTTGGTACTTTCCTGCAGTAATTTTTTTGCACTTTTAGACAAAAAAAAGGATCCTTCCTCGCATATATAAAATGCTGACTTAAGTGCTAACTGTGTGACATTGAAATGAAGGGAGAGAGTAAAGTTTTAATTGACAGATGAGAAGCATCTCTGTCATTAGAGTTTCAAGGCTAACAACAAAAGGCAACAATTTCTCCATTCTGAATGGCTAAGAACATGTCAATTTATCCCAAACCAGGGTAGAAAGTGAAATTCAGCATAAATCATGAAACTGAAAACGGTTGACAAAGACATGTATGGCACCTTGATACAAAATTGAGCTTGAATGAAACCTAACCCTAAAAACCCTAAGATGAAGACATAGCGAGCTGCAAAGCACATCAAACATTACTGCCTAATAATCTGGGTGGTGAAAGACAAGGAATAAACACAATTAAAGCCATGAGGGCAACATTACAGGTTAAGCTAGAGCTTAAGCTTGCAGGGGTTTCATAAAGGGCCAAGCAATGGGCAAATTGACCAGCAGTGAACAGAATTCTGCCCTGCTGCTTCATCAATATATTATACTTAAGTAGTACTGTTACTATCTCATGCTATCTTTACATGACTAACAGTGTTCTAAAAAGCTGACCTTATTTAAAGTCAAAGAAACTATGATTTTGCTGGTCATAGCATGCATTATTTCCAGAAGATGCTCCTGTCCAACCTCTAAAGCTTTAGCAAATCTTAAGCTTACAATTATTCTGTGGAATTCATAAAACAAGCAAAATACAAAAAAGGTTTTTGTACTTGTAGTTTATAAGAAACAACTGTGACTTGTTTCTTACACCGTGCAAAATACAGTATGTCTCCAAATTTAGAACGACAAGAGACTTTCTGTGACTTGAATTAATATCTCAAACACGAAAGACCGTGTTTGACTACATTTCCAAACACCAAGAAGAAAGTGTAAAATACGATGCATAGCGGAGTATTTTTGACAAACTTCAAGGTGTTTGGAAATGTGGTCAAACACTGTCTGGAGTGTTTGACATATCTTCTCAATCGAAACTAAAACTAAGGAGAAAATGGAGAAATAAAACCATAAAAAATCTATGCTAATTAAGATCAGATATCCAAACACTGTTACACTCATGATTTCCTTTGTTTAAATATCTTCCCTCCAAGTTGGGCTTCTAATAGGGTGCTGAAAAAAAGTTAAATTGTGCGGAATTTTGGAGCTAAATTGTGCGGGTAAAAACTTTGATTGCACAGGAAATTGTGTGGGATTGTGCAATCTTGAAACAAATTTCAATTTCACTTGTTCTTGCCGAGTCCTATAGCAAGGAAATTTTGCATTGATGATGGAGGGTCTGCATGGGATTAACTGACAACTGAAGAATGGCAAAAAAATTTACTGACAACTGACAAATACCCAAAAATTTAACTGACAATTGGCATTTGCAGTTAGCTCTACTGACAACTTACAACAGGCGTTAGCAATTGTTATTCACTTAAAATTCATTGAAAATAAGAATTTTTGGTTGAAACAGGGCAAGATGAAAAGGCTGCCCGATAGCCCGGGACTAGTGAAACAATCAGTTGGGCTAGCACTGTCTTATCCCAGGTTGCCTGATGGGCAAGCATGAAGTGGACATGAGTGAAACAACTTTTTTTGGTTTGTTTTGTTTTCCTAATGGCAAACTTCAGATGTTGTGTTTAACAGACAGTTCGTGAGAGAAAGTGAAACAATAAAAATGTTTTTTTTCTAAGATAAAGCAAAATGTAAAATTCAAGTGAATGAAATCAACTTTTTACTTCATCGCATGTCCCAACAGAGTGGCGGCATTGCAAGACAAAAACTTGCTGTAACAAGGTTATCACATATTTTCATCGTTATCCGTGAAGTTAATAGTTTGCCCAAGTAAGCATATGTCTTGAAGCATATGTAACTGTGGATAGATAGATAGTGCTGGAGTGGTAGCCAAGATTTCATTTGGTTATTTATAGTATGACTGAACAAATTATGTTTCACTACATGAAACGTGTGACAAATTAAAACATTAAGGTATAAAATAAATTTACTATCGTTTACAAACTACAGAGACAAAGCGTATGACTTTAATTATCAGACGTATTCCTTTCCTGAAAGAAAAATTTCAGCGATATACCTGGCAAACAGCACTTTCAAAAAACATGTTGTGTGACAGTTTTACTTTCCCACTATAACTACATTGTACGTGTGTTAAGTAATTCAATATGCTGTTTTGACTGTGAAAAAAAAAAACTTTGACTAGGTTTTTTTAAAGAGCTTAAATTTTCAGTACTTTCTTAGATTCTTGGATGAAAACTTCTTTGAATGAAGAAAAAGTCAGCTGCTAAGCCATTTTGGAGTTAAGCGCTTCTAAGTTCGTTTTTAGTTCAAACTCATTTTCAACATGACATGAATTTACGTCTACAATTTTCCATGGTGATTTTTTGCAAAATTAAATCTCAGAGCCTTTATCTTTCATTACCCAGCAGCTTTGATTCTGACTTAGTAAATATCTCCATAAATAATGAACGATAAAATAGTGTAAGTCGTGTGACCAAATCAAGGTTTACAATTGAAGGGGTGAGTGCAAAACCATGCTAAGTGACGATCTGGGTGAAAAAAAAATGTTTCGCGAAAGTGCTTGAATTTTTGCATGTGGTTTTCAATGTTATAGAAAAACGTGGTCCTGTATTTTTCCCGCTGGTTTTTGCTTCGTTTATGAAGACGCCACTAGGAAAACCCAATGGTTTTTTTGTATACACAACATCTCAAAAACGAAGTAAAGCTTAGCGGAAAAACTATGGGACATTGCTAAACATACCTAAACAAAACTGCATGCGAAATTTGGAGCATTTTCAACAAAGTTCACTTTTGATTTAAATACCTAACACCCTTTTCCTGCTGAGGCCTTCAAATAAACAAAGCCGGGCCTTTGTTATGATAAACAGAGCTGATCCTTTGTTATAATAGCCAAACCAAGCCTTTGTTATAAGTCGAAGTCTCGCCTCGGTTTATCATAACAAAGGATCGGCCCGCCACGACCGCAAGGACTTTGATTTCACTTAGAAAGCAGCAAAATGTCAATTTCACGCAACGTATAAGCTCAAAAATGTTGATTTTAGGTCAAAAAAGGTTTCAATGTTGATTTCACGTTAACGTGTGATGGCAAGGAGGTTGATTTCTCTTAGATACCAGCAAAATGTCAATTTCACGCAACCTATAAGCTCAATGATATTGATTTCAGGTCTAAATAGGTTAAAATGTTGATTTCATGTTAACGCATGACGGCAAGGATGTTGATTTCACTTAGAAACCAGCAAAATGTCAATTTCACGCAGCGCATAAGCTCAACGATGTTGATTTCAGGTCTAAATAGGTTAACATGTTGATTTCACGTTAACCCGTGATGGCAAGGATGTTGGTTTCACTTAAAAACCAGCAAAATGTCAATTTCATGCAGCGCATAAGCTCAATGATGTTGATTTCAGACATAAATAGGTTAAAATGTTGATTTCACGTTAACGCTTGACGGCAAGGATGTTAATTTCACTTAGAAAACAGCAAAATGTCAATTTCACGCAATGTATAAGCTCAATGATGTTGATTTCAGGTGTAAAAAGATTAAAATGTTGATTTCATGTTAACGCTTGACAGCAAGGATGTTAATTTCGAGAATCTTAGAGATCTGTTCTGTGTCGTCAAAGTTACATTTCTTGCATCCAGAATTCGTTCGAGCTTTTCGTCTCCTGAGCTTGATGTTTGGGTTTATACCTCCTTTGTTCCTTTTGGCACCACATGATTTAAATTTAGCTAAATTTAGATGTTCATGTCTGTTGACTGTTTTGCATCATGTATGCATTTGTAAATTGGTTACTTGAGACATTTTATCGCGTCAGTAAATTAAATTGTTTTGTTCTCTCTCATTCTTTCATGCCAATCATTTCAAGGGGGCGGTAGAGCATAAACAATGGTGACTACAGATGGATTTTTCTCGCCTCATGCTTCGTGCTTGTTCTCACACTTTGTGCGCCCACTCATGAATCGCGCTAGAGCCCACTAATCTGCCTGTTCTGCAAGCTAAGACATCATGACCCTTTAACTGTACATTAAATCTGTTGGTGTATGATCAAAACATCTTCAAATCTTTCTTGGTAGGCTCGGGTAACCTTCAGCTATCTTTGGTAACCTTCGGAAATTTTTGGAAACGTTTGTGTGGCATTTGGAAGACAACTTTTGGAGAATCTTCGGAAATCTTTGGAAAGTGGTCGAAATCTTTGCCAAATCGCCAGGAACATAGTTATTGGGATTTTTATGTATTGTAGGGATTTTATATGGTTGAAGAGAAATTTGGTATCTCCATGCAGCTGTGTAATATCCTCTATGTCTACTGCTATTAAAGCAATGGATGTGAAGCGAATCGACTTACAGTTGAAACAAAACGACTCATAGAGTGAAATGGCTTTGTAGCAAAACGACTGGCAAATCCGTGAAGTTTGATGACATTTACATAATGCTAGTGAGCTTGAGTTACTCAGGCAAGCTATGGAAAAACTAAAAATGTTGCAACAACTACAGATGGACAGTGGGAACTAGACCTACCAATCATGCTCGCAAGGGAAGCAGGCAGAGAAGTAAATTGCAAATTGGTATTTTTTATAATATTTAGTGTCTGACTCAAACATTATATTCTCCGTGGCAATCTGTAATTGGCATGGCAAAATTTTTAACCCTTTCAAGATGCTGGGAAGATGCCGTTCTTTCAGTTCCCTAGAAATAACTGACAACTGACAAATAGACAAAATTTTAACTGACAACTGACATTTGCCTGCCCTCCAACCCCTGTCCATCAAGACCCTCATGATGGTTTATTTCACTAGTAGTCCAAATGCACCTGGCAATCACCAATTGTTTTAGCAAACCATATCTGACTGACTCTTATAAACAAAATCATGTTACGTGATGCGACTTAACTCAACATGTATGAAACCAAAATAGAATGCCATATCTTCCATTATAAATGAGTTCCTTCTTAAAAATATTCCACCTTAATTGAATTGCAACATTGAGCTTGAATATTTCTTCATAAACTGCGTTAAGGTTTGCAAATTCTCAGAAGTTATCCGCAAAAAACACAACCTGAAAGGTTATACAAATAACATGCAAATGTAATTTGACACCTTGTTATTAATTTTCCCTCGAGCACTCTGATTGAAGAATTGTGCTTTATGTGATGTGAGTAGGAGCCTGTAGATATGCTAAACTATTTGAAAAACATTCTGCTCTTGCAGATTTACACGACTGTATGTAGACTGTGAAAGAGCTATGAATTTTTAAACTCTTTCCTATGACAGCTATTTTTGTCAACAGTTATGCTCAACAGCACACTGGGACTAGGTATGACAAAACAAAATTAATAGTGTCAGGTGTTACACACTCCTAGCTAGCTTTGTTGCGACAGCTTCCTTCATGTTCCTCCTCTTGTCATAATGTTTTTTGTGTGTTTATTGTGATTATGGAAAAACCTGTGTAGGTAACTTGAGAGATTTCAACTTTTTTTCAAATTGAGAGAGGTTTCAAGTATCACATGTTATAATTATGTTTGGTTGGAAATGATCCCCAAAGAAAAATTTTTACGTTCAACCCCCTTCCTACCTATCCACTAGATTTTCATAGCCTAAATTGAATCCCCCTCCCGAGAGAATTCCAGAAACCCATCTGTGGGGGAGGGGGGTAGACTTTTTCCTGGAATAACCCATTGAACAGTTTTCTTCTTGGCATAGATAAACAACTCAGAGGTTCTCAAACCCACAGAAAAACAGCTAAGCAGCTAAGTCTTAGGGATTTTTCTCCTTATCTTTGTTATCGCAATCTTCAAAATTCAACAGTAAAGAAATAACTGAGTTTCATACAGATCTTGATTAGGGTGCATGAAAATTTCCATATGACTTAATAACAAGATCTGTGTTAGAAATTAGCGTTCGCCTGCTCGCCAACACCACAATCTTGGACAGAATAAAAAGGAACAATTAACCCGCTTCCCCCCCAAAGCAATGATGTAGGTCCGAAGGAGCAAAAACGTGCCATTTTGGCATCATTGAAATGGGGGGAGGAGTGGTCCAGGAGTTCCACTTATTTTGTCCAAGACTACAGTGTGAAAAGCATAGGACAAGGAAACTTCCCAAACTCTGCAGATTTCAAGACGTCTTATAAAATTTATACAGTTTCTCATGTGTCCTCAAGTTGGGTTTTGAAATCGATATTAATTTGAAGTGGTTTCATGGAATATCAAAACCGAAAAAAAAAGTATGATCATTGCTTGCGACAGAGTAAGACCATGCTATTGCATGACAATGTTATAAGTAAATTGGTTCCTGTTAAAAAATGAGTCAGAAAAAGTTATCCAGAATCAACACCAATCTGCCCTTTACCATTAGCTACTATTACATGTGTGCACTGTAGACTGCTTGATGTTTAGCTGTCTTGCTGGGAATTAAAATCAAACCTTGATAGCAGAAGGGTGATATCACATTTTCGAAGGTGAAACAAATTTTAATTTTGTTTTTCTGCTGTACATCATAACCAAACAAACTTGTTGAATTAACCTTATCATAACTGTTAAGAGTCTACTGAGTGCTGTTACCTCTAGGGGCTTTTAATTCAGACAAAAAAATTAACTCTTGCACGTCTTGCATGCCTATGTTTTTACCACCTGCCATGATGCTTCAAAAGACAACAAACATTAACTCACTTGCAAGCCGGTGCAAAACAGCACTTCACCCAAGATGTCAACAAGATGAAAACTACATGTTGTATAATATGAGACTAAAACTAAAATGTTTGTAAGAAAGCACATTCAATTCATTATCTGCAGGTACAAAAACCAAAAAAGAATACAGTGTGTTGATACGTTGCAGGTTATTAATGTCCTCCATACCATGACTAACTACAACCACAAGGGACTTAAAATCATGTGATAACCTAGACTAGTAAAAGAAGTCAATTGAATTCAAATACCTGAACCAGTTCCTTTAACCTTGAGTTACTGATCTTTATATTTGCACGCTGAAAAAAAGCCCTGAGCTCCTTCATACCAATATAAACTGAATGGTCAGCAGTGCTGGGAGGAGAACAATAAAGTTTTAATCAAAAGATTAATATATAACAAGAGAAAAAAGTATCATTAAACAGTGTGCAAAGAATGTCCTGTCCGATAGCCAGGGACCAATGAATTTTCCATTCAGGCTAGTGGATTCTGTCTGTTACTTGCCCAATGGTCAAGAGAAGTTTCCTGGGAAACATTCTGAGAAAATTCAAATTACAGAAGTACTGAAAGAGACAACATTTTGGAGAGCTAGTAAGAAAATTTGTTTTCTTTGCACACTGATTGAAATCACTTAAACATGTATATGCATACCAGGTACAAAGGATAGAAACCTGTTAACACTCTCCTGTTCTACCTGCCTTGGTTGTCTACCACCAAAAACCAACCCTCAGAAGCCCAGTCAACAAAAAATTACCATAAGATCCAAAAAACTGCCTAACTTTTGGAAGGCGGCGTGGCCGAGTGGTTTAGGGCACTGGATTTGAAATCTGGAGGTCCCTGGTTCAAATCCTCCACCCTACCGCTATCTGGATTTGTTCTCGGTAGCCCTAAGTTCAACTCCTCTACCGCCTTGTGTAAATAGCCAACTGGTCAGCCTCCCACCAGTTGGGATTCTCAATAGTTATGTTAAATTTGAAATATTTGTTTATTTATTTACAGTGTCCGCAATTAGCACATTAGTGCTAAATACATCAACACTTAAATAAAGTGATTATTATCATTATTATTATTATTATTATTATTATATAATATTATTACAAAATATCCCTCGAACCTAAACTGTGTTATCATTAAAAGGACAACAATTTAAGGGTACATTCATGAGGCAATTTAGCCACAATACATGTACAGTGCATCTCAGTATAAGTGAACCAAAATATAAGCAAAATTCACTTCAGCTGAAAACATGTATGGGCGTATGCACATATGCGTATACAGTATACGCGTGTATGCCTCATTAGTATGTATAAGCTAATGTAATGTTTCTTCTTTTCTTCAATCCCTCACACCTAAACTGTGTTATCATTAACAGTGCAACAATTTAAGGGTGCATTCATGAGAAAATTTAGCCACAATACACATACAGTGCAGCTCAGTATAAGCAAAACAAAATATAAGCAAAATTCACTTCAGCTGAAAACACGTATGGGCGCATGCACATACACGTATACAGTATAATCGATAAAAGTGCGTTTTTTGTTACTGACTTGTATATTTTAGCAAGACGTTTCAGCTAACTCTTAAGCCTTCATCAGTTGAAAAAACCGCTTGATGTTACGCGCGATCAAGCGGTTTTTTCAACTGATGAAGGCTTAAGAGTTAGCTGAAACATCTTGCTAAAATATACCAGTCAGTGACAAAAAACGGCTCTCTTATCGATTATGTCATCTCCTGACTACATTTACCCAATTTTTAAATGTATACAGTATACGCGTGTATGCCTTGTTAGTATGTTATAATATACATAAAAAAATTATTCGATTCTGACTGGCTGAGAGCAGTGCAGTTCAAGTGTAACATCAGTGCAAAAAGTGTAACACCAGTGCAAACTACACATTGTAATTCTGGATTATGATTGAATGAAAAGAGATTTTTTAAGCCAATGATATCACATAAAATGATGATGAAAATTTTGTGCGGAAACTTTGAGAAAAGTTTTCTTGAATGAGAAAAAATGGCTTCAAGAAAGATCTTCCGGCACTTCCTCCACACGAATTTTTTCATGTTTATATTATTAATAAGTAATCATATGGTTTTTCTCGTTCAATTTGGGATTAATCTGCACTTGTGAGTTTTTCAAAAAGCTGAAATTGCACTCGCCGAAGTGGTTCGTGCAATTTCAGCTTTTTAAAAAACTCACTCGTGCAAATTAATTCTAAATTAAACTCCAAACTGTATGATTACCTATACATAAACTAAGTAATGTTTCTTCGTTTCTTAACAGGTCACTGTTGTTTCCAATGCAGCTTGCCAAAGAGCAAGAGAGAGTTTTGTTCATTTTGAATAAACACATACAGTATATGTACGTATAGAGTTTTTGATGTCACAAAAAAACAAATGTGAGAAATTATAGGATTTGGCGCCATTTTCGAATAGAGTGTCCTTAAAAAAAGGGTCCTTGCCAAAAATTACCTCTTAATTGTAATTCCCAGCCGAAATATAAAGGATGAAAATTTGGTATTGCCCCATATAAATCTCTCTAATTTTGAGTCAGTTCTAAACTGAAGGAACTGAAACAAATTTTGAA
>Ga0126338_10001795_pt1 | contig 14227 bp, 5 predicted proteins | sample OrbCmetagenome_2_FD_92529 | JGI IMG/M metagenome (GOLD analysis project Ga0126338, IMG submission 92529) | Coral microbial communities from Petempiche,Puerto Morelos, Mexico - Orbicella C C metagenome | ecosystem: Host-associated > Invertebrates > Cnidaria > Coral | place: Petempiche,Puerto...
AGGAGGGGGGGGGGGGGGGGAAGTAGCCTGCAATGCCTGAGTATCCCATCCAAGAGCTACATACATTAGCAATATGCCTAGTCCTTGTTGCTATGGAAACTGGGATAAACTCGCACATTTGACAGTGTGGACCAGTTTGATCGACGTGTAACTCTACATGTACCTAACACGTACAAGTAACATGCCTTAGGATCGAAATTGATAACGGTTTACAGACCTGAATACCTTTTAAGGTCCTGACCAAGACGTTCTAATAAGAATATAGCAATTAATCTTGTTTTCTAAATCTTTATTCACCTCAGGAAGTTATCAGTTAAGCCAGCATTGCTAACAGTCTCTGTATACCGATCTCCCAAAATCTTCTCTGGGCCTTTCTGGTCAATCTTTTAAAACAAAGAATTCAAAATAATTCCACCTTCAGTTGAAACTTTCAGCAGTGTATGAACAATTACTTGTAAATTGAATTGTTTTTGGAAAAATCTTATTTCATCAAATAGGCTGAGGATGATGGCCTCAAGTTTAATCCATTTGTTTTGGCTCTTTAGAAATGGATCAGTTGCAGGATGCAAAGAAAATCAATTTTCAGGATTGCCCTTCTGGGAAGCTGTAACTACAATGTATGATGTACTAGCTTGAATGTCAAACTTACTAGCCCCAAAATGTTATCCCTTATAGTACTTCAACTGTAATTTGAACTTCCTAAAACAGTTTTCCTAAGAAACTTTTCAAGCCCATCGGTCAAGGGAAGGATAGAATCCACTAGCCCTTGCCTGTTGCCTAATGGACCCAACTTTCTTTGCATAGTTACTGCCATGACAGGAATATAATATTTAATATTTTCTGCTATGGACACTGGAATTAAGGACTCTTTTCATTCAACCAAAAATTCTGGTTTGCTTTTAGGGAAATTTCTAGTGGATAATGGAAGAGCATTTTTGGGAATTTTTTTGAAAGTGGGCAACCTTGGGCAGTACATGTATACTCAAATGTTTGAAATTTTTGAACCAGAAACTTTTGTTTCATTTGATATGCCCCCTAAAATTTACAAATTGTCAGTTGAATGGTTTGCATTTTGGAAATTTAACAATATTGCACTTCCAGAGATCTTCCAAAAAAAATTCTGTACCATTTGCCTCCATTTTACAAATTTTGGAATTTTGGGTTTAATGGATAGTGCTTTAAGCATTGGTCTGATAAATCATGAGGTAACTTGAAAAGAAACTAGACATAAAATAACAAATTTTTGTCTTATAATACATGTAGAACTTACAAGGTTTATTAAAACATGTTCTCCATAATACACTCTTTCTTTATCAAGATGGAGACAAAATCCTACTTTCTGCCAAGATAAGAAAAATTAAAGAGATGTCAAGTTAAATTACAATAATTAAATTACAATGGAATTGCAGTTCTATGTACCTTGCTGGAGTGGGGACACTGTTTACTGAGCTGTTTGCAATCAATGCTAACTTATTGATTATTTGTTAGAACTGGTAGGTTTTAAATGTGTCTCTGCAAACAATAAATGCTGGGCAAATAAAGCAACAGCAAGAACAGAACTAGTGGAATTAAACAGTAACCTTTGAGATTCTAGTTTCATTCATTTGGTAATTGGTTCCATTTTGGTCTACATGTATGTGTAGTCAAATTTTTGTTGCTTTGAAAATTTAAACCATACTGATTTTTAGTTTTCTTTGTCACATGCATTATGATAATCAGAAACAAAGGAAAATTGTGTCCTTTTCTGATTCATGCATGCCATGGCACTTCATATTGAAGCATCTATATCATGGGAAGCCATCTTGAAAAGATTGGCCTATTTTTTAAGTTTGTTGCTCGTAATCTCTCAGTCTTCCTAAGTCCTTTTTTATTTCATGTTTACTATCACTGCATTTGCTGTTATCCCATCTTAGAAACTACTACCTTCCGATTTCCTTCAGTTTGAAAGGTATCAGACTAAAAGTATTGTGACATAGCTCCTTTAAAATTACCCAAAAAGTACTAACAGTAAAATCAAGAGATGAGCCTTGAAGCATGGATTACTCACATGATCTGCTGAGGGGTTTAGCAGAGGTGTTGGTTTGTATTTCAGATTTGGTCTCTGAGACCAAAACAATGGAATGGAACCTCTTGTCTACAAAGAAGAAAACATAAGGCTGAATAACAGAATTCAATCCTAAATAGTTTACAGTCAAACCTCAACCTGTTGGCACACCCTATTAAGCCCAGATTTTCTGCTAAGACCATTCTTTTTTTTTGACATTTTATTTCTTTTTAACAGTACAATAAAATAAATTACTTACAATACTACATACTTACACTAATAACAATACACGATGTCACATACGACTAATTACATGACTTACTAACGGTACTTACAATACTGGTTACTTGCACCACTGTCAATTACAACACTATTCTTACACTATTCGCATCCTTTTTTTCTTAATTGTTATTATATTACAGTGACACCTAATATATACAAGACCATTCTTGCTTGCTGATGTGTGCACACATTCAATAAATTTTTATTTACTTTTGTTGAAACTTTCCACAATGGCTACCTCTCTACACTGATGAGTAATTTCTCTCCCAGAAGCTGTACAGAGGTTCAACTATATTTCAATGAGAGCAGAGTTTGGTTGTTAGCCAAATATGTGAATGTTTAACTCTTTTGTCTTTGCTAACTACCATATTAAACCTCTATTTTATCGCCTATCTCTTCACTTAATCATATCAAATTTAGCTAGGAAGAGTCAGAAGTACAACAGAACAGTCATCTATGTTGCATAATTCCCATTAATATTTACTACTTCCTAAGTACTGTCCCTGAAGTTAATTCATCGCTTTCATGATTTGCATGTATAATTACGGCCTACATAAGCACCCTGAATAAGATAACATCAGATACATGCACATGCAGTCATCTGATTTTGATGTGGCCTTTGCAGAACCTCACTTTACATACCTGTACAAAGGAACAAGCTCCAGATTCAAACTGAGCAATTTGTTCAGTTTCAACATAATTAGCAGCATTTCCTTCAGCATCCAGTCCTCTTATAAAATAACGAGTACCTACATAAAAATATTAACAATCTGGTTTAATTCAATCATTAATATTTTGATATTTAATGATCCTCTGAGTTCTCACAAAAGGTGCTAGCTCTCCAGTGATGCAAACAAGAAAAATACCAAAACTGGCTTAATAAGCTCAGTTGGCCTTTGCTTAACCTGAAAACACAGACAGATTTCTGGCTTTTGTTTCACTCTGCCAAAAATAAGCTGATGATGATAATGATGATGACGATGACAAAATTGCACTGATAGAATCCAACTTAAAAATCTGTAATTAATATGTACCATTGAGATATGAATTTGCAATTTTTACTCAGAACAATTTAAATATTATAAATCGACATACCTGCTCTGAAACAACTTCTCCTTGATATGAGAATAAAATCAAATGTGCTCTGTTTAATAATACAGGACGTTATAGAGACAACTTTGTAGTGTCAAGGATAAAACACAACTTTCAGTATTGCACACAAAATTAATGATAAATTAAACTTCACTTGAAAAGTTATTTTTAAATAACCAACTGTCAAATTTTGTGGCAGATGTAAGACTGAGATCCCTGCAGAGGCTAATAACATAAAATACCAGCCAAAGATAGATGACGGTTTCAACCTGAAACTTGATCCTCAATTCTCAATACTTTCAGAACTGAGAATCGAGTTTCAAGGCTCAAGTTTCTTGAAACACTTGAAGAGTTTTTTGACAAAAACGACTTATTTCTTGCAATGCGTACAGTAGATACTTTGTTTCTTTGTTTTCCTGACTTGAAACTGGGACACCTTGACTCAAAACTTGAATGACTTGACTTGAAACTTGAATGATTTGACTAGATACTCGAAGTTTTTGACTTTTGAAGATTGAGAATTGAGTTGAGTTGAGTTGTTAGAGCTTCAAGGGACTGTCAACTTAGTTTTGAGTGGTATTGTAATAATAATAATAAAAAAAAATTAATAATTTTTTTTTAAGACTAATTAATCTTCAAAAGGATACATCCATGCATAACTGGGAGTGTAAACTTGTGAAACTGAGAAGAAAGGACAAAGATAAATAAAAGATTGAATAAATTTGTCATAAATATTTAATAATTAATCAGTTTTTAAAATTTTGCTAATGGGCATTTCAAACATTTGTAGTACCTCTGGTTGTACCATTAGAGGTCTCAGAAGATGTCCATTCCATACAAATCTGGGATCAGCCTGATAGGAGAATCAAGTCAAAATTATTATTAAAGATAAACATGTATATAATTGAAGGCTTTGCAAAAAGGGTGTATATATACCATTTTGGGTCGATTTTTATTTTTTGCAGGATCGAGCTAATTTTTGGCAGACTGAATTGTTTTGACATGAAAAGCATCGTTGTGCAATTGTTTTTGTTGATTTGTGCTTCGTTTTCGAGAAATAATGTATGCAGAAAAGCTCAATTTTCCAAGAGTATCTTTTGGAGATCATTTGTTTCAAGCAAAAAACAAGAGACACCTTTGTTTTGCTAAACGATGAAGTCACCGAAGCGTGGTATTTGCCGCTAGTTTTATTATTCATATAATTATGCAATTCTCTTACTGTTGCTTCGTTAGCACAAGCGAATAAGGCGCTGAACAGGCCAGATTTGAGTTTGTTTTGTCATGACACTGGTTCGATACAAGGTCGGTTGATTTTTTTTTTCCGGTCTATTTCTCTACCTCTTTCCAAAATCAAAACATCTATTTAAAAAAAAACTGCGTGGTTGAAGCTGCTAAAAGCAACCGTTTAGGGCCTCTTCATATGAGCCTGGTAACCGGGCTGGCTTGGTTACTGGGGCGAATTCTGTTGTCTGTTCATGTGGGAAATTTCAGCCTGGTCTACCGGGATGAAATCCAAGAAACACAACCAAAATGGTGAAACATAAACTTGTATCGTTCGTGGCTGTCGTAGCTTTGTGGACTCTTGTAACTTTACTAATAAACCAATTTGCATACTCCTGAAGCGGAAATACATACAAGACAAAAATTATGCCATTTTGGCCTCTATGTTGTGAAAGCCAAGCTATTTTGGTTACCCGGGCTGGAGTGTTCATATGGCAAAATTTTTATCCCAGTTACCAAGATCTTGGTGGCAAAAACCGAGATCTCGGTAACCGGACTAGCCCGGCTTCTCATATGAACACACTGACATTTTTACGAAGAAAAGAGTGGCGAGGCGAGATCTCGGAAACCGAGCCAGCCCGGTTGACCGGGCTCATATGAAGAGGCCCTAAGTTTGGAAGGATTCGCTCCAAAAGATGCGCTCGGAAAACGGAGTTTTTGGCATATGTTATTTCTCGAAAACGAAGCGCAAATCAACAAAAACAATTATGCAACGATGCTTTTCATGTCAAAACAAGTCAGTCTGCCAAAAATTAGCTCGAGCCTGCAAGAAATAAAAATCGACCCAAAATGCTATATATGCCCTTTTTGCACGAAAGCCTTCAATTATAGATCAAGTACAATGAAGAAGACATATCATTTACTTGTAGAGATACATACCCTTTCAAAAAGAGGCATCTGAAGAAAGTCTGGGCTGGTTCGTGAAAGTCTCTGCAGTGTGTGTGTGAGGTCATATGAACAGGAAAAGTAAAAGCTATCCGTCTGGAGAACTGACTGCACCATTGATAAGTAAATATTGTTGTTTCGTTGCTGGTAAAAGAGAGGATCAGAGAAAACAGAATGAAATTTTGTGGGCTTGGACCAGAAGAACAATTAAAGTAAGGATTGGTCTTAAATTCTGGGTATAAATGGTATCCATTAAACAGCAGACAAAGCAGCTTGGAAAATAATGGTGAGCACATGGGCACAATTCACCACGTCTAGCAGACATGGATAAGGTTTCAAATGGATAAGGTTACATGGATAAGGTTACAAATACAAATAAGATGGGTATTCTGAAGTTTGAATGTTAAGATGTTGAATGGGCTGAAATTTCAAAGCTCTCAAAATTGTTGACCATATTTAGCAAACTTTGTAAATGTCTACTCCTGCAGAAGGCATTTGGAAATGATTATAATTATGATGTTTGGTCAAACTCTTGGAAAACTTTGGAAAATTTTCAAAGCTAGTTCTTTATCATTACACGTATATCTTTACTTGACTTTTAAATATCAAATGATTAGCTTCCAGAAACAGGTGTAAAATTTATATTCTCATCAGTAAACTTCATATCTTTATGCATCCTTGCATTACAAGTATTTTCTAGATTCATACAACCAGTTACGTGTGTACACCTGACTCTCTGTGAGATGCAGTGTTGCTCTTGGAAATGCCAAAACATCTGTTCCTTTTATTATCCATACTTCATGACCCCTGATGTGCCCAACAAGGGTCTTCTTGGTTATAACAACTAGGTAGGGTCCTAAAGCAAAAAAGAAAAAAGAAAAAAAAAAAGATAAAATTTCATCTCAAGGACAACAGATTTTTGTAAATAGAAATAGTGAAATAGTGCTTGCTTGTGTAAAACAGCAACAATAAAGACTGAACTCTTTGTTTCTTGAGCTGAACTTTTAGGGGAAATGATAAAATAGTTCAAACTAGTGTGAGTTCAAAATAACTGGTAGTAAATGACTGAAGGGCAAATCCAAAGTAAAGGGGTTTGAGTTCCAAATAACAGGAATTCAAAATAACCGAGCTTGTATTACCAGGGTCCAGCTGTACATGTAAGAGAAAAATGGTCATATACAAATGTATGGCAGTAACGTAAAACAGGACCCGTCTTTATACATGTGTTACGTCAAAAAGCTCTGTAAAACGTTCTTGGTTTTGACTGTAACCCCTTTAATAAACACATCCATCGTTCCATTGTTGACATGGGGAATTCTTTTTGTAATATGCTCAGTACACACCTAGCAACACTAGCTGATAATGTGTAATTGACTCTCAAATTCACCTGCTAACAAATTAATGATTCCAAGTATTCCAAATATATCCCTACTCTCAGCTGATGGTGGAATCTGACCTTCATTGTCTAAGAGATCAAGGTGACAAAATCACAGATTAATGGCTGCCTTGTCTTATCATTAACTAGCATTTAACCAGACGGGTGTCCAAGCATTTTGTGGATCCCACTTCCTAGAGACTTTTTTTGGATATATTGCTTTAGAAACTGTTTGCTTGAGCTAACCACATACCAAAATTTTGACTGCCCAGTTTCAGATCCTGGCTAGAGGCCTGATCATTAATGACTGACTTATTCCCCACGGCCATGTTTGTTAGTGTGTCAGAGGTAACTACCAGGAGTGATGAAGCTTGTCTCAGTAAAATGAAGCAACAGCTTTCATGAATCAGCTGATTTTCAATATCATGTTCTTTTTAACCATTGGTCCAACATAACAAAATCAAAAGTCCTTTGGCCTGTACACATTACTTGATGTTCATGTTGGTTTAAAGAGGCCCATAAAAAAGGTCAAAAGATATCGCAGTTTTTAAAGTTGCGACACATATTTCGTTTTGATGCATTGTACTTGTAAAGTAAAGCATCTTTCAGCCAAATTTGGTAGAATCTGTTTAGTCTGTTTAACTTAGCGAGTGACAACCGATATTGAAATGAGGTCCTTAAACTTGTTGTATCACTAGCCATGGTTGTACAAAAACCTATGTTTTAACAATTTACCGTTACGTTTAATAGCTTTGAAGCCCGTTTTTGACTTCTTGTGGCGATATCTTCACCGTAGTAAAATTAATAACAGTCTTCATTTAGGTTGATATAAAAAGAAAACAAAACCAAATCTCCTCGTAATTAAGCTTAAAATGATGACACAAGCTTAACCGTAGCTAAAATAAATAATCCTCTAAGGCAGAATCAATCTTCACTGATAACAGATCTGCAGTCACAAACGAAGAGAATATTGCATTACTACGCCAAGAGTTAACGGGACGTGAAAGTTTTGAAAACATTGACGTAAACGTACCTGCTAAACTCAATTCTTGAGTAACCCGATCTATTTCGAGAATCTGGTCGCCCACCGAATGCTGGTCCCGAGGCTCGATATAAAACTTGTCTGGCGCGATGTGGCTAAAGAAAACAGAAATATTAAAGAAAATTGAGCTTAGATGAATACTGAATGTATGAACAAAAGGGTAAAGCACCGGAAACAGGCTTCATTGCTAAATAGGACATACAGCCTCAAAGCCCGGTAAACCGCGCTGTCCGCCATGTTGGCAATCTGATTGAGTCTGCGAGTTCGTGGATTAGCGGTAGTAAACTAAAAGCATGCGTACTAAGGATAAAAGACTGCGTTTTCTGGTCGTTCTCAGCGGTTTCTTCCCTAAATCGAGGCTATCTTGTGCCCAGATCTTTCGCTCACAATTTAATTCCACCACTGTTTTGGTAATGATAAATTGTTTCGATCTCGGAGAAGTAGATGTGGGAAAATGACGTCTTTTTCTACTGCAACGCTGGAAAAAAAGTTAGCTGATCTATCCAACACGCAGCATAGTGTTCAGACGCTTTCGTTGTGGCTCATTCACCACAGAAAACACGCTAAAGCGATAGTACAAGCTTGGTATAAAGAGCTCGCCAAAGGTAAGCAATGGCCGTTTGTTTAAACCTCGTGAGGGAACAATCCATCGCTCTAGACTGCAACAAAATAGGCTTTTTGAAGTGACAGTTAACTATCGCTCTGACATGTTTCGAATAGATTCCACTTATCACATAGATAATTAAATACTTATTTAAGCTGCTTAAATAGGCTTAAACCAAGCTAGCCTAATTTTGGATGCAGGTTTATGATAGTACTTGTAGGAAAATGCCATGCCTGTCTATTCCCCCCCCGGGGGGGGAAGGGGGAGTACTCTCAGAAGAATTTGTTGGGAATGTGCAGCCCACTTCCCTAAATCTGTACCCTATTTATGACCAAAATCTGTGATTTTCCCTACCCTATTTATGACCTGACCAAAAATATGATGCCCTATTTATGACCATTGTGGCTGGCACAGCTGCCCTAAGCATGATTTATGAGGGGCTTTTGTTGATGATCTTATCCATAATGAGGAAAAAAGTAGCTTCTTCTAAAGACATACGCAATTGAAGACTAGAGGGAAAAAACCATACCCTATTTTATGACCAAAATGGTCAAAATTGAAGCCCTATTTATAACCAAAATGGCTGAAAAACCATACCCTTTGGGGCCACACATACCTATATAGCTCATATAAGGGAGTACGCCCCAGGGAAGGGGTCTATTCGAAACATAGTCATGTCCTCACTGGGTCTTAGAACCCCCTGAAAATGCAGTGAGAGCTTCCTTTTAAGTAACCAGGTATCTGACCAATGAAAATATGGACAGGCATTTGGTCTGAAGACTACAGCTATACAGCTCTTTTTTGTTTAATGACTTTTTACCTACTAAGCTTATATCTGCCATGGTTACACACCAATTTCTAAAGCCTGTGGAGGAGGCAGTACCTGCTGGGTGTTCAGGAGGTTAGGGTTAGGGGTCACTGTACCTGAATCTCAAATTCTTAAAAAGTTAAATGCTCCAGAAAGAATGTCAAATATTAAAGTGATGATGCACTTTTATACAAATTATTTTTCACATACAGTCTATTACAGTGTTCTGTTTGTTATCATTTACAGCAAGGTCAAGTAAAAAGCTCACATTCCTATTTCTTGCTAACGATGTCCTTCAAAATGGAAAAAGAAAGGGGACAGAATTTTTGGGTGAATTTAAACATGTGTTGCCTGCTGCTTTTCAGCATTGTGCACAGTAAGTAAATGTAATGTCCAGCTATTACATAGGGAGGAAAAGTCTGCATACGAGCCAAGTGACCCACCAGGCTGGAGTTTATCCTGGTTTCTGTGAAGTGACTATGAGTATTTCTACCCCCCTGGATGTGATACTAGTCCATTGCAGGGTTACCCCCGGCATTGAATTGCGGGTATCCATTTATACACCTGTGTGGAGAGAGGCACTGTGAGAGTGAAGTGTCTTGCTCAAGAGCACAACACACTGTCTCCAACGAAGGCTCAAACCTGGGCAGCTCGATCTGGAGATAAGCACACTAACCGTGAGGCCACTGTACCACCCACCCAGCTATTAAAGGTTGTAGAATTCTTCTCTGCCTGGTTAAGTTGGCTAAACTGGCACTGAGAACATATTCTTGAAAATGGAGTAGTTAGTAATTAATACAAACATTTCAGCTGTATTGCTTGTCTAGATAACATGAATAGCAGTTACTAATTTATTACAAATAACTCTTTGATCAAGGGGTGGAACAGTAGAAGCCATCAAAGGTCTTGAAAGACTAATCTCCATATGGACAGAGAGAAATGTGTATGACGCAACTTTCCTAGAGAGACTTCACAAGTGTTTAGGTGAGTACAAGTGAGTTTACTTAGAAAGCTCTTTTAATTAGTAATGCGAGCTGTGCATGGTCAGTGGACATTATGTTACCTCAGCGAGTGTTGATTCTTAAACAAGGGGGTTTAAAAGCATTTAATTTTGCAATATTTATTTATCATGATTATTATTTAATTAATAGGTCAAGAATCAGACTCGCCGCCACCAGAGAAGAAACAAAAGCTTCAAGATGAAAAACAAGCTCCACTGATTGAGCCACCAGATGTGAGTGAATTTTTTAAGAGGGTATCCTATACCTCTAAAGTTTCCTTGCATACCAACATATTAGGAGGCTGAGGCAAATAATTGATCTGTTCACCACTGACAAATCAGAATATTTTGTGATAACTGAGTTCAATGTTATTATTAATATTGTTTAATCATCTGAATACCAAGTTTGTTTTCATATTTAAATCACCCTCTGACAGCTCAGGGAAGTGATCTGCCATTTTTCACATAACAACATGGTTACAATAATTAAGCTTCAGCAGAATATTATTTGCAGCAAAACGCATTTAGACGGTACTACACATGAGCAGACCATTACTTGTAGGCAGTTATTTGCAGGACACGTGGTGGGCTCTTTGCTTGTGAAAAGGAAGAAAAAAAAATGCATCAAATGATAATCAATGTATCAATGTTACATGATTATTTTGCCTGCAGCCTGAGGATCTAATTAAGGCATTGATGGAACTTGAAAACTCTGCTTCACAAGATGCTGTTGTTAGAGAAAAGATTGCTAATCTACCAGCAGAAGTACAAGATGTCTCACTTCTGGACAAAATAGAAGGTATACAATTAACAATTACTGATACAGTGTACATGTAGGTCTGGTCTCTAAACGTATACTTTAACAGAAAAAATTGCTAATAATGTTTGAAGTCACATGGTACAAATGTTTACTCAAAAACTGAAAACAACTCATCGCAAAAACTCACAAGTCATGTCAATAAGAGTTTGCAGAGCACAGTTTTCTATTAAAAAATAAAATAAAGTTTTCTATTAAAAAATAAATGTCTGGTGATGACTTACAATTTCTTTCAACATAGACTTTTTGTTCAATGTATTCCTGTCTTTAATTATTAAATAGTGCTTTTTTTAATTTTTGCAGGGGGTGTGTGGGGTGGGGTGGGCCTGTGGGAAAGAGACTTTCAATTATCAGTGATAAGAATTTCATTAGCTCATGCTCTATAACAGTGTATCTTTAGCTAAAAGAGTTCATCTTGTAGTTTCTACAGCGATAGAGAACACTCTTTTCATTTGCCCTTTAGATAAAGAAACTGGAGACCGCCTTTCCAAGATTGTTGATGAGGCTTGTTTCTTACTTGCTGACTACAATGGCAGACTTGCAGCAGAACTGGAAGACAGAACAACAATATCCAAAATGCTGGCTGCATTTATACAACTTCAAAAGGACAAACTTGCAGAATCAGAGAAAAAACTTGAAGTAAGTAAGGGAATCTTGGCTTCGATAGTGGTTGAGTCACTTGGACTTGGTTGACTTACTTTCAAAAAGTTTGCAATCAGACTGTGAGTAATTAATTATAAGGGGTTACCCTTAGCCCAGTCTTACTGGTGTGTTTAGACCAACTTGACTCTTGCAGTTCTAAATTGAAATTGATTCTAATAGCTAACATTATGACTCAATCTTTCTTTTTAATTTCCCAGGAATACAAAGCCAAACAGGAAAAAGTTCAGTTAGTGAGACAAGAACTCAAGTCGCATTTAGAAAACCTTCCAGACCTGACCAAACTTCCTGATCTTGGAGGAGGTCTTGCTCCTCTGCCGTCGGCAGGAGATTTATTTGCATCTGCTCAAAGATCATGACGGCGGTCAGTTCTGCTCAGGAACTTCCACATAAAACTTTAAAAAAACTCGCATTCTCCATAATGTTTGACTGGTATATATAATTTTAATAATTTATAAATATTTCTTGATATACCTGTAATTGTGCCTGGGTTGATATAAAACGAGGTTGAACTTTACATACTTAATTCTTCCCTTGCTCAAGAAAAGTCTGATATTCCACTCTGACAGATTACAAAATAAATACTGTGGAATCAGATTTCTCTAACCCTCAATTTCTCAAACCTCTCACTAACTCTAACCAAAAATCATCATCCTTGGAAGTGTTTCATTGTAATCTACTGTAACCTCCTGATTTCTCAAACCAAGAGTTGTCCCCCTGGGATATGTTTCCCTGCAATTTTCCCCTTGATATCTCAGCAAACTCGTGTACTTTCCCATTCCAATGCATATTTTTCTTGGTGGTTAGAGAAATCCAATTCAGCTGTATGTAACTCTAGAGATCCATATCACGTATCTGATTACAACCCATGGTAACAGTTATCAGGGTTGAAGATCACCCCTTTTGCGTGAGTCTTGCGTTACACCTGCTTTCAGTGTTACATGTGTAGGTGACATCTTTCGACCATCTCTCAACATTCCATCTTTCAACATGCTATGTAAACGGCTGAAATACCGTTTACCTGTGAAACTAGCAATTTTTCCGGTTATTAGCGGAACAAATGACAAGTATATGATAATTACTGACCTCAAATGAATGAAGAAGATTGTGGACTCCCAATTTACGGGATAATTCAAACGACTTTAGTGTAGTCGATCAGCTTTCAATAGTGACCTCCGGTAGAATTTGGCTGCTACCACTCTGTTAATATTCGAAAGATGTAAACATTCAAAGCAGTCGATTTATCCCTCACAGAATTTTTTCTTGATGCTCCTAGCCTTAGTTTGATGTCAAATAAATCCATCCTTCATGATTAAAAGTCGAGTTCAACCGTAAAGAAGCCACTTGTGCTTACATTTTGATGTAGGCCAGGTTACATAGCATGTCGAGAGATGGCATGTTGAGAGATAGTTACTATGCACGTAACACTGAAAGTGGGTGTAAACTCAGTATGGTATACACAATGTGCAGTTCCAGGAAATATTCATACTCCCCTCACAGAAGGGATTGGAATTTCCTAGGGGCTGGGGTGGGTTCTCTAAGACCAAAAATATTAAAAAATGTTTGAAGCTTAAGTGGAATTTCCAGAGGGCTGGGGGGGAGGTGTCTTAGAAAAATCCCTTCTGTGGTGGAGGTATGGACATTTTCTGGAGCTAAACAATACACAAACTGTTAGAGGAGTCACACACTCCTCCTAATAGTCTTGGAGCCTCACTTTACAATCCTGCGTGAGTAAGCGAGATTGCTAGACTTTTGATATTAAATAGGAAAGCAGGGCTGTCTACAATACCTGGCTGTGGCCAAAAATCACAATCCCTTCATGGTCTTTGCTGGCTAATCTGATTGCTATTAGCTTGACTCTTTTAATATACTTCGTGACAGCCCTGGAGGAGGGGAAGGAAGGGAAAGAACAAAACTGCTAATCTTACCAATGCTTTTGGCTTGGGTTGTATTTATTGCTTGGTTCTGAATTCTCTTGCCTATAGTAAGGAACAAACACTCAGTGACACTGTATGGATACAGGATCTACATAGCCTTGTAGCACATGTGCTATATGTACATTATTACATACATGTATGTTATTACACTATGGGAGGCGCGGTGGCCTCATGGTTAGTGCGCTCGTCTCCGGATCGAGCGGTCCGGGTTCGAGCCCTGGCCGGGGACATTGTGTTGTGTTCTTTGGCAAGACACTTTACTCTCGCAGAGCCTCTGTCCACCCAGGTGTATAAATGGGTACCAGCGAACTTAATGCCGGGGGTAACCCTGCGATGGACTAGCATCCCATCCAGGGGGGAGTAGAAATACTCCTAGTCGCTTCATGCTACAGAAACCGGG
>Ga0126338_10001796_pt1 | contig 14226 bp, 4 predicted proteins | sample OrbCmetagenome_2_FD_92529 | JGI IMG/M metagenome (GOLD analysis project Ga0126338, IMG submission 92529) | Coral microbial communities from Petempiche,Puerto Morelos, Mexico - Orbicella C C metagenome | ecosystem: Host-associated > Invertebrates > Cnidaria > Coral | place: Petempiche,Puerto...
AATAACTGTTGTTATGCTAAAGGTGTCAGTAAAGTTATATTCTTCAACTATTAACCAAAGCTCGATGTTCAAACTAAACGTTTCTCCATGTAAAAAAAAGGTAAAAATCAGCAAAAATAGCAAAAATTTTAAATAACCACAACAGTGCAAACTGTTGATTTATCTGCAATCTCTCTTTGGGCGTTTAGGACACTTCCGTCGCATGTAGTTTTGAATATGAAATAGGTAACTTATTTACAGAGTGCAGCTGGCCCTGGTCGAATCTCAGCCTAATTACCGAAAATTTGCTACAAAGAGTATAATCGATTCGGTATCAGCCCCACAAACAGTTAATAGGCCGTCTCCTGAAGATCAAATTCAGAACTCCCAGACTTTGTTATTTGAAGCCAATTTTTCAGGATCGCTCATGTGAAATACTGATTTGCTCCTCAAATTACTTTGGAAGTGACTAACAATCCGCCAAGAAATCACATTTTACAGCTGCTGTTAGTGCTGAAAAACATCCTTACCTAACAACGAACTCGGTGAAGCATTTCCTTCAGTAACGGTGAGATATTATTTCCTATCTGTATTTTACACAGTTGTGGGGTAAAACAAATCCGAAATTTTTATATCCTTCATTTATGTGCATCGATAGCCTCACTTATGGAAGTCCAGGTCACTCCATTAACCTCTTGCTCTAGAGAAATGAAATTTCTTAACACATAGAAAACATTTTTCGTGTTTGTATCCGATAACAGACTAAAACACGAATTGGAGAACGAGCTACAGGCTGCTGCTGTTTTGATCGACTGATGTACAACTTTTTATGGTTCTCCCAAAACCGATCCACGAATCTTGTTTTCTCGAAGAAAGTGTATTCTATTTCTTTTACTGAGAACTGAACAATAAAAAGAAAGGAAAGCACTCGTTCATTTGGATTATCAAAATCAGCAGAAACTTTCCTTAAAACTTAAGTGGCTGTTCATTTATCCCTCGCAAAAATTTTGATGAGGCGACTGTCTCTTTAGGCAAAGTATTTTGTCGTGCTGGTCGTGCTAAATTTCGTCTTTTTTTTTACAGAATTCGTCGTTTTTTTCTACCTTATTTGAGAGCATTGTGGAATTAGTACTTTTTACATTCCATTCGAATTTTTATCGAATTTTTTATCTGTTGCTTTTAGTTTTATTCATCACTCTGAGTGCCGGCCTTAGTTTTTTGTACTACTTGACTCAGGTTTGTAGAGAAGCGAAAACCAGCTGCACAACCCCTTGCACGTATTCACCTTCTCACATAACATCGGAACCTTTACTGCAAAGGTTTTAGTAGATTAGATATGACACCTCAAACCCGCCCCCAACCCCCTTCCCCAATAAAAGCCGTCCACTTCTCATGTCGAAACGATAATCTCCCAACTTGCTTTCTATCATCAAAGTCATTTATTAACATGAAATTAATTCTTATAACTGATTGGCAGACGAATTACTTACTGGATAACATCTCAAAGATCGCGCGACAGCGAACCCCACTGAGTTTCTCTGTGTTAGACAGGTAAGAGATTTCTCCAGGATTTTTTCTTTCTTCTACCGTAGACATTTAAAAATTCATCTGAAATATTTAGGTGTTTCACTTTAGAAACTAACTTAGAAAGACTTGATTTTATGCTCAGTGATACCATAACTTAATTAAGGAAAGTTGATATGAAAAAACAAATCGAGCGTATCAAACTGGTCTTGATTTGGCCAAAAAAACCACTATGCTATAAAATTGTTTTTGCTCTATCTTAGCAGGATGGATTTTTCTGTCTATACGTCTTTTTAGCGTCTATAAGTCCTGAATATCAATAGGAATATATGTTTGTGCATTTGAAAAACAGAATTAAATACTTAAAAACTGAAAAGTAGACATTGATGAGAATTGCAAACTGTAGATTTTTCCTCATTGTATATGGATCAATAAGTTACTAAATATACTTGCAAGTCTAATAAGCAGAAAGGTCTCTGATTAGTCCCTTGATCGGGACGAAGACAAACTGCGTAAGACTAGCCACGAACAAAAACCGCCAACTTCAATTTCGGAAACTGCTGACAATGATTAATCGAACATGATTTTCTGAATGACTGCACCAGAATTTGGATTTTTTCCCGGTCTTTCCCCAAATTTTGATTAAAGAGAAAGCCAACTTCTCGATGGTAAACACTTAAATTCCGAAATTCGTTCGCCGGAGATTATCCGTCCCACGTATTTCTTCGGGAATTTTTGAAATTTCAGCTGACAGATTTGCATGCATTTCGAAACCTCGGCATCGGTCAAATTTTCTGGAAATTCTTCCTCGTTTGCACCCGTTTCAATGGTCACGTAACGTTTTGGCCACGTATCTGCGTCTGAAAAGCGGCCCAAAATAAACCCTTTCTACCTGAACGATATCAGTTTTATCGTAGTGGGTCACCCTCGATTTTTCGATTCTCTCGATAACTCGAACCAAAAGTCGTTTCTCTCCCCTCAGTCGAACACCAGACCAATTTTCGTTTCCCTGGGAGGTTGGAAAATTCGGCATTCCGCTGTATATTTTACGAGATGTTATAGTGTTGGCATAATTTACGAGACTAGATTTGGTGTATTATCGCTAGTTATTATTTGGCTGTGTTTCACAAGGACTGGTAACTACCGAATTCACGAATTTGATTGGCTGAAATCGATATTGACCGCGTTCTAGATTTTCTCATCTAGACCGGCATCAAGATCGATTACGTTTTGCAGTGGAAATGTTGCAAACTAAAATACAAAAATATTGACTGTTTTTAGTGGAAATGACGAAAAGCCTGATGAGGAAAAAAAGGTAAAGAGGACGAGCAAACTTTGTAAGGTCCACAAGCAAAATGTGAGCTAGTACAAACCAGTTACATTAAACGAATTAATTTTTTCTTGTTTGCCATATGATAAACATCTTATTAACCGAGCTTAGTCGGTCTATGTGGGAGAATCTTGACCTCGGTCGTGTGCACTGACCTCACTGCGTTCGGTCTGTACTCACGACTTCGGTCAGGATTTTCCCCATACAGACCTCCTGCTCGGTTAATGAGCTAAATACAAACTGACCAGTAAAATGTAGACGCTATCCGCTAAAATATAGTAACTTAAAGAGATCTGTTACCCAATATGTTTCTAAAATCAACTTGAACCGTGTTTTGTGTTGCAACCGTTGAGTGGATATTTTATAGGGAGCTTAAGAAAACCACGACGGCAACGGCAACGTCGCTAAACAAAAGCTTTAGTGATAACAATGGCTGTGCAAGTGCGTTATAATTCTTTGTACATTTCTTTGCCGTAAAATGACCAAATTCTGCGTTGTCTGGAGAACGTGAACCACGACGGCTAATTTTCTAAATTTTTATCTCGAATTTGTCGATGTGTCCTAGATTCAGTTTCGTGATAGCTTTGACAGCGATAAACAAAGTAAATGACTTCAGGGTATCGCGAGATTCTTAGGTAAAATATAAAATCATTTTTTAGTCGACGTTGTCCTCGCCGTCGCCGTCGTGGATTATTCTTAAGCCCCTAATGTGATATATAAACCTGTTTTCCTTCATATAGGGGAAATCTGCAGATTTCTTTTTGTCATTTATGGAGGGCCAGTTTGGCTAGGTAGTCTATCACCTAGCGTGCGAGTAGGAACGTAAAAATTTTCTCTCATTCCGCCACACAAAACCGCGCAATTTTCTCGCATCTCCTGTAGATTCACAAGGGGGTTGTTAGTTTGTTCCTTAGCCATTTCCCGGCACAATTTGTGATCAGCTGAAGTTGAAGGCTGAGCGGGAGTCAGTATGACAAACAGGGCGTGCAATGGATGATGTCTATGACTCTAAATAAATATTGCGTACATAATTGACTAGAAGAGAAGCAATATTTACCCTTAAAAGATGCAGCTTAGTAAGCTGAAGACAAAGGAAACGCCCTTGCTGATATAACAAAGTTTGTTCTTCTCAGTGAGTGGTTTGTGAATTCCGCGACTCTTTATATACGACTCAGTAACTAGCTGCCAGCTACAGATGAACACCACGTGTGCAAACAAATCCCTAGCACCAAAAATCAATAGCAGCTACATAATTGTAGGCACCAAATATTTACCCGTAGGAAATGTGACTTTTGTCAACCGAAGAAAAAAGGGGCGCGTTGTTGAAATAATGACCCCAATTCGGCTCAGCAAATTCACGCGATTCTCAAAATTCTGCAGTTGGGCCTGAGACTCAGTAATCATATTTGTCTTGGTATAAGCCGCACTCGGGAGTAAGTTCTGATTCGAAAAAGGGTTTCCCTAATAAAATATCAAAAAAACGCCTCATGAAATTAATTGACGAAATTCGCGTCAATGTATAAGTCGGAGTGATTTCTGTTCACGTTAATTTCCGTGTCATTGAAAAGTGGAACGTAAACTTCCGTGACCTTAATTGTCATTATTATTTTCTTTCCAAATTCTCGAAACCTTGTCACGCCAAGCTCATGAAGGAATTTTACGAATGGCTTAGAGCAGAAAAAGGAAAAAGCATGATTTTATCAGGGTAGAGATCCACCGGTAATAAGGACACTGTAAAGAAAGCTTGAAGTGGCAAGATTGCTTCGCTAAGCCTCTATACGTTTAGAAACAATTCCATGAATATCGCTTGCATTTGGGAATTTACTCTTAGTTAAAATATTTGTTCCTTTGAGTAATAAGTCGCGTTGAATTCCCTCATTTTGAAATTTTAGCAACTCTTTCCCGTCAGTTTCCTTTATTGGGTAGTAATATTCCTTCAGTTCGCATTAATTTAAGTCGTGTTAATTTCGAATGCCTTAATTAACAGTAACGTTAATTTCCTATAATAAGTTAAGGTATATGTTTTACATTTTGCTCTAAGGTAGGGTACTGAATGATTACTAGATTTAGTTAGAATTTTAAGCGTGCAGACACGAATATCTGAAATAGGGTCCTTCGGATTATGGAGATTAAGACTGAAAGAGGATATGGAAAATCGTATAGTGTTAATTCCGTAACCTGGTTACGGGTTAATGAAGCACAAACCACTTCATAGTTTACGAAAATTACCTTCGAGAACTACAAAGGATCTTCCAGCCGTCTGCAGCTGTTGGAAGCTATTTAGCTATTTGACAAGTATCACGCGTGGTTTACTCAAAAACCCCTCAAAGTTCAGCTGGGAGGAAATTGCTTTCTGCAAAAACGACCCCAAACACCAATTTGGATACACATCAATTGGCAGAGAACTGAAACGTTTCGATTGCCTTTGTATACGTGTTTATTTTTGCAGTCAATATTTTAGTGAGTGTTTGCTCCTAGCAGTTTTAATTAATAGAGACAAGCAATTTGAATGCAAATCAACGCCACAAACCACGACAGTTTTTCAATGGCTTCAAAGACACGCAATATACTTTGTACAAATGTATGCTAGATAGAAAAAAATGACATTCTATATTTTTTCGCAATAAAAAAAGAAAAGGACGATCAGTGACAATCTTTTAAGAATATACTTTTCCTGTTATTTTAACACGTTTATCACAGTACGGTCTCTTTGTTAATTATATGCTCATTCTCGCTTCCTCCGCACAAAGTGTTTCGCGACGATTTTCGATACGAGAAAACCTTTTTGAAAGAAGAAAATGTGGGCGAGGAATTTGCAACTCTACACGGAAAGCGCGAACGAAAATCCGTACTTACAGTAAACAAAATGATCGGATTAATAACATGTTTTACATAATACAAAGCCAGAAAAACGAGGTTGGTATATTTAAAATACACATTTGTCGTTACGCCACGCGCGAACTCGTAAAGTAACATGATAACTCCTCTTGGAATGTAACAAACTTGGAAAAAGATGATGAGAATTATTGTCACCCGAATCAGTCGTCTTCTTTTGTTCTTTCTGCCCCGGTTGTCTGACCTGGTAGAGTCTCTAAACGACCTCTGGAAGGAGTTCTTCCGCCTTAAGTGGTGAAGGAGTCTAGAATAGCAAAACGTTTGCAGAAAAAGGGGTAGTGCTATAAAAAACGCTACCAGGTAAGATTCGTAGATCTGCCGGGAAATGTCCGATCCAAAGGACGCTAAGCATAGAGACTTTCCTTGAATCGTTATCACGTCTAGAGATAAGGCAATGGGCAAACCGGTGCCAAGATAGGCAACTACCCACATAAATATAGCAGAGATAGTTACGCTCTTTAAAGTTAGTTTGGCTTTAAAAGGTGTGATAACGGCCCTGTGTCTTTCCCAGGCGATTATCGTGTAAGTTAGAACAGACACCACAACAAAAACATCCTGTGTTGGTGCAAGAAGACGGCAAATGAATTTGCCCAGCGGCCATCCGTAGTAAATTTCCACGATCCTCAAGGGAGCTGCCAAAAGCACCACACAAAGATCTGCCACTGCATTGTTGGCGATGAGATAGTTGCATGGGGTTCTCATATCTTTCCAGCGAAGCACAGTGTAAATAAGCAGCGCGTTTCCGACAAATCCAACTACAATGATCAAACTAAATAATGGAGGTGCTAGCAGAGCGTAGGAAGATCTCATGTTTGTCAAGGATCCGTTTTTCATCTCGCTGAAGTTTTGCTCCGGCATTTTCAGTGGGTTTCCAGTGTCTTTTTCCGCAACTGTGCAAAGTTTAACATAACATCAGTTCCTAGTATAACAAAGAGGCACGTTTTGCATTTACAGCTGTGTGTAACCACCTGCTTCGTCAGAATAAAGCAATCTCGTTTAATGTGGAATGCCTGCCAATAAAGAAACAACAGAATTGAAGTGGCTTACCGCAACTAAATTTCTCCCACAATTCTGACAGTTTTATTATTTCTTTAACACGTACGCGCTCCCTAAATTATGAATGACTGCTTCCGCCATTTATCAGTCTGAAATTTTAAAATCAAGTAAAACCGTCCTTTTCGGTCCAATATTGTATCAAAAGAAAACATCATGCAAACTTTGTTTGTTTGAGATATTCATTCAGGCTGGAGGTGTGGCTTGACATTTCATACTAAAGCAATCCTAAGCAATTGCTCAATTTATGTGCCTTTGTTTTGATGCTATAGAACGTAGCTGTAACCAAAGATCCTGTCTATTGATAAATTAGTAGATTTAATCTTCAAATCCCACGAATACCTGCCGAAAAAGGTTAAAAATAAATTGTACTTCTTAGTTAAATATTAGGATGTTCCGAAAGGAAATGAGCTACCATTCTCATTGTATATGATTATAGATAAATGAGATTATATTTTTCTACTAAAAATTTTCTTCTCAGTTCTAAGTGAAACACTTTTCAAAACGTCCAATGTGTCTCTTTCTCGCCTCGTATTTGTGACATTCTTAAAACGTTTGATTTCCTTTCATCAACCCCGGCTGCTGAGGAAGATAAGCTTTAGGCAATACATGTTATTGTTTGCTCGTTTGTCGCACTTCCCGCCTTCAAATCAATTTAGTTTAGTTTAATAACACGCCTTTCCATGTCATGACAACAGAAGTAATGAAATTTTGTTTTGCGTATTCACTGAAAGGAAGCTTCAGTGCAGAAAATTCAAGATGGATGAAAGCAATTTTGATCCATTACGATCCTCCAAGTAATTTCACCACGTGTACGACGCGGGAAAATTGGCTGAGAATTGGAACGAGGTCTTTATTTCTTTGTTATCTGAAATGTTGAACGTGTCCGCCCCCGTTGTAGACACTGTAAACAACGTGGAATTAAAGGGCTTTTCTTTAAACAATTATAACCAAAAAAGGGGAGCATATTGACAGAATTGAGCCGACTGTGACTAATTGCGTTTATTATGTTCAGCCTGTGTGTTATATATAATTCAAAATTGTTCTGGTATCTTCGTGTGATTGGCAGTCTGTTTGGCATATGTTCCCGTTGATGTTGGACCTGACGGAAGTTTCAGGAAAAAAAATTAAATTCTCAGTACTCTACACCAAAAAGAAAAGAAAAATTAAAGTAAGCGGTCTCTTTAAACTTATTCATTCATATCTAACGTAAATTAAATTTTGGACAGCAGGCTGAAGATTAGCCGAGAAGCGACATGCGTGTTTTGTTCCTGTAATTTTGATCCTATCTTTCGGTGTTTTTTCAAGTTACTTTGCATACGTTATAAAGACGTATATTGGTCCTGTTTCCCTGTATATTCATGCTTTGCTAAAAGCCAACGATGTTGTTTTTTAATACTCAGACTCTGCAAATACTCGTTCTTAATGTTTACTATTGAAAATAAACTGAACCGTGGAACCAGGAAAATATTATAACAGATAGTTTGGAGTTCGATTTACCGAAAAGCAATAGAAATGGCTTAAAATTTACAGTTTATTCGATGACGGTGAGATTTTGCTTTCACGGAAATGTATCACAAATTTGAGTTTATACTGTGATTGGGAACAAGCAGTTTCTCGTACTAACTCAAAAGGAAACTGTCACGTTAGTTTGCCACCTTACGTTCGCGGTGAAATATTAACCTTTTGGAAAAGGAACATAAATTCTACTTAGCCTGAAAAAGTGCCCGCGATGATTTCAAACTTACCTTACTTAAATAGGATTTAAGCTGCAGAAACCAAACTTTGCGGCTTTTTCTGAAATTTCTCAGGGAGGTTTTTGGCCGAGGCCACGCGTGTCTTCAGAACCTGTAATTTCATTGGTTCCCTGTTTCACGCACCTCTATTGTTTTAAGGGTCCTTAAAAGTCCTCCTCGTTCTTTCTGTTGTTTGTTCATTGTTCTGTTAAGCCTTCTGAGAGATGTGTGGCGCCTCCAATTTGTTATGCCAATTTCCAATTACCCAACCTGACGTTTTTATGGGAGCCATGTTTTCAAAGGGTATTTTACTGTAAACTACTGTCAATAAGGTAAACGAGTTGACTGCCCGTCTTGATTACTATTGAGTGGACACTTTTAGGGACACAGAGGGTTCAGGGGAGACTTCCGCTTTCCCAACCCCCACACACTCAGGCTCGGACATGAAAAGAAAGCAGCCCATGCAAAAATAAAAGGGTTAGTAAGGTGGTCAACTGAGATAAACTGATATCTTCTCACAGAGCCAAAATTATTTCGTCAATAACGCTTATGATATCCATTTTGTTAAAATGTAAGATCACTTCAATTTGATTGGCAAATTAAAAGCAATCTGTGATCTGGTACATTAAAGTTCTCAGAGTTTGAGTGAAAAATGATCGAGTTTAAAGTTTCAATTGAAACATGTGACGTGATAATAGTACGTGGGAAAATGTCGTTGACTCAGGAAAGGTTCTCAGGAAAGGTGATCTTGACTCAGGAAAGGTGATCTGGTACATTAAAGTTCTCAGAGTTTGAGTGAAACATGATCGAGTTTCAAGTTTCAATTGAAACATGTGACGTGATAATAGTAAGTGGGAAAATGTCGTTGACTCAGGAAAGGTTCTCAGGAAAGGTGATCTGGTACATTAAAGTTCTCAGAGTTTGAGTGAAACATGATCGAGTTTCAAGTTTCAATTGAAACATGTGACGTGATAATTGTACGTGGGAAAATGTCGTTGACTCAGGAAAGGTTCTAAAGACGTGCTAAGCAGTCCGTATGATTCCGGGAAATTTGACTCGCTAAGGCTAGAAATGTGTTGGAATAACGAGAAGAGTAAGACAAGACATCACGTATAAGTAAACGTATACAAACTGTATATATTCTTAAAGCTGTAAAACGCGGTAGTTCGAAATATATTTTGCTCTTTGAGCCACGTCAATCGTTCGCCATGTTGAAAATGTCAATTTCTTCATGTAAAAACCATTAAAATAGCCCACATACTCTTCATTTTCGTGGTCGTCACGAGACACCCTATTTCTGTGGGAGTGCACAGCCATTCGTGACCATCGCATAGATAAATAATGACAATGAGAATACAATTATTTAAACTTGTGGGAGACAGTGTGGCCAAGAGAAGATCAAGGTAAGTACCTTGACTGTACGCTAGACTCCGGATCTAGCACGGTCCGGGTTCCAGCCCAGGCTGTGGTCCCCCAGGGGGTACTCCCAGAAAAATTAGATGGGGGTGTGCGGCCCGCTTCCCAAAACCCTTACCCTATTTACGACCAAAAGCTGCGATTTTCCCTACCCTATTTATGATGACTTGACCAAAAATTCGATACCCTATTTATTACCTGACCCTTAAATCAATACCCTGTTTCAATTCAGACCTGCTTTATAATTAGTTCCCTAGATCAGACCAATGTTAAACATAATTTGTGAAGGGCTTTTTTGATGGTCTTTTCGATAATGATGAAAAAGTAGCTTCTTTTTAAACGCATACCCATATCAAGACCACAAGGCAAAATCCATACCCTATTTTTTACCGAAATGGCCAAAATCAATACCCTATCTATGACCTAAACGGCTGAAAAACCATACCCTTTGGGGCCGCACATACCTTCTTATGGCCCATATTAGGGGTACCCCGGGTGTGGTCCCTGTGTTGCGCTATTGGGAAATTAAGACAGCTGTACCGATCTGATAGGCCACTAGGTTCGGACACAGACTTTGTCGAGACTTTTTACTCCATTTTGATCTTGCGAAAAACGTACTAACCATCAAGATCAAAAATGTTAAGCTTAGGTAATTTGCTCAGTTAATCCGTCTCCTTTAATTTGTCACGCGATTCAGTGAATGTTGCTACAAATCAATAAGTTTTAGATGTTTAACTAGAGGTAACAAATCGCGTTACAAGCTCGGGCGATGTTGTTTTTTGTTTGTTTCTGTTTTTTTTTTCCTTGTGTTTTTTAGAGTGGTTCTGTTTGTTTATTTTATAGTTTGATGTGCAATGTTCATAAATTCTTCGAGCAACACTGTGTATTAATAAGATCTGGATATTTTATTGCGATTTCAAAAGTGAGTGAGTGGGTCAGGTTTTGCCTATGTGAATTATAAATTTTTATTGCAATGACGCAGATTTTTATGAAAGTGCAAAATATCACATGAAATAGTCATCCAACATCCTTTAAACGAACAAGTATGATAAATTTAAGCAATAAAACACTTTTTCCGTGTTTACATAGCCTCGTCTAAGCACGAGGAGGGTTGGGAGAATATTCGAGACAGTTATGCAAATCCGAGACGTAGTCTAGAGTTTGCATAACTTTCGAGAATTCTCGCAGCCCCTCGAGTGTTTAGATGAGGCTATGTAAACACGGAAAAAGTGCTCTATTGCTTTTATAAAATAATTCTCAAAAAGACGCGCGAATCTAAAACGTCAAAACCGTATTTACATACTCTCATCCAAACACACCTATCGACCAATGAGAGCGCGTGTAGTAGCTCAGTTATTTTATAATATGGAATCGTAGCAAGTCACTAAAAATCAAATTTTGCAACGGAAACGAACACTTACAACGCTTTTGAAGAACTTTCTTTTTGGTTGTAAAAAAAAAAGATAAAAATCCATTTTAGATATTTTGGTAACAATCCAATAAACATTAACAATAACATTTTTGAAAGCTTGGCCAATGCTTATTTCCATATATATATTAAAATAATGTTTTATGCACCTGTTCCTTTCTACGATCAGAGAAAGGAACATTGAGCACAAGCAAGTGAAATAACAGAAGCCCCTGATTAGACCCTCGACAGCGCAAAAGTCTGCTTTGATGTAGCTAACAAAAACTTGTTAGAAGAAGAACCAAACAACTGACTTTAAACTCAAAGTTTTCTAAATACCTGTCATTGAAAATCTGGACATTCATCTGTCTATATCATTTCTCATGAAAAACTCAAACAGGTACAATCAGGATAATGTTGTTAAACTTGATTAAATTGTTCTTGATTACTGAAGAAACAAAAAGTTGAGTTATTGTCACAATGTGTTTTTAATTACAGATATGATTAGCGTTATTTCGATTTCCACTGGGGCATTCGACCGAAACAAAACAGGCAGTCGATACACTTGAAATGAATTCTTTGCATGCGCCCTTAACATATGTGCAACCAAATAAACATGATTTTAACATAAAATACCACTGACTCACCTTTGTCAAGGATGATTTCAATTCCGATCTTACAAAACAACTTCTCCGGTAGAGAGTTTACCGTTTATTCGTCTAACGCTTTGCCAGTTGGCCGAGAGAGAACCGAGCTAGAGAATCAATCGTAAAACATTGTATCTGTCAGCGGTTTGGCGCTATGAAAGGGCGGTATGGTTTTACAGCGGCTGTCCCTAAAAGTGCAGGACGGGTCGGAAATTCGCAAAATCATGATAGGGTCCAAAGTGGAAGTCAAGAATTGAGTTCGCGAAAGAGATGACAACTTGAGGCAAAGGTAAACTATTCAATCACATTCTTTCATTCCTTAATTTACTCCCTGTGATAAGACGGTGGTGAAAGCTGACAGGCATCATCATCACGCCAATGAATGTTTTCCAAATTTTACTCGTTCTATTAAAGATCTTCCAGGGTTGTGTGTGTCCTAACGAGAGCGGAATATGAGGTTGGATTCCAACGTAACACAGCCAAATGATAAAATTTAGCTAGGCAGCAAAGCTGTTTTTCATAATGTTTTACTAGAAAATGGCCCAACTGAGTTGACAAGCATAGCTAGTGGCAAGAAATATTTGTTGAGCACACGAGAAGCCAAGGACACAAGTGAAGAAACTGATTTATCATGGGTTTATTGGTACGGGAGCAGCAACGCAACGGTTTAACGCAAACAAAATTTTTAAAACGGATCAATTTGGCGCCAAATCATGCAGTGAAGCTTTCAAAGCTTTCTCCACTGTCGTGCTTTTTTTTTTTTTCCAAGTGAAGCTTTTTATCAACCGGTCTGTGATAAACAGAACTGACAGTGAATGATTGTTTCATGCAACTAATCGAAACCAAACATTTTTCTTTCAATGTGAACGATATCGAGCTCAAAATCATAACAGCTCTTGTAATATATAGCTCTTGTAATTTATGCTCTTCGCGGCTTGGCGCTTGTGAATTTGCTGCAATATTCACTCAACTGGAGGTGCGTTATTCGAAAAATAGTGTCGCATCATTACCGAAATGTAAAATTAAATGTCAGAGTAAAATTGTTTGTTCGGAAGAGCTCCACTACAAATATATCGTATTCCCAGTGCGTCCTATGGTCTCGGCGTTATCACGTCTCGTCCGTCTTTGCTTAACAATTATTTTCACGCCCGAGAGTCGCAACCCATGAATTCGTTAAATTTTGCTGCTTTCATTTTTCCCCCGACTTCTTTAACTGTGCAGCAGTTTTCATCCCTTTTTTTATGTTCTCTCCTGACTGAAGTTATTTTTGGATCATCGTCATATATCCTCTTGCTGACTTCTATTAGTTCATTTCCTTGCAATTGAGTTTGCTTTCCCCACACTATGGTGGTGAATAATTAAACAGAATCATTTTTGCGTGAAAATTAATTTGCACTTCACAAATCCACTGGCACCAATGACGAGGGTCAATCATTGAGAACAGTTCTCAATGAGATTAATATCTAGTCATTCACTTGATGTGGCGTACCTGTTCAGTGAAGACCCGACAAATGTGATTCGCAAAAACATTGCAGTGTGGAAAAGAAACTGTCTGAATCGTCGTCTCTGTTGAGCTCTCAGGACATGTGACCCGTTAAAAATCCATTCTTTATCATTGCAACAACTTTGTACAGTTTCATATTTCTCTGTGGATTTACAGGAAACTCTATTATTATTGCAACAATTATCCGCTGGAAATAAATGCGAACTCCTTGCAATTTACTGATAATGAATATCGCAATCGCGGACCTGGCAGTCGCTGTTATAGCTGCTCCCCTGCGAAGTTTGGAAATTTACTACCACTCGGCACTGGCCCTTCGGGGACTTCATGTGCAGGTTCCTGTCTCCTCTGCAAGATGTTTTTGTGCGTGTCCGTCGTGACTCACACAACAATAGCTTTGGAAAGGTAGTGGGCTATAGTGAAACCGATGATGAACAAGATTTCTGTGACCATTACGAGAGCAGTGATTTGTGTTACATCGTTTAGCTGTTATTTTGCCACAGCCTTGCCCATCGCTGTTATTTCTCGGACAGAACAACAGAATGGTCAAATTTACTGCGTGATTAGTTTTCCGTCGACGACTTTTCGTCACGTTTTTAAAATTTACCTCGTTGTGGTGTTCATCGTCTTGTCGATAAGTGTCCAGATTTGGGCTTATGCTTCCATGAGCCGAGTGGTGAGCGTGGATATTTTTCATCGCTTTCGGGTTCGCGGCACTGAATCGAGATTCAGATCTA
>Ga0126338_10001799_pt1 | contig 14218 bp, 11 predicted proteins | sample OrbCmetagenome_2_FD_92529 | JGI IMG/M metagenome (GOLD analysis project Ga0126338, IMG submission 92529) | Coral microbial communities from Petempiche,Puerto Morelos, Mexico - Orbicella C C metagenome | ecosystem: Host-associated > Invertebrates > Cnidaria > Coral | place: Petempiche,Puerto...
GAAATTCGCTTTGACTTGTAGCTTTCGAAAGGTGATTCGGGCGCTCGCATTTAGTGGTCGTGAAAAATTCGACAATTCATTTTCTTTCAAAATTGTTGGTATAGTTTGATAGCCAGCTCCATAGGCTTTAATTTGATATAGGGGTTTAGTTATCTACAGCTTAAACTGCACGCGCTACATCGCTTGCGCGCGAGACACCCCTGAAGGTATACTGTAACGTTAAACTAACCTTCAATTTGTCCATTGTTTGACAGTAATTCCAGATCCATTGAGAGCTGATGATGTTTCCATTGATTATCATCATACTGCAGATTACCCTGGTAAGTGAAATATTATGAATTCAAAAAAAAATGTACACATTGATTTCTTTTCCTATAGTATGTACCACAATTTGAGTGTTGTCTTTGAAGCTATGCTGTCCATACGTAGCACAGAGTGCCTCTTAAGAATTCTTACTGTTATATATGGTTAACCAGTAATGCTTCACATAGTATACTTTTTTGTGGTACTTATAAGGAACATCCTTGATAAAGATAACCTCAGACATTTTTGATTATAATATTATAATTTTATAATAAACGAAAGTCTTGTCTTGTGTGATCTTCTGGTCAAATTGCTGGGATTTACAATCATGTAAGTTGTAACATTACATTCTGTAATTTTTCCTTTACCAGTATTCAGGTTTGACAAGTTGGAGTAATATATATTTTGTGTTCAGTTACATGTGGCTAGTAAGTAATATTGTACAGTACAGTAAACAATTGTTAAGTGAATTATTTTGCCATATGAAAACTGTTTGTGCTGAGAGCACTGCCTGTTTTCTTGCAGTGGACCACAGTGGGTCTTTTCACTATTTCAGTGTCATTTGTCGAAAACATGGTGAACAGGTGAGAAGATTAGCCTTACGCCAAAAAGACCTGCATGGTTTAATGACAACATACAGTGGCTTCACAACAAGGAATGTTCTTTTTGCCAGAGCCCATCTTCCTCATTTTTCCCACCAAGAATCAAGACATCTGGTCATCGCAGTTTTTTGAGCATGCAAAAAATACTCTTTTGTGATTCTTGATTGATATCAATTTTCTGAAGCTTTAAACCATAGATTGTTTAAATTATGGTTCATGGACAGATGTACAAAGATTTAGCCAAGCCCTGTTAATAGATTATTTAATTGTCATTTGGTGAGGGATTTATGTTGGAAGAGCAAAAATGAATAAACTCGTGTTTTACATTTCATTAACTTTTTTTTGTTAAGGTCCTGAATGTCAAGGTTGGAAACAAACCATCACAAAAGAATCCATACCCTGCAAGTTCCTCTGTATCAATCAGGTGAGCTAAAATAATCAATGTGCAGCCTCTCCGCACACTACTTAATGAATAGATTCCATGTTGTGATACACACTGTACTTTAGATCACAGATGGCATCAAAATGTGCAAGAACATCAGTGACACATTCGCCTAATGGCTCGTTTGCTACGTTTTTGTTCTTATTAAAATTAATTCTGATTCCATCTGTGATATTCATTGTATTACTGAATAGATTGTGCATCGCAACATGGAATCTTCTTGAATTATAATTATATAGAAACAAAAAATGTCACAGACATCATCCATACATGTGCCTCTGTGCTCCAATAGGTCATAAAATAATGAGAACAAATCACAATGTGAGAATAATTCAACATATTATATACCTACAATATAAATACACATAATTTATACACTCTGAATAAGCCAACAGTACTTTATGACAGTGACATAGATTGTGATCATCATTTCTATGCATGCCCAAGCAAAAAGGTCAAAAAACTTGATGCTAGTAGAAAGAAAGGCATGTTGTCACCTTGCAAATGCCTTTTTGGCTAGATTGGAGCTCATTTAGCTGATGTCCATGCCAAAAATGTCTAAATGTCCAAAATGTCCAAAAAAATGCATTTTTGTCAAAAATCCATAGGTGTCAATGGGTTAATGATCTCTCTCTGTTAGTTTCACTTTGTCACTCTTGTAATAAATTGATTATGAAAGGTAGCTTCCAATCCTTGTTTTTTTTTTTTTTTAGATTTGCATGCATGGATCCTGCATCATTGACTATTGTTCCTGATATTAAGCTTCCAACAGTGGATGGACGTCAACTGTCACCTGAAAATTGTGTCAGCTCAAACAAAGAGGTAAATATATACAATAAAACCAATATTTGAGTTTGCCCTTCAGGCAAGGTGTGAAAATAGTGTAGTAGTGGAAATTTGTTCACAAAAGGTTAGCCCTTCTTACTTTAGTGAATTAACTAAGTTAAAATGAAACTAATAAAATAGTTAGATCATTTACAGTCCTTCTATGATTTGACTTTCCTCACAAGATTTTTCCCAATAAACTACACTTGCCTGTTTATTTATTTATTTATTTATTTAACATTTCTTTATATGCGGTTAAAAATCATCAGGTAATAATAAACTAGTAATAAACAGTCCATGCTAAATACTAATTAATAAATCAGACAAGCAAAGGGCAGAATCAACTAGCAGGACAGCAAAATCCACTACACTGTACATGTAGTGCCAGGCTATTAGACACAAACTTCTTTGCATGTCTATACAGCGAAAAAGCCATGTGTGAGTGAAAGTGAGTGTTGTTAATGGGTTTCTTGGTGTAGTGGCCTGATGTTCAAATACATGTACTCAATACAATGTTAGGCTACAATCACTGACCTTATGCCTGTTACTGGGCTCACACAGACTTTGCTTAAAGGAGAAGGTCACTCCAAAAGAGCTTGCTATTTTGTCTCTCCACCTATAGCAAGTAAACACTGGGTTTCCCACTCATCAAAGTTTCAGCCTCTAAAGTGCCTGCTATCCTGTAAAAATTAGTCTCAAAAGAAGCCTAAAATTCGACTTTGTTGGCCACCATTTTGAAACTGCACTTGGCAGCAAGGCTTTGTTTATGTGGCGTCATTCTGTCCAACTTGAATTGTGGCGAGAAGCGGAAAACCTGCAACTGACTTGGCATCCTTCACAAGGTCAGCAAAATGTATTTTCTCCAAGCGATTATCTACTTCACTCTCTTCACTGTCTTCACTGACATCATTTTTGGGGTTTGGAGCACCTTTAGCTCAAAATAATAAGGCTCAAGAGCAGACATAACCTAGAGTGGCAGTTAAGGGTTTTCGAAAACCACGGACAAAATCACTTGGACATAATGATATCACAAAAATGCAGCCTGGCTGATGAGTACCGTTCAAAATGGCGGCAATGATGTTAAATTTTGGGCTGCTTTGGAGACGAATTTCATAAGGAAAACCTGCACTTTAGAGGCTGAAACTTCAATGAGAGGCTAAGCTTAGTGCAAGGTTTTAGTTATTGTTTATAAAAAAATACGTTTTTTTTGAGTGACTTCTTTAAACCATTCCAGAGCTTAAATCTTTTTTTTTTTTCATTGATTTGTTGTTGGGTTTAGATCCATGTTCGAAATAATCAGCAGTTGAACCTTGTGCTTCACCTGCGTGATTCTCTTGGACGATTATTTGATAACTTTACATCACTGACTGTTATGTGGTCAACCAGTGATCGTGAGCTGGCAGAATTTGTTGATATGACAAGCTCTGTGAAGATGATGTTTGTTAAATACAAGGAAGATGATAACCTTAGACGAGCATTATGTATGTATTTTGCTTCCTTTCAACTGTCTTTATCTTGTAATACTAAGGATTCAAACTATACTACTTACAATATGCAATCCCTGTGTCCATCTGTTCTAAGTTATTTTCTGTCCTCATTAACCTGTCAGACAAAAAAGATCTAAATAGTAAGCTACAATAAGTGACAAAAGTAGTTGTGACACTTTTAGATGCTTTGATGGTTTGGGATATTGAATGTCTTATTCTATTTTATTTGCACCTAGCATTAGTTCTCTGATACTCCTGGTCGCCAAGTCAATGTTGTGTAGGTGCTGTGGTCTGTGCAGTCTTAGAAATGAAAAATCAACATTGTTGGGGATAGGGGGGAGTGATTCCAAGACGCTCAAAAATCAAATGTTATTTCAAAGGGTCTCAACACTTGTTGCTCATTGTAGCTCTAAACAGCATTAACAACTGCAAGACTGAAAAACATTTGAATGAGGTGAATCTCTCTCAACACAGTTTATCAGTAGTATCGGCAGCCTTATTGTTTTCCTTTTTGGGCCTACAGCCTGTATATTCTTCAGAGTGGAGTAAATTGTTTTAAGGATTTTAGTTACCGGTTAATTTTGTAAGTATACATTTTTGTCAGAATTAGTAAATTATGGTTGCTTACATTTGCTATAAGTTTTTTTTTACCTTTTTTTTTCTTTTGGTCTTTGTTTGGACAGCTTATCAGACTGTGAGCCTGAGTGACAGGATGGGTGGTGTGATCATCCAAGCATCAATTGAGCAATACCAGTGTGACATTTTCAGATGGTGTGGACTGGAATTGGAGGTTTGACTATGTTGTTATTTTTTATAAGAGGATCGGATTCTTACATTGCATTCATTGTTGCAATCTGATGTACATGTACAGCTAGCTGTAACTTGACTACGGTTGAACCCTGTTAATAGGGTCTCTAATAGGCCATGAAAATTTGGTGGTATTAACGGGTAGCCTTTTTATGTCAAATTTAAGTGGCATCTTGACAGAAATATCACAACTCCACTTCGGCCTGCCTTCTAAACAACTGTTCTTAATGAGCATCTGGAATGCAGATATAATTAAAAAAAGAACCTTCTATCAGTGCATACAATATTAACCATGGAAAGATGACCATAACTGGCCTGAGTGTCTTTATTAATAGGATAAATTAATAAAGGATTATACAGGTTGGGATTTTAGAATGTGGCTGTTGGCCGTATTAAGTTTAACAGTGTGGCCGCATTAATGGGTTTTCTTACAAGAAAGTGCAGGGGTATTTTGCTAGGCGAAAAAAAAAAAAAACAGTGGCCATAATTATTTATAACAAGGTGACCCCATTAACAAGGTGTTGTAAGGTAGGTTTCCACTATAATTTAACATTGTCATTCTCACGGGGTTTGTGGAGAGTCTGGGAAAATAGTTTGTCCAGTGCATAGGCGACATCTTTTGACTTGCCATCTTTCGACATGCCGTCTTCCGACATGCTATGTAAACAGCTGAACAGGTTGTTTAACTGCAATTAGTGAAGGAAATGACAAATAAATGATAATTAATGACCTCAAATTGCTGAAGAAGAATGTGGACTTTGCAAGTTTCCCAGTTTACTGGATAATTCAAACAATTTGAATGTAGTTGATCCGTTCTCAATAGCAACCTCTGGTAGAATTGTCCCGCTACTGCTTTTAATGTGCGCAAGATGTAAACATCCAAAGCAGCCTATTTATCTCTCATTGAATGACTTCTTGCTACTGCTAATCTTGGTTTGATGTAAAATAAATCCATCTTTCACCTCTAAAATTCAAGTTTCACCGTAAAGAAGTCTGTTGTGCTTACATTTTTGTTTAAAATAGGCCATGTTACATAGCATGTCAAGAGATGGCGTTTGGAAAGATGTCCCCTATGAACCTAACAGTGAAAGGCGGGTGTAAGTGAGGGTAGTTCGGAAAAGAACTGGTGTTGGTGACTTAAATGTGATATAATTATGATACCATTGAATGACAAACACTTTTCACTTGACTCTAAAGGTGATGTGTACCCTAGCCTTCCTCACAAACATTCTTCAAGGCTCTTGTCTGTGTAGGAGGCTGCATGTATCCCCACCTTAGACATAGTATGTTACTACAATTCTTAAAAGTTGTAAAGTTCTGTAAATTTTGCTTTCCAGATCTGGAAAAGTTTAAAAGATAAAGTTAAATTTTCTGAAGCTTATTGCCAAGAGAAATCTTTGCCAGCTAACCAAATTTTAATATTGATTATCAATTTGCATCATAATTCTTTATAAGGAACCCAGAAAGTTCAATCTCCATGGACATCTGAAGTTGCTGTTAGTGCCTGAGAGAAAACTTATTCCACCAGAGGCCTCAATACTGAATCACCCTGATAACCAGGTAGATGATTTATGACATCATGAACTGATTCTTGCATTTTAGCAGCTACACTGTACAAAACTTCAGTTAGCCTTACTTTTCACCTATTATTTAGAATTCTTGAATATATACATGTATGTAATTCTCTTTTTCATTTTTGTTGCAGGTTGTTTTCCACATTGACGGAGGTTCAGGTCATTTTGCTGTCAAGGGAAGCAGTGATGCCATTGCAGAAGTCAGTTACCAAGGAAAGACTGACTTAGTGGTGAGTATGCAGACATCCTCAACCAGCTATTTCACTAGCAGTTCACCATGTAATCCTCAACCAGCTATTTCACTAGCAGATCACCATGTAATCCTCAACAAGCTATTTCACTCATACAGTAGTTCACCATGTATCTTCTTGTATTTCTCGATACTTTTCTCTGTATCCTTCCCTGCCCCTTCCTCAACCCCCCTTATGAGTTAAGTCTGCATATGAGCCAAGTGGCCAATCAGGCCGGTGCTTATCTGGGGTTTTCCATAGCATCAAGCAGTTTATAACAGTAGGAGTATTTCTACCCTACTCAACTCTCTATTCTACTAATCCCTAGATGGGATGCTAGTCCATCACAGGTTTACCCCAGCATTAAATTTGCCGATACCAATTTATACTCCTGGGTGGAGAGAGGCACTGTGAGAGTAAAGTGTCTTGCCCAAGAACACAACAACTCTGTCTGGGCTCAAACCCGGACCGCTCAAACCAGAGTTGAGCGCACTAACCATGAGGCCACCGCGCCTCCCATACCCCCACTCAAATTTACTCCAACCTCCCTCTTATTTCTTATTTAGGAACCCAACTCTAATAATCTTTTACCATTAAACTACATGTATCCATTTTTGTCAAGGTCGTTCCAAGGTCTGAAGGGTTATTCACTGTAACAGTGCACGATGTTTGCCTGGACTCTACAGGCCCAGCTGTGGTAAATGCACAAGTGTCCGAAATATATGGAGTGCATGTTGATGTCGTCAACAAGGTATGTGACATGTGAAGATGTAGAGAGTAAAAGAGAATGGTTTACTGTGGAGGGCTAGGATTCAGCTGCTCATCACCTTACATGTACATGTATATGTATTTACAATGACAGACAATAGTAATGCAACAAATTATCTGTGTTTTACAAGTGAAGTTTGAAAAACCACCACTTTTTTCCTTTTGAAAATTTGTTGCTCCTTCCCTTTCCTGTCCCAATACACCGTTGAAACTAAGGAGAAATTGCAGGTACTTGTGTGTGACATTATACATATAGGTGGGGTGGGGGGAGGTACCGGGCAAGTGAAGTTGTATCCACACATGACTGTTTGCCATACGATTACTCTTTTATTATATGACTGAGAAAATGATGAACGTGCCCAAGTTAATTTGGACTGCCAAATTAAAAATTACCGACAAATTGGCCTGCTATCAGCCAGTCGCAATGTTCTCAGTCATAAAATAATGTCTAATATCCATTCATCTTCTATTTGAAGATTAGTAAACTGCAAAATATAAGGGCTTGCGTGTCAAATCATGGTCAACGAGCTCCTCTCAGAACTAAGCAAAGAATCAATAGACATGTCAAAGAATCATTGTCTGCAATGAACCATGTTCTTTTGTTGTTGTTTTTTATTCATCAGATTGAGATATTCTCATCAGAGACTCTACGACTACAGCTTTCAGATATGTTTGGCTCACCACTGCTATTTAAAAGCCTCAAACTCCTCAAATTAACACCGCACTTTACTCCTGACATTTTAAACATCAGGTATTTCCTGTTTTGGGTGATGTGATTGTATTTTAAGGAGAAATTATTAGATGTTGATCAATCTTTGAATAGCCCTTAATAGACTTGTGTCACCGTTATATGTCTGCATAAGAGCCAAGTGGCCCATTGAGCCGGAGCTTATCCCGGTTTCTGTAGCATGAAGCAACTAGGAATATTTCTACTCGTGATGCTAGTCCATTGCAGGGTTACTCCCAGCATTAAATTTGCCAGTACCCATTTATACACCTGGGTGGAGAGAGGCACTGTGAGTGAAGTGTCCTGGTCAAGAACGTAAAACAATGTCCTCGGTCAGGGCTCAAACCCAGACCGCTCAATCCAGAAATGAGCGTGCTATCCATGAGGCCACTGCACCCTCCCACTTTTGTCACAGACAGTACCTTAATTTTTGAAGTTCATCTTTTCACTGACTTGGTGTGCCGTTCAACTGTAATGGAAAGAACCAAGTTACATCTAGGAAAAACTCTTAAGAGATGTTTGAAACAACTTCTCACAGACAGACTTTATTAGACTATCTGTAGAGGGATCAAAACTAACCATTGTTGACAAAATTTAGAAGGCCAAACAGTCAGTTTTAATGGGCTACACTTGTTATCTTACAAGTTCAATTAATTACTACAGTGTACAACATATTCTTTGAACAACCATGGGCATGATTGTTTTCTTATCAGTAAAACAAGAGTGTTTCATAATAATAATAAAATGATAATATTATTGTTATCATTCAAAAACCAACCTGATGCTATACTTGTGTTCTCTCTTAGACCAAACATTGAAATTGAAGACCTGATTAAGGTCAACCAGGACACAGCCTTCTTTAATGTCAAGGGCCTGTCTCTTGGCACAGCGAGCCTCACATTTACAGCATCAATCAAAGAAAAAGGGCGTGCCACAAGTGAACCTAAGGACATCCAGGTACGTCATCAGATTTTCAAGCCACAGGACAACCACCCACTGAAGGATTTCCATTCATTGGTTAAGCCGTAGTACCTGGTGTTGCTTAAATTCTCTATGAAACCTACCTGGGAGATGATCTGAATAATCTAAATGAACATTATGTGGTTAAAATTCATGAGTGGAAAGAAGCAGGCCTGTTGGCTATATACATGTACAAGCGTGGCCAAGAAATTGAACTCGGGACTACCAACAACAACACTGGCTAGTGGTCAGAACGGGACATGAACTCCTCAGTTTTCAGATTTCACGTCCGGTACCCAAAACCACTTCACCACACTGCCTGCACAAGTATTAGTTTTCCAAATATTTCCTCAAAGTTTGCGTATACTGTGTGTGAATTTGCACCCAAGTCTTGGACAGTGATAAACAATTGCTCTTTTGAAAAAAAAGGAGTTCCATGCACGTTTTTACCTAACTGGCAGTAATTTGTGATAATTTCTTTTTCTGCGGCAGGTTTTTGCACCTTTGCGGCTAGATCCAAGAGTGGTTGTGCTCATTCGAGGAGCCTCATTTCAGGTATAATATTCTATCATATTTTGTTTGTATGACCTTGTATCTAAAAACTTCTTATAGCAAGTTACAGTATGAACAAACTCTGAAGGATCGACTTCACATGGTCAAAATTGGGACAACAAACTACAAAGCTAACAAGGTCTATTGTCAATGTATTCGACTCCAGATTAAGAGATTTGAGTCCCAGCCCTGGCCGAGGTCATAAGCAGTTTGAGCTAACGTATTTCCATCCGCATTGCCACCCAATTTAGACCACGTGTTTATTATTTTATTTGGGAGGTTACAATTGTGCAATTTGTTACACGCAACTGATTTCATGGGAGTATCTCTACAAACAACAATTGTAACCTCCCAAATGAATCATCACATGACTTGAACTGGGTGGCAACACGGATGTAAACACGTTAGCCGAATCGGTCTATTTTGTTGGGTTCTTCGGCGAGACGCCTCATACACTGCCAGCAGGCGGTCATATAGCAGGGCTTGAGTATGAAACCCAAACACTAGAGCCTGTTAGACAGTCTAGACAGGCCAGATACTTCACTTTGACAATGATTGCTGTCAATTCTTACCTAACCAGGAGTGTAAATATGTGGCTGCCAGAGAATTTTTGGGGCAACCTGACCTACGGCTGTTGAAGGTGGAGGGGAGGGGGGTAACCCTGCGATGGACTAGTATGTCATCCAGAGGGAGGGGGTGTAGCTATACTCTAAGCTGCTTCATGCTACAGTAACAGAAACTGGAATTAAACACAGACGCTGATGTAGTATCTGGCATCGACTACCTCACAGAAATAGTTAAAATGAATTGCTATTTGTTGCAGGTTCGAAGTACAGGTGGGCCCAGCCCCCAGGCAGCAACAATCTTCAATATCGCCAACCATACAGTAGCCACTGTCAGTAATGTAGGACTGGTTGAGGCACAGCAGCTCGGCACAACCAACCTCACTGGACTAGTACAGGCGTCTGATCCAGTTAAGGGACAGACCGTACTGCATTCCAAGGTAACCCCGCTCATCTTTGAAGTTTTGTGCTTATAATAAAAAGAAGGTTCGGTGGCTAAATTGTTTGTAACACCAAATTTCTGATTTTATTTCTGCATTCTTGGAGTGGTAAAACAGTGGTGAAGTAAGTGAAAGTTGTTTTTTTTAAAAGCTATTCAAAGTAATTTGACTAAGGGTTTTCTGTAGATCATTAGGGTGCAGAATTATGCTGCTTTGTATAGTTTGATTCAGGTAACAAACAGGATTCAGATTTCATTTAAGTGTGAAGTCAAACAATACAAAAACTAAGGTTGTTTCATTCACAGACATTTTAAAGTAGCGTCTGTAGCGAGGACCGCGCCACAGGCTATTGTCCGTTGAGGGGCGTGTTTAAAACAGAAAATGGCGGAATGACGAAATGGCACCTAGCAATGTGGAATATGGTTAACCCATACAATTATTGAGAGCAAATCGCCAAGCTCAGTGACATTATGTGTAACCGGAGCGTTATTGTGGCTAACCGGACCGGAACGTTATTTAGGCTAACTGTAGTGACGTTTCGTCATTACGTCCTCTGTTGAGGCGAGTCAACTGTTAGCTTGCGTTTTGACTGTGATAATTTTGTATTTCCGTCTGCTTTGTTTTTGTGTTTACATTTTGCTTTGATGACTGTTGTACATAGGACGTCATCTTAATACATGTTGTGCAGCTCAGAGGGATCAAAATCAATGTTGCCTCTACTAATCTGGTCACTGGGACAAAGGTACAAATGAACTGTACAAATGTACATCAGTGTTTTGTTATTACTGGCTTTTGCCTTTAGATTTTATGGTGGTAATTATCAGTCCAACCAAACATGATAAACTAACACATTTGTAATAAGGTTAGGAGTAGAAGTTAAAAATCAAACATAAGAATTAAAAACAAAACGTTCTCTGGTTAAAATAGTTTAAAATTATGAGCTTTCGATTGCTAGTCTGCAATCTTTGACAAATAGTGAATAAAAAGCGTGATCGTTGAAATGTATGCGGTAAAAAGTGTGAAGTAGAAAGAAAAATTACAATAAGAACACAAAGATGCTTGCGAGGAAATAAAATGCTAAGATGGGGTTCATAAAAGAATAGAATATTGTCTAGGTGATGTTTTTGAGTTACTGTCCGATTCAATAGTGATAGTTGTATGCCAAGATTCCAAAATTTTCCTCACGCGAAAATCCCCCTGTCAATTACATGGGCGTTATTATCGATAGAGTACATGTAGCAAATCAAGTCACTTATGCGATATTTCATGGCTTATCTTTCAAAAACGTTTGCAACATTGAGAACGGTAAGGTTAAATTAGGATGGTCCAACATATTTTCGTTTTTAACCATGCAGTCCTTTGAACACCTGTTCACTTGTATTAAATAAGAGTTTTCATGTTTAGGTGTCACTTTTTTTAATTTTAAGAATCAATGAACCAGTAACCGTTGTTAAACGTGTAAAATTTGGCAATGCTCTATGGCTCAGATTGTGCGAAAATGTTATGAACCTTCGGCTACCAGACTGCAACATTTAACGGCAGTCTTCATCAGAGGATACAGTCTGGTAGCCGAAAGTTCATTCCTTCGTTCATATTTTCACCAATTTTAAACCAGAAAACGCTTTTAATTTTTATATTTATTTTAATTCTTTTGTACATTTTTTGATTAATCTAACAGATAAGCATGTATGCGAGTGGTTTGAACGATGAAACACCTTTCACCTTTGCCAATGCTATACCCGGTTTGAAGTTCTTTTGGAGTTCAACCAATCTTGATGTGTGTCAAGTGAAGTCTGTTTATGTTTTGGTGAGTTTACACCATTAATCTGGGTCTCCGTCCACGCTACGCCGGAGCTTTATTTCTACGAATCCGTCACGAAAACGGAACTTTTCGAAAATGCTCTTCAAACCGGAGGAATTTGAAAACGCTGGCTTTGCATTTTAGTGTGGACGGAAAACATTTAGAAAACGGAGCTTTTCTAAAACGTCGGTGTCACGATATCCATGTGATTTCCCTGACCGAGATTTCGTCAAACAACAATCCCAAATGACCGGTGATTGTTGCGTTGTCAAATTTCTCCGGTGTAGTGTGGACGGGCTTAGAACTTGCATTGTAACCTTTTAAACAGTCAGTAGACTTGCCTGTTTCCCAATGATGAATGTAAGCATTCAGTTTTTAACTTGCTTCTTTAGCTGGAATTTACTTGATGTTCGCCTTGGATAGTTTTTGGGTCAATTGAAAATTTTAATTTGGAAAATTTAAATTATGAGGTTGCGAGATTTTAAGTTTCTCTCAAGTGTTCAAGAAGTAATTTTTAAGTTCTCAGAAGAAAACACAAAAGGATCAACGGAATTACACCTGCTTACGTCAAATCACCGCATTCCCTGAAAACAAAAGTGAACATCTAGTTAACAGTTATTTTTATAGTCCTGGACAAACTAGTTTTGGAACTATTTTGGAAGTCTCTTCACTTCACCTTGAAAAAGAAGAGCGTGATGATTCATATGAAGTAGAGCTAGTCAAGATGAAAAAACAAACGGAAATATTATCCCAGCCCTCACATTAATTCGTCATAATTTTAACTTAAGGGATAAGTCTTTAACTCCATCTTAATCTTTAAGTCCTGAGCAGGGTAGACCTACATGTTATGAGTAATTTATTATTGTATTATGTTTGTAGAGTGGAGTGGCTGTAGAAAGTGAAAATGATTTCCGTGTAGACCTACATTGTGTGAATCCAGGACAGACTACTGTGCGTCTCAGCGTGGAGATCACTGACCACCAGTATCAACAGGCTCACCTGCAGGCCTTGTTACAAGATGACGTTACTTTCGAGGTAAGAATGCATAGCCATAATCCTTTCCCTCTCGTCTGTAAACAAACAAAAATACAAGAGAATCTATCCGGAAAAGTACTATAGTATTCCATTTGAGTTTCAAGTGAAATGTCTCCATTTTGTGGCAAATTGGTAAGTACTCCTATCATGCCATCTGGCTAGCCGGTCATTCACTTCAAAGCAAAACTCCTGAAGCGCCCTGATTTGAAAGCACTCACTCCTTGACTCGGTAAAATTACAGCTGTATTTTTTCATGCTCCATTAAAGATCTCAGAGGTTTGGGAATTTCTGATCTCCTCTACTGAATCTTTAGTATCAACATTTTAAGGATTGTTAATTAAAGGACGTGCCTCCTCGTTCTGAGTAGTTACCATAAAAAGAAAAAGAGCAAACTTTAGGTCATCTGTAAAGGTGTTGATCTAATGCTGTTCTTGTGTGTTGTGTGCTGTTAGGTGTATGAAAGGCTTGAGCTAATCTTCCCTGCAAGTGGGTTTCTCCTTCTGCCTCACAGTGTGAACACAAAAATCAAAACAAACAGGTATGTGAAGATTTCATTACGTTTCTCTCTGATGGTACACTGTCAAACTTCAAGAGCGGCAAGTCTTTGTTACTGTCAGATGTATAGCTTTTTGAGTGGGGGGCGGGGGTAGGAGGGAGGGAGGTAGCCTGTGAACAGGCTTTCTGGTCGGGGATAGGGCGAAGAGAAAGCGTGAATAAAAAGGATACAAGAGAGAGGAAGGGAGACGCCACCACCCCCATACCGTTCTCCCCTCGGCCCCTCCAGTTTGAGCCAGTTCCTTTTCGACCCTTCCAGCCAGAGCCTGTTCACAGGCCAGGAGGGAGGGAGTATGTACCGCCTACTTTCGCGGAGCTAAATGGAGCAGCGATTCTAGGCATTGATTTCAAGGTACCGGTAATTAAATCGCTGCCAATATGGAAACAGATATGTACTCGTTTTTATTTAGGTGTGTATTAAGACTCCCTGTCCATAAAAATGGAAAATAACTCGGCAAGGGTCGAAAATTCGATTTCGCTCATATTTTTATGGTAGATAGGCTAGGGCATGACAAAAACTACTGGATAGTTTTTTTGGCAAAATATC
>Ga0126338_10001800_pt1 | contig 14215 bp, 7 predicted proteins | sample OrbCmetagenome_2_FD_92529 | JGI IMG/M metagenome (GOLD analysis project Ga0126338, IMG submission 92529) | Coral microbial communities from Petempiche,Puerto Morelos, Mexico - Orbicella C C metagenome | ecosystem: Host-associated > Invertebrates > Cnidaria > Coral | place: Petempiche,Puerto...
AATTGAGAGAAACGTTTAAGGTGGTTACGGGGATATTTCTGCAGGGAGTTATCAAAGTTTCAGTTTTTACTTTTCATTGGTAGCTTTGGTGCACATTACTTGCCTAAACGTTAGACCACCAAGGAATGTTGTCTACTTATTTCGGTGAGGTTATACACCAACGTTGACCTTGGTATACACAGTAAGAAAAGCTTACCATTCCTTTTGTCGTTATGTTATGTCGCAAAAAGTGTCAACAAGTTTGACACAGCGACACAACATTGCGCAGCAAGTGACGTAAAACCTAGCAACTGTCTCAAATGGAAGTTTCAAGGTGATCGGACCAAGATAAACAGGATGAATTGAGGTGAATCAGACAAAGAGGCACCGGTGAAGCCATATTTCCAAGTGTTTTTCGCTTATATGTTATGTTATTTAATGCCGCTGTATTGCTTACTGTGCAACAAGCCTTTATAGGAGTCGTCTAGTTTTGCTTTCTATTTAACATATACTACTGGGGCAAGGCTTTCAATTTTACCGATATTATCGGCTATCTGGCTCCAATAACTTCACTGATTTGTCTTTCCTTCTCAATTTAAATTATAGCGCAAATTGTTAAAGATATTTCAAAAATAAACTGATATCGATAATAACCGTGGTCTAGACTGCAATTATAGATACTTGATATAACGCGCTGAAATATGTCATTGAGATTTACATATTGAGGTTTTCAACGGCCGTTCGTGACGTTACCCTAAAAACGACAATATAGCGCGTATGATGCGCTTAAAATTCGACATGTTTACGATATTAATTGGCTTAAAACAAACAAAACAAATAGAAACTTATCTATTTTTTCCTGAATTTGCACGACAGTGGCGATCGGCAGTTCTCCAGAATTAAACAGGGAAATATATATAACGGAGATTTTGCAGCCGTTTTGGTCAACAAGGTGCCAGGATTATGATCCCGTGAGTACCCAGGTTCATATTTAGCGAACTGTTGAAGGGAGAACAAATTGCAATTAGTTTTCAGTAATCTTTCCAAGACACTTAAACAGGATTTAAAACTGAAGTCTACCTGACGTTTTTTTTAATTTGAGACCAAAACCTTCGCATTCGCAGCTCATCAAAATTCCCCTACACAACTTTCGTGCATTAGTAAAGTAATCTTTAACAACTCTAGACAACAACTTTTGATGTAAATAAGTCTCTTGGCTTTTGAGTTCTCGAACTCATCAGAGTGCCCCTTTTGCGTTTGATCATCGAACCGAACAAGCACAGAACTTTTCTTTCTTTTCTTTTTTTTTTGTAAGTCAGTTGTGCTTGTTCGGTCGTTTAAAACCTGGTAGAAACCTGAAACTGCATTTAAAACACGACTTCTACATTTACTCGCAGACTGAGTTACATAGTTCTACTGTACAGCAACTCAAGAAATCTGCGTGTAGTCTTTGCTTTCCAAGGTTAGATCCAAAGACTGAGTGAAAAGTTTAACGCTCTTGAGGCGATTATGTTAAGCTTAATTTATGGACTTGGTCCCATTTAATTTTTGTCGGAATCACACGTTTGATTGACTAGACACAGAGAATTTACAATTCAACAAGGACCAAGAGGATTTTAGTTGAGCACGGATATTGATTCTGGCGCAAATGGCTGGGTAGTGAACTTTACCCTTCCACTACTTATGACATTTGACTGAAATTAAGACGATTTCCGCAGAACATTCGAGCAATAATGGCAAAAATAAAGTTACCAAAAAAACTTCATAGCAGGGTGATATTTTGAATAAAGGTAAGACGAACTTATCGAGATTTAAGCTCTCAAGCTGACCCCGCGAGAGAAAATTGAACTTGAAGTTATCCATATTTCAATTGAAACGGACGTTTCGCGTTAGTTGAAAAAACAATAACACACGCATTAAGCATTCTTACGGGGTTTGACATTAACTTTTTCGAGAATGTTAGAGAATTTAATCGCAGGGTCACTTAGAGAAATTAATTAAAGTGAGATGTTTTAAATATTACTCAAAAAGTTACCGTGCTGTGTGTAGATTTTTAGTAAATAACTTTTGCACTTATTGCTCAAACTTTGAGCGGATTCCATCTTTAATGCAATCGCCGGCGTTGCATCCCAATCGTCCAAAGACAAACGACTTGAAAACAACAGAACGACCAAAACACTCAATTTCCGCATCAGAACTGAAACACAGAATCCCATCAACCATAGGGTGTCTTGATTATAGCTACATTTAAACACTGTAAATTGACCATGTCGTCATGATTTATCACCAAACTCTTAAAAACTAACATTCTGAGGAACCTATGGCTATCAGTTGGAAGAATAAACTATTTCAAGGGTCTGAAAGGGTTCATTCCATATAATCAAGATCAGCCTTGATCTTCTCTTGATGCAATCAATTCCGTCATTAGTTACTAGGCTTAACAAAAAATTTTTAGGAGACAGAGGTTTGGAAACAAGTCCTAATTATTATATCTGGAAAGCGGCGCCTGGCTGACTGTGAAGAATCAGCAAACGATAACAATATCTTGCTACTGTGGTGCGAGCCTGAGCTTTCTTGAAATTACTGTGTGAACGCTCGTCTATAACAAAGCTGGTTAAAAGATGTCTGTTGCACAATAGTTGCCTTCACCTATCTCTTCATAGGCTAACAAACTCTTTTTTACAAAAGAAATCTTCACTGAAGTTCTGCCAAATACACGGAAACAATATACTCTCTTACATGAGGTAAACAGAGTGAAAACGAATTTATGGCTTACTATAAAGGAAATTTAACGCTTGGTTGGCCGGCAACTACATAAAAGAACTTTTTTTCTGTCAAACATAATTGGGAACCACTCGGTTGGTTTCAGGAGAGAGTCCCCCAAGTCAAATGTACACAATTTCATTTATCAAATTTTCAAAAAATCAGTTTAATTCTAGTCTGTCGCACAGGACTACGATTAATTGTAGAAGTCCTTCACTCTCGAAGATATTAATATTCTGGGGATCACAAAACCAGTCTTTTATTTTGTATTTCTAGTAGTTACTGTGCTATTTGATAGAGCAATTTTTTTCGTTTTAAGCGGGAGATGGTGTTGGTTGCATTCCAATTATCCAAAAAAAAAAGACTCGACTTGACTTGATATACTGAAGCAATGACGGTAATCAAAAGACCCCATCAAAACACAATTGGGGAACTTTATATCCACATGCAACTTTTCACCTAATTATCAGCATCACTTTCGTCGTGAAGACAGCTTTACTGATTCAAAATCAAATGGCTGAAAATATGAGTTCTGCCCGGAATAAACCACACTTAGCAACAAACCCATTTTAACAGCAGTGTAACACAATGGTGATAATTCTCGAAAGGAGCAATGTGAAGAAAACACGCTGCAAGCCTAGCGCGGCTCTATTTTCTTCATAGCATCTGTTTTCCAGATGGTAACTGGGCGAGTGCACTGTCTCAGGCCGAGAGAAAAAAAGTTCCTTACAGAATTTTTTTTCCTGATTTTGTTTTGCGAAAGCTAAAACCTCTCCCTTCTTTCAAGCACGAAGGGAACCTCTCTGAAGTTACTGGTCCTATTACTAGAGTTATCAAGCTTTGTTGATTCGGCCGTCGGTCAGTTGGCCAACGAGAGAAAACAATTAATTAATCGACTATGCTTGCAGTGTTTTTTTATGGTTGTGAGCTTCTCAGTTTAAGTCAATTCACGTGAGAATTCACAACGTGCAATCAGCGAAGAAGAAAATCAAATTTAAGTCTGGCATTGTTTGCTTTACACGGCCAAGCAAAGGAAATAACTCCTGGTAATGTTTTTTAAAATCCCTCAATATTTCCCTTACTATAATGACATCTGATTACAAAGTAAACAGAATTTAAAGAGAATTGTGCGCTGTAAGTGTGGGCCTAGAGATTAAGTGACACTAATTTCCTTGGCTTTTCCTATGCTACTGTCTAATGAATGATGCTTTCTTTAGCGGGGATTTTGAGCACAAAACTGAAGCGAAAAAGTTCATTGTATTGGCTGTAAATTCAATCTGAGGTTACGCACGTGTATGGCTTAGACGAAGGCGAATTACTTGTGAAATGGAGAATAAATGGAATAATCGATAAGTAATTCGCTGTTTGAAGTTGTCGAGATTTTCGTTTCAAGTGCATTTGTTGAAAACGGGTTTTCTCAGTAATTGATTCTGAATAACTGTAACCTTTTTTTCTAGTGTATAATGTACTGTCAAAGTAAGTTTATTTCTGATATTGAACAGCCTGCTCGCCAAGTTCGCTAGATAGAATCTCTTTAACTGGAACTTATTAAATTAAATATTACAAAAAAACCAAATAAAAGGTTGCACTATATTTCGATTCACATATCGATTCTCAGCTTTGTTAAGCGGGAAAGTGTTATCACCTATGAGATATTACAAACGCATATGATATTCACCTATCAGGAAACAAATTTAACGTGAAGACTGGTGCCCCCGAATAAACAGATTTACACTTAATTGTCAACTTTGGCTATGATAAGAGTAGCTTTCATTATTTCCTTAACCTCTCAAACTAGGACTATACCAAATTTCAGAAAACAGTATAACCCTCTCCAAAACACGAGAGTCATGGAATCCTTGGAAAATTGTTCTTTTAAAGTAAAACCATGCTTTCTAAAGAGCGTTTATTCTCAACCGGAAAAAGCTAAGTGCTTCACAATTATACTTTCAAAGCCAATGCACTTGCGAAATAAAAATAGGTACTTTTCCGACAGCAGCGTGTCGAAACACCTTCTTATTAACTTGTATATTTTGTTTGAAATTAGCGGCCTTCGTTTGAAATTAGCGACTTTGCCCATTCGAACTCTAATATGTTCTCACAGCTTTCAGAAGTGCGTAATTGAAATCCTGGCGAATCCATTGTAGGATTTACAGGTTATTTAGTAATCTATACCGCGGCGACTTCTGTCTGAAATTAGCATAAGGGCGAGAAAAAATTTAAGCCAATAAAGCATTTATTGTGCTAGAGCGAACACAGCGAAGAGTAAAATAATGTTTGTTCATGATGAAATTATCTTTTATACCGGTTAAACACGAAAAATAGTTGTTATAAATCATTTTAATTAGGCTTTTCTTAGGCATATGCTTCGCATCTGTCTTTTTCCCAGGGCATATAAAATCAATTTGAACGCTTGGCAAACTTCAGATCTTTAAGCAAGAGTCAGTTCGTACTCGATCTTTGATCTTTATGTCGGTCAATATGATAGACAAGTGCGCACAGTAAAGGGCATTCTCTGAAACGATTCAAACGTTGATTCAGTTTGGATCTCACCAAACACCACCCTTATTTCTCCCCTCATGTGTCCAAATCATAATATCGTAATTTTGACTTCCGCAAAACAATGGCAATTTAAGGTGTTGTTTTGTTACTGTGCCACACTCATAAATTGTGAAAAATTGCTTTCGCAGATGCGCTCTTTTTATTTTCATCTTTTCCATCTCCTTTACTCTCCACCAACCTGACGCCACTCGGTCCGTTTACAACTAAGCGGTGACGTACGACCTCACAAACACAAACACAATTGCCATTTCCATTTCCAAGCATCTATTTTCTGTTCCGAGCGAGAAAAATAGCGCTGTAAACTTTGCCAACCATTAAGTTTGCAGGTATTGTGATCTGGGGGCGGGATGAGTATTTATGGCATGGAACAGTCAAAAGTAAGAAACAAAATAACTCAATAGCTCGAGCCACAGTATTTAAGAGTAATTTAAAGTCTTGCGACGGATGATTAAACTTGCACCTGCAAATAAACATTCAAAATTCAAAGATTTCATTTCTCACTCAACTGCAGGGAAGTTATTTTGACGAAAATCATCCGTAATGTGGATAACTTTGCAAAATTTCTACTCTTTTTTCACAAACAACGTGCTGTTTACAAAACAAAATTCTGCCAGGTATAACGGGACAACAGAGCGCCAACTAACAAGTTATTTCTCAATAGCTTGAATAAATCAGATTTAACCGCAATTTTGAAGAGCAAGATTTTGTTTAATAAGAGAAATTCGAGCCACAATAACGCTTTCACTTCTCAAGTGGGGTGAACATAAAGAGAACTTGAAATGGTAGTAACGAACAAATGTTGTATTGTCCACATTAGTACATTACGCTTTTCTCGGCCGAATTCGTCGCTGTCGACTTCGATATTAATTTCCAACTTCGACTGGGCTTCCGAAGAACTCAGTGAGATTCTAAGAGAAAAAAAGACTTTTCACCTTCTATTATGAGACCACAAATAAGTCATCAACGAAAATTAAATAATATTGAAAAAAGTTTCTATAACTTTTGTCAATGTGCAGCAAGGCAACACCTGTGTTGAGAAGTTTCTTCTCATGGAGGAAATGGCCGCCAAATCGAGCGGAAGTGGAGCCTTCAAACAGAGATACACAAACAGAGCGCCGGGTTATAATGAAATCAACATAATTTATATCCAATTGACAAGCTAAACTCCATGTCACATGCTTAAGCTTTAAGGGTCGAAAAACGAATTAGCTCAGCGTATCGACGGCGATCAATTATTAATCGCTGGTAGAACAATTGAGTAATTTATTGGCAAATCGTTCATGAGCCTGTGACGATCAAATCGTACAAATAATAGGCCTACAGCTGTGGCAATTTTCGCTTCCATTTTTTGTGTTCATTCGGTATGTAATGGGTTTTAAGAGATCTTAACTTCTAGCTTGGAAACAGAAAACGACCAAGACCGGTGTAAAAAGTTCCATTGAGTTTACGTTCTGTACAGTTCGAATATCATACCAGGTACTTTATACTTCACTGTTTTTGCTCATTTTCTTTTTAGTTGATTTTTGTTTTTTTAAGTAACAGTACAAGAATTTTGATTTTTATCTCGCTTTATCTCATCGCAATAGGTTTTATTTCAGAGGTGTCAAGACACTTTTATCTTTTTCTAGCCTTTTACTGCTGTTCCGATTTCTAAATTCTTAAAACGGTAGCGAAACTAGACGTTTTTATAACATTCGAAAAGAATTCTTTACGCGTCAATTTACAACGCGTTCAAAGGCAACACGTTCCTACTGAAGTGAATTCTTAGACGAAATAGCTCGTGTTATCATTTCCCCCAGTAACAATCTCCGTTGTACAAAAAAATGTACACGGTTTATTGCGTTTATCATTAGAACGGCCTATTTCTCGATATCTTGTTTGCGATAGCCATACCAAGCACCAAGGGAACTCTACTATTCCAACTTCCTATCTGTTTGCTCAACTAAAGCGGCTTGCCTAGCCTACATGTTTTTCAAGCAGATGTAATACTTCTTTCTTGTCGACAACTTCGACGCGTAAATCCTAGCGATTTTAGTATTAGTTGTGCCAAACCTGCATGAGACGGAAGATGTTTTAGCTGAGTAATTTTGGTGTAGGTCGTTTACTCTAGCCATTTTGAGAGATTTTAATTTGCCATTTCGCTTTCAGCCGGTAACTAACTAATTGCTCCATCTAGTCGCTTTCAGCCCGAATTCATGATTAAACATTGCAGCATTAATTCTAAACGGTTTTTGAGCGAAAGCGTGGTATCCGGTCATAAAATACGTGTAATTTTGTAGTTTAAATTTACGTTTTCGCTGTATGAGAAGACGGAAGACGAGACATGAACCTTTAAAAAGAATCCCATAACACTAAAATGAGCGCTGTCTGTCTATAAAAATCAACACATGTCGAGCTTTAAGTTTTACTTTCCAGTCTTGTGCACGAGAAAATGCTCACCACATTCAAGACGTAAATAATGTGTCCTTTCTTCTAATTTTGGTTTCTTACTTCCCAGGGTAATAAGCGATTAGCATGACCTATCAATATTCGCCCGTATCTCACGGCCTGCCAAGCCTTCCGCAATATCTACCGCCAGGCTGTAAATTTCTGAGCTGCCATGACGCGCAGAACGTCTTACGAAGCTGCTCGACTTGGCGACTTCCTAATGGCACCCTGGTCGCGCCGTTGGGTGGGGAACTTTACCAAGTTGTCGAGGTTCCAGCGAATTGCGATGAGCGCTGTTCACTTCACCAGGTTTGTTGTTTTCTGCTGTCAGTCGTATCTTAGTTTTAAGGGTGTGGTAAGGAATTACCCAGGCTACGTGCGGCAAGCTACCGTTCTTGAGTACCGCGGCAAAACGGAAGACGTTTCATTTTCCAAGCCATGTAGTTTTACAATATTTCTTTCACACATGTGGAGTCTCATTTGAAAATAATCAAACCTCGTTGAACGAAAAAAAATGGAAATTTTATTTTCATCTAACTAAACCGCCCCGTCTCACCGGAATAAAATGGGAGCGAGTTAAAGTTTCATTTGGAGAAAATTGGTTTTCACAGTCTCTTCCCTAGAGATAAAACAACCAACCGATTAAAATGCAATATGTTATTTTCAGAACTGCAAGGGCGTTGCTTCCCAGCATGAGGCTAAAGTTTTTCTTAAGCTCTTTTTGTTTCGTGTGGTTTCTTGAAGAACAATTTTACAGTTAAGATTTGAACTTGATGTTTGGTGGTGGACCGTTAACAAATTCAAAGAAGGCCATTTATTTTTGAAGAAAACCAAAACATATTAAAAATAAATTCGCGAGCAGGAAAAATAAATTTGTCTGTAGGCAGTGAACCCATTTGCTGCCAAAAATAGTCTATTGCATTAACTAAAAAGAATTTAACTTTACCTGCTTGGAAGAATGCTAAATTATACTGACAAAGGCAAATAAAAATTTCGCTGTAATTTTTTACAGTCTCGTGAAATAAATCGACCCCGCGAAATAAAAGAATTGAATTATCTCTTCTGGCGCGGACGTCATGTTGTTTTCAAAAAAAGCACCTGTTTAAGTTGGTTTGTCTACAAAATGTTACTACCCACAACGGACTTTCAACGGCAAATAACATTAAAGTTTTCTTAAAATTTCCAGCTTACTCGACGTAAAATAAAATAGCGCTGTGATATCATTAGGAATTAAGCGAACCGTCTTAGAAAGTTAGCCCTCCGGACAAAAATAATAAGAACTTAATTTCCACGTCAGTAATTAAAACTTAACTTTCGTCGAGGCAACGTAAACAGAATTGAAATTCTGATGGGCAAAGACAATGACAGTTTGTTCGTTCTGAAAGGAAACTCTATTTAAAGATTAGTATTTAAATTTGCAGTTTTGACTATTTATCAAATTGCAGTTACGCCTGGAATCCTGCTCTTGGTGTCTTTCCCAGTCATACAAAACAAACCCGAAAATTATAGAAAGAGTATCATCTTGGGTAAACGAAATATCACAAAAATTTAAATAAGTATTCACTAATTTGAATCTTGAAGAAAACAGACAGTTTCCGTTTACAAGTGGCTAAATTGGCAAACTGAATATGGCGACACGTACGAATAGCACATAAAAATAATTAAATTTGCTTCAATATAATATGTCGACAAATAAGATCAAATTTTCGGGCAGCTGCAATGTTTCGCACACTTTGTATTTCTTTCTTTTTAATTTATATTATCGCTCCACACGGAGAAAACAAAACTTTTTTCTGGCTTGAATAAGAATCGTGTGGATTTGATTTTGGTTTTTCACAAAGAGTGTAATTTTCCGTGAAATTTAACCCTGACAGCGAAACAATCGAACAAGGAGCAAAGTGTGAAAATGTTTTTGTGTAGCTTTCGTGAGAAAATTACATTTCACTCAATCTCCCTCGTTGTGTCTAGTATCAAACACATGTAATTTGCCCGCATTTCTCTCCCTTTTAAAGTATATATAAAAAAGCAAGAAATAAATGTTATTTCCTTTTATAACTTACTTTAATCATCTCAAGAGAACCGAATCAAAAGGCTACCTGAGTAATATAACTCTTTAACCTTCGGCCGATACATTTGCAGTGAAGGATTCGAGTTGATCAAAGATGATCAAAAATTTCGAGGAAATAAAATGGGGGTAAATGAAATATTCTTTTTGTCCCTTTTCTCCTTATTTAAACCAAAATACACTGAAACGAGTGTTGAAGTTACGTCTCCAGATATTTTCTGAAACTAGTCCTACGTTAAATTTAAGTGAGATTGAATCAACATTTTGATTTTATTTCTGTACCTACAAACTTGAGTGATAAAAAAACCATAATGCTTCTTCTCTCTAACACCAATTATTAAGATAACCAAGACGTATAGGAAATGTTTGAAACAACAGCTCAATTAAAATAGTCTTTCAGTTTTAGACACCAAAAAGGTTCAATTTATAGTTTGGCGTGTAGGTGAATCACTATTGATACAAAAGTCTGATCGCTGTCTCCGCAATGAAAAATCTTAGACAGATGACACTAATGTCTTAAACTAATTCTAGTTATTCTTGTTTAACACTGGTATAATTTTGTTCTTTTCCAGTCTCGAAGCACAGCACCGTCGTCAGTGGCGCTCTTATCCGAAAACTCCGCTTTACTTCGCAACGAATGGCTTCGTTTTCGACATCTCTCTGAACACGAAAGCTCTCCGTGCTACGCGGAGGGAGTAAAGAGACTACCAATCTTTTACACAGGTAAGAATCCTTTGCATTTAAGCTTTCACTTCAGATAAACAATCTCAACAGCGCAGACATTCGAAAAAATACTGCAATTCGTTTTTGTTTCGACGTACAAACATGTTTCAACAGTTTAGGGATAATGGTGTACAGTACATGTAAATATACTTTACTTTTCACGCTATAAAAGGAATGTAAGATTACGCTTACTTTTACATAAAAATAGATTTCTTCTACTGTTCTTGATGTATGACGGGAAATTGTTCCATTTTACACCAGAACATTACGACAAACTACAATACTAATGCTGTCCGCAATTTTAATTTTAGAAAAATGCACTCTCTCTTTATGATGAAGAAAAATATTTTTTCAAAAGGCTTTTATTCATCTATATTATAACTTGACATTGGTTTCTCTTTTCATTTTTTAATAGCTTTTTTTTCTTATCTTCGGCCTTGGTCACCTTTCCTTTGAAAAATGTGATATATTTTGTCATAGGTTTAAAATATTGTTTCGCTAGTTAAATGAAATGAAACACCTGACCAAAATTTCCATTTTTTGCACTACTTAATTTGTGTTTGGACGTAGAATACTTGAAAAAATACCATTTTAAAAGTTTTGTTCAAAAATTCGGCAGCGGCATTGTTTCAGTAAAGTGGCCTATGGTACAACCATGTCGCGATTCGATTTCTCTGGTATGCTAACATTATCCTTCAAACCTTCTAAAAAGGACTGGCGAAAACTTGTATCTTTTGCTCTAGATTTTGGCATCTTGATTAATTAAGACCAATATTTGAAAAGCTCAACGGATGTAAGGAAACGACAATTTGATTCCGTTAATTGGAGAAAGGTGCGGCAAAAATGCGCAGTTATGAAATTTCAGTTTTCGCAGGTATTAAGTTTGCTCTTAATATTTTTTACGAGTAACCTTTAGATAACAAAATTAAAAACTTAGTCTCTGTTTTAAACTTTGTCAAACAAGGAAAGAGGAAGAGAGAAGTGAAGAAGTTAACACGGTTTCAAAACCTTTGTTTAATAGACGTTAATTTCCCATTGACATTAACTTTGTCACAGATTTACGGCTAAAATTTTTGTCTTGGAAAATGTCTGTTTTGCGAGCCGTGTGGATAAAAGATGACTCCCCACGCTTTACTGCGATTTTTTCCAATAGTTGAGAATCTGAAATTCTCAGTTTCAAACACAAATACAAAAGTCTCTTTCTTTCATCAATTTGAAATGTACGCATGCTGTCTTTTGTTTTCGAAAAGAAAACAGGTGCCAAGAAGAAAGGAACACAAAACAACACTGGAACAACATCTGCATATATTTTTCCTAAAAAAGTCCTTATTTTACAATATACTCTTTAAAAATACATTAGAAATCTTATTTTAAGAAATGAGAACAAAACGTAGAATAAAGCTGTTGCAAAAGTTTGCTTTGAACAGCGTTAACTTAATCATTAAAGTTCAATCTACAACTTTTCAAGATTGGGGCGAACGAAACACTGTTATTTTCTCGGAAAAGAAATCAATTAGCTTAAATTCAAAGCGGAAAGCGCTGTCTTCAAAATTAGATTTTTACTGTAATTTTCAGCAGGAAATTAATATCAAACATCGATTCCCACTGCAAATCACTGACAATAATAAAATCATTAAAGTTGTATTAACATTGATACAATACGTTGATTCAAATGCTAAGCACTGGTTATTGTGTTACAAATCTATTTGCCAGGCTCCCGCAGTGAGTTTTTATTGGGGCTTTAATTGATGAAATGTATCCCGGTGGAATATTAAAAATTAAACTTTGCTCACCTTCCAGATGGCCGACGCTGCAACTGTCAACTGTGCGTCACTACCATGTATCCCGACCGCCTTTACGAGCATCATCTGTCCCAGATAAAACCGCATGATATGGTGTGCGGGCTCAGGGAAGAAAGACGCTCTCCTTTGCTGAATAAGCAGAATGAATCCACGGACAGTCCAGCCGCTTTTCCGTTTGCCCTTTCACTTCCGCCTTCCTCGGCCTCCCTGACGTCATCGCAAGAGGAACAAAGGAGACAGAAGCAGAAGCGATTTCAATGCATGCACTGCGAGAAGTCCTTCGGAAAATCTTCACACCTTCGGGACCACATCAGGACTCATACAGGAGATCGACCGTTTCGTTGTCAGTTTTGCGACAAAGCGTTCACCCAATACTCGAACTTGCGGACACACACGCGAATTCACACCGGAGAAAAGCCATTTAAGTGCCACCATTGTAACAAGAGCTTCACGCAGGCGGTAACGCTACGAAGTCACACAAGAACTCACACGGGTGACAGGCCCTATCACTGTAAGAGGTGCAGCAAATCGTTCGCTTGTTTTTCCGGTTTAAAAGGACATCACAGGGTTCACTCGGACGCAGAACAAGATGAACTGGAAATTTCATAAAAAGCCGTGATTAGTTTCACACCTCCAAAACAACTTATATCATTTAGGGATATAGACTGTGCAATGAAACGAAACACTACTCGACAACTGAAATCTAGGTAGAGATTTGTTTGAGCCTTGATCAACATCTCCCCCGCCCCCTGAGAAAAACTCAAGGATCCCTGGGGCAATGACTGAAAGAAAAGTCTTCTTTTCTACAGCAATCAATTCATTCCCTATAGTAAATGTTTCCTATGGTAAATCCTGCATGCCTGAAGGCCAATGTTCATTGTTGATATTTTAAGGGGAATTAAATGATATTGTTATTATTGACTGTCAACAACCAGGACTAACCTTGTACATAACAACACACTTGGTATTTTTTGTCAAGTTTAAATAAAATCAAATAATGAATTAATCATTTTGCTTCCAAGCTTTCTCCTCATAGAAACCCCCAATAATCGAAGACAACAACAAATCAGCATGAGTCAGTGTCGGAAGTGAAACAAACGTTCCTTAAAATCAATCTATCCAAGCACAGTGATGTAAATACTGCTTCACAAAAAGAGAGCAGATTACTAAATTCTTAAAAGCTGCCACTCCCTTAGAGAAGGCCCCCTTCCACCACCCTGTGGGCTGCATTTTCGCTAAGGTCACGCTTTTTCAACCTTCGCTCGCTTTAGTCACGCTTTCCGCACGATTTTTGTGCCGGCAAAGGTCACGCTGCATTCACCGTTACTAACTGTCCAGAACTTAAGATACACTCTTTTTTTTTACACACGAATATTGTTTTTTTTTCGGCCAAGGTTGAATATTCTTATTTTTCTGCCGATTTTAGGCTTAAAATATTCTTGTGAATATTCCTAGAGTTACAGCGTATGACACACAAAACTATATTCTTTTCAAAATCTCAGCCTCGGGTTTATTAAAATTTCGCAAAATTTCAGGTTCGATATTCTTAAAAAATATATTCTTATAAAAAAAAAAGAGTGCACTAAACGTTTGAATGAGTGAAATTTGTTAGTTTGACGCTTGGTTAAAAGACTTAAAAGGCCGAACAAATGATGAATGAATCCAAATGACTTCTAACCCTGTCGAGGAAAAGGTTGTTGTTATTCATCGTGGTAGATGCAATAATAAAGTGTATTATCGTTTGTCTCACGATGTAGTCACTTGAGATGTGCAATCACAGCCGACCTTTGTGATATAAATGATACCGTGCAATCAGTCGACCTTATCGCCTGAAGAAGACTAGCAGTAAGCAGTCGAAACGTCGCGATCTACATCTCAAGTAACTACATCGTGA
>Ga0126338_10001801_pt1 | contig 14214 bp, 10 predicted proteins | sample OrbCmetagenome_2_FD_92529 | JGI IMG/M metagenome (GOLD analysis project Ga0126338, IMG submission 92529) | Coral microbial communities from Petempiche,Puerto Morelos, Mexico - Orbicella C C metagenome | ecosystem: Host-associated > Invertebrates > Cnidaria > Coral | place: Petempiche,Puerto...
CTACCACTACCACTACCACTACCACTACCACTACCACTACCACTACCACTACCACTACCACTACCACTACCACTACCACTACCACTACTACTACTACTACTACTACTACTACTACTACTACTAGAGGGACGCTGATTTTGATGGTGATTTCAGGGTTTATAATAAGTCTAGAAGTGACAAATAACTGTTAAGAGAGCTGGACAGGTGGAACTAATGTAAGAAGGTTTTCCGGGAACAAGTGTTCCTAATAATTGGGAATGGAAATTCTTTGAACTCTATTGAGTTTATGTCCGCTGAAGCTATGTTTTTTTTAGATTTAAGACGTATGATGCTAATTTTCAGGGTAAAGATGAGTTCATGGGTCGCTGTGTGGAATCTCCTGTTGTTAAACTGAAAGGTCAGGGGCCTCCTGCCCCAAGGCTGTTATGGGAGCCGGTGAAAAAGGGACGGGAAGATGCCGGAGAGATTCTGGTTGCGTTCGAGCTTTTCCTGGTAAGATCTGGAGCAAAGACCGTAAGTCAGTGTTACTGTATCTGTAAGGTGAACTTCGCGTTCAAGACTAGTGGCCCATCAGGCCGGCGTTTATCTCCACCTAGGTGGAGAGAGGCGCTGTGAGAGTAAAGTGTCTTGCCCAAGAACACAACACAATGTCCCCAGTCAGGACTTGAACCCGGACCGCTCGATCCGGAGACGAGCGCACTAACCATGAGGCCACTGCGCCTCCCACCTACTTAAACTCTACGTTAGAAAATACCAGTCGGAATGAGGTTTGTTTTGCCTTATTCCACAGGACGAAGGAACCGATTTGCCTTACTTCCCTTCCACCAAAGAAAACAGACCATCACTGTACATTGTACCCAGTGGAATCAGACCCGCGGTACAGCGCACAGCTATTGAGGTGAGTGTTGCGAAAACATTCGGTGGATATTAGAAAACGACGCCAGGTAATATCTGGTCGAAATCGTGGAATTGTTTCTCCTCTATTTATTGATCGGGACTCTGGTGAATGTTCTTTCAGCTTAAAGGAGCTCAGTCACGGTATTTTGGAGTTAGTTTGGCCACATACAAAACTACCTTTAAATTGAAGGAAACCTAAAAATGATAGTTTATAAAGATAGAAAAACACTAAAGAGATAATAATAAACCATAAAGAAACAAGGATGGTAAAGGATGGAGAAGATTGACACGGATTACAAACGACGAACTTGAAAAATTTTGTGCTGAAATTTTCAAGACGCACAAACCAATCTTTGTCTTTTAATTCCATATTTTTGTATTGCAGGTGTTGTGTTGGGGTGTTCGAAACATGAAGAAGTTCCAACTGGCTAACGTCTCCTCGCCGAGTATCGAGTTCGAGTGTGGAGGTCACTTGATCCAATCGTCCGTCATTAAGAACACGAATAGAAATCCAAACTTTGATGAACCAATCTTCTTCTTCGACACTGTAAGGACCTGTTTACAACTTAGTGCTTAGGTGCTGCATTATGAACGACTAGTCTGGAAAGGTTAAGCAAGGTTTTTAAGTCTGCTTGACGTTTCTGGTGTTTATGTAACTTAGTAAACTAGATCAGTTTTTGACTGAGTGTCGTAAAAACAAAACCAAAGTAATCACTCAGGCTAATTACAAAGGATACACACAATTCATTGAACCAATCAAAACTTCAGTAATACTGACTTATAGCTGACGCGAAGCGCAGAAAAACGTTTGCGAGCTAGTCACAATCGGTTTTGTTTTAACTTTTGATTAGATAAAAAAAAAAGTGGCGCGAGTTTTTTAAGTCAATCGTGTAGCATAGTGGTGTAAAACCAATTAATACTTTTCGCTACTCAAAGTTTCTTTTATCGTGGCATAAAATCGCCCAGAACAGCGTGATTCAAACATTTTGACTTGCCCAGAGGTACGAAACATTAACACTGTGCGTTTAGGAAAGCTGAAAAAATGCTAGCAGTCCGACCCTTCTAGCACGAGTGATAGATTCTTCTTTTGCCGTCGAGACCAACATGGCTGCCATACTGATCGCGTAGGCTTAGAAAAATAGTTGTTATAATTAATTACAACAGTTAAGACTATGAGTTAAAGATTCAAGAAATCTAGAGGGAACAATCTAATTATTTTCGTATAAATCTACTAGTCGTTCAAACCTTTATCTACATTCTCATCAACACTTCAAAAACGCAAAGAAGCTGCAGTCATTTTGTTAACAACCGCGCACTGCTAGGCTACTCACTATCTAATTAACAATTACTTATGAGCTCGAGATTTCTATCGCGTTTTAGTTGACGAGAGCGCAGCCCGAGTCAACTATCACGCATAGAAATCGAGAGCGAATAATCTAATTGTTTTAGCATAAATCTACTAGTCGTTCAAAGTTTAATCTAAATCCTCTTCACAGACACTTCGAAAAGGCCAAGAAACGGTCATTTTTAACAACCGCACACTGCTAGGCTACTCACTATCTACAACAAAATAGATAGTGAGTAGCGTAGCCAATCAGATTACATCATTTGCATCAGTGTACCGGTAGAATTCTACTAATACCAGATAGTTCTAATTTGTGTTCCTTCGTTCAGTATCTTCCAAAGGAAGAGCTCTACACTCCACCAATGAACATCAAAGTGCGAGATAACCGATCATTTGGTCGTCGACCTGTTGTCGGAGTTCACTGTATAAAGTCACTGCAGCCCTACAGGTGTTTACCGCTGGACCAGGTTGATTATGGTGAAGACACAGGTTGGTATTAGTATGAAGTACCGATTAGTTACAGAACATCGCGGGCGCTCGCCACTGCTCCTTGTGGTCGTAGTTTAGTCTTCCCAAGTCTTCCCACTGACTTTTCTTCCCGGGTGAGCGAGGCCTGGGAAGGGTGACGTTTTATTTCCTGCCAGGATTTACACATTGTTAGGTGGGACTGTTCGTGTACAAACTTCCCTCAAAACGATACAACGTCCTGAGAAAGGAAAGTTACTTATTGAGTTAGTGATGGGGAGGGAGGGGAGGGGAGGGGAGAGAGTGGGTAGACTCTACTCCAGACAGGTGCAAATAAACTTTTTCAGAACAAGTTATAATGAATGATTTTTAGAGTTTGCTTACAGTCTGATGGACTACAAAGTATTACCTGGAATGAAGAGATATATAAATGATACATTTACCTTTTATTTGTTCAGCTGATGCGGGAAAGGATGAAGATGCTGGATCTTTTTTGATTGATATCACTGACGACAAAGAGAAAGCGGTGAGACACCTGTTGAAATGTTACCTAATCGATATTTGAGTATTTATTGTTGTCAATCGTTTCACTGCGTAATTAAATTATCAAAGACGATAGCTAGTTACTTAAGCGTGAGATCTTTGTTTGTTTTTGTCAACAGGAGTTGATAGAGGAGGACATTGACTGGTGGTCCAAATATTACGCCTCCATTGGTGACTATGATAAAAGCGGAGACTACATAGAACGTGGTTACGACAAGATCCTAGTAAGACTATCGTTTTTGTGTGAACGTTTGTCTTTGAAATAAATCTGGTTGTGTCACTCTCGCATTGTCATGACAACGACAACGACCTGTTGTGGTTTCAATTTTCATCAAGGCGAAAGCTAGCAGTCAATGTAGCCGCTAACTAAAAACACTTCAGCAAAGGTGCCACATTTTCGACTTCTCACTTAAAGGAGCACTGTCAGGATATATTTGTTGGAAACTGTTACAAATTCACGAAATGGTCCCTAAATGTATGTAATAAGAACGTAATTAGCTCTGACTAAATGATTAAAAGCAATTTCTTGAAGAAAGTCCACAAAATTTCAACGATTTTGAAGCTTTGAAAAACTGACATCCTGACGCTTTTTCAAAAATCTATATCGCATGCAATCCGTTTCCATCCTTGCCAGCGTTAGCCATCCTCACTTCCTAATGGGGTCTAATCATTAATGTCGAGTACTGCTCTACAAAATAAAACCATTATTGTTCAACTTCCAGTGATCGATATTTGTTTTTGAGATTTCCAAAATCATGCTTAAAGTGGTGACAGTGTCCCTTTAAACCTTGAACTAATTTAATACCTGTTAAATTTCCTGCACATTAGAAATTATCTTTTTCTTTGGATCTCACAGGTCGTGTGTGATACGTTGAGTTACTTCCTCTTTGTCAAATCAAAAACTATTTTATTTGGTCAAGGTTCGCTCTTCATTTCGACGTGGAATTAGAACTTTTCTTCAAGGGGAATTATCTGATGTGTTGAAGAAATTCTCCCAACCTCGAAAGCAAGGAGTGAATAACGGTTACATGGGAGAGTGTATGTGTAGGTCTATCAGTGGAGTAAAGTATAACAACTGTTCAATGTTTAGGTTTACGATAAAGAGCTGGAAAACGTAGAGGTCTATGAAAAGTTTCAAGACTTAGTCAAGACGTTTGATCTTTATCGTGGAAAAGTGAAACCAGGAGAGGAGGCGACGGTTGTGGGCGAGTTCAAGGTACAAAAAACAGTGCAATATAATGTAAACAATCTGTAAGGACTGGAAAAAAGGAGAACGAAAGGTCAAACTCTCGCTCTCTCGCTTGGTGTGCACTCTCGTCATCAAGAGTGTTGTATCGTTAGGCTCATACTCGGCGGAGTTGATGGGAACGTTTCGTGTAACTATCATCGTTCAACTCCATTTTAACGTTCTTGTTTTGCACAAAAATAACTAGATAATTAAATATAATCAGTTATATGTAAAACATGTAACACTTTCTTATGATCAGTTACATGTAAGACATGTAACTGACCAAAAGAAGGTCAACAGCTGATAGTTTTGGTTTTAAGTCTGATTGGTAGAGAATAAACCAACAACGAGATCGTTAGCCATATTTTCGTGATGCACTGACAAATTCCCAGAACTAACATTTGAACAGTTTTAGACTTTTATTTAGAAGAATTTTTACCTGAAACTTATTGATTCAGAGTCAGGACGAGTGATTGGACGGATGGAGAGAACAAACCTCGCTGCACTCGGTCCGGCCTTTTCGACCTCCAAATAACTTTATGTTAGTGTCGGTGGATTTAGTATTGCTGTGTTAAGTGTGGAGACTGTAAACAAGCAGACATACAGACAGACAGACGAATTTTGTGACTGAATCTGTATCGTTGTTGTTTCAGGGTTCATTTCATGTGTACCCGTTGCCTAGTGACCCTAACCTTCCTTTTCCTCCCCGCATCTTGAAAAACTTACCTCCAAGTGAGCCTGTGGAGTGTCTGGTCAGGGTTTATATTATCAAGGTGAGTCCTTCACGTGTGGTCATAGACACATTATACCTTTTTAGCAATGCTTGCATTTTCTTTATCTAGTTATTTCAATGGGTATTTTGCAAACTGTTAAGGCATAACCGGCAAAATTCTTAGGGACAGTTTTATAGGACAGAAATGGTCTGCATTTATGTACTTCACCTTCGACCGCAAGTGCAAATCAATTCGTCATTGGTACTTAGCTATCAAAGTAGAAATAGGTGTCTACCACCAAATACATGTAGTGTTGTAGAATAAATATGTGCGTTCGTGTATCGGACACAACCTTGTTGGGGGAAAAGGGGAAAGCACTGATCTCCCCTACTCCACTCAAAGTCATGTTGTAGAATTGAGGTCAACCTTTGAACTGATCTCCCCTACGCCACTCAAAGTCATGTTGTAGAATTGAAGTCAACCTTTGAGGTGTGGGTTGCGAATTTCAAGAGATTTGTAATTTCTTTCCCTTGGAAAAAAAATCCTAACCACCTAATTCGAGAGTTACCTTATTATAGGAAATGAACGCTTCGTGAAATTAACGCGAATTTTTGAAATTCGCGTTAATTTAAGTCGCGTTAATTTATGTTAATGTTAATTTCCGCGCTGTTGGTTAAGTTGCGCGTTAATTTCCACGACGTTGGTTACCATTATTTTTCTCCGAATCTGTGACACACTCCAGACATTCTCGACACAGCCAAACAATAAATTTTATTCGCGCACTTTACATTTCACATCATTCTTTCACATTAGTAAATCGTTTACTGTACTTCAACTGAATTTTGTTCGTGTTCGCTGTCAGCTTTACAGTGTTAAAATAAATTGGTTCCTATTCTGCTATTTTTTTGTGTGGTGTAGCAGACGCGTTAATTTCCCCCATTTTGAAATTTTGCCCCCTCTCTCGCGTTAATTTCCGTTATTGGGAAGCAAATTTATCTTCAATTCGCGTTAATTTAAGTCGCGTTAATTTCCTATAATAAGGTAATTCATTTTCTTTCACTGTTCAGGCAATTGATCTTCAGCCCATGGACCCCAATGGACTTGTAAGTATTATTTGTTCAAATTTCTCTCATTTGTCCCATTGCTTTGCAAGTTGGAAAGTAAACCAAACATTTAGACGTTATAGTGTATGTAATGTTTAGTCACGTATATTTAAGTGACCAGTAGTCTCAATTCGGTCCTTGTTTCCCTGCAGGCTGATCCGTACTTAGTCGTGTCTCTCGGAAAGACCAAGATCAAAGATCAAGACAAATACATTCCTAACACTCTGAATCCTCTTTTTGGAAAGTAAGTAACAACTCCTTGTACCTGACCAACAACCATCGTGTCGTCCAACTTGTACTGCCATTTTTTCCGTCTACAATGAGGAAATATCAGTTGGGTCTTTATTCTTTATTAATTAAAGGAGCTACGTCACAGTTTGCGTGTCTTGAAAAGTTTAGCCTCAATTTTTTCAAGTTCGTCGTTTGTAATCCGTGTTAATCTTCTCCATCCTTAACCATCCTTGGTCTTTTATGGTTTATCGCTTTGGTCTTTTCCTATTTTAATAACCTATTATTTTCAGGTTTCCTTCAATTTAAAGGTAATTTTATACGTGCCCAAAATAGCTGAAAATACCGTGACTGAGCTCCTTTAAGGTACATACACTCGATGCAACATTGCGCGTAATTTCTTAAAGTTTAAACATCATATGTCCATCCCTGAAATTGTCGCAATCAGCGTGCCTTACAACAATTTTAACGCGCGTCTATTGTGTGCGAATTTTCGCGCCATTTTCTGCTTACCTTTGGCTATCTAATTTCTAACCCAAACGCGACCTTCTATACCTTGTTTTCCTTATTTTTCTGAAAGCAAAAGTACTACGGTTTTCCTTCTTGGCTACTTGATTTTGGTTGCATAATTGTGAAAATAATACTTGTTTTAAGCGTTGGGTAGATAGATAGTTTATTACGTTTCACACCTTGCAGTACAGTACTGTTAGAAATGTTGCATTTGTCCGGGTCTGAAGTACTTCTATAACACTTTGCTTCGTTTGTTTAGGATGTTCGAACTGACGGCCCACGTTCCTATATCGAAGGATTTATGTATCACTGTCATGGATTATGATCTGATTGGTAAAGATGACAAGATTGGTGAGACAGTAGTTGATCTGGAGAATCGATTTTTGACCAAGTTTGGAGCCATCTGTGGTCTTCCGCAGACCTACAACACGTAAGTGTTTTTGCTTTGCAAAACGTGAGAGCATGGTCGTTGGCATCAAACCCACTCGGGCTGTAGAATGACGTATCCTCGAAAGGGGTGGAATTTTAAGTCAAATTAACGTGAAAGGGTATCGGCATCGTATTTTTTTGCAAGGTATCTCGTTAATACATTTGGTTGTCAAGCGGGCTCAAAGCAAAAATGTCTTGACCCGGTGTTTAAACCACAACACCGTTAATTAGACAAACAATAGGCCACAAAGTTTACAAAGGGCCACCCTTCGTTTTAAAGGGGCAGACTTTTTGTAGGTAGACCAGTGATTGTCATCGAAGCTGAAGTGCTTGCTTTCTTGGAATTCTAATGTTTTTAGATTGTTGATGGACGGTGTTCCTAACTGCCTGCTTCTATAGATTTTTAATGATTTGCTCTACAAATTATTTCAGTTCTGGCATTAACAAGTGGCGCGACTCGCGAACACCAAGACAGATACTGGAGAAGTACTGCGAGGTCAACAATTTCTTTAAACCAAGATTTTTGGGAAACGACAAAGTGATCTTCCATGGCGATGAATTCTGCTTGGAGGATTTTGGTAGGTTGGCATCCACTGTAAGAAGGGCCTCTTTATTTTTTGTAAAGTTGCGGATGTATTCATAGCTGGTATTTCCTTTCGATTTTTTATCTGTTTGTATAACTTGGTTTTAGAGGCTGGTATGACATTGTCTCCTCACCTGGGTCCCCCTGATCAACGTCTTGCTTTGCACGTGCTCAACGGCCTGCCGCTGGTGCCGGAACACGTGGAAACACGACCGCTGTACAACACACTGCAGCCTGGAATAGAACAGGTTTGTGATCTGTTAACTAACTCAAGTCGATGACTTTACACTGGAAAATTTTCTCTGCACACAAGTTGCAAGAGAAATTGCCCAGCCAACACACGCTTGAGTCAATTGCCTTGCAACCCCATTATAGCAAACGGTACACAGAAAGACTCGCGTTCCCTCCGTTGTGGGGAAGGTCATTTCGTGAACTGACTCAGAATTTGTTTATGCATCCAGGGAAAACTTCTGATGTGGGTAGACATTTTCCCGAAAGATTATGGACCTCCAGGAATGCCTTTTAATATATCACCAAGAGAACCAGGAGAGTAAGTTTAACTTTTGTCGGCTTTGAACGTTGCTCGATACGTCTTCAGTTAAATCTCATTTCGCGAAGTATTGATAAACAAACTCCACCACACGCGTGTATTAATCAATAAGTTTCTATTTAGTCACAGACAAGGGCTTCATACACAGACTTGCAAGTGAGAATCGCCTAGTACTAAATAGTACTTCAGGGCTCGAAAAAAACTTGAATTTCAGTTTGCCCTTCGAACAAGTAGCTCTCAAATTTTGCTTGCCCTGGGCAAATCTTGCTTTATTTTTATTTTGATATAGTTGGCAGATGACTTGCCTGCGCCCTTGTCTATGGTCAAGTGCGAATAAAAAATTACTTTCCCGACACGAAAAACTACTTATCCCGGACGACTGGAGCCTTGATTTTTCTTCAGCCCTGGTAAATCTCTACTTGCAACAAATGAAACCGCCCGAATGTACGATTCAAAAGCTCCTATTTGATTGGCTAACCTGTATCCATGTAAATTGTATTCACACTCAGATACATGTTACGTGTTATCATCTGGAACACCAGTGACGTCATTCTAGAGGAGGTGTCGGTGATGGGTGAGGCCATGAGTGATATTTATGTCAAAGGGTAAATACAACAGTTGGTATTTTTTTAAACTTTAAGTAACGTTAATACACTTGTGTAGCATGCATTTGTCAGGCCAAAAACTATATAAACCCTAACATGTTAATCACATTTTATGAAAAGTAATCGTTTTCTAGAAGACGAATACGTAACTCACTTGTTTGCCGTGGTCGAAATGCTACGAATAGGTGTCGGTCTCTTGCTGAAAACCGTATGTTTAATAGTTAACTTTTCTATTTGTGCGCAGACTTCATCAAGCGTCCCAAAAATTCTCGCCAATTTTTGACCGGCTCATGTCGTAAACTTTTGACAAGTTTTGGGTGTTTAGAAAATTTTACACTTTGGTTTATTTTGTATTAGTAGCCACTTAGCTGTGTTCTATTGGAAATCCACGAATCTGATTGGTTCTCTCGTCGTTTTCTATTTAACAAATAGATTCCAAGTTGCCCTGCGTCTGTTCAGTAATAGATCACAGATGACGTCAAATGGTGGTTAGAACAAAAAAGTGGTACACGAGGCGATAGCGGACTGTGTCACTGATGTTCTTACCACATTTTGACGTCTCCTGTGATCAATTACTGAGTAGGCTCACGGCAGCATGGAATTTACTTGTTTTATATAATAAAGAAATATCTCTGTGTTTGTCCTCTAATTGATCATAAGTAAGAACCAATCAAAATGTGAGAATAATTTGACTTATATAAATGCTATAACAACACCTCAATCATGTAAACTCATCAGCGTGGTGATGTTTGTTTGGGTTGCAGCTGGATGTCCGGAATTGATAAGCAAGAGAAGACCGATGTCCATTACAGGTCTGTGCACATCTAGAGAGGCTCATTAACACTCTGTGTTCATTCGTCAGTTGTTTGTTTGTTTGTTTGTTTGTTTGTTTGTTTGTTTGTTTGTGTGTTTGTTTTTCTGTCTGTTTATTCATTTGATTTTTTTATCGCTATCCATGACAGATCTCTGGACGGTACAGGCAACTTCAACTGGCGATTCCTATTTCCGTTCTTGTACATTCCAGCTGAAAAGGTCATGGTAGTCAGGAAAAAGGTGTGTGATAATCAGCAGTTAATTACCTTACAGAAGGTAAATATCGGTGGATATTGAATCCGTTCTTTACTGAGCCTGGAGTGAACAGTTGTTTTATGTAAGAAAACAGTTACATGTATTACAGAAGGCCGGAGGCGAAAATCAGAATGTAAAAGGAGGGTTATTTGGAAACTTTTTTAACCGTTTGCCGAGCTTAGAAAGCGAATAAAATCTACAAAAATTGAAGTGCAGTTTTGCCAAAAGCAAGTTTGCGATGTAGCCTTTAAATACTTGTAAAGCGCAATGACTGTCAAAAAACTATCCCTTATGTTTGAGGTCTTGTCTTTGCCCAACAGGTTAAAACCTCTACATTTTTTTTTTTTTTTTTCCATATTTATTTGGTAGGCGCACTTTTGGAGCCTGGACATCAGAGAGCAGAGAATTCCCCCCAAGCTGATTCTTCAAATTTGGGATAACGACCTGTTCTCACCAGATGACTTCCTTGGTAACACTCTCTTCCTCGTTATCATAAGTGTTTTATCATTAGCTTTAACCCTTTCACTCCGGGCCGGATTCAAGCCAGACACATTTTCTAAGTTGGCTTTTCTTAGGAAAAAACTAATCTCGCTGTTTGTGATGAACGAGGTACCACTCGGACAAGTTTTCTAAACCTCTTAGCCAATCACTGAGCCAGGAATCGCTCATGCAAATTAATTTTCCCTCCTTGGAGACCTGCATGGTTTAGATTGGTCGAGTCACAAGGAAGCCAACAAAAAGATGTTAAACGTTCGACAAATGGCGAAGCGCGTTTCAGTTGTCTCCGATTAGGTAACTCTACGTTCGTTATCTTTCCTTTGCAAGGTCAACTCGAAATAAATTTAAACAAAATACCAAAACCAGCCAAGAATGCCCGCAGGTGTGGACTTCATCAACTTCCTGTAGTGGGAGAACATTCTAAACGGAACGTAGAGACTGTGTCCTTGTTTGATCTCAAGCGAACGAATGGTTGGTGGCCTGCAGTAGGAACGGACGATGGACAACAAATACTGGCGGTGAGTCACTCGATATGTAATGTATATTTGCATACATCGCAGATCACGTGAAACCCTAGGTCTGATAATAGAAAGAGTCAATAATTTGCAACTAACAGTCTGGCTGGTTGGGGTTCAGCGCGAAGAATGGCATGAGAAAAAGGAGAGAGGGGCTTGGTGCGAGGAGAGAGCTACTGTTTTATCGCTCAGCGTTTTTCACGCTACGCCCCAACAAACTGAACGACCAGAAGAAGCTATTACGAAATGAACTTCTAAGGTATTTTGGTTAAGTCGTTTTAAAGATAACTGCCTCCATCCCGTAAGAAAATTGTAACGTGTCATATAACACCGGACCAAAGTAGTCAATCCTCGGGTTCTTTGCTCAGGGATTAGAAAGTACGAGTTGAAAAGACAAGACCTTTTTTCCTTGCGCTCACACTCCCCTTATGTATACCCGAGCAAAATCACAGTATTCTTAGAACTGTCGGTATCTTTGTTAGTAATTACAGCACATGTGTTTCCTGTGCAGGGTAAGTTCGAGATGACGTTAGAGTTGTTGACGCAACAAGAAGCTGAAGAAAAGCCTGCTGGGAGCGGAAGAGATGAACCAAACCTGAATCCAACTCTTGATCCACCAAAGTGAGTAGAGCGGAGAGAGGGGGGAGTGTCGAAAGTAATCAGGCAATTACTTTGGTTTTGGTTTTGGTTTTACTACGATGTGAGATTGGCTGAGTAGTCTAGTTGCTACGTGATTGGTTTGGTTTTGGTTTACGACCGCTCTGGGGCCAATCTCAAACCGTAGTAAAACCAAAATCAAAACCAAAGTCATGATTGCCTGATTACTTTCGACACTCAATTGAAAACCGCTCTAAAGTACACTCATGTTAGTCATGTTTCCCAGTTTTCTGCAGAGAGCCTATTGTCAGTGGTTTGTAAGGATGTCACACCCTAAGCTCACCAGTAGGTTACTAAACAGTACATCATTTTTTTTTTCTCCTTTAAATCGAAAGATCACTCAAAGGTATCTTAGCCAGAGCATTCCCTCCAAATTCATTCTCATCCCATCGAACCAAACACGAACACCCACGATCTTGTAACAACGCATAATGCTGCCTTTCTCTTCGGCGGTGGCTCGGGGAGAGTTGCAAAGACGTCCGCTGAGCGAGGTGATTGCAGTTGACTGCTTACACCTGCACTCACTTTAGCTAGCGGATTTTTTTCTCCCCAAACTCCCCATGAGCCTCTGTGGGCGTGACAGTGACCAAGAACCTCTTTTTTTACAGTCGTCCAGCGACATCTTTCGCCTGGTTCTCTTCTCCCTTCAAGAGCCTGCGGTACATCTTGTGGCGCCGGTTCAAATGGAAAATTATCGCGTTCCTTGTGATCGTCCTTTTAGTGGCTTTGGTGGCTCTATTCTTTTATGCAGCGCCGGTAAGTTGTTTAGTCTTAGAATAATGTTTAACGCAGTAGTCTAAATTGCTTTTTGAAGTAAAAATGTTTTGCTGAATTATAATGGAGAGGTTGCGATATTTGGTGGTTCTTCTTCCCGGGGTGCCATGCGCCAGAGGTAGAGATCTCGACTCGGGGCGAACTGAGATCATTATGGACGAGGTACTTTGCTTTCGCAGTGCCTCTCTCTACCCAGCATTATATAGACGGGTTGCCGCAGATTGCTAGGATAATCTGACAGAATGCCAGTGGGTAAACTTCAAAACACTAGAATTCCACACACGGGGAGTAACAAAACTCGTAGTCCTTGGAAAGGAAAGGATCGTTCTTTTTTAATTGTACAAGAATCCTAGAAACTTGAGCGAATACTGGAAATTTGAGCGCTACTTTCCTCTCTTTCCAGCATCTCTCTAGCTGAATATGTCTGTTTCGATCGTTTCTTTCAGGGTTATACAATGAAGAAGATAATTGGTAGTTAAACGACTCAAGATGAACAGCTACCAGAAGGTCGCCATTGCTATAGAGGAAGCACTTTTACCTCATGATCATTGATCGCTTCTAAAATAATATGCAAATCGCTTTTGCTTTAAAAGATGCTGTGGTAATTTGCACGAGCTAACGGTTTCTCACACATCATGAGTTGATCAACAACAAGTCAAGATGTCGTCGTTTCAACGCGTCCTCGTGAAAATTCTTCGTTAAATGGAGAGATCCCGAAAAAGACTGCTACTGGCCGCGCTGGAAATCTGTAGAGAAACCATCTATACTCCCTTTTCACGAGTTGTAGCTCCTTGGCAGTCGTTTTTTATCAGGCCACGTTGCTCGACTCTCTACGTATTCTACTGAAACGGACGTGTTGCGTGATGACCGTTGGAACGTAACGCAACGCTTCTTTTTGCGTTGCTTTTTATTTTTTGTATTTTTTTTTTTTTAACTTTTGTTGCTTAAACAAAGATAATTTACAAGCGTACTACTTACCTAAATATTAACAATAACGCATACTAACCTGTAGTACTAAGAACTAACGTCAAGTACAAAATCACACTACATTGCAATAACCTAAAAAAAAACAAAGGAAAAAAAAAACAAAATAAAAAAACCAAAAGAAATCAAACAAAGCTTACTGGATACTCTTAACAATGATTACAACCTGCTGTCGCTTTACAAATACAGTACTTACATACTTATTTTGTACTGAGTTTTTTCTTTTCTTTTCTTTTTGTCGTTAATACAAAGATATTTTTACTGATGTCATAAGAGGAATAAGATGGGCGTCAATAGCTTTCTGGGATAAGCACCAAGAAATTGTAAAGACTAATGAGAGGTCACTAGCAGTAGAGACTATTTAACAATTAGACCCGTAGCCCGCAAGGGTTACGGGTCAATAGCCCATGAGGCGAAGCCAAATGGGCTATTGACCCGTGGCCCTTGAGGGCGAAGGGTCTAATTGTTTTAGTATCACCCAACTAGTCGGACAGAAAAAGCAATAATAAAGTTAGCAAA